>Ga0207752_1000125_pt1 | contig 34473 bp, 27 predicted proteins | sample Pon2CUnioCityCA_6_FD_187272 | JGI IMG/M metagenome (GOLD analysis project Ga0207752, IMG submission 187272) | Marine sediment microbial community from Union City, CA, USA - Pond 2C Sediment 2 (SPAdes) | ecosystem: Environmental > Aquatic > Marine > Intertidal zone > Salt pond sediment ... | reverse complement strand
CGGGATCGATCTGGGGTGGGTCGAATCCCCGCGTCAATAGGGCGAATCGCCAGAATCTGTCCGGCTGGACTGGGAACGCTCTTTTTGCCTTTTGTCCAGGAAACTGGGTAGAACGAGGCGAACATAAATCCTATGGGAATGGTATTGATTGCTGGCTAATCGTCCGTTATGGAGGTATTGATGCAGTCAAAACGGGTCATCCAGTGGGTCATCACGGCCGCCATGCTGGTGGCGGCCGGGTTCGCCGTGGGATATGTGGTTTCGCCTGCGGGGCAAGGCTCGGCAGTGGCGGGTGATTCACATGCCCATTCAGGGGCCGAGGCGTCTCAGAAATGGTATTGTTCGATGCATCCGCAGATCATTCGGGACGGACCGGGGCTGTGCCCGATTTGTGAGATGGATTTGATCCCGATGCCGGAAGACCTGGCCGTCGAGACGGCCCCCCGCGAGCTGGCGGTCTCCGAAGCGGCGGCCAAGCTGATGGACATTCAGACCTCCCCGGTCGAGCGGAAATTTGTGGCCAGCGAAGTCCGGATGGTGGGGAAAGTCCATTACAATGAAACGCGGGTGAAGGACATCACGGCCTGGGTCTCCGGGCGGCTCGACCGGCTGTATGTCGATTTCACCGGGACGAGCGTCCGGCAGGGAGACCACCTCGTCTATCTCTACAGCCCGGAGCTCATCAGCGCCCAGGCGGAGCTGCTTCAGGCGGCCAAGACCGTGAGCAAGGCCGACCAGGGCGTCTCCGAGTATCTGACCCGGTCGGCGGCGAGCACGCTCGAAGCGGCCCGGGAGAAGCTGCGGCTGCTGGGCCTTAAGCCCGAGCAGGTCGAGCAGATTGAGCAGTCGGGCAAGCCGTTGACGCATCTGACGATCTACTCGCCTATCGGGGGGGTTGTCATTCACAAAATGGCCAACGAGGGGATGTACGTCAAGACCGGCACGCACATCTACACCGTCGCGGATCTCTCGCAGGTCTGGGTGAAGCTGGACGCGTACGAGTCCGACCTGCCCTGGATTCGCTACGGCCAGCCCGTGGAGTTCACCGCCGAGGCCCATCCGGGCGAGGTGTTCGAGGGCCGCATCAGCTTCGTCGACCCGGTTCTCGATCCGAAGACGCGAACGATCAAAGTCCGCGTCGATGTGCCCAACGCCGACGGCCGCTTGAAGCCCGAGATGTTTGTCCGGGCCGTCGTTCGCTCGCAGATCGCCCAGGGCGGCAGGGTGATGGCGCCGGATCTTGCGGGGCAGTGGATTTGCCCGATGCACCCGTCGGTCCTGAAGTCCGAGGAGGGCGACTGCGATATTTGCGGCATGGATCTCGTCACGACGGAGTCGCTCGGATACGTGGCGGCCAAGACCCCGCCGGAGGCCCCGCTCGTGATTCCGGATACGGCGCCGCTGATGACGGGAAAACGGGCGGTCGTCTATGTCCGCAAGCCCGATACCGAGATCCCGACGTTCGAGGGACGCGAGGTCGTGCTCGGCCCGAGAGCGGGGGCGCACTACCTCGTCGAATCCGGGCTGCAAGAGGGCGAACAGGTGGTGACGAACGGCAACTTCAAGATCGACTCGGCCCTGCAGATTCGCGCGAAGCCGAGCATGATGAGCCCGGAAGGCGGGGTCATGCCGGCCGGCCATCAGCACGAGGGACATACGCAGATGGAACGCGGGGCGCTGGCGACGCCCGCCGCGTCGGAGATACTGCAGACCACGTGTCCCGTAATGGGTGGACCCATCAATCCGGCCATCTTCGTCGAGTACAAGGGCAAGAAGGTGTACTTCTGCTGCCAAGGCTGCGACCAGAAGTTCCGGGAAGACCCCGAGAAGTACATCGCCAAGCTCCCGCAGTTTCAGGATGGGCAGGACGAATGAGATGAAGCCAGAACGTGTGAATGTCTGTGGACCGAGTGGAGCGCAGGTGGCCCGGGTAACAAGCACAAACGTTGTTGAGAAGTCCTCTACGTAGAAAGGAAACGGAAATGAACGAAAGAACGAGACTGCAGGGGAAGGCATTGGTAGTGGGGGGCGTTGTATTCGCCTCGTTGGTGGGACTCATCTTTTTCGCCGGCTGCGAGAAGGAGGAACCGGCCGTGCAAGAATCCCAGCCGGTCGAGCAGGCGACGGCCGCGGCCGAGCACCCGACGTCCGAGCATCCTTCGGCCGAACACCCGACGGCAGAGCATCCGACGGTCGAAGCGGTGACGGCGCAGGAGATGTGTCCTATCATGGACGCGCCCATTAACAAGGCGTTGTTTGTGGAGTACCAGGGCAAGAAGGTCTACTTCTGCTGCCCCGGCTGCAAGGAGAAGTTCCTCGCAAATCCGGAGCAGTACGTGGCCAAGTTGCCCCAGTTTCAGCAGTAGCCACACCGCATAACGACGGGCATCGGGAGACGCCGTGAACAACGATCTCAATCAGCGTATGGGAATTCTGGACAGAGTGATTCGTTTCTGTCTGGAGAACAAGCTGGTCGTGGCCCTCGTGGTCATCGCGGTCATTGGGTGGGGCATGCTGGTCGCGCCGTTCGACTGGGACGTGGGCGGCCTGCCGCGCTCGCCCGTGCCGGTGGACGCCATTCCGGACATCGGCGAAAACCAGCAGATCGTCTTCACGGAGTGGATGGGCCGCTCTCCACAGGACGTGGAGGACCAGATCACCTATCCGCTTACGGTTTCACTGCTCGGCCTGCCCGGCGTCAAGACGATCCGGAGCAACTCCTTCTTCGGTTTCTCGAGCATCTACATCATCTTCGAGGAGGGCGTCGATTTTTACTGGTCGCGGAGCCGGGTCCTGGAGAAGCTCAACAGTCTTCCCGCCGGCTCCCTGCCGGAAGGCGTTCAGCCGGCCCTCGGACCCGACGCCACCGGACTCGGGCAGATCTTCTGGTACACGTTGGAAGGCCGCGACCCGAACGGCCAACCGGCGGGTGGATGGGACCTCGATGAGCTCCGGAGCGTACAGGACTGGTACGTCCGGTACGGCCTGCAAAGCGCCGAGGGCATCAGCGAGGTGGCCTCTGTCGGCGGCTTCGTTCGCGAGTACCAGATCGACGTCGATCCGGATGCGATGCGCGCCTTCGGCGTCGGGCTCGATGATATCTTCAAGGCCGTCAAGGCGTCCAACATCGACGTCGGCGCGCGGACCATCGAGATCAACCGCGTCGAATACGTCATCCGCGGCCTGGGCTTCATCGAGCAGATCGAGGATATCGAGAAGACCGTTATCAAGGTCAACGACAACGTCCCGGTCGCGATCAAAGACGTCGCGAAGGTCTCCCACGGGCCGGCCCTGCGCCGCGGGGCCCTCGACAAGAGCGGGGCGGAGGCCGTGGGGGGCGTCGTGGTCGTCCGTCACGGCTACAATCCATTGGCCGCGATCAAGAACGCCAAGGACAAGATCGAAGAGATTTCTCCGGGCCTGCCCGAAAAGGTCCTGGCCGACGGCACCATCTCCAAAGTCGCCATCGTGCCGTTCTACGATCGCACCGGGTTGATCTACGAGACGCTCGGCACGCTGAACACCGCGCTGACGGAGGAGATCCTCGTCACGATCATCGTGGTGATCGTGATGGTGCTGCACTTGCGCAGCTCCATGCTGATCGGCTCGCTGCTGCCGCTGGCGATTCTCATGTGCTTCATCGCGATGAAGACCTTCGGCGTCGATGCCAACATCGTGGCGCTGTCCGGCATCGCCATCGCCATCGGCACCATGGTGGACATGGGGATCATCGTTTGTGAGAACATCCTGCGGCACCTGAGCAAAGCGGACGCGAACGACAACACTCTGGAAGTCGTATTCCGGGCGTCGTCGGAAGTCGGCGGCGCCGTGCTCACAGCCGTGGCGACGACGGTGGTGAGCTTTCTGCCCGTCTTCACGATGACGGGGGCCGAGGGCAAGCTCTTCAAGCCGCTGGCGTTCACAAAGACCTTCGCGCTGCTCGCCTCGATCATTGTGGCGCTGACGATCATCCCTCCCGCAGCCCACGTCCTGTTCACGAGAAGGACCGGTCTGGACAAGGTCCGCCGGTACGTGCTGGGAGGCATGCTCCTCGTCTTGGGCATTGTGGCGGGCCTCCTCGTGGGCTGGTGGCTCGGCGTGATCATCGGGATTATCGCGGCGTACCATCTCACGCACGACTACGTTCCGAAGAAAGCTCGCGGCTGGCTGCCGATACTCGCGAACGTGCTGGCCGTGATTTTCGTCGGAGTCATTCTCACCGGGCACTGGCTGCCCCTGGGACCGGTCAAGGGCCTTGCGCGGAACCTCATCTTCGTGGCCTTGCTGATCGGCGGTCTGCTGGTGTTCTTCCGCATCTTTCAGTACTTCTACGCACGCATCCTGCGCTGGTGTCTCGCGCACAAGGCGGCGTTCTTGTCTCTCCCCGCGTTACTGGTGCTGCTGGCGGCGATGATCTGGCTGGGATTCGGACGCGTCTTCTGGTTCGTGCCCGAGTCGTTGCAGAGCAGCCGTCTCTGGACGGCCGCCGACCGCGCGTTCCCGGGGCTCGGCAAGGAATTCATGCCCGCGCTGGATGAAGGCTCGTTCCTGTACATGCCGACGACCATGCCGCACGCGTCGATCGGCGAGGCCCTGGACGTGCTGCAGAAGCAGGACATGGCCTTCCAGGCGATCCCGGAGGTTGAGTCCGTCGTTGGCAAGATCGGGCGCGTGGATTCACCGCTCGACCCGGCCCCCATCTCCATGATCGAGACCGTGATCAACTACAAGTCCGAGTACATCATCGACGAGGCCGGGCACTGGCTCCGGTTCAAGTACGACAGGGCAAAGGGCGATTTCGTCCGCGACGAGAAGGGCGAACTGATTCCCGATCCGCACGGTCGGCCTTACCGGCAGTGGCGCGAGCATATCGAGAGCCCCGACGACATCTGGAATGAGATCGTCGAGGCCGGCGAGATCCCCGGCACGACCAGCGCGCCGAAGCTTCAGCCCATCGCCGCACGGATCGTGATGCTCCAGAGCGGCATGAGGGCGCCCATGGGCGTCAAGGTTCGAGGGCCGGACCTGGAGACCATTGAAGCCGTCGGCTTGCAGATCGAGCGGTTCCTGAAGGAAGTGCCGAGCGTCGAGCCCGGCGCGGTGATTGCCGACCGGACCGTGGGCAAGCCCTATCTCGAAATCGACATCGACCGCGACGCCATCGCACGTCACGGCATCAGCATTCAGAAGGTGCAGGAAGTGATCGAGGTGGCCGTCGGCGGCAAACGAGTCACGACCACCGTCGAAGGACGCGAGCGCTATCCGGTCCGCGTTCGTTACATGCGCGAGCTGCGCGACCAGATCGAAACCCTGGAGCAGATCCTCGTCCCGGCCGCAGGCGGCGCTCAGATTCCGCTGATCCAGCTTGCCGAGGTTCGCTACGTGCGCGGGCCGCAAGCGATCAAGAGCGAGGATACCTTCCTGACCGGCTACGTCATCTTCGACATGAGGCCGGGCTATGCGGAAGTCGATGTGGTCGAGCAGGCGAAGCAGTATCTGCAGGAGAAGATCGATGCGGGCGAGTTCGTCGTTCCCAAGGGGGTGAATTACAAATTCGCAGGGACGTACGAGAACCAGATCCGCGCCCAGAAGACGCTGACGGTGGTCATTCCGCTGGCCCTTTTCATCATCTTCATCATCCTCTATCTTCAGTTCCGTTCGGTCTCGACGACAACGCTGGTCTTTTCCGGGATCATCGTGGCGTGGTCCGGCGGCTTTCTGCTGATCTGGCTGTACGGTCGGCCGTGGTTTCTCGACTTCGACGTCTTCGGGGTCAACATGCGGGCCCTGTTCCAGGTCCACACGATCAATTTGAGCGTGGCGATCTGGGTGGGCTTTCTGGCCCTGTTCGGCATCGCCTCCGACGACGGCGTCGTGATGAGCACGTACCTCGAACAGACGTTCCGCGACCGGCCCACGAGAGACCGGCGGCAGATTCGCGAGGCCACGATTGAGGCGGGGTCCCGTCGGGTCCGCCCGTGTCTGATGACGACCGCAACCACGATCCTGGCGCTGATCCCCGTCCTGACGAGCACGGGCCGGGGCTCGGACATCATGGTCCCCATGGCTATCCCGTCATTCGGCGGCATGATGATCGAGGTCCTCACCATGCTCGTCGTCCCGGTGCTGTACTGCTGGATTCAGGAACGCCGGTGCGGACGCGCAGCTCCGGCGCCGACAACCGAGTGACCGCAGCAGGAACCGTCGGTCCCGACGATTTGTCCCCGAGCGATTTTCCGCAAAAAACGCTTGTGTACGCGTTCCGATCGCACTACAATGCCAGCACATCGGGGCGTAGCTCAGTTTGGCTAGAGCGTGCGGCTGGGGGCCGCAAGGTCGCTGGTTCGAGTCCAGTCGCCCCGATTTTTTTCGGGATTATCAATAGCCTTCCCTGTCGAGACCTACGCTCTCCGGGAGTAGTCGCAGTACGGCGAAGAGAACGTTGGTTTCGCGCTGACATCGTGCAGGAAGAATGAAAAGGGCCGCGGTGGGTCTGCGGCCCCTTCTTTACGATCAGTGTGCTTGAGACGAGTCTATTGCCATTTCTTCAGCAGGACTTCCATCTTCTGGCCGCCGCCGAAGGCGCCGACGCCGCAGACGAGGTCGCTTTCTTCGAGGTGCCATTGTCCCACCGGCTGAGAGTGGGCGGCCAGGTCGATGCTGGTCAACGTGCTGCCGGCCCGAGTCAGGGCACCGATGCCCCACGGGCTGGAGATGAGGATGTCGTCGCTGCCGTTGCCGTTGAAGTCTCCGGTTGCCTCGATGACGTTGTCGTCCGGGTTGTACCACCAGCCGCCGAAGCTCGTACCCGCGGGTTTGGCGACCATGGCCGCCAGCGTCGAGCCCTGCACCTTCAGCAGTCCGATGCCCCACGGGCTGGAGATCACGATGTCATCGGCGCCGTTGCCGTCGAAGTCGCCCGTGCCTTCGATGACGTTGTCGGCGGGATTGTACAGCCATCCGCTGAAACCGGTCCCGCCGGGCTTGGCGACCATCGCGATGAGGGTCGGGCCCTGCATCTTGAGGATGCGAATTCCCCAGGGGCTCGTGATAAGGATATCGTCGGCGCCGTTGCCGTCGAAGTCGGCCACGTCGTGGATGACATTGTCGTCGGGATTGTCCAGCCATCCATCGACGCCCGTGCCTTTGGGTGCGGTGATGATGCTGCCGAGCGTCGAGCCTTCCAGCGCGAGCACGCCGAGGCCCCACGGACTCGAGATGACGATTTCATCTCCGCCGACGCCGTCGATATTGCCGATGCCCTCAATGACGTTGTCGGCGCCGTTGTACAGCCAACTGCCGAATACGCTGCCGTTGGGCTTGGCGACGAGGGACGTGAGGGTCGAGCCCTGCAGAGTCAGAACGCCGATGCCCCACGGGCTCGTGATGAGGATATCGTCCTTGCCGTTGCCGTCGAAATCGCCAATGCCTTTGATGACGTTATCGTCGGTATTCAACAGCCATCCACCGAATCCAGTGCCGTTCGGCTTGACCATGAGGGCCTGCCACGAGGTTCCGTCATGACAGACGATCCCCATTCCCCACGTGCTGACGAGGATGATGTCCGTTCGGCCGTCGCCGTTGAAATCACCGACCCCGGCGACCGAATTGACGTTTGACGAGTAATTCCAGCCGCCAATCCAGGCATTGTTGGCGTGGATGGCCCGGTCGGTCAACCCAGAGCCGACCACACCGAGGATGCCCAGCCCGTTGCGATAGCGCAGGCGGACGCTCCAGTCGCCGAGCACGCTCCAGGTGTAGCATCTCTTGTTGTCCGCGACGGCGGTCACGAGTCCGGCGTCTTTGCCCTCTTCATCGAAGTAGGCCCGCCAACCGTTGCCGAAGTGCGCCCTTTCATGCGCCCCGAGGGCCTCGGAGAATCCTCTCGGCGTGTCGTAGAACACCTTGGCCCTGGCGGCCAGGGCCACACCGTTGAGGTAGAACAGCACGCCCTCGACGTTCTGGAAGGTGCCGTAATACTCGTTGTTGTAAGGCCAGTCGGCGGCGCGTTCCGGGCTATTGGCCTGGCAGCCGTTGTGGATATAGAGCCGGCCGCCGGTGCCTTGCAGCACGCCGTTCTCCCACAGGGTTCTGTGGAGGTACAGGTCGGCGCCGCCTCCCTGGTCCGCCAGACTGGGTTCGTACAGATTCGTGTTGCCCTGTCTCTTCCAGCGCCAGGGTTGACCGCCAACCGCCGCCTCCAGGGCGGACAGGCTGTAGTTGTCGCCGAATGTCGAGTTCCAGGCATTGGAGTGAGCGGTGATCCCCCGGTAGCCGGCACTTTGCTTCAGCCAGTTCACGTAGGCCAGCAGCGAAGCGTTTTCGACGATGACAGACGTGCCAAAGTCGGAAGAGGCCTTCCGCAACATGTTGTTCATGCTACCTGCCGGGAGGTCCTTGCCCACGGCCGCCGTTCGAAACGGCAGATGAGAGTAACCGCCGACACGATAGGCGTGATTTCGATCGAGGTAGTCGACCAGGACCCGCCGCTCCAGCACGCTGTCTCGCTTCCAGAAAGCCTTGATCCCCAGGTTAACCGGCGTCGTGCTCAGGACGGATTGCGGCTTGCCCTGGCCGTCGAGAAACTTCGCCTCCGGATTGACCGCGATGTGCAGCGGGTTGATCCTCGATACGAAGATGTCGGGCCGGGCCACCGGATTGGCCAACGACAGGTCCTGGTTGTTCATTTCCGGATGGAGCTGGTCTGTGTATATGCGGATCTTCAGCTTGCCCGCCTCCTGCCAGGCCACGTAGTTATCGTCCTGGATCCAGAAGAAGTCCTGAAACGAGACGTTGGTCCGGTCGTAGTGGGTGCAAGTCAGCAGGGCATTGTTCTGATACCATGCGGCCCCGGCCGGTACATCGGGCTTGGCCACGATGGACTCGAGATTCAGCGGCCCTTTCTGGTAAGTCGACGGCCAGTCCCCATCCAGGTCGGCCAGCACAAGGTCGGCCCGCTCGGCGACGATCTCCGGAACGATGCGAAGGTACTCGGTGCCCTTGGGCAGCTTGGTCCCTCCAATGGTAATGCCGCCATCGCCGGCGGTCCTCTGCCACAGCCACCGCCTGGCGAGCATGGGCTCGGGGAAGGACCCGATGAGGACGGCCCCCTGCAGATTATTGTACGTGCCCCTTACGGTCTTGAGGAATTGCCGCAGGGCCAGGACGGTCCGGCCATCCTGGTGCGCGCTGCCGGCATAGACGCTGGTCCATACGACGCGCGCGACATAGCCCTCTGCCTCCAGGTCCCCCTTGAGACGCTGCAACCGATGCATTACGTCCGGTCCGGTTATCGCCGAGCCCGCGAGGGAAGCCAGCAGCCGCGGCTCGACCAGAACCAGCACCAGCCGGGCGTTTCCCGGAATGGCCTCGAATGCCGACTCGAAGGAGGCCAGTTCCAGGCTGTTGATTTCCTTGACGCCATCGGTGTCATAATCATACGGAGAAAACTGGTTGAGAACGTTTTGGAGTGCGTCATTCGCTAAGCAGGCGGATTGCCACGGAACCGCAATCAGGCTGAGCAGCAAGACCAGTGCAGTCGCATGCAGGCTTGGCATGGACGTGGGTGTGTTCGTGGTCGTCTTCATGGAATCTTCCTCCCGTTCAAATGTGAACATTCTGTCTCGTGCAAGGTGTTTGCCGGATGTCCGTCTTCTTCTTCAGCGTCACCTCCTTCTTCCCGAGCCGTGGCGTCTGTGCACGTGTGCTGATTCTCCTCGCCGGCGTTGCGCGAGACGGCGCAGGCTGCTTATCGGCACTAATACAAGAATAGGCGTGTCACAGTGACGGCGTCAATTGTGGATTTTGCCTAATTTTGCGAGAAATCGGCCCCGCCAGCTTGAGCGGGGCCAAAAGGCCGGACGAGCCCAAATCCGCCAGTTCAGATGATTGCACACCGTCCGACATTACGATATACTAACGGTTGCCAGGAGAGACTGTTGGGGACATATGTCGTCCGTTGGCTGGATGCTGAGTTTCTTGGCGGTATTCGGATACGTGGAGGCGACCGTCCCGTCGGCAGAATCTCCTGATGAGTCAAGCGGAGCTCAAAGATGCGTCGAGCGAAGATGTACGCGTTCTTCCTGTCGCTGGTCCTTGTCTTGGCATTCGCCTGGGCAGCCTCGACCTATTGGCTCTTGCCTCCCAGAGTGTTCCGCAAGGCACTCCTGGACCCCATTCCGGCATCCGTTCGGAGAATAGGAGGGACCGCTTCCAACCACGGGCCCGGCCATATGTACGTCTTGCGTTTCGATATCAGCGAGGCGGACCTGCAATTGATCCTGGCTTCCGATCAATTCGAAGAAGTGGGATACGCCGCATGTCATGGCAACAGGCTGGTGTACGGCGAGACTCAGGAGACAGCGAGGCCATGGGAGTTCTCTGGGGCCTTGCCTGAGATGCGTCCACCTCACTGGTGCGCGTCCGCTGACCCCAACGCGCTCAAAGCGTATGTCATTGAGGACATAGACGTGGAATCCACCGGACTCCTCGTTCGTCTCCTTCTCTATAACCAGCGTATTGGCCAGGCTTACTATGTCGAGTACGACGGGGGAGGAACCTGAGTGGATGTCAATCGTATACGCGAGGCGACGTCGCGGGCCGTTCTTCAACGTTCGGTATCGCACATCGCTGCACGCTCTCTCGGTGTCGCGTGGGTGCTTTGTGTGGTGACTTTGCCGCTGTGCTTCGGTTGTCGTCGCGAGCCCCCTGACCTGACGGCCTGTACCCGCCTTGACGTCCAGTATGGAAACGGAGCGCTCGACTACTTCTTCCCCGGCACATCCATGCAAGGACGGATACTGAATGAAGAAGAAAGGGCGTACATCGGATCTTTCGACAAGTGGACTGTGGCCGACGAAGAACAAATCAAGGCCTTTGCGCACCCTATCAGCCAGGGAACATACCGGGGCAGACACTCGGGCGTTTGCGGGTGCATTCCGGTCGACGTCATCGGCTATAAGGGGAACGACCGCGTGACATCATTCCGCGTACATTCCTCGAACATAGTCACCAAGAACAAGCGTCGCTTCGCATATCCGCCGGGCGTTCTGAGCCTGGAAAGTCTTATTCCGCCTGGCATCAAACCGCTGAAGGCGCGGTGGGATTGCGCCGTGAATCTCAATAGGCTGATCTTTGGGGGGCTGTGGGTCGGGCGCAATCGCCGTCCGTATCCAGACCCGGATCAGTGGTGCGACGTGATTGTCGAAGCCTGTCGTCGCCAGACCATCATCTATGCCGATCAGGACAACAAGGAGGTACGCGCGTATCCTGACATGGCCATAGCGAGAGGGCTTGCCTGCCCGAGCGTGCATGAGGCGACCGACGTGAACGCCCCTCTTTCTCGAGTCGATAAAGCCAATTCATCGAGTCAGACCCCCGACAGGTGGATATCCGACTATGCGATGAACTCACATTGCACAAAGGATTCACCGAAGGACACGGTCTTTCTCTTTGAATCGAAGCCGGGTTGGAACCAGCACGGTGGGCCGGAACTGTTTGTGTTCGACAATCACGACCCGCGCGGCGGCTGCGTCATGCTCAGCGACGGCAGCGTGAGGTTCATTCGCTCCGAAGAGGAACTGAAGCAGCTTCGATGGAAATAGGCCAGAGGCGCGTGATCTGCGGATGGCGACGTGACCAGCGCCGGCAGCCGCACGCTCACGTGGCGGTGCGTCAATCCAGGCGGATTCGGGCGAAGCTGATGGTGCCGGAGGAACCCCGGCGGGCGCCGAGCAGTTCGAGCGTGTTGGATGGCGGCGAGCCGGCGCGGATTGTTGCCGTGAAGAAATCGGTGAATGGCTTGTCCAGGGGGACGCGTACCGCCTGGGTGATCGATCCATCGGGAAGGATCTCGAGCAGGCGGTTCTCTGAGACGCGTTGACCAGCGGCGTTCGAGCCCTGCACGTAGAAGAAGACGAACAGTCGATTGTCCGGCGTGACGTGGAATCGCCCGCGGCCCGGGTACTCATTCGACTTGCCTTCCTCGGCCACGTGCAGGACGCGACGCGAAAGCACTTTCCCGTCGCGGAGAACGGCGTAGTTCAGCGAGTGACTCTGGCGGGCGTCGGGGAAGAACTTCTCGCGCAATCGCTCATTGATGGCCCGTTCGGTCCAGAGGATGTGGACTGTGCCATCGGGGCTGAGCCAGAGGTCGCCGGGGCTGATCCAGCCGCACGTCTTCTCACGACTGGCGATTTCCACCCACGGCTCGAACTTGCCCGTCGTGATGTCGGGCGACCACGTGTAGAACAGCCGGCGAAAGTCGTAGTCCCAGTCGCGGCCGGTCAGCTCCTTCTTGTACGCGCGCCACGCCTCGTTGGGCTCGACGATGTCACTGACGCCGCAGAAGTGAACCTCGCGGTCCTTCAGCGCCACGTTTGGATAGCACACGCGGATAGGCTGCGGCTTGGCGTAATCCGCTCCCCAAGGCCACTTGATTTGGCCCTGCGCGCTCCACCGGCCCCGGCTGTCGAGGAACGCCCATTCCGCATGGGTGTACCCGACATTTTGAAACAGGATCAGCTCGTGTTTCGGCCCGTCGGCGGCGAAGCTTCGGTAGGAGTGCTCGGTGAACTTCGGCTGCCCCGACCAGACGGGCAGGATGGTCCGCGCGGGCCGGCCGGCATCGGCGGCGGCGAACTGGAGGATTTCGGGGCGAGCGGGGCCGGAGTAGGCGTTCGGATCGGTGTTGAGCGTCGGATTGACGGAAAGGAACAAACGTCCGTCCGGGAAGCCGGCCAGCGGGCAGGGCTCACGTGTCCGCCCGGACTCGTCGACGCACACCTTTCGCCAGCCTTGTTCTCCCCGCTGGAACAGCATCCAGCGGCAGTTATTGAGCGGCTTGGCTCCCTCGAGCGTCTCCAGCCCGCTGGCGAAGAGGCCCTCGCCGATCCGGACCAGGCACGTAGACCCCTGGCACCACAGAGGCCCGGCCCCGTTGTCCGCCGGCTCGTAGCTGTAGAGATCCTCCTCGACTTCGACCACCGGCCGAACCGCCGAATGGGACGCAGCCCACGCGACGGGGGCAACCACCAGGAGCACGTTCAAGCAGACAGGGACGTGTTTCTTCATACGCGACAGGTCCTCAAGCATCAGTTCGGCCGAAGTTCCATTCAAAACGCTCGTTTTCGAGCAGCGGCCAGGGTTGTCGAGCCGCAAGGTGCCAACCCGCCCCGGCCCGGTGAGAAAATAGGGGCTGAGCGAGATTCAGGCAAGGAAATACCTGTGGTTGTGCGAGAATGTCCTACGGGAAGGGGGCTTTTGAAGGTTCGCGCCGCGAGCGTTTATTATCAGGTCGGACCAGGCAAAAATCCGTCGCAGGGTCTTGACAGAGTTAGGGATGCCTAACTATTATGGGTGAAACCTTGGATTCTCTTGGAACACGGGATGCAGATCGAACGAAAGCGCAAACTCAGTGCGTCTCTGGAGGACTATCTGGAGGCGATTTTCAACCTGGCCAACGGCAGCGGCGAGGCCCGGAGCAAGGACATCGCCGAGATGCTCGGAGTGGCCCGGTCTTCCGTGACGGGGGCACTGCGGCTGCTGGGCGAGAAGGGGCTGGCGAATTACGAGCCGTACGGATGTGTTACGCTGACGCGGCGCGGCCGGACGGCGGCTCGGGAGGTGGTGCGCAAGCACGAAATTCTGAAATCGTTCTTCGTGACGGTTCTGGGCGTGGATAAGGAGACGGCGCAACGGGCGGCCTGCCAGGCGGAACACGCGCTGGGCCCGGAGATCATTGGCAGGTTGCTGAGCTTCATCGACTACGTTGCGGCCAGCAGCGAGAACGGGCGCGACGTGGTGAGCGAATTCCGTCAGTTTCATAAGCGATGTTCAGTCAGGCCGGCGCAGAGACCGGTATAGAAATGGCTAATGTAGTGATAGAACAGAATCAATCCAGGCCACTATCTACGGTGGAGGCGGGCGAGACGGTCCGGCTGGTCCGCGTGGACGCCGGACGCGGGTTGAACAGCCGCCTCGCGTCGATGGGCTTCGTCTCGAACGTCGAGATCACTGTTGTGAACAACGGGCACCCCGGGCCCTTCGTAATTATCGTCAAGGACGTCAGGATGGTGTTGGGCAGGGGAGTTGCGCACAAGATTATGGTCCGGTAGACGCTCGCGGAGGAAGAGGCGTTTTTTTGCGGCCCAAGTTCGGCGCGACTAACTTTTGCATCAGGCTGTCTCCAGAAGGAAATCGTGGGATATGAAGCGAATCACCGTTGCCCTGGTGGGCAATCCTAATAGCGGCAAGAGCAGCGTGTTCAACATGCTCACCGGGGCCCGTCAGCACGTGGGGAACTACCCGGGCGTTACGGTCGAGAAGAAGGAGGGGGTCTGCACGCATGAGGACCATGAGATCGTGGTCGTGGACCTGCCCGGCACGTATAGCCTCACGGCCTATTCGGTCGAGGAGCTGATCGCGCGGCGGTACATCCTGGATGAGACGCCGGACGTGGTGGTCGATGTCCTGGACGCCTCCAACATCGAGCGGAATCTGTACCTGGGCACGCAGATCATCGAGATGAACGTGCCGCTGGTCTTCGCGTTCAACATGGCCGACCTGGCGAAGCGTCGCGGGCTGGAGTTTGATCTGCCGCAGTTGTCGCGATTGCTCGAGGCGCGAATCGTGCCGACCGTCGGAAACAAGGGAGAGGGCCGCCGGCTGCTGCTCGATGCGATTGTCGCCACGGCCGAGGAGGGCAGGAAAACTCGCCTCCACACGGTCTCTTACGGCGCCGAGATCGAAGAAGAGCTAACGCGGATCGACGCGGTGCTCTCGGAGCACGAAACGGAACTCGCGGAGAAATGCGGCCCACGCTGGGCGGCGGCGAAACTGCTCGAACAGGACGAAGAAGTCATCGGCCGCGTGGTCCATCCCGAAACGCTCGAAGTTGTCAACCGGAGTGTTGCGCACCTGCGGGGCATCTTCCACGACGAGCCCGAGATCGTCATGGCGGACCGCCGCTACGGGTTCATCTCGGGCGCCTGCCAGGAGACGATCAAGAGCTCCGTCGAGCTGCGGCACGACATCAGTGACACGGTTGACGCGATCGTGACGCATCGCGTCCTGGGATTGCCGATCTTCCTGTTGTTCATGTATGCGGTCTTTTTCCTGACGTTCACGGTCGGCAAATACCCGATGGGCTGGCTGGAGCGGCTCTTCGGCTGGTCGGCGACGGCGATCGCCGGGCACTGGCCGCTGGACGGCGCGATCTGGCTGCGGTCGCTATTGGTCGACGGCGTGATCGGCGGCGTCGGGGGCGTGCTGGTCTTCCTGCCGAATATCCTGCTGCTGTTCCTGGCCATCGCGCTGCTCGAGGATTCGGGTTATATGGCCCGGGCGGCCTTCGTGATGGATCGGATCATGCACCGGATCGGCCTGCACGGCAAGAGCTTCATCCCTATGCTGATCGGTTTCGGCTGCTCCGTCCCCGCGATCATGGGCACGCGCATCCTGGAGAACCGGCGCAACCGCATCACAACGATCATGGTCATCCCGCTGATGAGTTGTGGGGCCCGATTGACAATCTACGCTCTATTCATACCGGCCTTCTTTGCCCCGCAGTGGCAGGGCCCGGTGCTCTGGATCATCTACGTAATCGGCATCGCCATCGGCATCGTCAGTGCGAAGCTGCTTCGGCTGACGCTCCTGAAAGGCGAGACGGTTCCGTACGTGATGGAACTTCCGCCGTATCGTATGCCGACGGGCAAAGCCGTGCTGATCCACGCGTGGCAGCGAGGCTGGATGTACCTGCGCAAGGCCGGGACGATCATCTTAGCAGCGTCGATTCTCCTGTGGGCCGCGATGAACTGGCCGCAACCGCGCGAGGAGACACTGACCGGACTCAGCGAGCAGGCTGCACAGCAGGTCCGATTGCAGCATTCACTGATAGGTCGGCTGGGACAGGCCATCGAGCCGGCGATTCGGCCGCTGGGTTTCGACTGGAAGATCGGTACCGCGTTTCTCGGGGCCGTACCGGCCAAGGAGCTGTTCGTCTCACAGATGGGAATCATCTACGCGGTCGGTGAGGAAGACGAGCAGGCGACGAGCCTGCCGGATCGACTGCGGGCCGACTATACGCCGCTCGTCGGATTCTGTGTGATGCTGTTCGCCTTGATCAGCGCGCCGTGCATCGCGACGGTCGCCATGACCCGACAGGAGACCAACTCATGGCGCTGGGCGATCTTCCAGTTCCTCGGCCTGACGGCACTGGCCTACACCACAACATTTGTCGTCTATCAGGGCGGGAGGCTCATTGGAGGTTGATGACGGGTAGCGCCGAGTAATAGTCTGGATTGCATGTGGCGTGACTTCCTTGGATCAAGCTGATTTGGCATTCCATTTCCGTTGTAGCCTGGCGGAGGTCGCCACCACGGCCAACAACATGCCCAGGCACAGGGCAATGGCGGGGCCGACGGAGAAATCGAGATAGTACGAAAACAACAAGCCGCTGGTCGACGCGATGACGACGGTCAGCCAGGCGAGCAGCATTCGAGCGAGCCAGCCCGTGGCGAACAGGGCCGAGGTCGTGGCCGGGATGATCAGCAGCGCGAAGACCGTGACGACCCCCGAGATCCGCACGGCGACGGTGATCACCGCGCCCAGCAACGCATAGAACATGAAATCCCACCAGGCGACGTTCATCCCACGAGTTGCTGCCCCCGCGTAATCCTGTGATACTGCCAACATGGGCTTTCGGAAAAAGCATAGCACGAGTCCGACGATGGCGAATACTACCAGAGCGGTCAGCACTTGCGGCCACATGATCCACAGCAGGGCGCCCGCCAACATCTCCTGCGCATGGGTGTGCCCCGGCGCGACGCCCATCAGGAACAGCGCCCCGGCGGCCGTGATCGCATAGGAGATGCCGATCACCGCTTCCACGGAAATCTCCGAGATCTTGTGTCGCGTGATCGAGTAGAATGCCGCTATGGCGAGCACGCCGGCGAACGAGAACAGGTAGGAGATCAGGGAGCTCTCCTCGACGTCGAACAGCAGGTGAGCGGCCAGAGCGCCAATCGCGGCCACCTGAGCAACCGCGATATCGATGAAGATCACCTCCCGCTTGAGCACGTGGATGCCCAGATAGCTGAGGATACCGCCCATGAGCAGGCATGCGAGGAAGGGCAAGGTGAGCATCTCTATGAGGTCGGACATAGCTGCTCCTTTCCAGTAAGTTCGCTTCGCCTGGGGCGCAGCACGGCTCTCAGTGCAATGGCCCCGACGAAGAACAGGCCCAGGAACAGGACCAGCGTCGGGCCGTAGGGCAGGTTCCACGCATAGGAAGACCCGAGCCCCAGAAGACAGGCGACGAAACCGAGCGTCCAGCCAATGAGGGTCGCCAGGCCCCATCTCTTGGTGAACAGCGTGGCGATCGCCGCCGGGATCATCAGGAAGCTGTAGGCTAATAGCACGCCGGCGATGGGAACGATCAGCACGGTGATAATGCCCTGCGTCGTGAAGAAGAGGAAATCCCAGAGCCGCTCGTGCCTCACTTCGCCCGGTCGCTCGGCCAAGGCGATGAACCTGTGACGTAGGAGATAGTGGAAGATGATCAGGCCGATATAGGCCAGTACGGTGACCCGGATCAAGGGCCAGGTCACCCAGAGCAGGTAGCCCGACATCGTCGTCTCAATGTACGCCTCTCCGCCCGGGAGCTTGTCCGTCCAGAGCAACGACAGAACCAGGGCCATCGCGAAGAGGATCCCAATGACGGCCTCGCGCGGGATCGCGGGATTCCTCGGATTGATGACCGCCAGCAAAAACGCGCCGAGCAGGACGGCCGCAAAGGCAAGCACATAGGAGCCGGGCGAGGCGTAGGTAATGCCGAGCCCCACGCCGACCAGCGCCCCGAAGGCGGCCAGTTGGTCCAGCACGAGGTCGGAGAAGATCAGCGTACGGCGGATGATGTGCAGACCCAGGTACGTGTGCAGAACGAGCACAACGGCAATTAGGATGATCTGCAGTGCGAACAATCGCATGGCTTCTGTCATGATCTCACCTTCAACAGCATTGGTCTATTGGCCCACAAGTCCCTTCCGTCCGGCGGCGGCGAGCAGGCCGTCTATCCAATAATCCACGAGTTTGAAGTAGTCATCGGTGCCCGGCGCACCGCCCACAAAGAGCGGGAGCACAACCGGCTCGGCGCCGGTTCGGTTCGCCACCGTACGGACGGCTTGCTCATCGAAATAGCTGGCGGCCAGGATCATCCCGATATCCCTGTCCTGCATCATGGTCACCAATTCGGTCACATGCTTCGGGGACGGCGGTATGCCCGGCTTTGGCTCCACGTCGCCCGCTTCTTCCAGGCCGAATAGCTTGAGGAAATAGCTCCAGTCCTTGTGATAGACGACGACGGCCGTCCCGCGCAGAGGGAGCATCCTGGCCATCCAGCCGCCCAGCTTGTCGATCAGCGGTTTGCCCTGGAATGTGTTCTCTTCGAGGAACGAGATCAACTGGCCTTTCTGCGCCAGCAGGCACAGCGTATCACCCGCCAGCAATGTGACGAGCTCTTTGCCGAACAGATGCTTATGCACCTCGTCTCGAAATCGATCGAAGTTCCTCTCGTAGTAGTCTCGATTCGCGGGGTCGTTCTTGACCAGTCCGATGTAGATATTCCTGGCGACCTGTATGGCGTTGACGGGGCTGGTGGTGATATGGGGATTGCCGAAGACATGCACGTCGCCTTCGGATTGGGAGATGACCGCCGGCCTCTCGACAAGTTCGATGCCCTGCGCCACGGCGACGTACCCGATCTCACCGCTTCGAACGCGCCGGTTCCCGGATTTATTCACGACAGTGGGAAGCCACATCTCCAGATCGAGTCCCGTGGCAACCAGCATATCCGCCTGTTTGATCATCGTGATAAAGGATGGTTTGGGCCGGATGCGATGAGGGTTCTGGACCCCATGAACGATATATTTGGCGGTCACCTTGTCGCCTCCGACGGTTTTCGTCAGGGCGGCGTAGTCCGACAGGGTCGTGACAACGCGAAGTGCTGCGGCAACTCCGTCGGAGGGGCCTTGGCGCTGGCGCGTCCTGAGTCGCTCGCGCGCCGCCTGCGCGTCGACAGAAAGCAGGAGGGACAAGGTCAGGGCCAGCGCGAGAAGCAGTCGTTTCAGTCTGATGGTCATGGGATATACCTCCATCTGTGCTCAATAGCGTTCATGTTTGTGCGGCCCGGCGGCGAAGACCGTCTGGAACCAGAGGACGTGCTCGTCCGGCTCCATCCCGTCGCCCCAGGCATAATCGTACTCGGTGCGGAAGAACACCCATTCGCTCTGCCACCATGTGATGTACGGGGCAACCTGCCAGCGATGTGAATTCTTCTGCGGATAGGCCAGGGGAGTGAGAGAGACGATGGGCTGGACTGCATAGTCTTTGCTGTCCGGTTCGTAGTAGTCAAGCCGCGCACCCACGATCAGGTTCTGGGCGATCTTGCCTTGCAGATAGCTGTACATGCCCCAGGCGTTGATCGTGTCGCGTCCCGAGCCGTCCGGCGCGAGGATGTCACGGTTCAGCGCATAGACCTCGCTTCGCCACTCGAGGTTGCGGTACAGGGCACGGTCGGCCGGCTCCCAGAGCATTGAGAGATCGGCGCCAAACACACGTGTGCCGAGTGCATCATGCTCCGTCACGACGGTGTCGGGAGCGGTGTGAATCTCCCACTGATCGTTCCAGCCGAAGAGGCCGCTCAGGCCGAACTCCAGATACGTATCGCGCGACAGATCGCGAAAGTTCTTGTAGTGGAACACCAGCGACGGCGTGCCCAGGGTCTCGTCGTCGAACAACCGCTCGTTGTCCGCATTCGTGACCTGAAGGGTCAGGCCGTGGTGGGCGTCCGCCCATTCGCCAAACGGCCAGTCGACAGACGCACCGATCTGGCTCAGCCCCTCCTCGCCGAAGATCCGCTGCAGGGACAGAGGATACTGGACCTGGTCGAGGGCATCCTCGTGCCAGCGGTTGACGATGCCAAACTGCTGGCGGAATCGCCCGAGATCGACCGTGGCGCCCTCAAGCATGGTGAAGTGCGTGTAGTAGGCCTCCTCCAGATGGACCTCACCATCGTCGTGCACGTGCGCCGTCGCCTTCAACTTCGAGAACGGATCGAGATACGACTGAAAGTTCAGCTCCAGCCCCCTCAGGACGACATCCGTGCGCTGCCTCGTTCCGTCTTGGTCCCTGTAGGAGGCAATCAGGTCGCCTGAAACGCTGATCTCCGGATTGAGCTGTTGCAGACTGAGGCCGCGGGATTTATAGACCACTTCCTCCGGAGGTTTCTCCTGCTCCTTCGGCCCGGTCAGACGTTCCGCCATCGCCCGCAGATGCGCGAGTTCGTCGTCGGCCGGCGCTGCCTCCGGGGCCGGCTCTTGTTGGTCGTCCTTAAAGCCATCAATTTGGGCCTTCAATTCTGTGATTTGGCTCTGGTGCTCCCTTTGTATTTGTTCGATCAGTCTGGTGAGATCACTGACTTGTTCCTTGAGCTGTTCGACTTCATCTTCTTCGCTCTGTTCACTTCCTGCCGTTAGACGGCCAAGTGGGGCAATCGCCAGCAGCAGGAAGACTGCAACCAGGCGTGACATCTTACGCATATGCGTTTCTCCCTTCATGTATTGCGCCTGCGTCTTTTGCAGGTGGGCCTGACGTGCTGATCCATCGGGTGATGCCATGCGGCCGGAAGCCGATAGAGCCCGGGTTGGCAACGACCCGTCAGGTCACGATGTGACTATAGAAGGGAGGAGGCCGGAGGGGCGCGGAGGAGGATCGAACCCGTGCAAGGGCTGGCCACAACGACAACTGAATGTTGCACCACTTCAGAGGTAGTTGGCGATTCGATCACGATCGGAGGCGGATCGTCATGGGCTGCTGTAGAGTTCGAGCCGCCTAAGAACTTGCACGCCGGACACGGGCTGCTTGAGGGTGAGGAACTGCTCGTCTGTCCCCTCCGATGAGCTTCCCGACAGTCCTCGGTATGAAACAGGGAAACCGTCGATGTGATGGCCAGGTAGACACTCGTGATCCCGACCACGAGGGCCGCGTGGGTGCTGCCTTGTCTTGGCTTCAGCGAGTACATGGCTGCTCTTGGCCTTTCGCGTGCACCATCGACGTCTCTTCGACCGTGGCGCAGTCTATGGGGCCGCCGGCCGCAGGTCAAGGACAATTTCCTCTATGTGCTTGCCCGGAGCCATTCCACGAACCGGGCGAGGCCGGTCCGGATGTCCGTGGAGGGTTTGTAGCCGAGTTGAACCTCTGCTTTGCTGACATCGGCGAACGTGCGGTCGACGTCCCCCGGCTGGAGCGGGAGGGATTCCTGTATCGCCTTCTTGCCGAGCGCGGTTTCGAGTTCGCTGATGAGATCGGTGACACTGATCGGCTGGGATTCGCCGAGATTGAAGATCTCGTAGTCGGTGCACCGGTCAATCGCGGCCATCACGCCGTGGAGGATGTCGTCGATGTAGGTGAAGTCGCGCATCATCGTGCCGTCCCCGTAGACGGGGATCGGTTTTCCCGCCTCGATGAGCCTTGCGAACTTGTGAATCGCCAGGTCCGGGCGCTGGCGCGGCCCGTAGACCGTGAAGAAGCGCAGGCAATTGATCGCAATCCCATACAGGTGATGATACGTGTGGCAGATCAGTTCGCCCGCCTTCTTCGAGGCGGCGTACGGCGAGATCGGGAAGTCCACGTTGTCGTCTTCCGAGAACGGGACCTTCCGGTTGTTGCCGTAGACGCTCGAACTGGAGGCGAAGATGAACCTGCCGACGTTTTGCTTCCTTGCCGCTTCGAGCAGCACCACCGTTCCGTTGATGTTCACGTCCATGTAAAGCTGGGGCTCGGCGATCGAGGGTCGCACGCCCGCGCGCGCGGCTAAGTGCACGATCACATCCGTGTCACGCGCGATCGCGTCCTGCATCGCGTTCGCGTCGCGGATGTCGGCTTCCACGAGACGGAAGCTCGGGTCCGACAGGCAGCCGGCAAGATTGCGGCGTTTGACGCCGGGGTCGTAGAACGCATCGAAGTTGTCGACTCCGGTAACGGTCCAGCCTTCCTTCAGAAGCCGCTCCGTCAGATGCGAGCCAATGAACCCCGCTGCTCCGGTAACTACCGCTTTCATAGATTGCGTTTCTCCCCTCACATACACGGGCCCCTGCATTGGCAAGGCCGCCCGCTATAGTGTCTTCGCCAGTTGCTTGATGAACTGGCGCAGGTCCTCCGACATATCGTCGCGTTTCAAGGCGAACTCGATGTTCGTGCGGATGAAGCCTTCCTTGTTGCCGATGTCACAGCGTCTGCCATCGAGCTTCAATCCGTACACGGGCCGGCTCCGCGCGAGACTCCTCAGCGCTTCGGTAAGCTGGATCTCGCCGTCCCCGCTGGGCATGGTCCGCTCAATGTGGTCAAAGATATCGGCGGTGAGCAGGTATCGCCCCGCAATGACGAGATTCGATGGGGCCTCTTCCGGCGCCGGCTTCTCGACGAAGTCGCGGATCCGGTAGACGCCGGGCCGAATCTCCTCACCGTCGATCACGCCGTACAAGCTCACCTTCGCGGGCTCTACCTGCTCCAGCAGAATGACCGGCTGCTGAAGCTCCTCGTACAACTCGGCCAGTTGCATAGCGGCCGGCGTTGCCGAATCGATGACGGTATCGCCGAGCAGAACGGCAAAGGGTTCGCCGGCAACATGATGCCGGGCGCAGTAGACGGCGTCGCCGAGGCCCCGCATTTGCTTCTGCCAGACGAAGTGGATCTCCGCCAGCTCCGAGATGCGGCGCATGGCCTCCAGCTCCTCCGTCTTGCCCTTCGCGTTGAGTTGGCTTTCGAGTTGGAAGCTGCGGTCGAAATGCTCCTCGATGGAGCGTTTGCCCTTGCCGATGATCATGAGCAGATCGACGATCCCCGCGTGGACGGCCTCCTCGACGACGTATTGAATCACCGGCGTATCGACAATCGGCAGCATCTCTTTCGGCTGCGACTTCGTGGCCGGCAAGAAGCGGGTTCCGAATCCGGCCGCGGGAATGACGGCTTTGCGAATCATGGTCGTGCGTTTCCTACCGGCGGGACAATTCTCGGTTTGATGGCCGTGATGTTGAGTCGGCGCAGCTTCTGCCGCAGTTCATTGAACGTGCGCTGGTCGCTGTACGTGCCGACGATGGCGCCGCCGGAGCCGGTGAACTTGGCGCTGGCGCCGGTGGAGCGGGCCACCTCGACCATGCGAATGTTCTCCTCGCTGATTCGATAGATTTGAAGCCGTTTGTCGAAATTCGCATTGAGCAGGTCCGGAATTTCGTCAAGCTGCCGCGTGAGGAGGCACTTCCTTACCTTGTCGGCCAGCCTCGCCCAGAATTTCATGGCCTTGACAACCTTGGGCTCGCCCAGACCGAAACGGTGACGGATGTTGTTGTGAAACCGCTCCGTTGGCTCGCTCAGATCGTCACGATAGGCGATGTACAGCTTGGGCAGCAGCCCGGGACCGAGGGGCTCGTAGTTCCCGTATCCCTGCCTATCCATGATCTCCCTGGCGAAGTCCATGTAGACCAGTCCCTCGTAGACCTGGATGACGCGGTCCTGGAGTCCGGCGGGGATCTGCAGCTCTCCGACCTCGGCGGCCAGGATCAGATTGGCTTGCACGTACTTCGGTATGCTGACGCCGTAGAAGGCCATGAGGGCCCGCAGACAGGCCGTGATGATCGCGCTGGAACCCGCTAATCCGACGCCGTGCGGAATGTCGGAGTTGTACCGGATCGTGAAGTTCTTGTCGTGAAGGTCGATCTGGTTTTCCTGGCAGTAATCGTAGAACTTCTTCACGGTGGCCTTGAGCAGGCGGATGCCCCCGTAGTAGCCGTGCAGCCGCACGTCCTGCACAAGACCGGAAATGCTCCTGAAGCACGAGCGGTCCTTTTCGCTCGGCAGGATCTCCAGCTCCGGCGTCTCATACAGAATGACCTCCGCGCAGAAGTTGCTGAACGCGAAGGAGATGGTTTTCCCGAAATACCCATCCGAGGGATTGCCCACAAGACCGGCTCTCGGATATGCCTTCGTCCGAATAATCACAGCAATGCCCTTAAAAGAGCAGACAACACTGCCATCGCGGCCTGCGGCCCCAGATCACGGTTCAGAGCAGACACATAGAATCCCATCGACGAAATTCGAGCCTCAGTTTAGATGGGGGCGCCGCCAAGTGCAAGCGCCACAATGCTTTACTGACGTCCGGCCACGATCTTCCGATCGGAATCCCGCATGATATCCTACTGTCACACGGGAGTTCCAGGCGCGTCCTACGTCGGCTGTTCCCGTTGGGGTTCGATCGGCTCAATCATATCCACACCGATCTCGACGCTGGCCGCCTGGCCCAGCATGTCGATCTGCAGCACCAGCCGCGTGTTGCCCCTTGTCTGTACGACAATGCCTTCCAGGCCGAGCAGGGGCCCCGCAATGACACGGCACAACTGACCTTTTCGGACGTACTTATGGGGGGTAAGCGGCGCGCCTACCCGAAGGGCCTGCTCGAATCGCACCAACTCCTTGATGAACAGACCCTGGTCCACGACCTCAAGGAGGTTCGCCACGCGGTTGGTCTTGAGCAAATCCACCCGTTCGGTCTCGTCGCCGCAGAAGAACAGGTACCCCGTAAACAGGGGAAGCAGCGACTTGATGGTCCGGTGACTTTGCTGGCGCACCTTCCACGTCATCGGCAGAAAGTAGCTGATATCCCTTGTCTTCAGGTCGTTGGCCAGCGCCTTCTCGTTTCGGCTCTTGGTGTGAGCAACCCACCACTGACCCTCAAACAGGCGGATCGATTCCACCGGCGGCCAGAAGAGCGGAGGATTTTCATGTACCTTCAGCAATCGTGGTCTCCCGAACTCTCACGATATCGGACTCGTCCAACAGAGCGGATATTCCTGCGGACGGTCTCGCCAAGCTCTGAACCTTAAACCAATACTCACATTCAGTCGATTTATCGAATCAGCGCACAGTGTACTTGTGCGCTCAGGGAATGTCAAAGGAAAAGGGCCCTGACGGGCGGAGAAAGGACGTCCGGCTTGACCGGCGGGATGGCTCTCCGTACGATTGAGGTCATATTGGGCAAGGATGCTGAAGTCTGTGGGAGCAATCATGGCTAAATCGCAGATCGGCGCGGCTGCGGCCGCCGCAAGGCAGGGAGCCCGAGGTGATGGGCGACACCGGGCGGTTGTGCTGTTCACCTGCATCGGTCGCAGGGTGTCGCTCTTGCGCGCCTTCCAAGCGGCGGCCCAGACGCTGGGCCTGCCGGCGTCGTTTTGCGCGACGGATACGAGCAAGCTCAGCCCGGCGCTGCAATTGTGCGATGAGGCCTTTCTCGTTGAGCCCACGACCCATACCGAGTACCCCCGGCAGCTCTTGTCCATCGTCCGCAACCAGGGCGTGAACCTGCTCGTGCCGACGCTGGACCTGGACCTGCGATTGCTGGCCCGGCACAAGGGCGAGTTCGAGAGCCTGGGCTGCCGCGTCCTCGTCTCGGACCCGGACGTGATCGACCTGTGCCGGGACAAGAGGCGAACGTTCGGGTTTCTCAGGAAGAACGGGTTCAGCACGCCGGCGACGATGAGCGTTCGCACTGCCTTGGCGGCGGATCGCAAGGGTGAGCTGAGGTGGCCGTGCTTTCTGAAACGGTGGGATGGATACGCCAGCCAGGGCAATGCCATCGCCCACAACCGCGAGGAGCTGCGGTTCTTCGCCAAGAGGATTCCCAACGCCATCTGCCAGGAGTTCATCGAGGGGACCGAATACACGTGCGACGTATATGTCGATTTCCAGATGCGCGTGCGGTGCGTCGTGCCGCGGCGGCGGATCGAGGTCCGCTCCGGCGAGGTGAGCAAGGGGCAGGTCGTCAAGCACCGCCGCGTCATGGAGCGGGCCGCCAGAGTCGTCGAACTGCTCAAGGCCGGGCCCGGGGTCATCACACTCCAGTTGTTCGTCACAGAAGGTGACGAGATCCGGTTCACCGAGGTCAATCCCCGGTTCGGCGGCGGCGCGCCTCTCTCGATCCGGGCGGGCGCGGATTTCCCCAAGTGGCTGCTGCAGGAGTTGACGGGCGAGCAGCCCGATATCGGCTTCGACGATTTTGCCGATGGCCTGATGATGCTTCGATATGACGCCGAAGTCTGGCTGACGGACTCGGACCTCAAGGGGACGAGAGTCGATGTTTGACGCGCTGATCGGTGAGAAAAGGTCACTCGATTGGGTCCTCCAATTCTGGCCCGTCCTGCCGGCGGCCTTCGTCAGTTCGCTGGCCGCGACCGCCCTGTGCAAGCGTGTAGCGATTCGCTTTGGCATCGTGGACCGGCCCGACCACACGGTCAAGACCCACAAGGAGCCCATCGCCTACCTGGGCGGCGTGGGCATGCTCATCGGTCTGATCGTCGGCGTCCTCGCCGGCGTCTACCGGCTGCACGCCGACGCCGCATTCGGGCACGAACTCCGTTGGTTCCTCGGAATCCTCGCCGGCGCCGCTATCGCGTGTTTCGTCGGACTCGCGGACGACATCCTGGATCTGCGCCCGCGGCACAAGATCCTTGGCCAGGTCCTCGCGGGCGTCCTGCTGCTGCTCGTGGGCATCAACCCAAACCTCCGGCGAATCGCCGAGCCGCTGGGGCTACCCATGCCCGCCTACCTCGAGATCGTCCTCGACGTCCTCATTGTCGCCTTCTTCGTCCTGGGCGCGACAAACTCGCTGAACCTGCTCGACGGCCTCGACGGCCTCTGCGCCGGCGTGACCGCTATCATCACCGTCGCGCTGCTGCTGCTGGCCATCCATCTGGCGACGTGGGGCTTCAGCGATTTCGGCGACCCCGTGCGGATCGTCGTCTGCCTGAGCCTGGTCGGCGGCGTGTGCGGCTTCCTGCCGTTCAACCGTCACCCCGCCAAGATCTTCATGGGCGACGCCGGCAGCATGTTGCTCGGCTTCGTCGTCGCGGCCCTGATGATCCTGTTCGCCGAAGGCGTACCTCGCTGGTGGCTGGCGTCGATCGTGGTTTTCGGCCTGCCGATTCTTGACACGGCCGTCGCCGTGGTCCGGCGTCTCGTCAATCATCGCCCGCTCTTCGTCTCCGACCGCGGCCACATCTACGACCAAATGATCGATCGCGGCCTGTCGTTGCGAAAGACCGTCGCTGTCTGCTACGCGCTGGCCGGCCTCTACGCCGGCGTCGGCCTGGCCATGAGCCAGATTCGCACACGATACGCCGCCGGCGTCTATGTTCTCGTATTCGTCGTCTCCGCCCTGGCCGTCTGGCGCAAAGGCTATCTTCGGATGCAGGGCCTCCACGGTGTCACGCCCGCGAGTGACGCCCGCAAGTAGCCGCGCCTATTACCGACGTGGCAGAGTCGGAGTAACCTGTTTCACAGTGTCACAGTCAGGTATTCGCTGTCCTGTGCAAACCTCATGGCCCCTTCGAACGCGGCCGGGATCAGCATGCAGTCGCCGGCCTTGAACTCGACCGGCTCGGCGTCGTGCGAGAGGATGGCCCCGTCGCCCGTGAGGAAGATGAGCGTCCTCATGCGGCCCCGCGCGAGGAACACTTCGCCGTTGCGGCTTCGATGGCCCTTGTCCACCTTGAAGTACTCGCAATCGACGAGCCGGCCGACTGTTGTCACCGGCAGTTTCTCGGGCGTGACGTCGAAGTGGATGCTCTCCAGCGCTTCGTCGATGTGGAGCGGCCGCGGCCGTCCGGCGTCGTCCACGCGGTTCCAGTCGAAGACGCGATAGGTCGTATCGGAGGGCGTCTGAATCTCGGCGATGAGCAGACCCGCCCCGAGAGTATGCACCGTCCCGGCCGGCAGATAGTGGCACTCGCCCGCCTGCACGGGGACCGGCGCGAGCAGCTCGGCCGCCGTGCCGTCCTCGATCGCCTTGGCAAACCGTTCCTTCGTGACGGGCTTCTTCAGCCCCTTATAGATCACCGCGCCCGGCTCGGCCTCAATGATGTACCAGCACTCGGTCTTGAGGTCGCCCCTGCCCATCCGCCGGCAGGTCTCGGCATCGGGATGGACCTGCACGCTCAGCACGTCCTGGGCGTCCAGGAACTTGATCAGCAGCGGAAACGGCGCGGGGAAATCTCTCGTCCCAGTGATCAGCCCGGTGTACTGCGCAACGACCTCGCCCAGCGCGCGGCCTCGCAGCGGGCCGTTAGCGACGGTGTTGCGGCCCTCGGGCAAGTCGGCGATCTCCCAACTCTCGCCGATTCGTTCCCCGCCCGGCAAGTCCTTGCCGAACACCTCGCGCAGACGCTGCCCGCCCCAGATTCTCTGTTTGAACACCGGCGTCGATTTCAGCGGATACATGTCCATGCCCGCCATCTTACTCCATACGCCGGGCCCACCGCAAATGCAGAACCGCCACGACCTCAGGCCATCGGCTCGCTACCCCACGGCCCAGCCGCCCGCAGAGGGGCTTCGTTGTGCGTTGGGGTCCTTCGGATCGACACGGTCAGCCCCGGGAATTGGCTTTGTTTCGCGAAGTTGCTCATCGTCCCCCGGCAGGGCAGTGCCGGACGCCATCCGTACGCCTACGCAGGCATGTTCGTCTTGGGGAATTGGCTTTGTTTGGCGCGATGGCCCTTCCGGAGTGGAATGATGGAAGGCTGGAGTACTGGAATGGTGGGATGCTTGGGGCGGCGGGGAGGGGGCTGTCGGCGGCGCATTCGGCGTGAGGCCGGCGGGCGTTTGGGCGTCGTCGTCGAGTTCGCGGAGGAGCCGCTGTTGTCGCAGCTCGGCCACGGCCTTGTACAGGCTCTGCTCGATCCGCCGTTCGTACATCATCAGCCGGTCGAGCACGCGGTCGTTGGAGAAGCCGTGCAGGACCACCCGCCCCAGCGCGAGGTCGTCGGCACTCCGGCCGCACTCCGCCGGCTTGGGGTGCAGCGACCGTGTCAGCTTCGCGATTGGCCCGGCCGTCTCCTTGAGGTACAGCGCGTCGAAGGCCTCGTTCTGGAGCCGTTCCGCCCGCCGGAGCCGCCACGACAGACTGACCACGCGCTCGGCCAACATCGACTCCACCAGCCCGACGGGCGCCAACTCCCCGACCATCCGATCCCGATAGAACTCATACTCGCCCGGGTCCTCGCCCACAATGACGGCCTGCTTCGCCAACAGCCCATGCTTGACCGCGTTCTGCGACACGACGGCCTTGCCCTCCGGCGTCCGCGGCCCCGTCGACTTCTGTGCGTTCGACCGATTGGCGATGACTTGTGCTTCACTGGCCATGACAATGCCCTCCAAATGTACTGTTTACTATTTACAATTGACAATTTACCATTGTTCGTCTATCATACACCGTAGTGGTATACGTTCACTGCTTACCATACAAACGGTGTTATTCGTCGTCAAGGCACAATTGTCGCCGGGCAGCGATTTTTTTTTCGGCCACGGAGGGAATGCGATAAACCCTTATCTGAAAAGGGTTTGCGTCGTTGCGGAGGGTGGGCCGCGCCCGCCGTCTTTTCCGGCAACCGCGCACCGCGTTATGGCTGGGTGCGATCGGTATGCGGTGGCAGCGCCTGCGCCGGTCAAGAGAAGCTGCGTGCATGGCCACTGCCTGTCATGTCGAGCGCAGCGAAGCGCAGGCGAGACATCCGCTCGCGAACATGGCGCGCCTCTGCTGCGCGGCCAGATTCCTCCACTGCGGCCTTCGGCCTCCGGTCGGAATGACACCGGCCCAGGGCAAAGCGGAGTCCACCACCGTATACGGGCAGCACCCTACGACTTGGTTGTTTGTTGTCGGTCAGGAGCGCTTTAGGTATGATGTGATTGGCTCAACCGGTACGCTCTTGTTGTGAAAGGTTCGGCACATGAGAAGATGGGTGTTGGCGGCTTTGCTGTTTCTGCTGTTCGTTGTGTTGGTGATGTCCGGCTGCAAGTGAAGGGGTAGGACAGCCCGTGCACATGTTGTGCACCCAAGAACGTCGGATCGGACAGTCCGAATGTTATACGCGCTGGATGGCCGTCCCGTTGCAGAAGGACGGTTTACGCGGAGCATGTAACCTGAAAGAGACGCGAGGTCGCGTCGCTCGAGTGCTGTTTTTCCTTTGCGTCGGCCTTCTCGTCTCGGGCGGGGCGGAAAGAGAGGTTCTTCACGGAATTCCGGGGGAAGGCAGGACGCCTGTCGAGAGAGAATACGGCTCATTCGGCTGTTGCCATACGTTCGTTTCCCATGGGGGCTCTGCCCCCAAACCCCCGGCATTTTTCGCTTTGGGCCAGCAGCATGATGGAAATGTCTGATTCGCCGCTTGTGGATGGAAAGCTCTGCCGGTAATCTGAAGTCGCTGCCGTGGAGGGTAGTACTGCGTTTCAGAAATCGTGCGACTATGGATTGCTTCGCTTCGCTCGCAATGACATGCAATGGCCCGTTTATGTCATTGCGAGAAGCGCAGCAAGCTTGCCCCCACGAAGGTGGGGGAAGCAATCTCGACCCCGGATCGTCGCGGAACTTGTGAAATGCGGTAGTGGGGCCCTGCCGGCATGCGCCTCAAGCGCTATAGCAGGCCGGTTGCGTGGGCGATGCTGCCGGTGCGGTGACATCGCCTTTCTCTTGCACTATGCTTCTGGGGCAAAGCGAAAAATGCCAGGGGTCCGGGGATCGCGTCTCCGGTCATGGAGGGCGGCCGTGCCCGCCGTGCGGAGGGAGCGGACGAACTCGTCCTGTAATCCCTCTCCCGAAATCCCGTGATGAACCAGACAAAAAGGGCTGCAAGCCCGGACGTGCAGCCCTGGCGGTATCGGTCTTCAGCGAGTTCGAGGCCGCTACACCATCCTTCGTCTGCGGCGCCAGCCGATCAGGCCGGCGCCGAGCGCGATCGCGCCGGGGGCGGCGCAAAGAGGACGGATGTCTCCATCTCGAAGTTAGACTGGTTCGTGTGCCGTTCGGCGAAGAAATAGATCGAGGGCTTAGTATTGACCGACGGTTAGGCCAGGCGTGTCCAGGTTGACCGAGGTTAAGGCCGTGTTTAGCGGACGCAGAGCAAGGATCTTTTCGGGGCTCACCTCACGTCACGGTATTACGATCCGCCGCCGTTCTTTTCCCAGACTTCGGGTTTGACGACCCAGACGCCGGCTTGATAGGGCCTCTGCTCGGCGTGCTCGGGGATCCAGAGCTTGGTCTTGTGCCAGCTTTCGACGTGGCCGTCGTAGAAGGCGAGATTGGCGACGTCGTTGTGGCGGTACATGGTGGGCCCGCCGCAGCCGGCGTCCTTGTAGGCCTGTACGCTGCCTTCCTGGCCGAGCACGTCCCAACCGTCGATGTAATTGGCGCCCCGCCACTTGCTCCACCAGTCGTGGGCCTCGTTGAAGTGGAGCTTGGTCGCCGGCTGGCGGATGCTCGACAGCTTATAGCCGATTACGCTCATATCCATCGCGCCGGTCCAGGAAGGCGTGCCGACCGAGGGAAACCAGTCCTCGATGTTGTAACCGTAACTGACCAGGGTCCCGGTTGTATTGCCGGACGCGGCGTCGTAGGCGTGCAGCCAGGCCTCCTGCGTGTCGCTGGGGCACCGGTACTTCTTGGGGGTCTGGACCTCCGAAAGGCCCGGTTCCGCTCCTTCGTAGCCGATGTATTCGCGGAACCGGTCATTGGTCGTCCATAGGGTCGTGGTCTGATCGACGGTGAAACGGCAGGGCACGGCCCAGTCGTCGTTGTTGTTCGCATAAACAGCGTTCGCCAACGCCAGACTGCGGAGATTGGCGGCACATTTCATCTTGCGGCCCTGGTCCCGCGCGAGATTCAACGCCGGCATGAGAATAGCCATCAGGATCGCGATGACCGCGATGACGACGAGCAGCTCGATCAGCGTAAAGGCGTGATGTTTCATCGTTCGGCCCTCTTCGAGACATCGTGTTCGCAACACCGCGAGATCCGCGTGGGCTCAGCGTGACAGGATCCCGCCGGCGTTCTTCAGTCCATCTCTCTATGATACGGGAATCCTCGCGCAAAATCAAGGCCGCACCGGCCCGGATCAGCGGAGGTAGGCCTGGATGCCGTCGACGATGGCCCGCGCGAGGCGGTCCTGGTAGTCGTCGTCGCGCAGGCGCGAGGCCTCCCAGGCGTTGGAGAGGTAGCCGAGCTCGATGAGGACGGCGGGACCGCGCGTCTGGACGAGGACGCGGTAGTCGGCTTCGCGGATGCCGCGGGTCTCGGCGCCGGTGCGGGACATGGCCTCGCTGATGGCCTGGGCCGCCTGGCGGGCGCCCCAGGAGGCGCCGGTCGCGACGTAGATGGTAAAGCCCTGGACGCTCTTGCTCGGCTCGGAGTCGGCGTGGATGCTGACGAAGAGGTCGGCGTTGCGGTCGTTAGCGAGGGCGGCGCGTTCCTCCAACTCCGGGTACGTGTCCTGCCAGCGGGTCATGACGACGCCGACGCCGTTCGCTTCGAGTCGTCGGGCGATTTTGGCGGCCACGCGCAGGTTAATGTTCTTCTCGTAGTAGCCGGTGGCACTGATGGCGCCCGGATCGTGACCGCCGTGACCTGCGTCGACGACGACGAGGCCCCGGCGGCTGGGCTTCGGGGGACGAACGACGGGCGGTTGCGGGGCGGCCGAACGAAGATGCGGACGGATTTGCGAGATAAGCTCCCTGGAGAGGTAGATTGTGCCGCCGGCTTTCTTGATCTCGCCAACGGAGCCGATGGGCGTGCCGTTTGCGAAGACGCGGCCGCCGGGGTGCGTGAAGATAACGACCGTGTTGCCGGCGTTCTTGAGGACGACGAAGGCCTCGTCGCGTTCATCGATTCGCAGGCCCAGGCTGCGGGCCAGGTCCTCGACGGTGGGCACTCGCGGCTCCTCGATGACGACGCCCGGCGCGCGTTGCTGCGGCTCCTGGCAGCCGACGATGCCCAGAGCCAACAATGGCAAGATGAGAAAGACCTCTTTTCTTATAGTCATATTAAGTGGTTTTATCGGAGATTGACCCTCAATCTGTTTAGATTTCACGTGACTATTTTCACTGCGAGGGTGAAATAGTCGTTCTTCTTGCGATCCAGCGGGCTGACGTGACGTGCGCTCATGCGCAGGAAGGACATAGCCCCTCCAGTCGAGTTTGCTGCCGGCGGATGACGAACCCTTCCTTCGGGATTTTGACCATGGGCAGGGAGACGTCGGTGAGGCAATGGGTCACACCGCAGCTCGTGCAGGTGAAATGCGGATGGCACTGCCTGTCCGTGCAGTGGTCGGCCAGCTCGAAGTGCCAGGCCCGGTCGTGCAGGAAAGCCTGGTGGACCAGTCCGGCCGCGACCAGCGATTCGAGCGTTCGATACACCGTGACTTTGTTCAGCTTTCGTTTCGTCAGTTGCCGGGCGATTTGATCCTGCGGAAGCGGCCTGACGGCCTGCATGAGGACCTGCAGGATGGCAACTCGCGCCTCCGTGCAGTACAGCTTCGCGTCCTTGAGCATTCGCCGCGCCTTATCGTCAGATTGCGTCGTCATGCATGCACCTCCGCCGCAGGATGGTGATGACAGCCCACGTGGAGGTGGGGCGAGCGCACGAACAACAGGGGAAAGATGATGTCACTGACGCAACAGGGCAGCCACACTGCGATGAACAGAACGAGGAAGATTCCGACGAACAGCATGGGCGTCAGCTCGCGGTGCGTGTTCATAAGGACGTGGAAGGAGGAGGCCCACGTACTGATCAGGACGTGCCCGGCATGGGGGAACTTGGTTCGCGGCCAAAACCATGCGATCAGAACGCCCAGGATCGCCGCCGGATTGACGAGGTACCAGTCCTCGATGAAGCCCAGGTGAATGCGGGGCTTGCCCGACGCTTGCGGCGGTCTTTCGGCTTCGGCGCCGGTTTGAGCGAGCGCCGCCGGCTCGTGGTCATGCTCATGGTCGTGCTCGTCTTCGCCCGCGGCCTCGCCTTCATGGCCGTCTCCGTGTTCGTGCAGGCCGGCATGGGTCGGCACCGCCACGCCCAGGAAGCTCTCGCCCAGGAACGGGAGGACCGAATCACTGATCGTGGCGACCCCAATGGCCCCGATGTAGCCTATGACGAGAACCGTCAGGAAACTCCTCTTGGTCTCGTGGAGTCGGAACAGCGAGGCCGTGACGATGGCCGAAAGGATCACGTGCCCGGGGTGGAACACTTGAAAGAGCCGGTGGTTCACCTCGGGCGGGGCCTTCGTGAACAACAGCATAGCGGCAACGCCCGTAACGGCCCCGAAAATCGTGAAAGGGGCGTGATGCCGCAGTTCCATGACCATCGCACTGAGCTTGCTCTGCATAGGTTGTGCACTCCAAGGGCCCGATAACAAGGTGCTCGACGACTGACGTCATTATATCGTTCTACGAAGGATTTGCAACTAAGTTGCATATTTTTTCCTGCGACGGCTATTTTGTAGGCTTTATGTGTAACGATGCGACGGCTCATTTGAAGGAAGAACAGAATGCTCGCGATCATCGACCAGTTCGGCATGCAGTCGGCGGAGACTGTGGCGGGCGGCGCTTTTT
>Ga0207752_1000124_pt1 | contig 34544 bp, 35 predicted proteins | sample Pon2CUnioCityCA_6_FD_187272 | JGI IMG/M metagenome (GOLD analysis project Ga0207752, IMG submission 187272) | Marine sediment microbial community from Union City, CA, USA - Pond 2C Sediment 2 (SPAdes) | ecosystem: Environmental > Aquatic > Marine > Intertidal zone > Salt pond sediment ... | reverse complement strand
GGGATCACGTCGTCCACGCGTCCCGGGAACTGGATGCCGGGCCCAGCCATTGCCTGTAGCCGCTGCAACTCTTCGCCACTCCCCAGGATTAGCAACGTCGCGTGCGGGTGCGTAGAACGGACCGCAGGCCAGGTGGAAAGGAGCAGGTCGACTTGCTTTTCTGGAACCAGGCGACCGGTATAGACGGCCACCGGCCCTTGCAGACCCAGCCGGGACCGCACTTCCTCCCGGCGGCCCTCCGCTGGGGGCGCAAAGCGCGTGGTATCGACCCCGTTCGGAATAAACGTTCGCTGCCCGGCAGGAATGCCGGCCGCGGCCAGCTCTGCGTCTATTTCCCGGCTGATGGCAATAAAAGCGGCAAAATGGCGTCGTTGGGCTGCCAGCCGTTGCCGCCCGCCCAGCCGGTCATGCAGCTTGACAAGATCGCCGAGGCGGCCACCGCGCAATACTTTGGCCACCACAGGGATTCCCCAGAGCCGGTGGGCCAGCACGGCGGTAGTCGCCGGCGAAAGCAGCTCATGGACATGGATCACGTCAGGCTTGAGACGACGCAGGTGGACGAGCCCAAACAGGGAATACAGGAGCGAGCGTCCGACCTTACCGCCCCAGACTGGGGTGCGAATGACAGGCACGCCGTCGATTGTCTCGCGCGCGACCATGCCCGGGTAACGGCGTGTCAGAACCTGTAGTTGGACACCGCGATCTTTGAGCAAGGGGGCGAGGCCCGCCAGTTGTCTTTCAGCGCCGCCCAGGCGGGGCAGGTAGGATTGGATAATCATTGTGACTTGCAGTTGTCTCGACATCACTTCTTCTCCGCTACTTCCCGGTACAGGGACAGTATGCGCTCGGTCCAGGTGCTCGCGCTAAAATGCTCGCTCACCCGTTCTCGCCCGGCCCGACCAAACTCCCTGCGCCGGTCTTCGTCTGCCAACAACGCACCAATTGCGTCAGCCATGCGCTCCGGTTCCTGGGCCTGGACGAGAATGCCGGTCCCTTCGGTCACCACCTGGGGGACGTCGCCGACGTTGGTGGCCACCACCGGTAGCCCGGCACCCATCGCCTCCAATACCGCGACCGGCATGCCCTCCCAGTGGGAGGCGCTAACAAAAAGATCGGCCGCGCCCAACAGGGCGGGCACGTCATCTCGTAGGCCCAGTAGCCGCACATTTCCTTCCAATCCCAGTTCCGCGAGCCTCGCCTCGAGGGCTGGGCGGGCTTCGCCGGCACCGGCAATGAGCAGAACGGCATCCGGCTCCTGTTGCCGGACCCGGGCAAAGGCTAACAACAGGTCTGGATAACCTTTCTGCGCGGTGAGCCGCCCGACGGCCAGCAGCAAGGGCCCATTGGTACCCCCGGCCAATCTCTGCCGTAGTTGTTGGCGTGTCTGCGGGTCAGGGAGCGACGGTAAGGTAATCGCATTGGGCAGGACTTCGATATCCAGGGCCGGCCATCGTTTGCGGGAAGCGGCTGCTACGCGCTCGCCTACGGCCACGACCCGGCACGCCGCCCACTGCAGGGCTTTGCCTTCAAGAGCCAGGTGTAGCCGGCTCTGGTGGCTTGGCCGGACATTGTGCAATGTAGCAATCACCGGCCGGCCGGCCAGCCGGCCCGCACTCCCACCGAGGATATTGGCGTAAGTCAGGTGCGTATGGAGCAGATCATAGGAGGTTGTTTGCAGATGGCGGAATAGCCGCCGGAAACGTCGCTGGTCCGGTAGATTCTTACCGGGAAAGGTAATAATCCTCGCTCCCCTCTCTTCCAACTGCCGGCGCAAAGACGGTTCCACCATCTCTTGACCGGCGCTGAGCACCAGGTACTCTAGCGTTACGGCGCCTGGTGGTAGTGTTTCCTGCAAGGTAACCAGCAGGGACTGGGCACCACCGACCCGCAAATTATCAATGATCTGGGCAACGCGCATCAACGTCCTCCTGTCAGGGTAGGCAGCCCGCCGGTCTCCGCGACCTGTTGCAGGCGTTCCTGCCAGGGGCCGGCTTGCTGCCGTCGCTTTTCGCCCTCCTCCGGACCCGGAGTAGCCATTTTCAGCAAGAAGAGGGGATACCAAAGTTCGGCCGAGGCCAGGGGAAGTCCCCACTGCCGCAGATGAGCTCGCATGGCGCCGGCCAGTAGCCGGGCAAGCCAGGTATCTGCCAGGAAGCCGCGGCGAAAGCGCTCGGCGCGCGCCGGCCTGCGCCAGCGTCCCCAAGGATAGGCCTCGGCGTACGTGGTCACAAAAAGGTAGTGGTCGTAGAAATGCGAGCGGGTGGGAGAATAGGTTTCCCAGTCGGCCACGCTCAGAGAGTCAGTGCGCCAGAGGATGTTGCCAGGCCAGAAATCGCCGTGAGCGGGCACCTGGGCCAACGGCAATCCATGGTAGCGGCGGGCCAGTTCCTTAAGACGGTTCCTGAAAGCAAGCGGTAATTGAACTTCCCGGGGAAGTCGTTCCAGCCGCCCGCTCACTTGCTCCCAACCGGAAAAGGTCGTCGCCCGTAAAGGCTCCTTAGCCTGGAACTGTCTCAACCAGGCTCCGGTACGCTTGAGATGAAGGGAGACTTCCTCCTGCGACGGCAGTTGTCGCTGCAGCAGTTGTGATAACGGCGTGCCCGGCAGGTAGCGCTCGGCCAGCACCAGCCGCTCCCCGTCGTGGAAGAGCCCAAGTGGTTGGGGCACACTCGCGTGTAAATCGGAACGCTCGCCAAGCCTGCGCAGAATTTGATACTCTCGCTGGAGTCCCCGCTGGTGGGCGCAGGTTCGCATTATCTTCAGTACCAGCTCTGGTCTTGTCGCCCCAGCCTCGAATACGAGGAAAGTAATCTTGCGCGCAGCGCCGGGTGGGGCGCTCGCCTGGAGTATCTCTAAGGGAGGAGTCAGGCGCATACCCTGCTCCGCGAGTTGCTCCTTCCAGGTTCCGGTCAGGTGAGCTAACAGGCGGGGAATCATGAGGGCGTCTCCTCCCGCCGTCGCCCGACATATACCAGATCCCGGAACAGCCAGTGGTGCATGCCCAGACGGGCCAACCATAAGGCCAGATTGCCGAGGAGATGCCCGCCAGCGGTATACGGCGTGAATCGATGCTCAAAATAGAAGCAAGTGGGCTCCGGCCGGGCCAATGGCACCAACCAGCGGGGGTCGTCCAGGGTTTCACGGACACCGTAAATGGTCACCGCCTTGAAGCCCAGTTGCTGCAGCCGGGAGCGGGCAGTGCCGGGCGCCAGCACGGTATCCCTGTCAGCGGTCTTGCTGGCCCCGGCCGGCCGCCGGTAAAGGGAATGGCGATTAGTCGCGCCCAGGAGCAACCACCCATTGGCTCTAAGCACCCGTGCTGCTTCCGCCAATAGCGGTCCTGGTTCCGCTCTGGCCAATGGCAGAAAGACATGATCGACACTGTCTGCCGGTAAGGGCCAGGGCGTACCTGCCACGCGGGCCACGGCGAGTCCCTCGGCTTCGACGGCAGCAGCCAGCGCTGGGGCCGTCTCCAGGACGACGGCCGTTTGCCCGGGCTGCAGGGCAAGTAAGAAACGCAGGTCAGCACCTACCGCCATCTCAAATTCGCTCCCCGGCCTTCTGCCGCTGCGGCCAGTAGGCGGCCAGGCGGCCGGCCAGCTGCAAGAGCAGATCCCGCTCTATGAGCCAGAGGGCACCGGCGTAGGTGAGAATGCCACCGGCGACACCCAGTACCAGTTGCAGCGGTGGCGCCAGCGGTTCTACCATTTGCAGCACGAGCAGCACAACTGCCGACATAGCCGCCCCACTAAGAAGGGCAGGACGCAGGGCACCGGCAATCGCCCGTGCCGGGACGTCCAGTACTCGGCCGGCAATGGCCAGCTTGACCAGCCCGGCCAGAAATACCAGAACCACTTGTGTCCAGGCGACGGCCGTAATTGAGTCCAGCCACGCGGCTGCCATCCACAGCAGGGGCAGCGATAGGATTAGCTGGCCGCCCTTGATTTTGGCCAGCAATTCCGGCCGCCCCTGTGCCTTATAAACATCGCCAGTGTTAAAGACCAGCGCGCGCAGCAGCGTGTAGAGGGCAATCGCGCTCATTACGGGAATTGCCTCTTCCCATTTCTCCGTAAAGAAGGTGAGGACAAAGGGGCGAGCGACCAGGGCCAGTCCCAGACCCATTGGCACCGTAATCAGGTTGACGTAGCGCATGGTGAGCAGGAAGCCGCGACGTAATTCCTCGCGGTCATCTTTCATCGTGGCATAGATGGGGAAGATCACTTTGCCTACCACGCCGCTGAACTCTTTGACCAGCAGTTCGGGAACCCGGAAGGCAAGAGTGTAAACCCCCAGGGCGGCTGCGCCAAGGTAGCGACCGACCAATAGGTAGTCGGCGTTGACCAGGACCACCGCCATGATGTCGTTGGCCGAGAGGCGCGAACCGTAGGAAAGAAGCGTGCGCGCTAGACCCCGGTCGAAGTTCCAGGAAGGACGCCAGGGAATGACCGCCCAGAGCACGACCACATTCAGCAGCGTGCCTGCCAGTTGGCCCCAGATCAGACTCCAAGCCCCATATCCGGCCAGCGCCAGCAGGATCGAGATGACGCCCTTGCCGGCCGAGCGGCTCAACTCCGGGATAAATTTGCGCCGGAAGGCGAGATCCTTGTAAAGGAGGGCGTCGTGGACGCTCCCCAGCGCACTCAGGGGAAAGGTCAGGCCGAGGGCGCGGGTAACGGGGATTGCGCGGGGATCGTTAAAATAGGCACCGACCAGTGGCGCCCCAAGCCAGGTAAGGATAAAGAGGAGCGCTCCGACAACCAGCCCCAACCAGAATGCAGTGTCGCTGCGTGCCTTATCTTCCCGATAGTAGATGATGGCTGATCCCACGCCCAGCCCCTGCAGTACTTCCAGAAAGCCGATGACCACCAGGGCATAGCCCGCAACGCCAAATGCTTCCTGCAGGAGTAAGCGGGCAAGGATGGCCGTGCTGATGAAGACGAAAAATTTGCCGCTATACTTGGCCAAATATAGCCAGAAGGTACCGGTAACCGTCGTGCGGCCCAGTTTGGGAGTGGTCTGTTCAGCCATCAGGCGCCCTCCTGGGCTGTCCGTGCCGCCACGACAGGGGTCGCGAAGGCGATTGCCACCAGAGTCCAGAAGAAGCGGGGATAAGCAGCGTGCAGGAAGAGGGAGGCTGTGAAGTAACCGGTGAAACCGATGGCCAGCGCTACAACCAGCCCCGCCCGCTCTTCGTGACCCGCCAGCCGGAACATCCGGTAGGCATAGGCCAGACTATGGTAAATGCCTCCGATCAGCGTAAGAAAGGCGAGGAGGCCCAGGACCCCGGTCTCTGAAGCGATTTCCAGGTAGAGGCTGTGCGGTGAGCGCCCGGTGCGGCGCCAATCCAGCCCCAATTCGGAGGAGTAATCAAGATAGTGGACGGGGTAATTGTCTAATCCGACACCACCCAGGGGATGATCCAGGAACATTTGCCAGCCGACCAGCCACTCGCTGGTCCGACCCCTGATGGACAGCTCCGTGGGGACAACCCCTTCCGAGCCCAACAGGGTTTCTGGAATCGTCGCGAGACGCGCCCGGAAACCGGCTGGAAGTATGAGAAGAAAGAGCAACCCACCTACGGCTAGCAGCAGCAAGAAACGGGGATGCCGGCGCAGTCGCACCAGTGATAAGCCCAGGACGACCAGCAAACCCAAGACACCGCCTCGAGAGTAGGTAAAAATGAGGGAGAGGAGAATCACAACGAGGGCGTAGCCGCCAGCCAGGCGTAACGGCCAGGGCCGTTCATGCCAGAGCCGGTCAATTGCCAGGGGAACCAGCGGCAATAGAATCATTGCATAATAATTGGGAGCCCCCATCGGACCGCCGATACGGAAGCCGCTCGTCCCACCGGCTATGTGTTCCAGCTCGACTACGGAGAAACCGGCAAAATTGCTGTCGAAGGCCCCCGTTACCTGCTGGAACACACTGAGGGTGCCCATAAAAGCGCCTGCCAGGAGCAAAACCCAACTCGCCCGGCGCAAGGCGCCTGCCTGTTGTAGCCCGGCGACGAGTAAGAGAACAAGGATGCCATCCTGTAGATAGTTGATCCATGACGCCAGCGCCAGCTCCCCGTCGGTCGCGTAGAGAACGCTGGCCAGCCCCACCAGGCCATAAAGGCCGAGGTAGACGGCCGGACGTAACCACCCCTCCGGCATCTCGTCGAAGAAATACCAGCGCAGAACCATGACCAGGAGCATGCCTGCAACCATCAGCTCGACCACAGAGAGGGGGGCGCCATGCTCCAGGAGCACGTCCGAGAAGCGAGTATAGGCCACAAAGATCAGGGCCAGCACACCAAACTCCACCCGGAACAGGGTCAGCAGGCCACCGACGAGTGCCGCACCCACCAAAAGGAGCGGCAACGGGTCCAGGCTCCGGGCAAGAACACCGGCTGCCGCACCGGCCAGCATGACCAGCAGAAGTAGTAGCTGGCGCCGTCCGGAAAGCTCCGGCAGAGAGGCACTAAACATCAAGATCCGCTCCTTTCTGCCGGATGTTCTGCGCCCGGCTGGCGCGGGCCCACCGTCGCCGCGTGTTGCGGGTGCTCTTCCGGTAGCGAGGCCAGGGAAATTAGGCTCAGCAAGAACGGTAGTCCCAGGGCCAGAACCACGCCCAGGGCGGCACCTAGGACCAGTGCCAGCACCGCATCACGCAGTAGCTGGGGTGCATAAGGCTCCTCCACCAGCGGGGCCGGATCCAGTTCATGAAGCTGGTAAATGGTGGTAAATTGCCCCAGGTATTCGACCACTTCCTGGCCCAGGTTGTTGGCCAGCCCTTGGGCGAGCTCGGGATCGGGACCGGTGACCGTGACCTGCAGGACATTGGTCTCCGGCAGGACCACCGTGTTGACCTCGTACGCCTCAGGTTCTGCGATCTGCGCGGATGCTGTCGCTTCCTGTTGCAGGGTCGGACTGTTAAAGATCTCGGCAAATGTGGCCGTTACCGTCGTATTGCGTAACGCCTCGGTACTGTCAACCAGATCCCCCGGGTCCTCGAACACCACCGGTGCTACCAGGTAACGGGCGCGGGTCCGGTAGCGAGCGGTGGACATGAAATCGACCGCCAGTACGACCAGGAGGGCTACAATGGCCGTCAGGGGAATCAGTTGCCAGCGACGGCGCAGTATACGGATTGCCTCTTCGAATTGTTCCATTTCAATTACCTCTTTCCTACCGACGGTAACCGGGCCGGCGCCCGGCTCTTATCGTGTACGAATACTTATCTTTCAACTGACCACTTCAGCAGGCTGGCCAATCGCCTGCGCCGGTGGGCTCGCGATCGCCGCGATCAAGGCTGATAGGTGACGCACGTTGCTGGCCAGGTCAAATTCCTGCTCGACCAGGGCCCGACCGGCGTCGGCGCGCCGGGCCGCTTCCCGTGAATCGCGATAGACTTCTTCGATGGCAGCGGCAAGTGCCTGGGGGTCTGCGGGCGGTACCAGATAACCCGTTTCGCCGGGTCGCACCAGTTCAGGGATCCCCGAAAGGTCAGTGGCCACAGCCGGTAACTTGCTGGCCAGCGCTTCCATCAGGGCCACCGGGATCCCTTCCATTTTGCCGCTACTGGCGATCACGCTGGGCTGCACATAACAGTTTGCCTCGGCCAGAAATTGGGCGACCTCCTTCTCTGTTTTCGCGCCCAGGAGTTCCACGTGAGGTGCTAGATCGTGGGCGGCGATCGCCGCCTCCAGGCGGCCCCGCTCTTCCCCTTCGCCAATGATCCGGCAGCGGAAGGGAATGCCCCGCGCCTGCAGGTGAGCACAGGCTTCTATCAGGTAACGCTGGCCCTTGTAGGGTTGGAGACTGCCCACACTAACGATCTCTAGCGTCTCTGATGGGTAAACCCGCTCCGGAGGTGAGTAACGTTCCGGTTCGACGCCACAGTGGACGACTTCCGTCTTCGTTCGCACCCAATCGGCGGCCACGTCGGTCAGATAAGCCCGGTTGAAGGAGGAAATGGCGATAACCAGTTGGGCATCCCGTAACTTGGCCGGCAACATCGTCTGGTTGACGAAGATATCATGGGCGTGGGTCACAATGCCATACGGGATACCACTGAGATGATGGATTAACCAGGCCATCAGTGCGGGATGGGTAGCGTAGTGAGCGTGGATATAGGCGATTCCTTCCGCCTGCATCCGCTCGGCCGCATACACAGCTTTTGGGAAGATGTACAGCGCTCGTATGAGGAAAGCGGGCGAGCGGACGTTCTCTGCCACCATTCGTAAATAGAGCGACAGTAGCTTGCGTGGCCGGGCCAGCCACGCCCGCAGATTTGCTGCAAGCAGATGCGGCGAACGCAAAGAAAGCGGTGTCACCCGGTCCAGCCAGGGTTTCGCATCCTCATGAACCGTCTCCTGCTCTTGTTGCAAGAGAGGATAGAGCGCAACCTCCCATCCCTGAGCTTCCATCTCATTCATCTCGCGCAGGATGAACGTCTCCGGCAGGTGCGGAAAGCGGGACATGACGTAGGCGATCCGCCGTGGGGATCTCTTTCGTGGTGTCTGGTGCGCTGCCGGTTTAATAGGCCCCCTCCTGCTTAAGAACGGCAGTGGCCGTACGCATTAGAATAACGAGATCGAACAAGAGCGAGCGGCGGCGCACATAAGCAATATCCAGCCGGACACGGTCGTCAAACTCCATCGTCCCCCGGCCGATCACCTGCCAGAGGCCGGTGAGACCTGGAATGACATCCAATCTCTCCGTATGCCACAATTTGTAGGTGTCGGGATGGAATGAGGTTGGCCGGGGGCCAACAAAGCTCATCTCTCCTTTGAGGATGTTGAATAGCTGGGGCAACTCGTCCAGACTTGTTCTGCGCAGGATCCGGCCGACCCTGGTGATGCGTGGGTCATCTGAGATTTTGAAGTCAGGCCACTGAAGCTCGTTGAGGTGCATCAACTCTTTTTTCATCTGTTCCGCATTGGGCACCATCGTGCGAAATTTGTACATGCGGAACCGGTAACCATCTTTTCCGGTGCGCATCTGCGTGAAGATGACCGGGGCGCCGGGCGATTCCAGCTTGATTAGCAGGGCCACCAACCCCAACAGAGGCAGGGTGATGGGCGCCGAACTCAGCAGGAGGAACAGGTCGAGAACGCGCTTCAGGCGGCGGTAGACCTTCCCGGTCAGCAGGCGGTACTCCGGCCGGAATCGCTGCCACCAGTTGGGCTGGATCCATGTTTCCGGTATCGAGGGAAAGCGCGGAGAGATAGTTGTAGGCAGCAAAGGCGAGCGCCGTAGCGGTCTGGAACCATTAACTGTCATTTGAGCTTCTCCTTTTCCAATACAATGGGTAAATTATCTAGTTAATACTGTTTGCCGTCTTGCCGCGGACGCAGTCGCCGCATCCTCCACAAGTTTTTCTCGGCTTCTGTCGACCAGCGCATCGAAGGTCAGGGCTTCGTCAGGGAAAGTGGCAATTGCATATCGAGAAGGGACGCCAGCGCCGTCGAGGACTGCCCGCGCCCGATCGGCCAACACCTTGCAACCGGTGCTTCCTGCCTCGGGACACAGCAAGAGCAGTGTGTCGTCCTCATGTGCCTGTAACAACAGGTCGATTGGCCTCAACACCTGGCGCATTTCGTCGACCAGGTGGAGCCGCGCGTAACGCGTGCCGATTGCGGACAGCGCAGATTCCACCAGCGGATCCACCTGCGCTGACAGCGCATCCGAATCCAATTGGATGGCGACGAGGCTGAGTGGCCGTTCATTTTCCCTACTGCGACTTACTTCTGCATCGACTTTATCCGCTTCTTCGTCCACCGAAGGGAGGTGACCTCCAGCCTGCAAAATGGCCAGATAGGCGACTCCTTCCCGGAATTCGGCCAGCGCCCGTGCTACCAGATAAGCTACTGCCAGCAGGAAGGCAACGAAAACAAACTCGGTCCACGTTATATAGCTGTAAATACCACCCACGAGGGGGTAGCGATCAAAGATGAACCAGCGGGCGATCAGGTAAACGGGAAGCCACAGCAAGGTGATGAACAGTAACGGGCGCCGGGGCAGTATGGCTGAAGCCACAACCGTGACCACGGCCAACGTGACCAGGCCGTAGACGAAAGTCTGGGGACCGATGCCTGCGCCCCCACCGTCGCCGAGCCGTTCGATATTAAAGAACAAGGCAAGACCAAGGATCAGCGCCAAGAGCCGAATCTGTAATTGTTTCATCTCTTACTCCAGCGGCATAGCACCGGAGCCCCAAGGGGGTACGACGTGCACATCGTCATGATTTTCCTCTTTCGTTCTCAGTTGCCAGTTGCCAACAGAATTGCCTCCCTGGTGTTCACCGGCAGGCCGGGAGCACCTATGGCAGGCATTCAGCTTTGATTTAAACATCTATTGACCGCATTCACAGTACCGGGGCATAATTGGAAGATACATATATAGATATAGTCGCACGGGTTCCTATGTCACGAGAGCGCGGTCGCTTACGATAAGCAGGTTAATGCGTGGCGCGGACGCTATTAGCTTAACGGAAAATACATCATCAAATCTTCGCGATTGATTTATTAAATACATCACGATTCCTTTCGCACGGGTTAAACGTGCACTTCACCCTACTAGTCGTAAAAGAGCGGAAAAAGTTATGGGCACAGGCGAAGAAGCGAACCTTCTTCATCTGGCTTTAATCTTACGTAGATGGAATATGAATCTGGCACGCTGATTTTGCTCTCCGGTGCGGCAGCGATCTTGCCAACCCTTTTTTACGTGGCCATTATCTATTGGGTGGATCGCTACGAGAAAGAGCCGGGCTGGTTGCTGGCCGCTACCTTCCTCTGGGGGGCAATTCCCAGCATTATCCTTGCCCTGATCTTCAATGTACTGGGCAGCCTCCCATTTTATCTCCTGGGACCAACGGTGGGCGATGCGGCAGGGGCGATTTTGATTGCCCCACCGGTGGAGGAGACGATCAAGGGCACGGCCCTGCTTGGCATCTTCTTGCTCCTGCGCCACGAAGTAGACAGCCTTCTGGACGGCATCATCTACGGGGCAATGGTAGGGATGGGCTTCGCCATGGTAGAGAATTTCTTTTACTTTATCTCGGTCTACCAGGAAGCCGGACCCGAAGCATGGCGCTTGAATATCCTCCTGCGCGCTCTGGTGTTCGGTCTCAATCACGCCCTGTTTGCCAGCATGACCGGTCTGGGGCTGGCGGTCAGCCGTTTCGCCACCGGACGCTGGATCCGAGTCCTGGCACCGGTAATGGGCTGGTCAGCTGCCGTTCTTCTTCATGCCATACATAACCTGGGGGCTACCTTTTCCGGGCCGCTCTGCCTGCTTCTGCCCTTTGCCGATTGGGGTGGCGTGTGGCTGATGGTGGCGATCATCGTCTGGGCCTTGTGGCAGGAAAAGAAGTGGATTCGCACCTATCTGAAAGAGGAAGTGGCCATGGGAACAATGACCGTTAGCCAGTATGAGCGTGCCTGTTCCGGCCGGGCTCGCTTCTCCCACAGGTTGAGCTTGCTCCTTGAGCAAGGTCCCTCTGCCTATGTGACCGCTACCCGCTTCTATCACCACTGCAGCGAGCTGGCTTACAAGAAGCACCACTTTGCCTTATTGGCAGATGAACAGAGCGATGAGCGAACGCGGGAGCTACGGTTGACTCTGCGGGAGTTGAGCCGGGAGGCCTTTTAGGAGGCGGGGCGTCTCCCACCCGGCCCAATCCCCCGTGCCATCATTCGCCGGTCCGCTTTCGATCCTGAGGTTCAATTTGATCCGTTGCCCTTGATAAGGAGCTAGGGAGAGTTCCAGTGGGTGCCAACGGCGGTCGGCCGGCTCATTGCTGACGTGTTTGCGGTATAGTTCCGTCAGGGTCCCGTCCTCTGCCCGCACCTCGACCACAAACGTTGCCCCATCACCACCCCACTCCCAACTCTGCGGGGCCAGCGCTACCCGGCTGGCGAGCGTTACCGGTTCCTGGGGCAGCGAGACGTCAAAGCTCACGGCTGCCGGTGGGTGGATCAGCAATGCATCCCCCCAGTCCCCGTTCTGAGGCATCATAAATCGCTCCACTCGGATCTCTTCCGGCGCCCCGTTCAGTAATAGCCGGGCATCTCCCTGACGAAACCGGTCCATCAGGTCGACGACTGTCAATGTCTTTAGCGCCAGCTCGTGTTTTGGATTCCACTCCAGTATCTCTCTGGCTACCATCTGCGCTTCTTCCTGCCGGCCCTGGTCGAGGGCAATGCGCAGGCGGCCTTCGTCAACCTCACTTTGAATTGATTGCCGTAATCCCTCGTAAGCGCCTGTTGGCAGCGTGGGACATAAGGTGCGAGAACGGGTGAGTTCACGTTCAGCCTCACGGTACTGCGCCCCGGCCGCGTAAAGAACGGCGACATCCTGCTGCAACAAACACCTGGGTGAGGGCGCCTGGGCCAGTGGCAGCAAACCCTGGTATAGGGCCAGCAGCTGGTCCAAAATGGTTCCGTCCTGTTCCTTTGCTGTGACGACGAACAGATTCTCGTCGAAGTAAGCAACGTTCAGCGGCAGGTCAAACATGCGTTGCGGGGACTCCCAATTACCAACGACGCCCCAGACAGCGACGTGACTCTTTGCCAGAGCCCGCGCCTGATCCAGGCGGATTGCCGTGGCCTCCAGCTGCCGGTAGGTACGGTCGTGCCTGTTCAGATAATAGGGGAACGCGGTCGAGGCGCGACTGAAGCCATCAGAGAAATTCAGGGACATGGTCACCAGGAGATCGTTCGTTTGTGCCTGTGCATCCAGAAAACCGAGAATGCCATGCCAATCGCTGTCTTCAGCACGATATTCTTGGGCTACGGCTGGAACCGCGAGTGCCAGAACGCCTAACAGGCAGATGATTGCTGCGAGAATGAAAAAGGTAGCTCCTCTCTTGCGCGCGACCTGAAGCAAGTAGGAAGGTATGATGCCGGCGAAAAACAGGTAGAACGGTAACAGGTAAATGATATATCTGCCGTGAGGGCCGCGGGCGACGTCCGTCAGGGGGATGAGGATCAGGGGGAGCACCAGGGCAATTCCGGCAAACAGAAGATCATCCCGCTGGCCTTGCCGAAGCCACACGGCTGCGCCCAGAACACAAACGACGAGCGTCAAGGCGGATGCCTTTCCCGGGTATAAACTGAAGGCATTGACAGCTTCAGCTATCCAGGCGCTTACCGGGGTCACCGTGCCTGTGCCCGTAACAATCTCCTCACCGATGTTCTTGCGTAGGGCTGCCCATAAACTAGGTATCCAGGCTGAATACAGCAGAACCACAATCATCGCCGCACCCACCGGGTACCGGATCCGCTCCCGCAACCCCTCGCCCCGGCCGGAAAGCATGGGCTGCAGCATCCAACCAATAATGATCGTCACTTGCGTTGCCAGTACAATTAGTGCCCCGTAGTGGCTGTAAAGATTGAGCGCCGTAGCCACCGCGTACAGAACCCATCGCTGCCAGGTCGGCCTGCGGATGGCGCGTCGTAACAGGATATACGAAAGCAGGGAGAATGCCATCAGCCACGGATAATGTCTGGCCTCCTGCGAATGATGCAGGTGCAACGGTGATAGGGCCAGCAGGAGTGCGGCCCACAATCCGGCGGTTGGCCGGTGCAGAGATTTACCCAAAGCAATCAAAAGGGGAACGGCCAGAGCTCCAATGTAAAGGGCGGGGAGCCGTGCTGCGAACTCACTCTCACCGAACAGATTCAGGCTGAACGATGTCACAAGATACAGCAGTGGCGGATGGTCCTTAACCGTGAGCATCTCCGGGACGCTTTTTTGGGATGTCCACACGGTAAACAGCTCGTCCACCCAGAAACTATGTGTACCAAGCGCATGCACTCGCAACCAGAATCCGAGCAATATCACAACAAAGGCTGCGGCGAACAACACTCGGCGGGATAGTGCACCATCCGCTGGCTCGACCATGGGCTCTCGTTCAGTAACCCGACGCATCACGACTGTCTGATCTGAAATATAACACCTGGTTCAAGCCGCTGGCGGTTGCTAAAATGTCTCCTCATGATTGTGGGCTGCCCCGGTGTGCAGAAGTGCCTGGACCTGCTCCCAATGAGCCTGATCATGCTGGATCGCCAGGTACAGCAGTTCCTGCATTGTCGTCGGCCCAAAAAATGCGTGTTGTCCCTGCCGCTGCCAGAGCGCGCCGTCAAATCCGGCTAGCAGAGTTTCCGTTTCCTCCCGGGCCGCCAGGAACTCGGCCAGCGCAGTCGGTCCGTGTTGTTCATCATACCGTCGCTCCTCCACCCACTCGTCGGCTACCGCCCCTGGTAGGAAAACACTGTCCGCCTCGGCCAGGGCCCGGAACCGGACCTGGTGCACTTCCTGTTCCACGTCGCGCAGGTGGCAAACCACCTCGGTCAGGCACCACTCCCCTTCAGCCGGCGCACATTCCCAGTCAATTTGCGGGTCTGCCAGCACAGCTTCTAGCCTTTCAGGAAATGTATGGAGAGCCTCGAGTAATGTGGGAACGGGGGGTGGCTCTTGCATGATTCAGTCTCCCCATCTCCCCGGCGCCATCCACCAGCGGTAGAACGCCTCCAGTGAACCATAGCCCGCGATCACCCCCTGGTTGGGTGGTTGCGCTTCTCCCGGCGCGATCCAGTAGACCGCCATCCCCAGTGCAGCCGCCGGCTGGATATCATTTTCCCAATCATCTCCGACCATCACGGTGCTTTCGGCCTTGGCATCCAGCCGCTCCAGGATCTCCTGGTAGTAAGCGCGGTGTGGTTTCGCCGCGTGCATCGTCTCATAGCTGGTAACCAGCGCGAAGTCGTACTCCGAAACAGGGAGACCGGCCCACGCAAGTCGATGCTCGATGGCTCGCCGGGGAAACAGCGGGTTCGTCGCAATAGCCACTTGGAGCCCCTGTTCAAGGCAGGCTTCTACCAGTTCAACTGCGACCGGGCGGGGACTGGTTACCGCCTCCAGTTGAGGAAAGTGTTCCTCGTAGAAGCGGTCGAAGAACTGCTCCGTTTCTTCTGGATCGAGGCCGGTGCGCGCCAGAAATACCTGCCAGAACACTTCACGATTGGTGAGTGCGGGATCTGTATTCTGCACCATCGCCTCGGTCCCTACCAGCAACTCCTGTAACAACTGCCGGGAGTCATCGAAAAGCGGACGAGCATACTCTCCCAGCAAGCTGAAGTAGCGGGGAATGAACGTGTCCATATTATTCCCCAGCAAGGTATCGTCGAGGTCAAACAGAATCGTGTTAATCTTCATCGTCAAAAAGCTGCTGGATCCCCGGACGTTCTAACGCACATTGGCGACAACCAACCCGTGGCTCCGGGACGTCTACCAGGTGGCGGCTGCAGAAGGCGGTCACCTCCACCTTGCGTCCCAATCCCAGAATCCCTTTCTTGACTGTCGCCTCCAGGACAAGATCCGGGCTGCTGTTTGCCTGCAGGATATCGGGAATGGGACAACGGGCACAATCCTCCGGACGCCAGCGAGGGGAGCGCGGATTGGCTTGAATCAGCCGGCACTCCTGCTCGGAACGGCCACGATGAAAATTCTCGTAATAAAAACGGCACTCTCTTCCGGCCGGTGTTTCCATAGTCTACTGGCAGAATCAGAGAGGTCCGGTAAACCTCTCCTTTCTCTTACTCGTAATACTCCACACCCAGGTGAGTGATCAGATCCTCTTCCTGGAGATAGCGCAGGTTGTTCTTCAGTTTGGTCAATTGGATGAAAAGATCGTGCTCGGGATACAACTCCGGCGCACACATCGGGCTCTTGAAGTAGAAGCTCAGCCATTCTTGAATGCCACGCATTCCCACGCGCTGAGCCAGGTCAAAGAAGAGAACCAGGTCTAACACCAGGGGCGCTGCCAGGATGCTGTCGCGGCAGAGGAAATCCACCTTAATCTGCATAGGATAGCCCAGCCAGCCGAAAATGTCGATATTGTCCCACCCTTCCTTATTGTCGCCGCGCGGAGGATAGTAGTTAATGCGCACCTTATGGTAGAAGTCGCCGTAAAGGTCCGGGTAAAGATGGGGCTGGAGGATGTAATCGAGCACACCCAATTTGCTTTCCTCTTTGGTGCGAAACGATTCCGGATCGTCCAATACTTCCCCGTCCCGGTTGCCCAGGATGTTGGTCGAGAACCAGCCCTCAACACCCAGGAGACGGGCCTTAAGGCCGGGTGCCAAAATCGTCTTCATCAGCGTCTGCCCGGTCTTGAAGTCCTTGCCGCCAATGGGCACGTTGCGTTCTACTGCCAGTTGTTCCAGCGCAGGAATATCAACGGAGAGGTTTGGCGCCCCATTCACGTAAGGCACTCCTTCCATCAATGCAGCGTAGGCGTAGATCATACTGGGCGCAATACTCTCGTGGCTGGTGCGCAACCCTTCTTCAAATGCCTCGATCGTCTGGTGAACCTCGCCCCGCTCCAGGAAGACTTCGGTGCTCCCACACCAGATCATCACCGCCCGCGCCAGATCGTTCTCTTGTTTGAAACGGCGAATATCGGCGCGAAGCTGTTCCGCCAGCGCCATCTTGCTATCGCCAGATTTGACATGGGGACCATCCAGGCGTTTGACGTACTTACGATCAAACACCGCCTTCATCGGCTTGATCGCCTCCAATTCATCGCGAACGGCATCCAGGTGCCGGTCTTCGAGCACGGCCGCGTGCTTGGCCGCCTCATAGACGTTTTCGGGAAAGATATCCCAGCCACCGAATACCAGGTCGTCCAGGTCAGCCAGCGGTACGAAATCCTTGATGTAAGGAGAACGCCCCTCGGTCCGTTTGCCCAGGCGAATGGTGCCCATCTGGGTCAGGCTCCCAATTGGGGGAGCCAGCCCTTTGCGGATATTGAGGACGCCCGCGATGAACGTGGTGCCGACGGCGCCGAGGCCTGGAATCAAGGTGCCCAGCTTACCCGTTGGTTCTTCAATGTTACTCATCAATTACTCCTGTATGGTGGGACGCAGGTTTGCAATCAGTGCACAATAGTGGTTTCTGCAACGCTGTGCCCATGTTGCCGGGTGGACACCTGGTATCACCCGTTGACGATAGACGATGCTAGCCCAATGAGAATAGTCGCGTTTAGACAAAATGACAAGGAAACACGAACCTACTCAGGCCTGCTCGCAAAAAAAGAACCCCGCATAAATAACGATGCGGGGTTCTAAAAGGCGCGCCCTGAGAGATTCGAACTCCCGGCCTTCTGATTCGTAGTCAGACGCTCTATTCCACTGAGCTAAGGGCGCTTAATCGGATGGCGGCGCCAGAGGCGCGCGCCGAGCGGGGAGGAAGGGATTCGAACCCTTGAGCGGGTATTACCCCGCTAACCGCTTAGCAGGCGGCCCCAATCGTCCACTCTGGCACCTCCCCAGGTACCTGAAATTCAAATTGTTAAGGCGGAGGGAGAGGGATTCGAACCCCCGGTGAGCTTGCACCCACTACGGTTTTCAAGACCGTTGCCTTCGTCCACTCGGCCATCCCTCCCTCTGGAGGCCTCTCTTTGCAAGAGGTCCCTCTCTAGGGACCCGCCGCAGCCGAAACATACGGCAGGGCAATGACCAGAATCGGAGTATAACAAATCCGGGGGGGGATGTCAAAAATCGAACTGTATTATGACACTATATTAACACGCACTCACCAAATAGTTACTGCTCGCTGGCAAGCTGTAACTCGCGTATCTCGAGCCACTGGCTCGTCTGCACAGGGAGTGTACCCCAGCCAAAACGTCCTGTAACCGTCGCCCGCAGATACTGGTTGTCAAGCCACGTGACGAAGCCCAAAGGACCTCCCGGTCGCACGGGTGTCTGTAAGATTGGCCGGCCATCTACTCGAAAGAAACAGCCCTTCTCCCGCCAGGAGAGCGTATACCTGTGCCAGCTACTCATGTCAACCTCAAGCCTTTGAAATGTGATCCGCAGGCTCTGTCGCACCAGTGGCCAGAGCTGTCCACGCACGGCCGGAAACTGATTGAGGAGCAGCACCACCGGCGCTAAAGGGGTCCAGGCGAGCGCCTGCGGAGTCGTGGCATCTATCGTGGCGGCAAACCACCCGCGACCCGGTTGGCCCAAAGGGGCCAGCGGCAGATCGGTCGGTTCCGAGGCATAGAAGAACCAGGTCGCCTGCGGCAACGCCGGTCGATGGCCGGTTCCGGGCCCAAATGGCGCATTCCAGAAACCAAAGCCGGCAGTGCCCACCAGCGTGCCGGCCGGGTGCGAAAAGCGGGCAACCAGAGAGAGTGTGGTTCCCGGACGCCAGGGGTAGTCGCGCCGCTTTAGGCCCGCATAATCGTCCAATTGGGCGTCCGCGTATTCTTCACTACCCGCCGGTAACGTCAAGAGCCAGCCTGTGGCCGCAACCTTTTCCACCTGGCCCCCACCGATTTCTAACTCGCGCAGCTCGCTCATAGCAACCATTATGCCCTCAATTCGCTTCCCGTTCCACTGGCAGCAGCTTCCCGCGGGTACTTTCCCTCGTCGTTGGAATTATCCGTTTTTGGACATGCCCTCAACTGCCAGTAACCTCCTGCACTCAATCTCCCTATCTCTGGTTTCGTCGATGAAAGAATGCAGTTATGCCATGATCAGGTATAATTGCTCTGCAATGTAGAAGGAGGTTTCATGGAAATAACCTGGCATGGTTTGAGTTGTTTTCGTCTCAAAGAACGCAATCTAGCTGCCGTCGTCACCGACCCGTACGACGAGACGCTTGGGCTGCCCCCCCTCAAACTGATGGGGGAAGTAGTCACCGTCAGCCATAACGCGCCCGGTCACAACAACGTGGATGCCGTCAGCGGCTACGACTTTGCCTTGACCGGTCCGGGCGAATATGAAATTGGTGGGGTGTTCATCATCGGAATAGCCACTGCCCACAAAGCCAAATCGATCCCCAATGTGCTCTTTATGTTCGACTTTGACGGTCTCACAGTGGCTCATCTGGGCGACATGAGCAAAGTACCCACGCAGACGCAGATTGAGGCGCTGGAGCAGGTCAATGTCTTGCTCGTCCCTGTTGGTGGCGGCAATAGCCTGAACGCGGCCGAGGCTGCAGAGTTGGTCTCGATGCTAGAACCTAACATCGTCGTCCCTATGCACTACCGGCTGCCGGGCCTATCGCTTGAACTGGATGGCGCCGAGCGCTTTTTGAATGAAATGGGCGTAACCGATCCTAACGAGGAAAGCAGTCTCAAGCTAACCAGCCGCACTTTCGCCGAAGAAACTGAAGTTGTCATTCTCACTCCTAAAGTGTAAGGTAGAGCAAGATTATGGCTACAAAGCTACTGATGCGCTGGGACATCCAGCCAGAACACGAAGCAGAATACTCCGACTTCGTTGCCAATGAGTTTATCCCGCGGATTAACAAGATGGGCATTGGCGAAATCCAGGCGTGGTATACGGTTTACGGTGACTGCGAGCAGATTCTGGTGAGTGGTGTCACCCAGACGACTGAGCAGATGAACTACATTCTGGGTAGTGACGAGTGGGACCGGCTGCGAGATCGGCTCGATGACCTGGTCAACAACTTTAACATTAAGATTGTTCCCGCTGACAAGGGATTTCAGTTGTAAAAGAAAAAAGCCTGCCCCGGGTTGGGCAGGCTTGAAGATTAGACGGCGGCAAACGGCGGCGGTAGTCAGCTAGTTTCGTTGCTTTTCTCGGCCTTATTTTCCGTCTTCTTTTCTGTCTTCGTTTCTGTTTTTGTTTCGCTGCTCGTCTCCGGCACACTGGTTGTTGAACTGCTATTGCTCCCATTCCCATTTTTCCCGTTACGGTTATCGGTGACGTAGAAGCCGCTACCCTTGAACACGATGCCGACGCTATTGATCACACGCCGCAGACTTTTCTCGTCACAATCCGGGCATACTGCCAGAGGATCGTCACTCATGCTTTGACGGGCTTCAAATGTATAATCGCAGTCGCTACACCGGTAAACGTAGGTTGGCATTCTCTCTCACCTCAGACAAAATCGATTTATCCTGACGGGTTATTGTAGCGGCACCTGAGAATTTTTCAAATCGTCCCGCGCGGCATCATAGACTATAGTAGCCTGTTTCCATAAAAATTAGGTTAAAATTTGAGAGGTAAACATGAATGTAGCAGAAGCACGTGCCCGGATCAAAGCTCGCGTATGGCAAGAGTTGGCACAGAGTGAACTTACCCTTAAGTCGCTGCCGCAAAAGGAGGTAGAGGCGCTGGTCGATTTCGTCACCGATGCAGCCCTTCTTGAGTTGGATACCGAGATGGAAACATCGCTGGCGAAAGAAACAAAAATCGCCAAGAGCGATCTCCTCGCGGGAGCAGAAACAGAAGAAGTTCTGTGGCAAGGACGGCCTCTTCTCTCTTTGACGATGCGCTACGTGATCACCAATGAGCGGGTGCGGGTGATTTCCGGCCTCCTGGGAAAAGATCGGGAAGATGTGGAGTTGGTCCGAATACAGGACATGGACCAGAATCAGTCTATGGGTGAGAGGCTATTGAACGTGGGGGACGTGATCATTCACAGTCACGATCCCAGCCACCCTACCCTTCAGCTACAGAATGTGAAGAATCCCCAGGAGGTCCACGAGATCCTGCGCCGGGCGGTAATCAACGCACGCAAAGAGCATGGTTTGCGCTACCAGGAGGAGATGTAGGGACACTTGCGTCGACCTTAACGTTCTGCCAGGTCTTCTAGCCGTCTCTCTACGTCATTCAGGCGCGTGCCTAATGATTCCATGAAGCGAAGGGCCACTTCCGGCTTCTCCCGCATCAACCGCTCGACATCCGGCCGGCTCATCACACATAGCATGCACTCGTCGATCGCTTCGGCAAAGGTATTGTGCATCCCCTGCCCAACCAGCGACATCTCGCCAAAGATGGCACCTGGCCCCAGGGTGGCAACGACGATCTTCTTGCCTTCCGGCGATAGCCGGTAAAGTTGGATCCGTCCCTTCTTGAGCAGGAAGAGGACCTCGCCACTGTCTTCCGGCACATAAAAGATTTTGCCCGGCTCGCAGGTCGACATCGTGATCTGGCGATCCATTTCTGCCAGTTCATTCAGGGTCAGGTCGCGAAAGATCTCAATTGTCGATAAGTAACTCAGTTTCTCTTCCCTGGATGTACGCGCTGCTACTCTGGCCATTTATCCTTCCGCTGCCTCCCCGGTTCGCTGATGCGCTGGCAGCGCCAATCGCTGCCACAGATCTTCACGCCGCGGATTGCCCAGGAAAATAACCTGGCCGTCCAGTAGGTATGTTGGCGCTGCAAAAACCTCCGCCGGAGCTGTCCCGCTGTTAAGGTCTATTAGCGCCACTTCTATCTCGGGAAACTCCTCCCGCACCTCGGTGGCAATCCGTCGCGATTCAGCACACGACCAGCAGTCATCAGTCACGTAGATTGCCAGTTTAGTCATGGTCTCTGAATGTTTGGCAGGAAACTAATGTCTGTCGCCACGAGAATGCGGTCGCACCACTCTTGGGTCGCGGTAACGCTATCGCCATCATGCGTCTCGGCGAATGCGCATGCCTCGCCCTCCCCAATCATGAAGTTCGGACTTGGCGTAGCTGTCGTGACCGCTTTTGTCCAGGTCTGCACGTCGCCGGTGCACGTACCATTCCAGATTCCGCTGGCGCTGGCTTCAGAAGAGGATTGGGTCACGGTGAAGGCGATCGTAATATCGTCACCCGCCGTGCAGGCCCCTTTCCCGGAAGCCGTAATGATATTACCGTCGTTTGTTGGAGGTAAGGCCAGGTCGAAACCGTAAGGTATGCTGATCCGTTCAGTCGCCCGAATACCTTGCCGCCCGTTGTCCTGCCCGGTCTGGTTAGCGGCCATGCCCCCGTCAATAGCACTCGCCTGGCCCAGCCCCAACATTAATAAGGCGAATCCGGCAGCGGCAACGATAAACGTGCGTACAATAAACGAAATGCGAGAATACATATCTGCCTCCGTTTCTGGATTTGTTTTTGTCTGTGACTAAATCTTTGAACGTGCCCGTTTGCAGGCTCGTTCCTTTCACACAACTTCAATTATTGTAGAAGTAACGATCGATCGCTGCAACCGCCTGGTCACTTCTTGAGAGACAGCACGTACAGCCGCTTAATTGCCAAAGCCTATTCCGTTTCTGGCGTAGCCGGCAGCAAGAAGCCAACCAGCCCTCCACCACCGTCGGGATTTTCTGCCCAGATCCGGCCACCGTGCGCTTCAACCAGCCCATGGGCAATCGCCAGCCCCAGCCCTGCTCCACCGGTTGCCCGGCTGCGGGCGGCTTCCCCCCGGTAAAACTGCTCAAAGACGCGCGGGAGATCCGCCTCGGCGAAACCCCGGCCGCTATCGCGTACGGTAACCTCTACCCCTTCCACCGTGCGTCTGGCCATTACCTGAACATCCCCCCCGGCCGGTGTGTGAGCCAGGGCGTTCCCAATCAAATTGGCCAGCACCCGGTCGATCTTCTCTGGGCTCATCACCACCGCTCCCACTGACGCTCCCACCGACTCCTCAAGGGAGATGTCACGCTCTGCAGCAACCGCCTGAAAGCGCTCAACCACATCGGCAACTAACTCAGATAGCATATGGGGAGCCATTTCCAGCTTCACCCCGCCCGCTTCGAGCTGAGCCAGCTCAAAGAGATCGTCGATCAGCCGGTTCAGGGCGACGACGTCGCTGCGCAGCGTGCGATAGTAACGCTGTACCGTCTCCGGCTCGTTTACGACCCCGTCGTGAAGAGCCTCCACCAACGCGCGGATACTTGTCAGCGGTGTGCGCAGATCATGAGAAGTCCACGCCACCAGATCCCGCCGCATCTGCTCCACCTCCTGTCGCCGGGCATCTGCCTCTTCGAGCTGTGCCGCCATCTCGTTGAAAGCCTTTGCTACCCGCGCCACCTCGTCTCGACCCGCCACCCGGGCCCGGGCGCTCAGATCCCCGCCGGCCACTGCCTGCGCCGTGTCAGCCAGTTTGCGCAGGCCGTCCGTCATTCCCGCAGCCACAAAGATGCCAAAGGTTACGGCAATAATCGCTGCAAACAGGAGCAATACCAACGATAGCGCCAGGTCGTGTTCATTAACAAACATCAACCCGGCCATTACCAGGACATTAACCAGAGTTAATAATGCAGCCCAGATATAGGAGAAGACCAGAGTGAACAGCAGCGACGGCGAGCGGGTCAACCCCCGCCGGTAAAGCAAAAACCCCAGTGCAAGCGAAAGGATCGAGGTGAGAGCAAGGGTCCGCACCAGCTCTGCTATCTCTGCGATCGGTGGTTGCATCAACAAGATCATCACCACCACCGCTACCAGGAGGGCCATACTCACCCCCGGTAGTAAGATACGTAACGGCGCACCTACGGAGAAATCTTCCCATGAATCGGATACGATATCTGTCACCTCAACTCCTTGCCGGTGCCGGTGGCTGCTAACCGGCTACCGGTCATTACCCGTTACTCATTCCCGTCCGGCCCTTCCGGCTGAAAGCGGTAGCCGACGCCCCACACCGTTACCAGTTGCTGCGGGTTGCCCGGGTCCTGTTCGATTTTTTCCCGCAGACGCCGGATATGCACCGTGACCGTGCTGGGATCGACGTAATCAGAAAAGCCCCACACATTTTCCAGCAACTGCTCCCGTGAAAAAACCTGCTGCGGGTGACGGGCCATAAACCATAGTAGATTGAACTCAGTCGCGGTCAGCTCAACTGCCTCGCCACGCACGGTAACCTTACGTGTCCTCGGATCAACTGTCAGCTCGCCGTGGACCAACTGCTCCGGTTCCGGGGCCCGGCGGGCTGCCTGGCTGCGGCGCAGGACTGCCTTTACCCGCGCCACCAGCTCGGCCGGCGAAAAAGGTTTTGTTACGTAATCATCTGCTCCCAGTTCCAGTCCATAGATGCGGTCCGTCTCCTGGCTGCGGGCGGTCAGCATGATCACCGGCACCTCGTTACTTTCGCCTTCCTCGCCATCTCGTAGCCGGCGCATTATTTCCAGCCCATCCATCTGCGGCAACATCAGGTCCAGGACCATCAGTGCCGGTTTCCGCTCTGTCAGGGCAGCCAAAGCGGCCTGGCCATCCCGGGCCTGCCGCACGGTAAATCCCTCTCGTTCCAGGTAGAGGCTCACTACCTCCACGACTGAGGCTTCGTCATCCACTACCAGAATTTCCTTGTTGTCTTGCATACCTTACCTGTCTCTTGCCCTCACTATCTGTTCCTCCTCTATTGTAACCGAAATCCTTACGCGCACCTTACAGGTACCTATAGCCAGGCCCGCTTAAGAGTTTTGTAAGACTTGAATAACGTAACTGTAATGGTTATCCTTTATCTTGAAGCTGGTAATGTATATTTCCAAGTGGAAACCAAGTACGAGGATTCTATGAACAAGCCTTCCCTTCCTCTAAGTACGCTCTTAGGGGCGTTGACCACCCTACCCATGCTGGCGCTCTTTTATCTGGGCGAGAAGCTGGCCGGTTTGCCTTTCGTTCCCTTTGATATCTTCGACTGGCTGGCGCGCGTTTTGCCTGGGCCGGTGGTCACTTTCGGTATCGACACGATGGTCAACCTGATCCGTTTCTTGAATCTGGGGACAGTCAGCGAAACCGCGAAGAACGCCGAGCAACTTCTGGCCCTCAGCCAGCTTGTTATTGTCGGGGCATTAGCTGGGTTACTCATCGCTCTGGTTCTGTACCGCTCAGAGCGTAGCGCCGGGGAGGTGGGCGCCGCTGTCGGGCTGCTTTTGTTCCTGTTTTTCGTGGTTGTCGAGGTACAGCTCGCCTTTAGCGGCAATCCTCTCCTGACGCTCGGCTGGCTTGGCCTGGTCACCGTTGGCTGGGGGGCGGTCCTGGGCAGATCTATTCAGGCAACGGCCCCGTCCTCGGAAGGGAGCCCTGTAGACGGTGCCCGCCGGGCCGCTCTCTTAAAAGTCGCTGGAGGCTCTCTCGGTCTGGCGTTGGGCGCGTGGGGTGCCGGCAGACTCCTGGGCGAAGGCCAGGCGGAACAGGTGGCCGCGACAGGCGCCGGGCAGCCGCTGGCCTCCCCCGCTTCCCCTACCACAGAAGCGGCTACCGCTGCCCAGACGCCAGCCGTTGCCACGCCGACCCCCAACCTGGAAGGCCGTTTGGAACCGGTAGCCGGGACCCGGCCGGAGGTCACCCCCAACGAAGATTTCTACCGTATCGATATCAATACCCGCTCCCCTGTGATTGACCGCGATTCGTGGGAGCTAGCGGTAGACGGTCTGTTTCAGAGACCGCGCAACCTGACTCTGGAAGAACTGATGGCTTTCCCGGCCGTAACCCAGCCCATCACCCTGAGCTGTATCTCGAACCGGATCGGCGGCGACCTGATCGGCACAAGCTATTGGACCGGCGTTCGCCTGCGCGACGTGCTGGCTGAGCTCCAGTTGGAACCGGAAGCAGGAGCACTGTTCCTCGAGGCAGAAGATGGCTTTTACGAGACAGTCGTCGCCGACGACATGATGGACGAGCGTACCCTGCTCGTCTACGGAATGAATGGCGAGACACTGCCGGTGGAACACGGCTTCCCGCTCCGCATTTACATCCCCAACCGTTATGGGATGAAACAGCCCAAGTGGATCGTGCGGATGGAGGCGATTGAAGCCTGGGCACCTGGCTACTGGGTGGAGCGCGGTTGGAGCCGCGAGGCGCGACCACATATCGTCTCCGTGATCGATACTGTTGCCGAAGAAGCAGCGGCCGGTGGTACCGTACCGCTTGGGGGAATTGCCTGGGCCGGCGATCGCGGGATCCAGAAGGTGGAGATACAGGTCGATGGTGGCGACTGGAACGAAGCGCAATTACGTAAGCCACCGCTCAGTACCCTGACCTGGGTCCAGTGGCGCTATGAGTGGCCTGCTACCGAAGGCCGCCACACCTTTACCGTGCGCGCTACCGACGGCACCGGCACCCTCCAGATCGCCGATGAAACCGGCGTCCGGCCGGATGGTGCCACCGGTTACCATTCCCTGAGCGCCTCAATTTAGCGAGAAAAGAAATTGGAGACCAGATGCTGCCCCTTGTTTGTGAAATCGAGTCTGGGACTGTTCATATTTTTAGCGACCGGGTTAATGGGCTGCACCGTGGCGACGGGTACGGCCATTCCAACATCCGCCGTTACCCTCCCGCTCATGGCTGAAACTGAGGATGCAACAACCGTGACCCTTCAGGCGACGGCCCCGGCGAGCCGGCTACCAGTTGCAAGTTCCACTACCGCCGCCGGCTCTACGGCACCCCAGGCCAGCCCCACCACAGCCGTCCCCACACCCACAGTACCCCTTAATGTTCTCCTTGAAGCACCCGAGGCGGACCTCTTGCCGGGCTTTTCGATGATCAAATTTGCCGACCTTTACCGGCCCACCAGTCTGGCCTTCGATCGGAATGGCGCTCTATACGCAACCTCCTTTGATGGCACCGTTCACCGCTTCCGGGATTCTGATGACGACGGCCGGGCGGACGAGGACCTTGTGTTCGCCTCTGGCTTTGACACGCCCCTGGGGGTCGAAGTCGCCGCCGATGGGCGGGCCGTTTACGTCTCCAGTAAATCAAGAATCACTCGTCTCCGCGATGGCGACGGAGACGGCTTGGCCGATCAGGTAGAGCCCTTCGTGACAGGGTTGCCTGTGGGGCGCCACCAGAATGACAACCTCAAGTTTGGGCCAGATGGCTTTCTATACATGGGAATTGGCTCAACCTGCGATGCCTGTGATGAATCTGACCCTCGCAGCGCAACCATTATGCGTTTTGATCCGCAGAGTGGGACTGGCGAAGTCTATGCCACCGGCCTGCGCAATCCATACGACCTGGCCTTTCACCCGGAAACCGGCGAGCTTTTTGCGACGGACAACGGTCGCGATGATCTGGGTATGGATGCCCCCTTTGAAGAGCTGAATCAGATCATCCATGGTGCTGATTATGGCTGGCCGGGATGCTGGGCTCAGTTGGAGGGGCCGGCGTGTGCAGGCACTACCCCGGCAGTTGCACTATTTGCGGCCCACTCGTCGGCGAATAGTCTCGATTTCTATGGTTTTGGTCCTTATTTGTTTTCATTTCCTAATGCCTATACGAACAATCTCTTTGTTGCCATTTTCGGGTCCTGGCTGAAGGCTGGCGTAGAAACTGGTATTACCCGGGTGGTGCTCTCCCCTACCGAAAACGGTTACGAAGCCACCGTTTCCTGGTTTGCACGCTGGGAAGGGATGCCCCTTGGTCTAATCGTGGGTCCGGACGGGGCACTATATGTCGGCGATTACACCAACGGCGCGATCTATCGTATCAGCTATGGGTTACCTTGATCTTTTTCGGTTGCGTTACAGGCAAACCCTGTTTCGTCGAGTGTCTGTGAGTGAGGAAGTGTCTATGCGAAAAATATTACCCGTTCTCACCTGCTTATTCGCCATCATGCTGGTTGCCTGCGCTGGGGCAGCAGAACCAACGCCGGCTCCACCCCCGGTTCCGGCAGCCACTGAAGCACCGGCAGGGCCGCCAGACTCTGGTAGCATGCCCCAACTCATCGAATTTTACGCTGACTGGTGACCGACCTGCCAGCGGATGAAGCCCATCGTGCATGGGCTAGAGAATGAGTACGGCGAGCGCATCGAGTTTGTTTATCTGAATATCGACGATCCCGAAACGACAGCAGCCAAAGAAAAATACGGATACCGTGTCCAACCCCACTTTTTCCTGGTAGATGGCAACGGCGAGGTAGTCGAAGAGTGGCTGGGCCAGGTCAGCCGGGACGCGTTTGTCACAGCCTTCGAAACGGTTCTCGCCGAATGAGATAGCTATTCACGTATAGCTATTCACGTCTGGTGCGTTTTCTGGTAAGCTAGAGGCAATCATCAAAGCAGTGGCCGGAATTTGCCACTGGCAGCTATCAATCGCAACCGGCTATGACACCGCAGACAGATCTTTTCTATCGCTTCGGCGTGGCCCTCTTCATCGGAATCCTGGTTGGTCTGCAGCGTGAATATGCGTCTGACGTCCAGGAAATTCGCGAGAGCCGTGGCGAGATGTTCGCCGGGGTGCGGACCTTCGCCCTGATGGCGCTTGTTGGTTGCACGGCAGCGATGGCCGCCGAACTGCTCGACTCCGTCTGGGCCTTTGTAGGCATTGTTGCCCCCCTCGGCGGGTTGATTGCCGTTGGCTACTTCATTACCGCCTGGAACAGTGACGCGGGAATGACCACCGAAGTCGCCGCTATTGTGACCATTCTTGCAGGTGCCCTCTCTTACTGGAATCAATTAGCTCTGGCCGTGGCCCTCGGTGTCGTTACCACGGCCCTTCTCTCCCTGAAGCTGGAACTCCATGGGTTCGTCGAACGCCTGACCCGGGACGACATTCTGGCCACCCTCAAGTTTGCCATCATTACGGCCATTGTCCTGCCCCTTCTCCCTAATAGGAGTTACGGGCCGCCCCCACTTGATGTCCTGAACCCCTACAACGTTTGGCTGATGGTCGTTCTCATCTCAGGAATTAGCTTCCTGGGCTATGTCCTGATGAAGCTGGCCAAACCGCAGCAAGGAATCACCCTGACCGGGCTGCTGGGCGGGCTGGCCTCAAGCACCGCAACGACCCTCAGCTTTTCCCAGCGCAGCCAAAAGAATCAGGAATTCGGCCAATCATTTGCCCTGGCCATCATCCTTGCCTGGACCGTGATGTTTGGCCGGGCGCTGGTCGAAGTGGGCACCATCAACCCCGCGTTATTGGCCGTTGTCTGGCTGCCCATGGTGCTCACGGCAACCAGCGGCCTCCTCTACTGTGCCTATCTCTATTTCATCGCTCGTCCCGCGGAGGAAAGCGACACTGAGGAACTGGCTCTATCTAACCCCTTCGAATTGGCACCGGCCATCAAATTCGGTCTGATCTTCGCTGCCGTTCTCCTGATATCGCGCGCGGCTCAATTCTATATGGGCACGGCCGGCATCTACCTCTCCAGCGTTGTCTCCGGTCTGGCCGACGTCGATGCCGTGGCGCTTTCGATGGCTGAGTTGAGCGAACGGGCCGGGGGACCAGATCTGACAACAGCCGCACGCGCCGTCGTGTTAGCAGCCCTGGCCAACACCGTCACCAAAGGTGGCATTGTGCTGGCGACGGGCACTCCTGCCCTTCGCCGCTGGCTCCTACCCGGTTTTGTGCTCATCCTCGCGACGGGAATCGCCAGCATACTTTTCATGTAGTAGCGGCTGGCTCCCCCGTCAAACCACCAAAAAAAGTGAGGTGGCCGGAGCAGCGGGCGCTGTCCAGCCACCTCTGGGGGGGAGCCAAAAATAGTATAGCAAATATCAAGAGAAGTGCAAATAATCAAAATCCCAGTTCGAACCAGTTCGTGCCGGTAAAGACCGAGCAGGCCAGAGCCAGGAAAACGAGTAGCATGATAAAGCCGCAGCCGCAGCCACACACCCCACCCCGTCCGAATCCGAAATTCTCCTGGAGCCAATCGAACAACCACTGCAGAAAGAACAATTTTAATAAACCAGATAGACAGCCGGGACGATCGTTCATTAGCCAATACCCTCCGAACTAGAGTTCTCAATTTGATTACCTGTAACCTATACGCGGCTCAGGCTCATTTGTCGCAGACAATTGTGCCGCAGATGACGAGGAAATACATCCGGCAGCCGGCCGGTTCTCCGCCTGTCCACTCGGCCAGGTTCGTCCAAAATGCTAACTTATACACTCCTCTTACAGTGCTCTAACCTAATTCTGACCCTACTCATAGATGATTAATGTGTACGCTATGTGCAAAAAGGTAGTAGCGCATGTTTGGTCTCGCTTGCGAAGAGCGTGCCAGGTGCGCCCGCCAGTGTATCATCAGAGTACATCCACAATAGAAACATACGAAACGAACCGTTTTAATTCTTGTAGGAGGAAGTAAATCATGGCAAAAATTGTCGGCATTGACCTGGGTACGACCAACTCCGTCGTCGCGGCCATGGAAGGTGGCGATCCCACCGTGATCCCCACCGCCGAAGGCGGCAATACAATGCCCTCCATCGTCGCCTTTAACAAGAGCGGCGAGCGTCTGGTCGGACAGACGGCCAAACGCCAGGCGGTCATCAACCCAGAGAATACCATCTACTCAGTCAAGCGCTTGATGGGACGTGGCATCAACGATTCGGAAACAGAACGGACCCAGAAGATGGTCCCATACGAAATTATCGAAGGTCCGGAGAATGATGCCCGTATGCGCATCCCCGTCATTAACGAAACCTTCTCGCCGCAGGAAATCTCGGCGATGATCTTGCAGAAATTGAAGCGAGATGCCGAAGCATACCTCGGCGAACCGGTCAACTCGGCCGTCATCACCGTGCCTGCCTATTTCAACGATAGCCAGCGACAGGCAACGAAGGACGCCGGAAAGATTGCCGGCCTCGAAGTCAAGCGAATCATTAACGAGCCGACGGCAGCGGCCCTCGCCTATGGGCTCGACAAAGAAGAAGACCAGACAATCCTTGTCTTCGACCTCGGCGGCGGCACCTTTGACGTGTCGGTGCTGGACGTCGGCGAAGGAGTCGTCGAAGTAATCGCCACCAGCGGCGACACCCACCTGGGTGGCGACGACTGGGACGAGCGCATCGTGGACTGGATGATCAAGGAGTTCAAGAAGGATCAGGGCATTAATCTCAGCCAGGATCGCCAGGCGTTGCAGCGGCTACGTGAAGCAGCGGAGAAGGCTAAGGTCGAGCTATCCCAGTTGCAGGAGACAGAAATTAACCTGCCCTTCATTACCGCCGATGCCAGTGGCCCCAAGCACCTCCAGATGAAACTGACCCGCTCCAAGTTCGAGCAGATGACGGAAGATCTGGTGGCACGTACACGTAAACCATTTGAACAGGCCCTGGCCGACGCCAACCTTAGCGCCGGTCAGCTAGACGAAGTTATCCTGGTCGGGGGCTCTACCCGGATGCCCATGATCCAGAATCTGGTACAGGATCTGACCAACAAGGCACCGAACAAGAGCGTGAATCCCGACGAAGTCGTCGCCCTCGGCGCTGCCATTCAGGCAGGCGTTCTCGCCGGCGACGTTCAGGACGTCCTCTTGCTCGACGTGACCCCGCTGAGCCTGGGTCTCGAAACACTGGGTGGCGTCATGACCACGCTGATTCCGCGTAATACGACCATCCCGACCCGCAAACAGGAAACTTTCAGCACCGCTGAGGATAACCAGACGGCCGTCGACATCCACGTCCTCCAGGGCGAGCGTCCCATGGCCGGTGACAACAAGACCCTGGGTAAATTTCGCCTGGACGGTATCCCACCGGCACCGCGCGGGGTTCCCCAGGTCGAGGTAACCTTCGATATTGACGCCAACGGCATTCTTAACGTAATGGCGCAGGACAAGGCAACCGGCAAGGAACAGCAGATCCAGATTACCGCATCCACCAACCTCTCCGAGAATGAGGTGGAGCAGATGGTTGACCAGGCGCGCCAGCACGAGCAGGAAGACAAGAAACGGCGCGAACTTAGCGAAGCCCGTAACAATGCCGACCAGTTGATCTACACTGTCGAAAAGACAATGCGAGAGCTAGGCGACCGTCTCTCCGGCAATGATCGCCAGCAGGTGGAAGAACTAATCCAGCAACTGCGTGAAGCAATGGATACGGACGACGTGACCCGCATCCGCAATCTCTCGGAACAGTTGCAGCAGGCAACCTATGCCTTCAGCCAGCAACTCTACCAGAGCCAGCAGGGTGGACAGCCCGGGGCCGGACCGCAAGCCGGTGGCCCTCAACCCGGCGGCCCGCAGCCCGGTGGTGACGGTGAAGGCGACGAAGATGTCGTCGAGGGTGAATTCCAGGAGATGTAATATCGGAATTAAGGGGCGGGGACAAACCTGCCCCTTATTCTGTGGAGAGACACCATGGCAGAACGCAACACGTTGGACAACCAGCGTCGTCGTGAAGGAGTGCGGATTCCCGTGAACCGGCAGAACCCTAACCGCCAAGCCCAGGAAGAGATAACAGAAACAGAGGAAAAAATAGCACCACAGGAAGAACACTCGCAAGAAACACAAGAAGATGCCGATGCGTGGCGCGACAAATACCTGCGCCTGGCAGCAGACCTTGAAAACACCAAGCGGCGTCTCGAACGCCAATACCAGCACCGGGCCCAGCAATCCCAGGAGCGACTGGTCAAGGACCTGCTCCCCCTTGCCGATAATCTGGAACGCGCGCTGGCGCATGCTACCCCGGCAGCCACCCAGACCGCCCTTTACTCTGGGGTTGAGCTAACGCTACGCGATTTCCTCGCTGCGCTGGCCCGGCACGGCGTCGAACGGATCGAAGCCCTGGGCGATCCCTTTGATCCGGAACTGCACGAAGCGATCGGCGCAGCGCCCCACCCAACCCTTTCCCCGGGAACCGTAATGCATGTCGAGCTCCCCGGCTACACTTACCAGGACCGCCTGCTACGACCGGCTCGGGTAATGGTAGTGGCCGGCTAAAGGGCTTCGACCCTTGTCCGAGCCACGGAATTGCACCACAATAGCGCAAATCACCGGACTAAAAACACAACAGGGCAACGATGGAAGTTAAGGATTATTACGAGACATTGGGCGTCAGCAGAAACGCCAGCCAGAACGAAATCAGGAAAGCTTTTCGTAAACTGGCTCGAAAATACCATCCCGACGTCAACCCCGGAGATGCGGCGGCAGAAGAACGCTTCAAGGAAATCAACGAAGCCTATGAAGTTCTTTCCGATGCCGATAAACGGGAGAAGTACGATAAATGGGGCGCCCAGTGGCAACAGTATGAGCGAGCCGGAGCCCAGGGCGATTTTGACTGGGGTCAGTGGCAGGCACAGCCTGGCGCCGGTCGCAGCGGTGGCTATCGAACGGTAAACCCTGAGGAATTTGAGGAGATGTTTGGCGGAGCCGGCGGCTTCTCCGACTTCTTCGAGACGATGTTCGGTGGCAGCATGGGTGGCGCCCAGCGCACCCAGCGGGGCACCTATGGCGGGCGCCAATACCAGGCCCGGCCGCGTCCCGGGCAGGACCTTGAACACCAGGTTGAGATCACCCTTGAGGAAGCATTTCACGGCACCAGCCGTACCCTTCAATATGAAGGCGGGCGCCAGATCCAGGCCAAGATTCCACCCGGGGTGAAGAGCGGCTCGCGCATTCGTCTCAGCGGCCAGGGGCAACAGGGGGCAGCCGGTGGGCAGGCCGGCGATCTTTACCTCGTGGTCGACGTACTCCCCCATCCGAACTTTGACCGGGAAGAGGAAGATTTGCGCGTCACCATACCGGTCGACCTGTACACCGCTCTCCTGGGTGGCAGCGTCACCGTTCCCTCCATCGACCGCCAGGTCAAGCTGACCATTCCGGCTGAGTCCCAGAACGGCCGGGTCTTTCGACTGAACGGCCTGGGAATGCCAAAGTTGGGCAATCCTGACGAGCGCGGTGCCCTTTATGCGACCATAGAGGTCCAGTTACCCCAGAATCTGAGTGAGCGCGAAGAAGAATTATTTGAACAACTTCGGGAGATACGAGCGTAGAGCAGACGTCTCTTCTCCATCACTGCTGCGAGATTGACTATGCCTGATTACCTGATTATCAGTTCAACCAAGGAAGAGGAGCAACCTGTTTTCAGCCGCGACGTGGCGGCCGAGCTGGCCTGGATTACCCGCGAATTCCTGGAAGATCTCGAGCGAGCAGACTTGGTTCGCGCCCGCCGCATGGCCGGCGGTAATCGGGGTTATACCTACCGTGACGTCCGCAACCTGCGCCGGATACGCCGCCTACGTGAGCAGCTTGGCCTCGACCTGCAAGCGGTCGAAGTCATCCTGCACATGCGTGCGCGCATAATCGAAATGTTGCAGGAGATGGATCAGATCGAACAGCAGATGTACCGGCGCGAGCAGGAACTGCGTCGTGAAATTCGCCAGCTGCAGCAGCGATTAGCCGAGGAAGGAGAGTGGGAGTAAGGCGAGGGGCGCAGCCTAAGGGCAGAGCATAACAGCACCTGCCGCCTGCCGGATCCGTGCGGCCGCAACCGGGTCGAGCCGGGGGCGGCGGAAGCGCGGGCGTGCCCACACTCCGCGGATTAACAAAGAGTCGTCCCCAGCTCCGGCCGGGATATCATCCGCGAAGTTGCTTTCCAACTCGTGTAAAGCTAGGTAGGCCACTACCCTCTCCAGTTGAGCAACCCCTATCCCATCCCCAAACAGGTGTAAGGGCAATCGCCAGCGTTCGGCCAGATAGGTCGCCACAAACAGAGCAGCTTCTGGGTCGGCCCTGCCACTCAGATCGAGCAGCAAACGCGACGGACCTGTCCTGGGGAGTCCACCTACCAGCAATGGGCGCCCCGCACCCCCCAGCGACCCCAGCCGCGCCATAAAAGCAGCGGTCCCGCTATCACCGAGCCAGGCGCGCGGTACCAGAACCAGGTCCACTAGAGCCGCTCGCGTCACCAGCGCTGCATCCCCCGTCTCGTACGTCGTGGAAAAAGTCGCGCGGATGCCCGCCTCGCGGCACGCCTCCGCCACCACAGCCTGAATCGCTTCCGTTTCCTGAGCCTCGCCCAGGTGCAGCGCATGCAAATGAGCCTGCTCTCGTTCAGCCAGTAGTAGCGCCCCGTCCAACGTATTCTTGCCGGGCTGCTCAGCGTGCAGCGGTAATA
>Ga0207752_1000123_pt1 | contig 34628 bp, 28 predicted proteins | sample Pon2CUnioCityCA_6_FD_187272 | JGI IMG/M metagenome (GOLD analysis project Ga0207752, IMG submission 187272) | Marine sediment microbial community from Union City, CA, USA - Pond 2C Sediment 2 (SPAdes) | ecosystem: Environmental > Aquatic > Marine > Intertidal zone > Salt pond sediment ... | reverse complement strand
GGGCGAGGATTTCCCCACCATGCACTTTCATGAATGGGACGAGGATCGGATTCACATCGACCTGCTCCTGAAAGGGGGCGGTTGCGAGAATGTGTCCACCCAGTATAAGCTGCCGGACACTGGCCTGAACGCCGGCCGGGATCTGGAAGGCGTTCGCCGGGTGGTGCTCGACTCCGTCTACCAGGCCCAGGGGAAAGGCTGCGCCCCCGGCGTGCTCGGGGTGGCGATCGGCGGTGACCGGGGCACCTCCTACCTAAAGGCGAAACAGCAATTGTTGCGGCAGCTGGACGACGAAAACCCGGACGAAGCGCTGGCCGAGCTGGAGGAGCAACTGCACGAAGAGGCGAACGAGCTGGGTATTGGCCCCATGGGCTTTGGCGGCAAGACCACCGTTCTCGGCGTTAAAGTGGGCGCCCAACACCGGCTGCCCGCTTCTTATTTTGTTTCGGTTGCCTACATGTGCTGGGCCAACCGCCGGGCCGGTATGGATATCGACCTGACCGGTGAAGATGTGGAGGTTTCCTATGCCTGATCTGACCATCCCAATTGCCGACGAAGAGATTCGCGCCCTGAAAGCGGGCGATTCGGTTAACCTCACCGGCGTGATCGTCACCGGCCGGGACGCTGCCCACAAATTCATGATCGAACACTTCATCCGTAATCCGGTTCAGCCGGAGGAGGAAGCGCTGTACCAGGAATTGAAGCGCCTGTTGGATGGCGGCGTCATCTACCATTGCGGGCCGGTGGTCCGGCAAGAAGAGGACGGCTCCTGGACCTTCGTTGCTGCCGGTCCCACCACCAGCATCCGGGAAGAGGTGTACCAGCCGGAAGTGATCGTGCATTTCAACCTGAAGGGCGTCATCGGCAAAGGGGGCATGGGCCCCAACACCCTGCAGGCGTGCGCAGAACAGCCGGCCGTCTACTTCCACGCCATTGGCGGGGCGGCCACCCTCATCGCCCAATCGGTAAAAGAAGTGCTGGACGTGCACAAGCTGGAGTTTGGCGTGCCGGAAGCGATGTGGGTCATTCGCGTGGAGAAGTTCCCGGTGGTCGTCACCATGGACAGCCATGGAAACAGCATTCATGATGAGGTAGAGGCGCGGTCGAAAACGCGGTTCGAAGAGCTGCTTGCAGCGTAAGCATGGCTAGAGATTAGCTCCGGAGGAATGATGGAATTTGGCGTACCCAAAGAAGTACGTGACCTGGAGACGCGGGTCGGGTTAACGCCGGCCGGGGTCCTGGCCCTGACAGAAGCAGGCCACCCCGTCTACGTGGAGCAAGGCGCCGGCGCTGCTGCCGGCTTCGCCAACGAAGATTACAGCCAGGCCGGCGCGCAGGTCGTTTTTTCTGCGGCCGAAGCCTATGGCCGGGCAGACATCGTGACCAAGGTCACGCGACCGGCAGCCCAGGAACACGCCCATTTCCGTACCGGCCAGACGATTTTTTCCTTTCTCCATCTGGCCGTCGCTTCGCCCGACCTCTACCAGGCACTCCGCAAACGGCAGATCACGGCGATTGCCTACGAATTGATTGAAGATGAAGAAAGGGAACGGCCGGTACTGCAGTCGGCGAGCGAAGTGGCCGGGCGGTTAACGCCGGCGATTGCCGGGCAGTTGCTCATGGGCGTGGGGCAGCGGCAACCCGGCCGGGGCATCCTGCTCAGCGGCCTGCCCGGGGTGCCTCCGGCAGCGGTGGTCATTATCGGCGGTGGCGTTCTGGGCCTTAATGCGGCGCGCGCCTTCCTGGGCATCGGCGCCCAGGTAACGGTTCTTGACAACAATCTGCGCCAGCTCCAGCAGCTAGACGAGCTGTTCGACGGCCAGATCACCACCATGTTCTCCAACGAGCACAATATCCGGCGGGCGGTGGCCTTTGCCGACGTCCTTGTCGGGGCCGTTGCCGTACCGGGACAGCGAGCACCCGTGCTTGTCAGCCGCGAAATGGTGCGGACGATGAAGCCGGGGGCGGTGATCATCGATTTTGCCATCGACCAGGGCGGCTGTGTCGCCACCAGCCGGCCAACCACTCTGCGCGATCCGACATACGTGGCCGAAGGTGTCATTCACCATTGTGTGCCTACGCTGACCAGCGTCGTCGGCCGGACCACCAGTTATGCGATGACCAACGCCGCTCTTCCCTTCCTCCTGGCCGTCGCCGAGCACGGCGTCCAGGGGGCCTTCGAACATTACCCCGCTCTCAAGTCAGGCGTGGTCCTCCACCGGGGGCGTCTGCTGCATGAACAGACAGCAACTGCCCTGGATAAGGAGGTGGAGACCGGAGATGAGGCGGCTGACACCTCCCATCTCTAAGCTCACCCATGAATTCTGACTCCCCCCAGAGCGAGGCTGCCCGGCACGATTTCCGGCGTGCGCGCCAGCGGGGTGCGCTGGAGACGGTTCTAGCTCAGTTGCGCGGGCGGCCGGATGAGCTTTTGAGCTATGACGACGTGCAGCGGCGCCTTAATCTGGAAGGCGCTGTTGACCGCGGTTTGCAGCGGATTCCGCTGGATGCGATTGTGGGCAGCGTCGGTCGTTATGCCGACTTTACGCGCACCTTTCTGCCTCGCCGGGAAGGGATGGCTGAGCGCTGGACCCGGATCCGAACCTTGATCGAGCGTGGGGAGGAGCTACCCCCGATCCTCGTCTACCAGGTCGGAGATGCCTACTTCGTCCTCGACGGTAACCACCGGGTGTCCGTGGCACGGACGATGAATATGGAGGAAATTCCCGCCTACGTGACAGAAGTCCCGACCCGGGTTCCGCTCACACCCGATACCGATACCGATCAGCTGATCATCGCCACCCGCCAGGCGGAATTTCTAAACGAGACTGGACTGGACGAAAGCCGCCCGGATGCGGCGCTGACGGTAACGGCGCCCGGCCAATACCGGCACCTGCAAAGCCAGATTGAGGAGCACCGGCGGCGCTTACAAAGGCAGCAGGAAGAGGACGTAACACTGGCCACGGCCGCAGCGAACTGGTACGACAGGCACTACCGGCCGGTAGCGGATATTATCCGGCGGCGGCGCATCCTACAGCACTTCCCCGGGCGCACAGAAACGGATCTTTACGTGTGGATCATGCGCCACCGGGAAGAGGTGGAAGAAGAACTGGGCTGGACGGTGGCTACGGATGCTGCGGCTACCGACCTGGTCAGTCGCTTTAGCCCGGAGTCGCCCCAGGTGCTGGCCCGGGTCAAAGAAAGGCTGCTGGAAGCGATCACGCCGGAGCCGCTTTCCCAGGGTCCCCGGCCGGGCGAGTGGCGCACAGAAACGGTTCTACCTCGGGAGACAGGGCCGCTATTTGCCAATGTGTTGGTTCCGTTACAGGGAAAGGAAGCAGGCTGGCGGGCCCTGGCCCAGGCGCTGGTAATCGCCCGGCGTGAGCGGGGACACCTGCGTGGATTACACGTGCAGGCCGCCGATGCCGCCAAGCCACCGCCGGCGCTGGCGGACCGCTTCCAACAGGAATTAGCGCGGGCAGGGGTGCAGGGCGAGATGGCGTTTGAACAGGGACGGGTGGCCCGCACTATCTGTGATCGAGCCTGGTGGAACGACCTGGTTGTGCTGGCCCTCACCCATCCGCCGGGCGACAGACCGGGCGACCGGCTGGGCTCCGGTTTCGGCACCGTGTTGCGCCGTTGTAGCCGGCCGGTACTGGCCGTACCCGGCGAGCCTGTCCCCCTGGCCCGCCCCCTGCTGGCCTATGACGGTAGCCCCAAGGCGAAAGAGGCGCTTTTTGTCGCGACCTATCTCGCCGTCAGGTGGGAAGTGCCCCTGGTGCTGTTGACGGTGGGCGAAGGGGAACGGGAAGCAGAAGAAGTGATCGACCAGGCGCGCCTTTACCTCATTGCCCGTGGTGTATCCGCGACCTACGTCACCCGCGAGGGCGATGCGGCAACGGCCATTGCGCAGACGGTGGAAGCGCAGGGTTGTGATTTTGTCTTGATGGGTGGCTATGGCTTCCGGCCATGGTTGGAAGTGGTGCTGGGGAGCACCGTGGACCAGGTGTTGCGCTGGCGTCGCTGGCCGGTCCTGGTCGTCCGCTAGACGGTTGTGAAAAGTTTCACCCAGTGACAGATGTCATGGGGAAGCCGTGACATTCATCCCTCCCGCAATTCCGCACCACTCCCTATACTCGCTATTGTATTCGGATAATCGAATACATGAATCGGCAAGATAGTGCCGTATTTGCAAACCGAACATTATCACAACATCGCCCAGCAGGAGTTGTGGGAGGTGTCGATGCCTTACCCACCAGTGGAAGAGCTAAACAGGTTACATGCCAATATTTGCCAGGCAGTAGCAGATCCAAAACGGATCTTAATCATCTATGCCTTACACGAGCATCCACGCAACGTGTCCACGCTGGCCGGCGATTTGGATATTCCCCAGCCAACGGTTTCACGGCACCTGCGCGTCCTGCGCCAGCAATCGCTGGTCCTGACAGAGCGAGACGGGCCGTCGGTCATCTACCGGCTGGCGGACGACCGGATCATCGAGGCGTTGGATACGATGCGCCAGGTGATGTTCGATAATCTGGAGCACCGTTCTGACCTGCTGGAGGCGGTGTGAAAAAAGAGATTGGAGATCGGCTACGCTCGCGATTGGAGATTGTTAAGTGGTTTGGTCTCCAAACGCTATATACGTGACAAAGATCACCCGGGAAGGGTGCCATTCTGAACTGGCCTTTCTTGCCGGGAAAAATAAAGTTAATAAGTGTGGGAGTATTTTTAGTTTTTTACCAGGGATAGACGAGGGTATTCACGCCAACATCGCCCCACCACCCTCGTCTATCTGTGTCTAAGAAAGGAATTCTAGGGAGAGAGTGATGCTTTCTGAAACCGCATTTCGCATTGTGGATCGCCAGGCGCGAGCGAACCGGGAGCCGGTTGAGTACTTAAAACGGGAGATTGCCGATCGCATCTGCGACTTTGACGAAGTCGTGCTGGGATATGACGAAGAGCTGGCCATGGAAGAGGCGCTGCGCTGCCTGCAATGCCCCGAGCCGCAGGCGTGTACGCTGAACTGCCCGGCCGGGAACGACATCCCCGAGGCGATGTGGCTGATCAGCGAAGGGAGATTTGTGGAAGCGGGCCTGGTCTTTGCCGTGACGAGCCCGTTGCCGGAAGTGTGCGGGCGCGTCTGCCCCAACCTTTGCCAGGAAGGGTGTGTGCTCAGCCAGCGGCTGGGACCGGCCTCCATCGGCAAATTGGAAGAGTTTGCGGCCGATAAGGCGCGGGAAGCAGGGGTCCTGAAGATCGAGGTACCGGCGCAGAAGTCTGGCAGGCGGGTCGCCGTCGTCGGTTCGGGGCCGGCCGGGATTACGGTCGCCGAAGATATGATTAAATTGGGCCACCAGGTAACGGTCTATGAAGCGTGGCCGGAAGCGGGCGGCGTGTTGATCTACGGCATCCCCAACTTCAAGCTGGAGAAACACGTGGTTCAGCGCAAGGTCCACGACCTGGAAGAAGCGGGGGTGGCGTTTGTCACCAACACACGTATCGGCGAAAAGATCACGCTCGACGACCTGCAGGAAGAGTACGACGCCGTATTCCTGGGTACCGGCGCCAACGTGGAGGCGACGATGAGTATTCCAGGCGAGGAGCTGGAGGGGGTCTACACCTCCACCGATTACCTGATCCGGGCCAACGTCCCCCACGAACTGCTACCCCCGGAGAAACGGGAAGAGCCGAAGATTGGACGGCGGGTAGCCGTCATCGGCGGCGGCGACACGGCCGTAGACTGCGCCCGCACCTCTGTACGCCTGGGCGCCACAGACGTCTCCATCGTGTATCGTCGCACCGAAGCGGAAATGCCCGGCAATAAGAAGGAGCGGGCGATCTGTGTTGAGGAAGGGGTCAATATCGATTACCTGGAAGCCCCGGTTGAGTACATTGGCGATGAGCAGGGCCGGCTGAAAGCGATGAAGCTGGTCAAGATGGAGCTGGGCGAGCCGGATCGTTCCGGCCGGCGCCGGCCAATCCCCATCGAGGGCTCCGAATATATTAAGGGAATCGACACGGTGGTCCTGGCCGTTGGCTACTGGCCCGATCCTTTCCTGGGCGAGAAAACGCCGGACCTGGCAACCCACAAATGGGGCCTGATCGTGGCGGACGAGGCTGTGGGCGCGACCAGCCGGCCGGGCGTCTTCGCTGCCGGCGACAATGTCCACGGTCCCGACCTGGTGGTTACGGCGATTGCCTCGGCGCACCAGGCAGCAAAGAGTATGGAGGCCTATCTGGAGGGGCAACACGTCGAGTTGCCTCCAATTCCGGAAAAACGCCGGTAAGACAACGGTCCCCCGAGCGCGGGGGCCAATATGCTTCTCGTTCCTCCTCATGACAGGCCACCCGCGATGCGGGTGGCCTGTTCCGTGTTACAGGTAGACAACACGCGCAAAGCAGGGTATGGTGGGTGGGAATAGGAGAAGCTCTATCTTGTCGTTGGTGTGCGCAGGTGAGCCAGGCGATTTTTCTCTGTCTCGTCTGTGCCCCATCTGAGGAGGAAAGAAACGATGAGCGGTGTCTTATGTGCCATCCGGGGCGGGCCGGGCAGCCATCCTACCATCCGCAAGGCGATCAACCTGGCCGAATCCAAGAAGCTACCTCTTTATTTCCTTTACGTCTTCAACCTGGACTTCATGCGCCACACCAGTCACAGCCGGGCAGATACGATCACGGCGGATATGAAGCAGATGGGCGAATTCATTCTGTTGATGGCCGAAAGCCTGGCCGCCGAACAGGGGGTGAATGCGGAGGGCATCATGCGCCAGGGCCAGGTCGCGGAAGAGATTTGCGAACTGGGGAAGGAGCTGGCAGCAGATTATGTGATTCTGGGCCGGCCAAAAGAAGAGCGCAATGTCTTTACCCAGGACCGGATGAGCGAACTGGAGAAAACAATCGAGGAGAGTACAGGGGCCGACGTGATCCTGGTCGGCGAAGGATAGGGGATGAAACAGCGGCTACGCTTATGGGGGCTGGCTTTGTTGCTTTGTGGAACCGCTTTTTTCCTATTCTATACTCACCGGCCGGCAGTAGCCCAGGAGGAAAATGACCCGCCTTTGCCCCTGCTGGTCGGGAGCGTGCGTGACCGGCAGGGACAACCGGTAGGCAGGGCGACCGTGCTTCTCTGGCAGGGGGCGCCAGGCGCAACGCCGGAAGCGGAAGCAGAACCTCTGGCCTCGGTCACCACCCAGCCGGACGGCCGCTACGCGATCCCCCTGCCGGAGCCGCTTCCGGCCGGTGAAGTGTATTACCTGGCAATAGAGCGCGCCCACTTTGAAGACGCCCGCATCACGCTCGATCCGGATATGGTGGCCCAAGTGGAGGAGGAAGGCAGCGTGGTCTTGCCCGAGCTGGTCCTGCCGCGGGAAGTAAACCTCGCCTTCTGGATCGCCACCCTCATCTTCGCCGGAATGCTGGCCGTGGTAGCGATCAGCGATCTGCACAACACGCTGGTCGCACTGCTGGGAGCCTCCCTGGTCTTTGCCGTCAGTTATCTGGGCCATCCGCTGAGCGAAGACCTTTTTATCTTCGACTTTGACACGGCGCTGGAATATATCGATTGGAACGTGATCTTTCTGGTAATGGGCATGATGATCGTGATCGCCGTCGTCGAAGAGACCGGCCTCTTCCAGTGGCTGGCTTTCGCCGCCTACCGCCTCTCCCGGGGGAAGGCGTGGCTGCTACTGACGGTGCTGATGCTGGTTGCCGGGGTGGCCTCGGCCTTCCTGGACAACGTGACGACGATGCTGTTGATGACGCCGATCTCTGTCCAGATTGCGCTGGCGCTGAATCTCAACCCGCTGACGTTGCTGGTGCCGGAAGTGATGGCCTCAAACGTAATCGGGGTGAGCACCCTGGTCGGCACGCCGACCAACATTCTGATCGGCTCTTTTGCCAGCATCTCGTTTAACGATTTTCTGCGCAACCTGACGCCGGGCGTTTTGCTGGCTTTTGCCGGGCTGGTAATCTACAGTGTTTACAGCTACCGGCGCGATCTGGGCACGACGGGCGAGATGTCACCGGCGTTGCTGGAGCGGCTGGAGGAACGGGCACAGATCACGCGCCCGGGCCACCTGCGCAAGGCGGGGTGGATCGGCGCGATCATGTTGCTGCTATTCGTGTTCGGGGAGCGGATCCACCTGCTGCCGTCGGTCACGGCGCTGATGGGGGCAACGGCGCTGCTGATCTGGATCCGGCCGGATGTGGAGAAGATGATCGACGCCGTCGATTGGACCACCCTGGTCTTTTTCATGGCCCTGTTTATTGTCGTCGGGGCGATTCAGGAAGTGGGCCTGATCAGCGTCATTGCAGACGTGATCGGGCGGCTGGTGGGAGATAGCCTGGTGTTGACGATGGTTACCGTCATCTGGGTCAGTGCCGTGCTCTCGGCGGTGGTGGCCAACATCCCCTTCACGGCGGCGATGTTGCCGGTGGTCGGCTACCTAAGCGGGATCGTGCCCGGCGCCCACAGCAAGGTGCTCTTCTACTGCCTCTCGGTAGGCTCGGCGATGGGCGGCAACGGCACGCTTATCGGCGCCTCGGCTAACCTGGTCACGGCCGGGATTGCGGAGCGGGCCGGCTATCCCATCACCTACACTTATTTCCTGCGCAAGGGATTCCCGGCGCTGGTGATTACCGTGGCCCTGGCGACGATCTGGCTATTTATCCGTTTTCTGGTGCTTGCTTAGTCTTGAAATTAGAGATTGGAGATTGCTTTGCAACCGGGGCGCCAATCGCCAGGCTCTTTTTGGGAGTAATTATGACTCACGAAATCGATCACATCGTGTGCGCCGTGCGGAGCCGGCCGGGGGGAGAGAAGACGGTGAAACGGGCGATCGACCTGGCCCTGGAGACGGGGGCGCGCCTGACCTTTTTCCAGGCGGTAGATGCAGAGTTTGTGCGCAACGTGATGGACAAGCGGGCCTCGTTAAAGGCGATCTACCAGGAGCTGGAGGGAATGGCCGAGTTTACGATGGCGATTCTCGGCAACCAGGCGCGGCTGCGGGGCGTGGAAGCGGTCGACCATATTGTGCGCCGGGGAGACGTGCGCGAGCAGCTAATCGAGTTGGTGGCAGAAGTGGACCCCGATATGCTGGTGATGGGGCGCCCCTACCCCAGCCCCGGTCCTGATCGCTTCCGGGAGGAGGAGCTAAACCACTTCGTGGCAGAGCTGGAGGAGAAGGGTAAGTTACGGGTGGTGACGGTGGCGTAATTGCTAACCGCCTACGCATACCCAGCCAAAAACGCATCTACCTCCTCCCACCCCGGCATCGCCGGCATGGTGCCCAGGCGGCTGGCGACGAGGGCGCCGCAGGCGCTGGCCCAGCGGACGGCGTCGGGGAGGGAGCGGCCCTGGAGGAGAGCCCAGGTGAGACCGGCCGTGAAGGCGTCGCCGGCCCCGGCCGTGTCTACGGCCTCGACGGGGAAGGCGGGCACCCGCTCGCTCGCTCCGGCCGTGGCCCAGAGGGCACCGCCGGATCCCATTTTGAGCACCACGGCCGCCGGCCCCTGGGCCAGCAAGGCCCGGGCAGCCCGCAGGGGGTCGGTCACCGGGCCGTCCAGCAGGGCTGCCGCTTCCGGCAGGTTGGGGGAAAGAATGGCGGCCGCGCGCCAGAGGGGCGACGGGTAGCCGTGCTCCGGGCCCGCATCCACAAAGAAGGGAATGTCATGGGCACGGACCAGATCGACGGCTTCCCGGAGGGTTTCCTCGGGGGCTTCAAAGTTGAAAAAGAGACCGTCCAATTCGGGCAAGAGGGGGGTCAAACGCTCGCGGATCTCGGCCGGAGTCACCGTGCGGCTGGCGGCGGGATAAGCCAGGTAGCAGGTCTCGCCGCTGGCTTCGGCAAGCATGGCTACTGTGCCGGTAGGGACGGCCGGGTGGCGGCCCATGCCACTGACGTCGACGCCCTCGTCTGCCAGTTGGGCCAGCATAACTTCTCCCCAGGGATCGGCGCCCACATTGCTCATCAGGTAGACGCGGGCACCGTGGCGGGCCAGGGTCACGGCCGCGTTCGTGCCCTTACCACCGGGCATCACGTCGATGCTGTCCACGTATAAATTCTCGCCGCTGCGGGGGAGGCGGGAAGTCTTGACGGTGACATCCAGGAGCACGGAACCGACGACGGCAATGGTTAGTGGAGCAGGCGGTGTCTTTCCCATAACGTTTTATGATAGCGGACCCGGAACCGGCAGCCAATCCGGCCAGCCGGCGCGAAAAGGGCGTTAAAATCAGGTAAGAAATGGTTAGTTCAAACCACTTTCTTAGCGAATTTAACAGAAACCCCTATACAAGCCCCTCATTTTATGGTACATTATAAGTGCTCCCCGCCCAGAGGTGGCCGGTACGCTCCCCGCGATACCGGCCACCTCACTTTTTATTTGGGGATCAGGGCTCAGGGATTGGGGATTGGCCGTTTGCCACACCAGCAGAGGACATAGCGACGAGGCCACGGAAGTAGCGGGTCAGGGAAAGAGCAATGGCCAGACCGGCGCCACCTACCCCGAGATTGAGGGTCAGAAAGACAAGCCAGGTGATGTCGAAGATGAAGGCCAGCCCGCCCAGAAGGCAGATGACGCCGTTGGCGAGAAAGGCGAGCCGGATAATGCGCTCCAGCCTGCCCCCCGTGAACACCGGAGCCACCAATAGTGAGGCGGGCCCCTGGAAGAGGGTCCAGCCCAGGGTGCTCACGGCAACGATGGGCGCGGCCGGGTTGGCGATGATGAACTGCTCCAGACCAGGCGCCATACCGCGGTTGACGGCCAGCCGGACCGTGCTCAGTTGGATGAAGTACGCGGTGTTGTTCAGAACGACGAAGCCGAGGCCGAAAGCGATGGCAGCCCGCGTCAACACCTTCTGCCGTGGGGGCGCCAACTCGTGAATAGCATTGAGAAGTAGCAGGAATAGGGGCGCGTAGATGAGCATGGCGAATTGGGCCAGGTGCTTGAAGAACTGGTTTGTTTCCTGCGCCGCATTCAGGTAAGTGGGGAGATCGCTCCAGACAAAGAGTGGGTTCAAGAAGAGAATGGCCACAAAACAGACGGCGTAAATGACGTAGGTGAGGGCGCTCAAGAGGGCGGCCCAGAAGCCGAGTTTGAGGTTAAGGGTGTGCATTTTATTCTCCTGGAATTTAGCGATTAGAGATTGGAGATTGGAGCGCCGGGAAGGCGTTGGCCGCCAACTATTCCAGGAGGGCGCAGGTGAGGGGATAGAGAAGGTAGGGAGACCCGGCCGGGTGGAAGGGGGAAATGGTCGCAGGGCGAGGCAGCCGGGGACGGCCGATCCACCGGAGACGATGCAGCCACCAGCGCATAATGGTTGCGGCCGGCAGCGGCGGCGCGCACAGGTGGCGCAGCGGCCTTTCCAGCCGGGAAACCAGCCAAATTAGACAGGCTAAAATACCCTGCTGCATAGGGCCTATTTTAGCATATAGGCAATGACTTGTCCGCTAGATCGGAGCCCGTTAGAAGAGCAGTGTTGCTATCCGGCTGGCCAGCAGCCAGAGCAAGTACGCGACAGGCACGGCGAGCAGCGCGCCGACAATGGATGCCACTCTTACCTGCCGCCTATCGATCTCCGGGCAGCCTCTTTCCAGCCGGCGGCAGGCGCCAGTGCTGCCGCCGACCACTGCACCCAGGAGCCCGCCGAGGATAACGGCGAGCAGGTAGCCCGAGAAGTAAGCGGTGACGCGATGTGGTGTGGCGACTCCTAACAGGGCAAAGCCGACGACCGCCGGGATGGCGGCGCCGGCGAGGGTGCCGGGCAAGGCACCGATCACGGTGCCCACCACCATCTGCGGCAGCGTTTCCCGAAAGCGATATACACCATTCTCCATTTTTGCCTCCTTAACAGGTACCACCAAGAACGGTTACTCATGCTCATGGCCAAGTAAAGTGGGTGTGGGATAGGTGTAGGTCTCCAATTCCGCGACCTCCGCCCCCTGCCGAATCCAGCGGAGGGCGAGCAGGGCAGAGACGGTGGATCCCAGGCCCAAGAGGACGGCGGCGATGCCGCCCAGGCCGGGCGTGTTGATCAACCAGTAGAGAAATCTAAAGAGCGGATACTCCATAGGAAAGTTCATTATCTTTCTCCAGTAATCGGGCACGACAAGAGAGACAATATTCGAGCCAGCGTGGCCGGCCAAGCCGGCCGGCGACGAAGTCCAGTTCGGCGCGGCTCACGGTTGGCTGACCGCAGCCACGACAGGGGACGCGCGGCGAGCGCCGCAGCGGCTGCCGCGCAGCGCCCATGAACGCTTCCGGTGAACGTAGCGTCAAAGCACCTGTTTCGCAGTGCTGCGTACACCGACCACAGCCGGAGCAGCGGTCCACCAGCAGCGACAGGCATGTCTCGTGCTCATCCTCGACTATCACCAGGGCGCGGGTGGGGCACATCTGTACACAGAAACCGCACAAGGTACAATCGGTTTGCCGAACCTGTGGCAGGCGCGGCGCCCGCTTCTCAGGTTGCGGGCGGCGAGTCATTTCTTCTATCCACCCGGTGAGGAGCCGGCCAATGGGTGCATAGACCGGGTCGCCGGAGGTAGCAAGGCCCCGGCCGAGGTCCGGAAGCCAGCGTCCGGCATGATTCACGATGAATTGCCGTTCAAGCCGCTGCCAGCGGGAAGCGTGCCCGGGATCGAGTGCAGGCTGGCGGGCCAGGTAGGCCAAAAAGGCCAGTTCCAGCGAAGCGTGATCGGGCAATTCGCCGTCGGTGATCGGCAGCCCGGCCATTTCGTACAGTTGCCCGACCATATGGGTTTCGGGACCCAGGATCTGGCCACTGCGATAAAGGGATTCGTACAACCAGAAGCGAGGGCGGCCCTGTCCGGCGAACAAGGATCGATAACGATTCCGGCGCGCTGCGGGCGATTCGGCGCCGACCCGGGCCAGGGCGGGCAGGGCACGCGCGGCCGCCGCCGACGCAGGCGCCAGCGCGGCCGCAGCGGTGTAAAGGGGCCACTCCCGGCCGGGACGGGCCAGCCAGGGCGGCGGCTCGCCCAGGACCTCTGCCAGAGCCAGATAGAGATCGGCGTGTCTTTGCCTCATTTTTGGTCAGGGCCGCTGTTACGACCGGCCCAGCCTCTTACCGGCAACCATTTCAATCTGCTTCAGCCATCGATAGTTGTTTTGCCGCCTGCCGCTCGCCATCGGTCCCGTTGCGGAATGCACCGGCAACCTCGCGCAGTATGTCCAGCGGGATCGGCAGAATGGTCGCGTTTCGCTCGCTGGCCATTTCCACCAGCGTCTGTAGATAACGGAGCTGGAGACTGGTAGGTGACTGGGCCAGCCGGTCTGCTGCTTCGGCCAGGGCATCGGCTGCCAATTTTTCGCCGTCGGCGTGAATGATCTTGGCCCGTTTCTCGCGCTCGGCTTCTGCCTGGCGGGCCATGGTACGTTGCAACGACTGGGGCAAGAGCACGTCCTTGACCTCGACCAGGATCACCTCCACGCCCCAATCCTCGGTATGCGTATCGATGATGGTGCGCAGACGTTCGTTAACCCGATCGCGATGGGATAACAGCTCGTCCAGGTCCGACTGGCCGAGCACGCTGCGCAAGGTGGTGAGGGCATTCTGGGTGGTGGCCATGGCGTAATCCTTGACCTCGACCACAGCATCGGTGGCGTCGACCACACGGAAGTAGACGACGGCGTCTACCTGGGCGGTAACGTTGTCGCGGGTGATAACCTCCTGGGGTTCCACAACCAGGGTATCCACTCGCATGTCGACCTTGACCATCCTGTCGACGTAGGGGATGATCAGATTAAGACCCGGCCCCCGTACACTGCGCAACTTGCCAAAGCGGAAGACGACCCCTCGTTGGTACTGCCAGACGATCTTGGCAGCGGGTACGACAAGGAGGAGGAAGACAACAACTCCGAGAATAGTCACAAACGGTTGATCTAACATAAGCGAACGCCTCCTATAAACATTGTTCTGAACATTAGCGTCTCGGTGTCCACAGCATTCCACGTCTCCGCCCGGTTGGCTCTGGCTCGGGAATCGAGATTTCTGCGTGGGCCTCTTCGATTACCCTGCCCTCGGCGATTTCCCAAAGGGAGATGGCGGGGAAAAGCTTGAAGAAGAGCAGGAAGAGCAAGATAAAAAGGGAAACAGAGGCAGCCGTCAACGAGATCTCCGTGAAGGTGGGCAGATAGTCGGCAAAGGCAATCAGACGCGGGCGGGTCATAGTGGGCACGATGATATTCCAACGCTCCAGCCACATTCCGACGAGGACGAAGAAAGCGGCAATGACAGTGGCGGCAACCGGGCGTGTCTTGAGCCATGGGGCGAAGCCCAGGCCAACGCCCATGGCGAAAATAAGCAGCAGGGCCCAGCCGCCGGTACGCGCCAGTGGCTCAGTTAGGGCAGCGTTGGTAGAGAGGGGAGGCAGCCCGGGGATGGCCGGAGAAAAGAGGAGATAGGCGGTTACAAGTGCGCCGCCGGCCGATGCGAGGGAGATTTGTGGCTGGGTGGCGCGTTCCAACACCGGCAGGCGGGATAGCAACCGGGGCACGAGCAGCACCCAGAGGGCAGCAGCCATCAGGGCGATCATTGTCCAGAAGCCGATGGCAAACGAACCCCACAGTTTGCCGGCGAGTACCACAAATTCATCGGTCTGCTGGGCCGCGGCTATGCCCAGGTGCTCGGCGTAGGTGAAGTAGACCCAGACGAAGTTCATTACGATAAAGAGTAAACCCAGGTTGCGGTATTGGCGCCCGGTTATGTACTGCTCCAGGCCCAGCGCACGGCGCACCGCCGTCATCGCCAAAAAGAGAGCGCCAATGCCGGAGAATATGGCGCCGACGACGAAGTAGGGGCCGAAAATCGATGAGTGCCAACCCGGCTGGACTGTCGTCGCCAGGATCCAGGAGATGATGGTATGGACCGAGATAGCCACCGGAATGATGATCACAGCCATGACGGCGATGGCTTTTTCCAGGCGTATCCATTGTTCACGATTGCCCCGCCATCCCATTGCGAGAAAGGTATAAAATCTCTTTTGCCAGGCGGCCGCCGTCGCGGGGGCATTGTCCCGCAGAATGGCAGCGTCGGGAATCAGGGGCAGATAAAGGTAAGTCACCGAACCGAGAAAGTAAAGGGTGACAGAAACGACGTCCCAGAGGATGGGGGATTGCAGGCGCCCGTAGCGCAAAACATACCAGAGGCGGTCCGGCCGGCCCATGTCGATGATAATCTGGAGCGTGCCGACGATCAGGGCAAAAACGGTAATGGCCTCAGCGACCCGCGTAATGGGGCGGCGCCACTCAGCACCGGTGACCCGCAGGATGGCCGAAATTAGGGTGCCCGCATGACTGATGCCGATGAAGAAAATGAAGTTTACCATGTACACACCCCAGTATGTGGGCCGATCCATACCGGTCTCGCCCAGGCCCAGCGTCACCTGGCGAACGTACATGAAGAGTCCCCAGCCGACGATGACCAGCAGGACGCCGACAGCGATCCAGAAGCGGCTGGTGCTTCTGAAAAGAGGGTCTATCAATTTCTCTTTGTCAACTGGATCAACTTTCAACATCGTTTAACCCTCGCGGAGATAGATTACTTTGGGATGTGTGCCCTGATCTTCGAGCAAGCGAAAGGCACGCGGGCTTTGTTCCAACTGGGAGACGGTGCTATCAGGATCGTCCAGGTCGCCAAAGAAGCGGGCCTTGCCCGTACAGGTCTCTACGCAGGCGGGGATATAGTCATCGGACCGCAGGTCACGCCCCTCCGCCTCGGCGCGGGCGCGCGCCTTATGCAGGCGATGGATACAAAATGTGCATTTTTCGACGACGCCCAAGGGGCGCACCGCCGGGCCTTCCAGCGTATCTGGCCCTTCGATGCGATCCGGATTGCGATAATCGGCCAGCGACTCTTCCCACTCCGGTTCGTGCCAGTTGAAGTAGCGCACACCGTAAGGACAGGCCACTGTGCAAAAGCGGCAGCCGATGCAACGGTCGTAATTCTGCCGCACCAACCCTTCCTCATCTTTGTAAGTGGCCCTGACCGGGCATACTTTGATGCACGGGGGGTTCTCACAATGCATACAGGGCCGGGTGAGGTAGCGCGTTTTTACGTGTGGATATTCGCCGTGATCCTCAATCGGGTTGACCGGCAGGGGAAAGACGTCATTCCAACGGATGGCGCGTCCTTTCAAGGCCTCATTCGGCTTTACAGCCGGGGTATTGTTCTCGAAGCGGCAGGCGATGCTGCAGCCCTGGCAGGCAACACATTTGTCGAGATCGATGACCATTGCCCAGCGTGTCATAATCTGCTAACTCCTCAGGCGTGATAGACCTTGACCCGGGTATTGGTAAATGCAGCCAGGCCGGTTAATGGTTCTGATGCCGGGTTGAGCAGGGCGAGTCCGTTGACGCCACGATCCCGCGCCCAACGACCGACGGCGGTATGTCCCTGGTTGTAAGGCAGGTTGACGACGTCCGGACGGAGCGCCGTCACAATACGCACCCGGGTCTGTACTTTGCCGAAAGGGCTTTCTACCCACACCGGATCCCCATCATGGAGCCGTCGCTTTTCGGCCGCTTCCGGGTTCATCTCCAACCAGGAATCCCAGGTTTCGTCGACGGTCATACCGCTAATTTCCTGAAGTGTGGGCATGTTGGCTGCCGCGGAGACGGGACCAAGACTCATCAGCGTAATCACGTTCAACATGAAGGGATACGCTTCGGCATCGCCCACGAAGGAAGTGGGGATATAGTGCGGTAGATTAAGGTCCTCCTCCTGTTCTTCGCCGATGCCCAGTGCCTCTCGCTCCCCCGCAGAAAGAGAGGCCACGATACAACTCAACTCCCGGCTATAGAAGTCGAAGTATCCATCCCGCGGGGCCTGGCGCCGGTCACTGCCCACGACCTCTCCAACCCACTTTTCGCTACCGCGCCGGGCGAAGCGGTAGCCCGGGGTCATCCACACACCCAGCTCTTGCAACGTCTCCCAGTTGGCACCTTGCAGGAGCAGCCGGTAGCGCAACACACCCTGATAAGTCTGCCAGGGGAAAGCGCCAGCCACCGGATCACCCATTTCGCGGGCTACGCGCAGGAGGAAGTCGCCAACACTGAGCGTGTCATGACGCGGGCTAATCACGGGCTGCCGCAGGCCGACGCCGGGATAACCAAGTCCCTCAATATAATGATCCTCGTAACGCTCCAGGAAGGTGGGTTCCGGCAGAACAAGGTCGGCGTGCTCCGCGCTCTCATCGAGAAAGGAGCTAAAGGAGACGACCAGCGGAATCTGGCGAAGGGCATCCACGAACCGGGCGCCACCGGGTACTTCAAAGACGGGATTGGCGTCGTAAAGGAAGAGAAGTTCTAACGGATAGCCTTCGAGAACGCGGTCGGCGACCGCCTGGTAAGCGTGACGCCCCACGGGAAAGTGGGTGCCTGCCCCATCCACCCGCTCAGCCTGGCAGCCGCGGGCTGCTACCGGATCCGGGGGCAACTCGGGCCAATCACGGACAGTGGGATAGCGCTGGCGCATGATGCCGCCGGGCTGCTCAATGCTGCCGACCAGCGCGTTGAGGCAGTGGACGGCCATGGCGGCGTAGACACCACCCATTGTTCCGTTTAGCAGTCCACCTTTGCCGGGCAGGATGGCCACGGCCGGTTTGGCTGCGGCAAATTCGCCTGCAAGTCTGGAAATGGTAGCGGCAGGGACGCCTGTGATTTCCTCTACACGCTGCGGATCGTAATGCTCAAGGACCATGGACTTGAACCCCGGGATAAGGCGCGTGCCGCTCTCGTCGGGAAAGTCATCGTAGCCAAAGCTATACTTGTTGATGAAGCTGGCATCGACCAGGCCGGACCGGATAATCACGTGCGCCAAGCCCAGGGCCAGGGCCGCGTCTGTGCCGGGAACAATAGGAATCCACTCGTCCGCCTTGGCCCCGGTGACCCCTTGCCGGGGATCGACGACGACAACCTTGCCGCGGGTGGAGCGCCCGCGGCGGAGGAAGGCATAGCCGGAGACCATCCGCTGGGGTACCGGCCCTGCTTCCAAGAAACTGGCACCAAATGACAGTACAAATTCGCTGTTTTCCAGATCGTAGGCCGGCATATCGTAAACACCCTGGGTGAGGTAGGTGGCCAATTTGGCAGCACCCACGTTGAGGCTCTCGCGAGAGATCGTGTTGGGCGAACCGACGGCCTGCATAAAGCGGTGCAGGAAGGAGCTAAGCTGGCCCCGGGCTTCGCCATACATCATGGCGGCCCGTTCGGGGTGCCCGTCTGCGCGCAATCGGTTCAGCCGATCTGCCACAAGGCTCACCGCTTCAGCCCATGTGATTTCTTCCCACTGACCGGCTCCTCGTTCACCGACCCGGCGCACAGGGCCGGTGAGCCGGTCGGGATTGTACACCAGCTCCGGTGCAGCCTGCCCTTTGGGACAGAGAGCGCCGAGATTGATGGGATGCATGGGGCTGCCCTCCAGCTTTACCAGACGGCCCTCGGAGATCCGGGCCAGGACGCCACAGCCACTGGGGCAGAGGAGACAGACGCCGGGCACAATTTCTTCGTCCTGGGCCGTCACCAGGACGGCGTCGGGAGGAACCGGTTGCTGGTTCTGCAGCAGGCTTTGCAGCCCGGCGAGGATGCTGGCGCTCCCGGCAGTGGAAGCGGCCATCAAGAGGAAATCACGTCGCGATACAGGCGTTGACATGAGAATTACTGACCTCCACAGAAGGCGGTTGTCCCGGGCAAACAGTCCGATACCGGCGGTGGCAACGGATACTCCTCGCGAGGAGCGGTGCCCGCGCTCATTTCGGCGACAAATTCAGAAAGGGTTTGCAGTTGTTCTGGCGTGAGCTGGTCCCCAAAGGCGGGCATGCCCAGTTCGGGTATGCCGTCACGGACAAAGGAACGCACCGCCGCTTGAGAGATACCAAGGCCGGTAAGGCCGATACCGAACAGCCCTTCGCCATTTCGACCATGGCAGCCGGCACAGGCGACGTCGTAAAGGTCGACGCCCGTTTCGACGCCCGGGGCAATCTGGTTACCGGGCAGGTCAGGCACCTCGTCAGGCCGGCCACGGGCGGCCCACAACATACCTCTCAGCGTACGCGGGCCGCCACCTCCGGCACTGACGTGGCAGGTGGCACACGGTTCGCCGGTGCGCGGTGCGTACTCGGGCAAAGCGTGCACTGGCTGCTCGCCCAACGCCATGCGCACGCTGAAGTAGACGACAAGCGCCAGCAGGACGAGGATGAAGCTCTGTCCAAAACGGGTAAGGTTTCGAGTTAGTCGTCGCATGATATCCTAGGCCTTTCCACACCCTCCTGGGTCCCACACCAGGAGGGCGTGGATTGGCTAAAAGAGAGAAGACGGTATTAATCGTGCGCGGCAAAGACGTCGAATTCGCGACCATTGCCGTGACAGACCTGGCAGGTCTCGATACCACCGGTCGTCGTCTGGAGCTCTGCGTGGCCACCTACGGCGGGGCTGTCGTGACAGGCAGTACAGACGGAGCGGGCAGGCGGCACGCTGCTGACCACTTCGCCATCCTGGGTAATAACGGTAGGTTGAGTGCCAGGTGGCAAGGGTAGGCCATAACTACCGGGTAAGTGGCAGTTTTCACAGTCGGCCAGGTTACCCGGAAATTCGACGTGGCTATAGTCGTGCAGGCTATTCCCAAAGCCGTAAATTTGAAGCGGATCGCTTGCTTCGGCGCCGCGATGCAGACGATGGATGAGCCAGCGGAAGTTTATGCTGGTGGGCGGTCCTTCGGCCTCTTCCGGCCGTTGCGCCTCGTCGGTGGCGAGCGGGTTGTGGCATAGCACACAATACTCGGGGTTCTGGCGAATGGTGCCGTGCAGGGCCAGGTCCTGGTGACAGGTGTTGCACAATTCGCGGTCAACCACCTGCCGGCGCGGCGCGGCGGTGCCGTCGCCGGGACGGAGATAAGTCACGGGATTGAAACCGGCGATGCGCACAGGCTCCTCGACGCCGTCAATCTCCTCCATGACATACCCTTCCAGGCCGAGGGCATAGCTGCCCTCCGCATCTTCTCCAGGTACGGTGAATTCGGTCTGGTAACGGAAGGCGCCATCAGCAGCCTCTACGACCGGAGGCGGCGTGTCGGATGGTGCGCGGAAAATCGTCTCGGTCGTGCGCATCACGTAGTCACTTGCCGGCCGAGCCAGCGTCACCGCCAGGTAATCCATATCGGCGGGGGCGATAGACTCGCCGGCATTGTTCGTGACACGGAAGGTCACGCTGATCGGTTGGCCGGGAGCGATCCCTGCGTCGACGATCTCCAGATTGACGCCGGTCACCTGCTGGGAGTGGCGGGGGATCACGTGGGCGCCGGCGACTGAAGCATCAAACTCATCTCCCTCTGCTTCGTGGCAGAAGGCACACGCTGTTTCGTCCCGCGCCCCCCCTCCGTGATTCTCACCGGTGATCGGGTTTACGTCATCATGGCAAGAGGTACAGGCAGCGGTCTGGGCCTGCGTCTTGAAGTTTTCGCTATCGGCACCGCCGGTATGACAGGTTTCGCAGTTGCGCACATCCTGTGGCCACTGAGCGAAACTGTAATCGTGCACGCTCTGCCGGAAACCAACAATGCGGTAAGGTTCTCCGGCCTGCACGCTGGGCAGATTGGCGCCGTTGTGCAGCTTGTGGATCAGCACGCGGAAGTTGACGGTGTTGCCGGTCTCGGGGTCGATGGTCTGGTCGGTGTGGCAGGTAATACACAGGCCAACTTCCTGCCGGGTACCGCCGTGCAAGGCCAGCGTGTCGTGGCAGGCATTGCACGCTTCGGTACTTACTACCTCGCGGGTAATGGATGGTTCGCCCCCGGCCGGAACGAATGTAAAAAGCTCATTGGCGACGGCGTTGCGACCGTCCTTGTAAGCGTAAAGACCGACAGTCGTCGTCAGGTCAGGGTCGACGTCGGCGGACAAATCATTGGCAAAGGTATAAACAAATTGGCCATCTCCCTGTGCCTGCCATTCGCCGTCGCTGTCGGCAAAGGCCTGGGTTGCCGAAGCGAGCGCCGGTTCCTGCTGCTCGCCACCTACGGTGAAAGATGCCCCTTCACTTTCACCCACGAGGAGACTCTGGTAACGGCTGATTCCGGTTTCCTCGGCGACGGCGATCTGGGCAATGGTGAAGCCATACCCTTCCAGCGCATCTGCCTCTAGAGGCTGACCGTTACCGTCGGCGAGGGTGAGGGTCACGCGCGGTCTCCCATCGGCGCCAAATTCGACACCGGTAATCGTGGCCTCCAGGCCCGGGCCGGGTGACAAAACGGCTACCGCTGCCGCTCCCGGGGATCCCGGTGGGCCCTCCGGCCCCTGGGGCCCCGGCGGACCAGGAGGTCCTTCGGGCCCTGCCGGTCCTTCCGGCCCGGCCGGGCCGGGCGGGCCTTGATCTCCCTCTACGGCGACCTGCGGCTCCTGCGCACATGCGGCCAGGAACAAGGCGAGCACACTCAGGCATAACAGGAAAACGCGAATCCACGTCAACCTTCCCCTGCTGCAATGATCCATGATATCCTCCTTGGTTTGAATGTCGTTGTGCTCATCGAAGAACGAGATGAAGGAGATCTTCTGCACGGAGCGCGGTCCATTCCTCACGTTGGTATACGTGGAGCCTGTTGTCCACAAGATTGAGACTCACCAGCCGCCCCTTGAAACTCGGTCGTTCAAACAGGTTCATGATCGTGGCCGACACCTTCCCCTCCGTCTCTTCTACCAAAATCGTATCGGGTTTCGTGGTCAGAATGTTCTCCACAGCTTCCTTTTCGTCGTTCGCTGCGCCGACGTACTCTACTTCCGGGTGCTGGAGAAGGATCAGCACCGAATCGCGGAAAAGCGGGTTTACCCAGACGACAAACACCCGTTGAGACACCATCTGCGCTCCAGCATTAAGAAATCTGCATATCATGATCTTAGGGAAAGGGGGAAGATGGCGAAATCCTGAAAATTGCCAAATCGGTGGCAAAAATCGCCACCCTCGCTAGCAATTTCTACGAATCGGGTTGGCGATGCCGGGGCAGACGTGGATTATCTAGCGGTGCAGGGAGAAATGAGGGTTTTAGGAAAGTGAGTTGTCGCGAAGGAGGCCGTGGCGGCGCGCATACTGGATCAGTTCATGCCGGCTGGTCAGGCCTAGCTTGTCCATCAATTTGCTGCGATGCGTGTAGACGGTGCTGGGGCTGATCACCAGCTTGCCGGCAATCTCTTTGCTACTGAATCCTTCTGCCAGGAGGGTGAGGATTTGTTGCTCCCGCGGACTGAGGACCGAAGCCGGCGCGCCGCTCTCCGACTCCCGTTCCAGATAATCGCGCACCAGTTTGTGGGTCATGGTGGGGTAAAGGAAGACCTCACCCCGAGCCACCACCCGGACGGCGTGGATCAATTCGTTGGTCTCCGCGCCCTTGAGGATGTAACCCGAGGCGCCCGCCTTCAACATCTCGAAGAAATATTCATCGCGGCGGTGCATGGTCAGCACCAGCACATTCACCTCGGGCCACTCATCTTTAATATGGCGGGTGGCTTCCATCCCATCCATCCCGGGCATGGCGATATCCATCAGGACCACCTTGGGCCGCAACTGCTGGACCAGGTCGACGGCCTCCACCCCATCCAGTGCCTCGCCCACGACTTCAATATCGGCTTCTGCATCCAGCAGGAGACGGACGCCGGAACGCACGATGGTATGATCGTCGGCAATAAGTACCTTAATCTTCTGGGGCACAGGTCACCTCGTACAGAGAAAGGGAAAAACGGATCCGTGTCCCCCGGCCGGGGGCCGACAGGATCTCCATCTCTCCACCACATTGCGTTATCCGTTCTTCCATTCCCAACAGGCCAAGACCGCGCGCATCGTGACCGTTGGGCTCAACTGCGGCCGGCGCAAATCCCCGGCCGTCGTCTGCCAGCTCCCCTTTGAAGAAGCCATCCGCACAGACCAGCTTGATCCGGATGTGCGAGGCGTCTGCGTGGCGGAGGACGTTGGTGATGCCTTCCTGGAAAGCGCGGAAGAGAGCGGTCTCCACGGCAGGAGGAAGGCGATCGTGGAAACAATGGTCGTCAATCTCAAAGGCCAGATCGCTTCCCTCCAGCGCTCGCTCCGTATAGGCGTGGAGCGCCGAGACCAGACCCAGATCGTCCAAGACCGAGGGACGCAAGGCCATGATTATATCGTACATTTGCTCTGTCGTTCCCGTAACCAGCGCGCGAATCTGATCGAGAATGGCTTGACCACGGTCATCATCCGGCGGTAGATACCGTTCGAGGGCCTGGGCGCGCAGGGACAGCCCGGTCAGGCTCTGGCCCAGCTCGTCGTGTAGCTCGCGCGCTACCCGGATACGTTCATCTTCCTGAGCGGTGATCAGACGCCGGAGCAACCGGCCCCGCTGCCTGCTCTGCTGCTGCAACTGGTCTGAAAGGGCCTGATTCTGGCGCTGCCGCGATTCGATCTGGTGGGCCATCCGGTTGAAGGCGCGCACCAGTTGGCCGATCTCATCGGGAGAGCCTTCCGGCACAGGCGGCGGTTCGATGCCCCGGCTTACCCGGCCAATGGCCAGAACCACGCCGGCGAGGCGGTGGAGCACCAGGCGATCGACCACGAAGTAGACAACCAGGATGGTGCTGGCAATAATGCTGAGCCAGAGAAGCAGGTTCTGCCTGAGATAAGCGGCCAGGCGCTCCGTAAAGGGGACTACGGAGACATCGATCAGCAGCATCCCGATCAGATGCTCGCCACCATCATGGCACTGGGCACACTCGGGGCTGTTCTCGATAGGCGCCATACTCCTGAACACACGATCGCCGGCAGGGGTTGTGACTACCACACTATCCGGCCGGTCTGCCGGTGGCAGACTATGGCAGGGCTGGCAATCTTGGCGGCTGTTATTCAGGCGCAGCCCAACCTCTCGCTCCTGTGGGGCAAAAATAACGCGGCCTGCGGTATCCAACAGGTAGAGACGGCGAATCTCCTCCTGCTCGCCGATGGTATCCAGCAAGACTTGCAAGCCGGTAAAGTCCGATTCCATCATCTGGTGGCGGAGGTCGCTTTCCACGACCCGGCCGGTATATGCCGCCAGCTTGGAAAGCTCGGCCAGGGTTGCTTCGCGCTGGCGGCGGTAGCCGACGGCGGTAAAGAGGCCCAGAATCAGGAGCAGGGGCACGATGACGCCCAGAGCAACCTTGGCATGAAGCCCGGTAGGCAAGAACCTGGAAGTAGGGTAATCCACAACAACCTCGTCCATCAATTGACCGATCGTGCAGGTGGAGCTTAAATAAATTGTGACGGTGGCGGTGGGGCGCTGTCAAGTAACAAAGATCATCGACTTTTGCTCCAACTGTCCTATTTTCTGGTCAGCGGGACGAGCCGGAGGCTCAAATGTGGCAGGAAAAGAATCTTGTGAGGGCTCACTCACCTATCACCTGCAAGATCAGCTCCCGCTGCCGGGAGCGGTTGTCAAAGTCGACGAAGACGATCTGCTGCCAGGTCCCGAGCAGCAAGCGACCGGCAGTGAAAGGCACGGTCAGTGACGGTCCCAAAAGCGCGGCCCGCACATGGCTGTGGCCATTGCCATCTCCCCAGCGAGCATTATGGGCGTAATGGCGATCCGGCGGCACGATTTCGTCAAATAAGCGCTGCAGATCCCTCACGCATCCCGACTCGTATTCAATTGTGGTCAGCGCACTGGTGGCCGACGGCGAAAAAATGGTCACCGTTCCGGCAGCCATTTCCGTTTCCCGCACAGCCTGTGCCACCGGCTCGGTAATATCCCGGATATCGCCGTTGCCGCCTGTACTGAATTGGATTGTCTTGGTTGTAACCATGGTACATCTCCTGCTAGGGTGGATAGTGGTTGGTTGACAGTGGCCAGTGGACAGCAAAAGTAAACGGGCTCAGCAATTACAGTGAGCTGTAGTCGACCGTACAAAGCGATCGTGTTCTGGCCTAATACCTGATGGCAGGCATGCTGTATAGATAATAGGATCTTAATCCACAATCGCAGCAGCGCAATCGAGGACGCCTAACCGGCCGTTTTCCGTTACAATAGAGAGAACAGTGCAATTAACTTCAGCCAACCCCCGACAGAGGAACCAGGCTGAGCGAATACAAGCAACACCTATCAACCAACGACTGAAGGAGTCACGATGAGTCGGTACAACGAAGATATCCCTGAAGCATTCCGGCGCGCTTTTGAAGAAGCCGGCTGGCGCGGCGGCGGCAACGACGATGACGACGAGCGCAAACCGCCCCGGAGTGCCCACCCCGTCGATCCCTGGTGGACCAATCGCTGGGTGTGGATCGTGGGGCTGGCCATCCTGCTTTTTGCCAGCTTTAGCTGGATAGTCAATACCTACACCGAGTGGTTGTGGTTCAGCGAAGTCGGCTACGCCAGCGTCTGGCTCAAGCAGTGGGGCGCCCAGGTCGTCAGCTTCCTCATCTTCTTCGCCATCGCCGCTGTCGTCCTGCTCCTCAACTGGCAACTGGCCCGGCGCCGGGCACTGCGCCCGGCCCAGGCCGGTATCCAACCGCTCACCCTGCCCGGCATCAAGTGGCTGATTACGGGCGCCGCTCTCTTCATGGCCTTCATCCTGGGCCAGGCCGCCGCCGGGCGCTGGGAAACGTTCCTGCGCTACCTGTACCGGGTGCCCTACGGCAGCGCCGACCCGATTTTTGAGCAGGATATCGGTTTCTACCTCTTCGAGTTGCCGGTCTACAACTTCCTCCAGGGATGGTTCATGCCCCTGATCATCATCGCCCTGCTGGGCACGGCCATCATCTACGTCGCCAACAACCTGCCTGCCCTGCGCGGGCGCAGCATCGAATTGCGCACCCTGCCGGCTGCCCTGCGCCAACACGTGGCCATCCTCCTCTTCTTCTTTTTTGGCCTGTGGGCGCTCAGCTACTGGCTCAACACCTACGAACTGCTCTATTCGCGCCGGGGCGTCGCCTTTGGCGCCAGTTACACCGATCTCAACGCCCAGTTGCCCGCCCTCTGGATCCAGCTTGGCCTGATGGTCCTGGTCGCCCTCGCCGCAGCGTATCTGGCCTGGCGACCGGACCCGCGGCCACTGTTAATTGCCGGGGCGATCTGGCTGGTCGGCAGCTTCGGCGCGGGCGCGCTCTATCCCGGCCTCCTGCAGCGCTACGCGGTGGAGCCCAACGAGCTGGCCCGCGAAGAGCCCTACATCGAACACAATATTGCATTTACGCGGATGGGGTTTGGCCTCGACGATGTAGAAGTTATCGATTTCGTTCCTGGAGAAGAAGTCACCGACAGGGACATTCGCGACAACCAGGTCGCCATCCAGAATATTCGCCTCTGGGATTACCGACCGCTCCTGGACACCTACTCCCAGTTACAGGAGCTGCGCACCTACTACAGCTTCAACGAAATCGACATCGATCGCTATGAGATTGAGGGCCAGCCGCGCCAGGTGATGCTCTCCGCACGCGAGCTGGACAAAACCCAGGTAGAAAGTGAGAGCTGGGTCAACCAGCGCCTGATCTTTACCCATGGCTACGGCGTGGTGATGAACCCTGTCGACCGGGTCACCCCCCAGGGCCGGCCCGAGTTTTACATCCAGGACCTGCCACCCCGCACGGTGATTCCCAGCCTGGAGATCACCCGGCCGGAAGTCTACTACGGCGAGCTGACCACCGACGTCGTCTACGTCAATAGCTTGCAGGAAGAGCTGGACTATCCTACCGCCGAGGACAACCAGTACAGCAACTATGCCGGCAACGGCGGTGTCCCCCTCAGCGGTTGGCTCCAGCGCCTGGCCTTTGCCTTCCGCTTTGGCGAAACCGACCTGGTCCTCAGCGACGACATCACCCCGGAAACCCGGGCGATGCTCCACCGCCAGATCCAGGCACGGGTCTTCCAGATCGCACCCTTCCTGCGCCAGGACCACGACCCCTACCTGGTGGTCGCCGATGGCCGGCTGGTCTGGATGTTGGACACCTACACCGTCAGCGATCGCTTTCCTTACAGCGAGCCCTCCACCATCGGCACCGACACCATCCCTCCAGGAATTAACTACATTCGCAACAGTGTCAAGGTAACTATCGACGCCTACGATGGCGACGTCAACTTCTACGTTGCAGACCCAGACGACCCCATCATCCAGACCTACGCCAAAGTTTTCCCGGGCCTCTTCCAACCTTTTGAGGAGATACCGGCAACCCTGCAGGAGCATATCCGCTACCCCGAGGGTCTCTTCCGCATCCAGACCCACCAATATCTGGTCTATCACATGGACAATGTCCAGGTCTTTTACAATAAGGAAGACCGCTGGCAGATCCCGCAGGAGGTGTTCCAGGGGCAGGAGCAGCCGATGGAACCGTACTACGTCATCTTCTCTCTGCCCGATGTACCTGGAGACACTGAGTTCCTGCTCATCCAACCCTATACACCAAACGACCGGCAGAACATGATCGCCTGGATCGCCGCGCGTAACGATCCAGAGGTCTACGGGGAACTCATTGCCTACGAGATGCCCAGGCAGGAATTGGTCTTTGGTCCGAGCCAGGTCGAAGCGCGCATCAATCAAGATCCGGATATCTCCCAGCAGCTTAGCCTGTGGGACCAGCGGGGCTCCAGCGTCATCCGCGGTAACCTGATCGTCGTGCCGATCAACGATACCTTCCTCTACGTCGAACCGATCTATCTTCGCTCCGACACCGGCGCCCTGCCGGAGCTAAAGCGTATCATCCTGGCCAGTGGCGAGACCATCGTCATGCGCGAAACGCTGGACGAAGCGCTGGCTGCGCTGCTCGAGGCGGCGCCGGCCGTGGACCAGATCGTGGAAGAGCCACCCGTGGCCGAACCAGTAGAGGAGGAGCCCGTCGTCGAAGAACCGGCCGGCGAACAACCGGAAGTGCTGCCCACCGACGCCACCGTTGACGAGTTGATCCAGGCAGCCAACACCCACTTTGAAGCGGCCGAAGCAGCGCAGCGGGCAGGCGATTGGACCACCTATGGCCAGGAGCAGGAAGCGCTGGGCCAGGTTCTGGAACAGCTCCTGCAAGCGACCGGTGCTGAATTGCCGGCCGGAACGGGCGGCGAGTAAGAGTCTCCAGGACGGTAGGAAAAAGAAGGCAGAGAGGATGAGATTCATCTTCTCTGCTTTTCATTATTCCACCTCAATTGCCTCCAACACCGGCAGCAACACCGCCTCGTAGAGATAGGGCCGTTCGCGCAGTGAGCTAAACAGGACGACTACGTAGGTGAAGGTGTCCTCTGCCAGGGCAATATCGACCAGTTGCCCCTGGAGTTCGGTCTGGTACAGGGACCAGATGCGCCCACCCACCTCCACAGTCTCTGCCTGCGCGGGCGCCTCTTCCAGGCCTAATTGACCGGACAGCAGGTCCAGGAAATCGGCGGCATTCAATCCGGGCACTGCCTGTTGCACAAGCGCCGTCTGATCCAGACCGCTCTCCTGGCGGGCAAAGGTTCCGGGCGAGATTTCCTCCCAGCCTTCAGGCACCACGCCGCTGACTTCACTGCCCAGAATGGTCGTGGTGAAGGGCACCAAGGTCACGTCCGTGGTCTCGCCGGGCACAATGAAGGGCGGCCCGGCCATCTGGGCAATACAAGTCGCGTCCGGCTCGGTGGACGGGTCGACCAGAAAATTTTTCGTTACCTGGAGGGCACAGCCACCATCCAGGCTGACGCCGTGCCCCAGACCGGGGAAGAAGAAGAAGTAAGCGTTCTCCAGGTTGCCGGCGACCAGTTCACCCCAGGCGGGTGGCGTAATCGGATCGTACTCGCCGGCCAGGACAAGGGTAGGCAAGTCGCTGCTGATCGCCTCATCTTCCGCGGCCGGAGCCGGGGGCACGTCCCACAGGTCGCAGATTTCAAAGACAGCCTCGCCGGTGCTGGGGCTGCTGACGAAATACTCCTGCAGGCGCGGGTAAGCGGCAACCGCTTCCTCGACCTCTGCCAGCTCGGCGAAGGGAACTTCCTCCTGGCACTGCACCGAATATTGCATGCCGATACTCACAAACTCGTCGTTGAGGATAAAGTTGGAGAGGAAAGTACTCAGGAGGCCGTAATCGCCCGCGGCGGTGTCGGCGATCATCTGCGGAAGGGTGGGAATGATCTCGGCCGAGTAGAGCCCCTGGAAGAGGAGGCCGATGAGGTCATCGCCGACCAGCCGGGCATCGTAGGTTTCGCGGTTAAAGAGATGGAAGACGGGCACGGTAATCGGTTCCTCGTCGAGGGCGTCCACCAGGTCAAAGAAAGCAGTGTCGAGATCGGGGTAGGCCCCGTTGCAGGCGGGATCGGCCGCGCAGCCTTCAAAAAAGGCCTGGAAGGCGCGGGCCACGTTGGCCGGCGTTTCCTCCACAATGTCGGCCTCGATAGGGTAGCTGGAATCGAGGATGACGCTACGGATTCCGGCCGGGTAGTCGCGCATGATAGTCTGGGCCAGGCGCGTGCCGTAGGAGATGCCGTAGAGGTTGATCTGCTCATATCCCAGCACCTGCTGCAAATCGGCGACGTCGGCCGCGCTGGCGGCACTGTCATACTCGTCCAGCTCCACCCCTGCGCTCAGCAGTCGCTCGCGGCAGGTGCCGAGCACGTCCAGAAAGAGATCGATCTGCTCTTCCGGCGGAATCACGTCGTCCAACACATCCAGCGACATCTCCGTATATTCGGGACAGGCGAGAGAGGGTTCGGCGTAGCCGGTGCCCCGCTGGTCGAACATGATTAAGGCCCGGTTCTCCAGGAAGGGGCTGAACCGCTCTTCAAAGCCAAAGGGTACGAGCTCCAGGGCATCGCCGCCGGGGCCACCCTCCAGATAGACGATTGGGTCCGGCTCAGGATTGTCGCTCTCGCTGGCAAAGATGGCCACGTGCAGGCGCATCGTGTCTTCATCGGCCGGATCCTGGCGGTCGGCGGGGACGACGAGGTAGCCGCATTCCACCTCGCGCCCGGCCGGCACTTCGAATTCACAGGATGCCTCTTCAAAGCGAGGTGTCCCATTCTCGGCTGCAGGCGCCGGTTGCGGCGTCTCGGTGGGCGGGAGCGGGGTAGCGGTCGGTGCAGGGGTATCGGTGGGTAGAGGGGTTTCTGTAGGTGTTGCCGTGGGGGGTACAGCCGTGGCCGTCGGTTCGGGCACGGGGGTAGGCTCTTCCTGGCTACAGGCGGCCAGCAAGAACAACAGCAGGGCGATGGCGAGCACAAGCCCATGCCGGAAATCTCTATTCTTAATCTGCATCTTCTTCTCCTTTGTCTGAATCAGTTCCATGATCGCACGTTCGCCGGGTGACGCAAACGGGGCGAGGCATCAGGTTAACCCGTTGGATAGCAACGGAACGTTGCCTCGGAAAGAGAGTGGTTCTACTGGAGATGGCGCTAAGATGTGCGGCGCCGGGAGACGGGCTTTTCTGGAAGCCTATTTGTCGTCCGGCAGGTGAGCGAGAACGTGGGCGAGGAGTTCCCGGCGACGGGCGTGGTCGGCGGCGCTGCCGGTGCGGACTTCGAGGAGGTGGGAAGTGGTGGAGGCCAGTGCGGCGGCAAATGCCTCCTGGAAGGCCGGCCGGTCGGTCGCCAGGGCGTAATCGAGACCGTACATCTCGGCGGCGGGCGCAAAATTGAGGCCGTGGGGGGTGAGGAAGAGGTCGGTGAAGGGCGGGTCGAAGGCGGCGACACGGAGGCGATGGAAGATGCCGCCGCCGCCGTTGTTGAGGAGGACGACGGTCAGTTTCAGATCCTCGTGGCGCAGGGGGAGCAGGCCGTTTAGATCATGGTAAAAGGTGATGTCGCCCACAACCAGCACCACCGGCCGGCCGGTAGCGGCGGCAAGGCCGAGGGCGGTGGAGGTGTTGCCGTCAATGCCGCTGGCACCCCGGTTGGCGAAGGTGTGGAGCGGTTTGGTTGCCGGCCGGGCGAACTGGTCCAGGTGGCGCACCGCGAGGCTGTTGCCCACAAAGAGGAGGCTGTCCGGTGGCAGGGTCTCAACGACGTCGGCCACGACCGCGCCGTCGAAAAAGTGAGCGTGCAATTCCTCCGCCAGGGCCTGCCAGGTGGCACGCTCGGTAGCGCGGACGCGGGCCGGCCAGGCGTGATCGCGCCGGGGCCGTAACCGGGCGGCGAGGAGGCGGCAGGTAAGGGCCTCGTCTGCCTGGAGAAAACGGGTGACCCGGTGGCTGTCGTCGGCCCAGACGCCGCTGCTGCGGATGTGGAGCTGGTGTGCCGGCGCTACGCGCTCCAGGTAAGTGTTGAGGGCCTTGGAGGTGGGCACAGCACCGAAACGCACAATTACCTGGGGCGGTTCCCAGCCGGGGCCGTCGCCCGCCAGGTAGGTCTCGTAGCCGCCGGAGACGACCGTCTCGGCCAGCCAGGGGCCAAAGCGCACGCCGGAAAGGGGATCGGCGAGGATGGGGTAGCCGGCTGCCTGCGAGAGGGCAACCACGGCTGCGGAGAAGTCGCCGCCCGGACAGCGTGGTCCGCAGACGATCAGCCCCCGCGGATGTTCCGTGATGGGGGCGGCCAGGGCAGTAATTTGGCGCTCAGCGGGCACCAGCCGCCCCTGGCCCATCTCGGGAACCGTCCCAGCGTCGGGAGAAGTGGCCAGTGGCCAGTGGTCAGTGGTCAGTGGTTCACGCTCCGGCTCAAAGGGCTTGCGAAAGGGTGCGTTCAGGTGGACAGGCCCAGGACGCAACCCGCCGGCCGTGGCCAGGGCGCGGGCGGCCAGGGTGCACAGGTTGCGCAGAGCCACCGGCGGCGGATCGGATTCAGGCAGGGGCAGATCCACACTCCACAAGACCTGATCGCCATAGAGCTTGACCTGGTCGATGGTCTGGTTGGCGCCGCTGTGGCGTAACTCCGGTGGCCGGTCGGCGGTGAGGATCAGCAGGGGCACGCCCGACATGCGGGCTTCGACGATAGCCGGGAAGAAGTTGGCCCCGGCCGTGCCCGAAGTACAGAGGAGGGCGACGGGTGCTTCCAGGGCCAGGGCCATCCCCAGGGCGAAGAAGCCGGCGCTGCGCTCGTCCAGGTGGCGCCAGACCCGGATTGCCGGATGGGCGGCGAAGGCGAGGGTGAGCGGCGTGGAGCGGGAGCCGGGGGCAATGCAGGCATGGCGGAGCCCGGCCGAGGCAAGGGCACCGACGAGGGTTTCGGCGTAGAGAGTGGCCGGATTGGAGGGGAGTCGGGTAGTCATATAGTCGTTTAGTCGTTTGGTCAGGTAGTCGTTTGGTCGTTCTGTGATCAGAGATGGGCGTGCCGGCCTGGCTCAGTGATCATCGTTCACGCCCAGGGCCTCGAGCATGGGCCGGAATTTCAAGGCCGTCTCCTTCCACTCCTGTTGGGGGTCGGAGGCGGCGACGATGCCGGCACCGGCATAAAGCCAGACGCGCCGATCCTGGCTGACGGCGGAACGGATGGCCACCGCAAAGGCACCGTCGAGACGGTAATCGATCCAGCCGATGGGGGCCGCGTACCAGCCGCGGGGCACCGGTTCTGACTCGCGGATAAAGGCCAGGGCCGGCCGGCGCGGCTTGCCGCCGAGGGCAGGGGTTGGGTGGAGGATGCGCACCACTGGTAATATCCCTTGCGGCTGCAGGAGCCGCCCGCGCACGGGGGTCAGCAGGTGCTGGATGTTGCGCAGCTTGTAGACGCCGGGCTGGGGGGAGATTTCCAACTGGGAGGTGAGGGGCGCCAGCCGCTCGAGCATGGACATGACCACCACTTCGTGCTCGTGGCGGTCCTTCTCGCTCCTGAGCAATTGCTGCCCCAGCGCCTCGTCCCGGCGAGCGTCGGCGCTGCGGCCGATGGAGCCGGCAAGGGCCATGCTGGTCAGGGTTTCTCCTTCTACCTTGGCCAGCAACTCAGGCGTGGCGCCATAGAAGGCATGGTAAGGGCGGGGCTCAAAAAGAAAACGGTAGCTGTCGGCGTAGTGCCGGTTGAGGAAGGCGAGGGCGCCGTCCACGTCCACGCGCTGGCGGAAGCGCAGCTCGCTGACCCGGGCTAACACTACCTTTTGCAGGGCGCCGGCCTCGATGCGGGCTTTGGCAGAGGCGATCATCTCGGCCCAGGCATCGTAGGAGAGCGGATAGTTGACGTCGGTGGGCGCTGCCGGTTGCTCCCGCATACCGTTGGTGGCGCTTTCCGCCTGCAAGGCCTCATAACGGGCGTCCAGCGCCTCGCGCAGGTCGGGGAGAAGGGCAGCCGGATCTTCATCTTCGGGGATGAGGGCGTTGATGGTCAGCCAGGATTCGTCGCCGACCTGGACCAACTGGTAGTGGGGGAGGACGAAGTGGGCAGGATGGTAAACGGACCAGGTGTTGTCGGGCGTGAAGTCATCGCGGAAAGCGAAGCCGCCAAAGAGGCGGGGCAAGGCCGGCGGCGGCGGATCCTCGAGGAGGGCAGCGCCGGAAAAAAGGGCACGGGCCAGTTCCTGGATATGGTCGAAACGGGCGTCACCCCAGGCAAGGAGGTTGACGGCGGTACCAAAACCGGCGTAGGTGATCTGGTCGCGGACGTCTTCCCAGAAAAAGCGTTCACGGCCGTGGGCGTGGGCCAGGAAGGCGGCAGCGGAGATGCCGGGGCTGGGACGGCTGAGGCTGACAAGCCGGCCGTCGGCGGAGGAGCGGTAGGTGGGACTGGGGGAAGCAATGGGAGCGACCCGGCCTTCCCAGGGTTCGCCGGCCATCGGTTACAACTCCTCTTCTATCAGGGGACGCTGATTTGGCGGATTTTCCTGATCGTTTGTTTTTGCCCGGGCGTCGGGCTCAGTTTCCTCTGCCGGCGGTTCCTGGTAGCCGACGCTGTGGAGGAGGAGAGGGAGCAGGGTGTCGAGGATGCGGGGCGGGGCGGGCTCGCCAGTGTAGACCCAGCGGATGACGACGTGGTAGATGGCGCCCATCCAGGCGTGGGCCACCATCTCGGTGTCGACCGGATCGATGTCGCCGATTTCCACCGCTTCCTCGAGGTAGCTTTCGATGAGACCGGCAAAGCGGTCGTTGACTTCCAGCCGTTTGCTCTCGAAGGTGGTGCCCAGCCCCACCGCCTGCACCAGCAAGATCTTGGCCGGACGGCGGTATTTGCTGAAGGTGTCGAGGGTGGTCTCCAGAGCCACGCGCACGCGGCCCATGCCGGGCGGGTATTGCTCGATAGTGTCTGTCACCCGCCGCTCAAGCAAGTCGGAGAACTGGTCGACCAGCGCCAGGAAGAGGCGCTCCTTGTTGGGAAAGTGGAAGTAGATGGCGCCTTTGGAGGTGGCGGATTCTTCGACAATCTCGTCGAGGCGGGTGTCGTGGTAGCCTTTGCTGGAGAAGATATTGAGGGCGGCGTCGAGAATGCGATCTTTGGTGCCCTGGGGGTCGCCGTTGGTGGTGTCTGTCATTGTACTGTCTCAAAAACCGGGTTTCTTACGTTGCTCTAGCACGGTGTTTGTTTGAGCTAGAAACCCGGTTTTTCTCCTGGATGAACAACTCGGGTTGACCTTGAGACCGACCGGTCAGTCTCAACTATTGAAGGATAGCACAGAGGGTACGTTTGTGCAATCTGGTACATTCGAAATGGCGCCGGATGTCTTGATTCCGGCTGTCGTTTCGCTTACCATAGCGTTGATAGCGTCGCCGGACGCCGCTCTCTATCCAGTGTGTCATGGAGATATGAAAATGAAGGCAAGCTC
>Ga0207752_1000122_pt1 | contig 34827 bp, 31 predicted proteins | sample Pon2CUnioCityCA_6_FD_187272 | JGI IMG/M metagenome (GOLD analysis project Ga0207752, IMG submission 187272) | Marine sediment microbial community from Union City, CA, USA - Pond 2C Sediment 2 (SPAdes) | ecosystem: Environmental > Aquatic > Marine > Intertidal zone > Salt pond sediment ... | reverse complement strand
CAGAAACTCGGCCTCCAGCAGCATCCAGATGGCCGCCGAAGTGACGAAGGCGAGCACCAGAAAGAGCACCGCATGCACCGGGTTCCTGGCCGTAATCACACGCAGCGCGGCCACCACCAGCACCGCGGCGAACAGCCAGAACAGCATCTGCTGAACGCTCGCCGCGGTCATCGGTAGGGCGCGTCCGCGGCGCGGTCGGCGGCGAGTTGCGCCTCGTGCTTGTCGCCGATGGCGAGCAGCTGCTCCTTGGTCATGATCTGCTCGCCGCGATTCTCGAAGTGGTAGTCGAACAGCCGCGTCTCGACGATCGAATCCACCGGGCAGGCCTCCTCGCAGAAGCCGCAGTAGATGCACTTGAACAGGTCGATGTCATAGCGCGTGGTGCGCCGCGTGCCGTCGTCGCGTTCCGCGGATTCGATGGTGATCGCCAGCGCCGGGCAGACCGCCTCGCAGAGCTTGCAGGCGATGCAGCGCTCCTCGCCGTTGGGGTAGCGGCGCAGCGCGTGCAGGCCGCGAAAGCGCGGCGACTGCGGGGTGCGCTCCTCCGGGTAGTGCACGGTGAACTTGCGCGCGAACAGGTAGCGCCCGGTGAGGCGCAGGCCGCGCAGCAGCTCCCACAGGGTCAGGCTCTTCAGCGCGCGGGAGAAATTCAGCATCAGTTGCCCCCTCCGCTGGCCAGCGCACCGTCGAACCAGGGCTCCAGGCCGACCAGGATGGCCACGCCCTCGACCGCGATCCACAGCAGCGTCAGCGGGATGAACACCTTCCAGCCCAGGCGCATGATCTGGTCGTAGCGGTAGCGCGGGAAGGTCGCGCGCAGCCAGAGAAAGAAAAACAGCAGCAGCGCGGTCTTGCCGAGAAACCAGGGCATGCCATCGGGCAGAAAGCCCACCGGCGACAGCCAGCCGCCGAGAAACATCAGCGAGGCCAGCGCCGAGATCAGGATCATGTTGGCGTATTCGGCGAGAAAGAACACGCCGAAGGCCATGCCCGAATAATCGACGTGGAAGCCGGCGACGATCTCCGATTCGCCCTCGGCGACGTCGAAGGGCGCGCGGTTGGTCTCGGCCACGCCGGCGATGAAATAGACGACGAACAGCGGCAGCAGCGGGATCAGGAACCAGTGGAAAAAGCCGCCGCTCTGCGCGCGCACGATCTCGCCGAGATTGAGACTGCCGCCGGCCATCAGCACGCCGACCAGCGCAAAACCCATGGCGATTTCGTAGGCGACGATCTGCGCCGCCGAGCGCATCGCGCCGAGCAGCGCGTATTTCGAGTTCGACGCCCAGCCGGCGATGATCACCCCGTACACGCCCAGCGAGGTCAGCGCCAGCACGTAGAGCAGCCCGGCGTTGATATCCGCCAGCACCAGGCCGTCGTCGAAGGGGATCACCGCCCAGGCCGCCAGCGCCGGCATCAGCGACAGCATCGGCGCGATCAGGAACAGGTAGCGGTTGGCGTGGCTGGGGACGACGATTTCCTTGGTCAGCAGCTTCAGCGCATCGGCGATCGGCTGCAGCCAGCCGCCGGGGCCGACCCGGTTGGGGCCGATGCGCACCTGCATGGCGCCGATGATCTTGCGCTCGGCGAAGGTCAGATAGGCGACGCAGATCATCAGCGGCAGCACGATCAGAGCGATCTTGAACAGGATGCCGAGCAGGTAGATCAGGGTTTCCACGGCCGGCTACTCCGCTTCCAGGCTGACGCGGCCGTGCAGCGCGCCGAGCTGGCGCACGTCCGCTGCACCGGCGGGAATCCAGGCCACGCCGTCGGGGATGCCCTCGTCGACCAGCAGTTGCAAGCCGGCCACGGCGCCGTTCTGGCGCACCAGCACCCGCTGGCCGTCGGCGAAACCGCGCCTTTGCGCCTCCGCCGGCGACAGGCGCAGCAGGCCGCGATCGCCGTCGGCGCTCTTTTGCAGCGCGCTGGCACGGCGCAGCAGCGGATCGCCGCAGTAGGGCGGCACGTCGCCGCAGCGCGGCAGGCTGCCGTCGCCGGAATCGACACCGGCGTCGTCCGCGGCACAGTCCGGCAGCTCGCCGGCGAAGCGGTTGTCCAGCCGCACCTCGCGGCACAGCGACTGGATCTCGTCGCGCACCTCGGCCATTTGCCGCTGGGCAAAGCCGGGTAATTCCAGCAGCTCGCCGAGCACACGGAAAATCTTCCACGCCGGGCGCGCCTCGCCGGGCGGTGGCACCGCGGCATCGCAGCGCTGCCACTGGCCGGCGGCGTTGACCAGCGTGCCGCCGCTCTCGGCGAAGGCGGCCATCGGCAGCAGCAGATCGCAGCACTCGCGCAGCGATGGATCGACGAAGGACTGGATGCCGATCACCGCACCCCGATCGGCCATCTCGCGCAGCCGCTTCAGACTGCGCCGCGGGTCATCGATATCGCTGGCCGGTTCGACGCCGAGCAGCAGCACCGCGGCGCGCGGCGCGGCGAGCAGCTCGCCGGCGTGGGCGCCGCCAGCGGACAGCGGCGGCTGTCCGGCCGGACCGCGGTGCGGCAGGCAGCCGGCGAGCGCCGCGCCGCAGCTGTTGGCGGCCTCGGGCAGATAACCGAGCCGGGCGCCACAGGCCTCGGCCAGGCGCGCGGCGCGGGCGCGCAGCGCGGCGTAATCCGGGTGGCGCATGGCCTGGCTGCCGAGCAGCACGATGGCCCGTTCGGCGTCGCGCAGGCTGCGGGCAATGCTCGCCGCAGGGCCGTCGCCGCCGGAATCACAAATTACATCAACCTTCTCGCATAACTCATCGTTTTTAATGATTATTTCCGCATGCGCTTCGAAAGTCTGCGGATAGCGACGCGAGTTCAGAAAGCTGACCTTGCCGCCGCCGAGCGCGCACTCGCGCAGGCGCAGATTGAGCAGTGGCTGCTCCTTGCGCGGGTTGCCGCCGATCACCAGCACGGCGTCGGCACTGGCCAGATCGGCCGGGTCGGCGCCCAGCCAGGGCATCACCGGGTCGTCGTCCTGGCCGCGAAAATCGGACTGGCGCAGGCGGTGGTCGATGTTGTCACTGCCGAGGCCGCGGCACAGCTTCTGCGCCAGATAGAGGGATTCCAGATCGACCTGCGGCGAGACCAGCGCAGCGAGCTGATCGCCGCCGGCAGCGGCCGCGCGGCGCAGCGCATCGGCGGCCAGCTGCAGCGCCTCGGGCCAGTCGATCTCGCGCCACTGGCCGTCGATCTTGCGCTGCGGTGCCCGCAGGCGTTGCTCGCTGTGCAGGCCCTGATAGCTGTAGCGGTCGCGATCCGACAGCCAGACCTGGTTGATCGCCTCGTTCTCGCGCGGTACGGCGCGCATCACCCGCCCGCCGCGGCTGTGCAGCCAGAGGTTGGAACCGAGGCAGTCGTGGGCCGCCAGCGAGGCGTGCTGTTGCAGCTCCCAGGCGCGCGCGGTGTAGCGCGAGGGGCGCATGGTCAGCGCGCCCACCGGGCACAGATCGACCACGTTGCCGGACAGCTCCGAGGCCACCGCGCCGGCCATGAAGGTGCTGATGCGCACATTCTCGCCGCGGCCGGTGAGGCCCAGCTCGCGCAGCCCGGCGATCTCCTCGCCAAAGCGCACGCAGCGGCTGCACTGGATGCAGCGGGTCAGCTCGGTGGCGATCAGCGGGCCGATGTAGTGATCGACCACCACGCGCTTGCTCTCGGCGTACTGCGAGACGCCCTCGCCGTAGCCCATGGCCAGATCCTGCAGCTCGCACTCGCCGCCCTGATCGCAGATCGGGCAGTCCAGCGGATGGTTGATGAGCAGGAATTCCATGCTGCCGCGCTGCGCCTCCCGGGCCAGTTTCGAGCGCGTGTGCACCACCATGCCGGGCGTGATCGGGGTGGCGCAGGCGGGCAGCGGTTTGGGGGCTTTTTCCACCTCGATCAGACACATCCGGCAATTGGCCGCCACCGAGAGCTTGTCGTGGTAGCAGAAGCGCGGGATGTCGATGCCGGCGGCGTCGGTGGCGGTGATCAGCATCGCCCCCTTGCGCGCCTGCAGGGTCTGGCCATCAACGGTGATCTCGACCAGCTCGTCGCTCATGCGCCCTCCCCCGCTCCTGCGCCCGCCGCGCCGAGCTTTTCGCCGACCAGGCTGCGACCGTGTTCGATGTAGTACTCGAACTCGGGTCGGAAGTGGCGCAGCATGCCCTGCACCGGCATCGCCGCGGCGTCGCCCAACGCGCAGATGGTGCGCCCGGCGATCTTCGCCGCGACGTCCTCCAGCTTGGCCAGGTCTTCGCTGCGACCGCGGCCATCGACGATGCGCGTGAGCATGCGGTACAGCCAGCCGGTGCCCTCGCGGCAGGGCGTGCACTGGCCGCAGGACTCGGCCATGTAAAAGCGCGCGATGCGCTGCAGGGCGCGCACCATGTCGGTGCTGTCGTCCATCACGATCACCGCGCCGGAGCCGAGCATCGAGCCGGCCCTGGCGATGCTGTCGTAGTCCATATTCAGTTCGAGCATGGTCGCGGCGGGCAGCACCGGGGTCGAGGAGCCACCGGGGATCACCGCTTTCAGCGCGCGATCGCGCCAGACGCCGCCGGCCAGATCGAGCAGATCGCGAAACGGCAGGCCGAGGCCGACCTCATAGTTGCCGGGCCTGGCCACGTGGCCGGAGACCGAGAACAGCTTGCTGCCGCCGGCGTTGGTGGTGCCCAGCGCGGCGAACCACTCGGCGCCGTTGCGCAGGATGCTCGGCACCGAGGCGATGGTCTCGACGTTGTTGATGGTGGTCGGCCGGCCGTACAGACCCACCTGCGCGGGAAACGGCGGCTTGTAGCGTGGCTGGCCCTTTTTGCCCTCCAGCGATTCGAGCAGCGCGGTCTCCTCGCCGCAGATATAGGCGCCGGCGCCGAGCACCGCATACAGCTGATAGTCCCAGCCGCTGCCGAGGATGTTTTCGCCCAGCCAGCCGTTTTCGTAGCCCTCGCGCACCGCCTGCTCGAAGCGCTGGTAGGTTTGCTCCATGAATTCGCCGCGCAGGTAGACGTAGCCGACGCTGGCGCCGCAGGCGTAGCCGGCGATGGCCATGCCCTCGACCAGTGCGTGCGGGTTAAAGCGCAGGATGTCGCGATCCTTGCAGGTGCCGGGTTCGGATTCGTCGGCGTTGCAGACCAGGTAGCTCTGCCCGGCTTCCGGGCCGGGCATGAAGCTCCACTTCAGCCCGGCGGGAAAGCCCGCGCCACCGCGGCCGCGCAGGCCGGAGGCCTTGACCGTCTCGATCACATCGGCGCGCGTCAGCCTGTCGCGCAGCACCCGCTGCCAAGCCGTGTAGCCATCGTTGGCGACGTAGCAGTCGTAGCTCCACGACAGCGGCTGGTCGAGGGTGGCGAAGCAGGTCTGGTTTTGCACGATCTGCGTCATCGCCCTACTCCAGCCCGCCCAGAATCTCGTCGAGCTTCTGCGGGTTGAGATCGCTGTGGTAGCAGTGATCGACCTGCATCATCGGCGCGCCGCAGCAGTCGGCGAGACATTCCTCCTCTTTTTTCAGGAAGATGCGGCCATCCGGGGTCGATTCGCCGAGCTTGATGCCGAGCTTGTTCTCGGCGTGCGCGACCAGTTCCTCGGCGCCGCGCAACCAGCAGCTGATGTTGGTGCAGATGGCCACGCAGTGGCGGCCGCAGGGCTCGGTTTCCAGCATCGAGTAGAAACTCGCCACTTCGAGCACGGCGATCTTCGCCATGCCGAGATAGTCGGCGACGGCGGCGATGAGCTCGTCGCTCAGGTAGCCATCATTCTGGTGTTGCGCGGCGCGCAGCGCGCCGAGCACCGCGGACTGGCGCTGATCGGCGGGAAAGCGCGCCAGCCAGTGCTCGATCTCGGCGACGGTGTGTTCGCTGAGCATCGCCGGGGTCTGTTGCTCGCTCATCGATCCACCTCGCCGAAGACCAGATCCTGGGTGCCGATCACCGCCACCACGTCGGAGAGCATGTGCCCGCGCACCATTTCCGAAAGCGCCGACAGGTGGGCGAAACCCGGCGCGCGCACCTTCACCCGGTAGGGCTTGTTGGCGCCGTCGGAGATCAGGTAGCAGCCGAACTCGCCCTTGGGGTGCTCGACGGCGGCGTAGGCCTCGCCCTCGGGCAGGCAGAAGCCCTCGGTGAACAGCTTGAAGTGGTGGATCAGCGCTTCCATGTCGCCCTTCATCTGCGCGCGCCGCGGCGGGGTGATCTTGTGGTCCTCCAGCAGCACCGGGCCGGGATTGGCGCGCAGCCAGTCGACGCACTGGCGGATGATGCGGTTGGCCTGACGCATCTCCTCGATGCGCACCAGATAGCGGTCGTAGCAGTCGCCGTTGCTGCCCACGGGAATATCAAAATCGAGATCGGCGTAGACCTCGTAGGGCTGCTTCTTGCGCAGATCCCACTCGACCCCGGAGCCGCGCAACATCGGCCCGGTGAAGCCCAGCGCGCGGGCGCGATCCGCATCGACCACGCCGATGTCCACGGTGCGCTGCTTCCAGATGCGGTTGTCGGTGAGCAGGGTCTCGTACTCGTCGACCAGCGCCGGAAAGCGCGCGCTGAAATCGGCGATGAAATCCAGCAGCGAACCGCTGCGCGGCTCGTTCAGTCTGTCCAGCTCGGCGCGCGAGCGGAAGCGGCTCTCGGCGTACTGCGGCATGCTGTCGGGCAGGTCGCGGGCGACGCCGCCGGGGCGGTAATAGGTGGCGTGCAGGCGCGCGCCGGAGACCGCTTCGTAGCAATCCATCAGATCCTCGCGCTCGCGGAAGCAGTAGAGGAAGACGGTCATCGCGCCGATGTCCAGCGCGTGCGCGCCGAGCCACAGCAGGTGGTTGAGAATGCGGGTGATCTCATCGAACAGCACGCGGATGTAGCGGGCGCGCAGCGGCGGCTGCACGCCGAGCAGCTTTTCCATGGCCAGCACGTAGCCGTGCTCGTTGCACATCATCGACACGTAGTCGAGGCGATCCATGTAGCCGATCGACTGGCTGTAGGGCTTGCTCTCGGCGAGTTTCTCGGTGCCGCGGTGCAGCAGGCCGACGTGCGGGTCGGCGGATTCGATGACCTCGCCGTCCATCTCCAGCACCAGCCGCAGAACGCCGTGCGCCGAGGGGTGCTGCGGGCCGAAGTTGAGGGTGTAATTGCGGATCTCAGGCACCGCCGGCTCCTTCGCCAGCGGCGCCCTCGGGATCGTCGTGCAGATAGCGGTTGTCGCGGCGGATGACCCGCGGCACCAGCACCCGCGGCTCGATGCTCACCGGCTGGTAGACGACGCGGCCCTGCTCCGGGTCGTAGCGCATCTCGACGTGGCCGATGAGGGGGAAATCCTTGCGGAAGGGATGGCCGACGAAGCCGTAATCGGTGAGCAGGCGGCGCAGATCCGGGTGATCGTCAAAGACGATGCCGAACAGATCGAAGGCTTCGCGCTCGTACCAGTTGGCCGATGGCCAGATGCCGCACAGCGAGGGCAGGCGCGGGAATTCGTCGTCCTCGGCGTGACAGCGCAGGCGCAGGCGCCAGTTGTGCCGATAGCTGAGCAGGTGGATCACCGCGGCGAAGCGCGGCCGGCCGTTGTCGGCGGCGGGCAGCTCGTCGCCAAAGCGCAGCCGCCCGGTGCTGCCGGCGGCGACGCCGCGCGAGAAGCCGCTGCCACTGGCCTCGCCGGTCGCCCACTCGTCGCGGCCGTACTGGGAGTAATCGACGCCGCACAGGTCGATCAGTTGTTCGAAGCCCAGCTCGGCGGCGTCGCGCAGCAGCTCGGCACAGGCCAGCAGATCGTCGGCGGCGATATCCACGGTCAACTCGCCGCAGGCTCGCGATAGATGTCGCAAGCGGCCGGCGAGGTGGCGGCGCAGGGCCGTTTCGAGCGTATCGAGGCGCTCCGTCATGGTTCTGGGGCAGCTCCGCGCTAACGCGCTATGGTGTTGGTTTGTTTTATTTTTTCTTGTAACTGAAGGATGCCGTACATGAGAGCTTCCGCGGTCGGCGGGCAGCCCGGCACGTAGATATCCACGGGCACGATGCGGTCGCAGCCGCGCACCACCGCGTAGGAGTAGTGGTAATAGCCGCCGCCGTTGGCACAGGAACCCATGGAGATGACCCATTTGGGCTCGGCCATCTGGTCGTAGACCTTGCGCAGCGCCGGGGCCATTTTGTTGACCAGCGTGCCGGCGACGATCATCACATCCGACTGCCGCGGGCTGGGGCGAAAGACCATGCCGAAGCGGTCGAGGTCATAGCGCGAGGCGCCGGCGTGCATCATCTCCACCGCGCAACAGGCGAGGCCGAAGGTCATCGGCCACAGTGAGCCGGTGCGCGCCCAGTTGATCACGTCGTCGGCGGTAGTGGTCACGTAGCCGCGCTCGAAAACGCCCTCTATTCCCACTCCAGAGCCCCCTTCTTCCATTCGTAAATGAAGCCGACCACGAGAATGCCGAGGAAGATCGCCATCGCCACGAAGGCGGAAACCGGCAGGCTGTCGAGCGCGACCGCCCAGGGAAACAGGAAGGCGATTTCCAGATCGAAGATGATGAACAGGATGGCGACCAGGTAGTAGCGCACGTCGAAGCGCATGCGCGCGTCTTCGAAGGCCTCGAAGCCACATTCATAGGGTGAGTTTTTTTCCGCGCCGGGGCGGTGCGGGCCGATCAGGCCACCCGCGGTCATCGCCACGGCGCCGACCAGCAGGCCGACGGCGAGAAAAATCAGAATGGGCAGATAGGCCTGGAGCACGCTCTGTTCCCGGTGATTTCGCAGCCATTATGGGCAAACCGGCCGGGGATGAAAAGGACTCCCGAAAAGCAGATGGCAAGCGCCTGCCGGCTGGCCGCAACAAGCTCTCGGAACAAGCTCGGACAAGGGCTGCAAATGGGCGGGACAGGGCCTGGAAAGATTCGCCCGGCGCCGGAAATGCGCTGCGGAACGGGCGATTTTCTACTCGTATGGTGCCGACGCCCGGACTCGAACCGGGACGGCTTTCGCCACTACCCCCTCAAGATAGCGTGTCTACCAATTCCACCACGTCGGCGTGAGGCGCGGCATGTTATAGGCGCGCGCCGAAAATCTCAAGCGAGGCTTTTCACTGCCCTTCGGACTGCCCGCCGACAGGCAGATCGGGCACGTCGCTGGGGACCTCACGGGCCGGCGCCAGCTCTTCTTCGCGCTCGTTGGCCAGCGGTACCGCGGGGGCTTCACCCGCACCCTGCCCAGCCGCCGCACCGGCCTCGTCCGGCGACGTTTGCTCGGTCGCCGGCAGGCGGTCGGTGACGCTGCCCAGCTCGTCGGAGCGCTGCGCGGCGAACCAGAACAGGCCGATGCTGGTGGCAAAGAACAGGGCTGCAAGCAGAGTGGTGAGTTTGGTCAGGAACGAGGCGCTGCCGCGCGCGCCGAACACCGTCGCCGAGGCGCCGCTGCCGAAGGCCGCGCCCATGTCCGCGCCCTTGCCGTGCTGGATCAGCACCAGCGCGACCAGGCTGACCGCGAGAAGGACGTGCACGACCATGACGATGGTATCCATGAGATACAGATGCTCCGCTCTAGCCGGCTGCCCGGCATATGTTGAGAAAATCCTCGGCGACCAGCGACGCGCCGCCGATCAGGCCGCCGTCGATGTCCGCGCAAGCGAACAGTTGTGCGGCGTTATCCGGCTTGACGCTGCCGCCGTAGAGAATCCGCAGGCCCGCTGCGACTGCGGCATCGCGCGCCGCCAGCTGGCCGCGAATATAGGCGTGGGCTGCCTGTGCCTGCTCCGGGCTGGCGGTCACGCCGGTACCGATGGCCCAGACCGGCTCGTAGGCGATGACCGCGGATTCGAATGCCGCGACGCCGAGCGTATCCAGCACCGCGCCGAGTTGCCTGCCCAGCACACTCTCGGTCGCCGCCGCTTCGCGCTCGGCGAGCTGTTCGCCAAGACACAGTATCGGCGTCAGCCCGGCGCGCTGGGCGGCGGCGAACTTCTCGGCCACCAGCGCATCGCTGTCACCGAACAGGCTGCGTCGCTCGGAGTGGCCGACGATGGCGTAGCGGCAGCCGTATTCGGCGAGCATCGCCGCGGCCACCTCGCCGGTGAAGGCGCCCTGCTGCTGCGCGGCGCAATCCTGCGCACCGAGTGCGACAGCGCTGCCCCGCAGCGCCGCGCCGACCTCGGCGAGATGCACGAAGCTCGGGCAGACGGCGATTTCGACAGCCGCGTTCTCCGCGCCATCACGCAGCGCATCGGCCAGCGCCACGACGCTCTCGCGGCTGCCGTGCAGCTTCCAGTTGCCTGCAACCAGTGGGGTTCGCATGGGGGAGAGTGCCTCCGGGCAGAGTCCTGAAAATGCGGACGGCGGCGCGAAAAGCGTGCAAGCTTAACCGCCGCCAGAATACAAATCAAACCGACCGCCACGGCCCCGATTCCGGGGCCGCCGGGCGATATGAAACGGGTGGGGATACTGCCGGATCGGCGCCGCGGCAGTGGATCGGGCCAGCGAACCGGCCGCTGCAGCGACCGGCACCGGCATTCGATCAGTTACAGGCCAACCGCGTCACCCACCGCACTGGCCACGCGGTTGCAGATCTTTTCCACATCGGTGGCCACGCGGCCCTCGACCATCACGCGCACCACCGGCTCGGTACCGGAGGGGCGCAGCAGCACGCGGCCCGCATCGCCGAGGGCTTTTTCGGCCTCGGTCACGGCGACCTTGATTTGCTGGTTGTCGCCGATATCGATCTTCTCCGCCAGCGGCACGTTGACCAGCACCTGCGGGTAGCGGGTCATGCCGGATTTGATGTCCGCCAGCTTCTGCCCGCTGTCGACCATGTGGGCGAGAATCTGCAGGGCGGCCACCAGCCCGTCGCCGGTGGTGGTGCGGTCGCGGCAGATCAGGTGGCCCGAGGACTCGCCGCCGAGCATCCAGCCCTTCTGTTTGAGCATTTCCAGCACGTGGCGATCGCCGACCTTGGCGCGCGCGAAGGGCACGCCCATCTGCTTGAGGGCGTGTTCGAGGCCGAGGTTGCTCATCAGCGTGCCGACCACACCGCCCTGCAGTTCGCCGGCCTCCTTGCGGGCCAGGGTGAGCACAAACAGCAATTCGTCGCCGTCGACGATCTCGCCACGGTGATCGACCATGATCAGGCGATCGGCGTCACCATCCAGCGCGACGCCGACGTCGGCGCGCTCCAGCAGCACGTGGGCGCGCAGGTTGTCCGGCGCGGTGGAGCCGCAGTCCTTGTTGATATTCAGCCCATCCGGATCGGCGCCGACGGCGATCACGATGGCGCCCAGCTCGCGCAGTACGCGCTGGGCCACGTCGTAGGCGGCGCCGTTGGCCGCATCCACCACCACGCGCATGCCATCCAGGCGCATGCCACTGGGGAAGGTGCTCTTGCAGAACTCGATGTAGCGACCCTGGGCATCATTGATGCGCAGCGCGCGGCCAAGATCGGCCGAATCCACCGTCTCCAGCGGCTGCGCCATCATTTCCTCGATGTCCGCCTCGATCCCGTCCGGCAGCTTTTCCCCATCGGCGGAAAAGAACTTGATGCCGTTATCGTAATAGGGGTTGTGCGACGCGCTGATAACGATGCCCGCCGCGGCGCGGAAGGTGCGCGTCAGATAGGCCACCGCCGGCGTCGGCAGCGGGCCGAGCAGGCGACTGCTGATGCCCGCCGAGGACAAGCCCGCCTCCAGCGCCGATTCGAACAGATAGCCGGAGATGCGCGTGTCCTTGCCGATCAGCACCTCGCGAGTGCCCTGGCTGGCCAGTACCTTGCCGGCGGCCCAGCCGAGCTTGAGCACCGTGGGCGCGGTCATCGGCTCCACGCCGACGCGGCCGCGAATGCCGTCGGTACCGAAGAATTTCCTCGACATGATGATTCCCTCTGCGTGTTAGCAGGGTTCGACGTCTCGCGTGGCGGTGGACATGGCCAAGGCGTCGACCGTGGCCCGGACATCGTGAACCCGAAAGATGTGCGCGCCGGATTGTGCGGCCTGCACGGCTAGCGAAAGGCTGCCGGCAAGTCGCTGATCCAGCGCGGCACCAGTGACATCGCCAATCATACGTTTGCGCGACATACCCACCAAGAGTGGATAGTCCAGATTCGTGAAGCTGCTCAGATTGCGTAGCAACCACAGGTTGTGCTGCAGGGTTTTGCCGAAGCCGAAACCCGGATCGAGCACAATCTGCCGCCGCGCAATGCCGGCCCGCTCACAAAATGCGGCGCGCTCGATCAAAAAATCGCGCACCTCAGCGAGCACGTCATCGTAGTGCGGCGCATGCTGCATGCTGCGCGGCTCGCCCTGCATGTGCATCAGACAAACCGGCACGCCAAGTTCCGCGGCGGCCTCCAGCGCGCCCGGCTCGCGCAGGGCGCGCACGTCGTTGATCATCTGCGCGCCGGCGGCGACCGCAGCGCGCATCACCTCAGCCTTGCTGGTATCCACGGAAATAACTGCATCCAGACCGCCGCGAATGGCTTCGATTATCGGCACCACGCGGGCGATCTCTTCCTCGACAGACACCCCGGCGGCGCCGGGGCGCGTCGATTCGCCGCCGACGTCGATGATCTCCGCACCTTCGGCAGACATGGCGCGAGCCTGAAGGCGGGCCGCATCCGGCTCGTTGAAACGCCCGCCATCGGAGAAGGAATCCGGCGTGACGTTGAGAATCCCCATGACCACGGGACGGGAGAGATCCAGCGCCCGACCGGCGCAATCCAGGGTTCGCTGCATGGCGTTATTCCGGTTGATCTGTGCGGCGCCGCGCGGCACGGCGCAGAAAAGCGAACGGCGGCAGGATCCGGGCGCGCTGCCCGGAATCGCTGCCGCCGCTCCAGTGGCCGACGAGGTGGCTCAGTGCAGGCTGGCCGGGTCGCCGATAGAACCGTCGTCGCTGCTCTTTTTGTCGTCCTCGGCGCTGTCGGCCCCGGCCGCCTTGCCGGAGGAACCGCCATCATCGTCGTTACTCCAGTCCGACGGCGGCCCCGGCTCGCGGCCATCCATGATGGCGTCGATCTGATCAGTATCGATGGTTTCGTATTTGATCAGCGCTTCGGCCATGGCGTGCAGCTTGTCGAGATTTTCTTTGAGAATGCGCTCGGCCTCGCCATAGTTGCGGTCGATGATCGCGCGGATCTCCTCATCGATGGACTGCGCAGTCGGCCCGGAGACCTGCTTGGTCTTGGTCACCGAGCGGCCGAGAAACACCTCGCCCTCGTCCTCGGTGTAGGTCAGCGGCCCCATGCGCTCAGACAGCCCCCACCTGGTGACCATGTTGCGCGCGATATCGGTGGCGCGCTCGATATCGTTGCTCGCCCCGGTGGTGACCTTCTCCAGACCGAAGATCAGCTCTTCAGCGATGCGCCCGCCGTAGAGCGAACAAATCTGGCTCTCAAGGCGGCGCCGGCTGTGGCTGTAGCGGTCTTCCTCCGGCAGAAACATGGTCACACCCAGAGCGCGACCACGCGGAATGATCGTGACCTTGTACACCGGGTCGTGCTCGGGCACCTCGCGGCCGACGATCGCGTGACCGGCCTCGTGATAGGCAGTCAGCTTCTTTTCCTCGTCGCTCATCACCATGGACTTGCGCTCGGCGCCCATCATGATTTTGTCCTTGGCGCGCTCGAATTCCTCCATGCTCACCAAGCGGCGATTGCCGCGCGCGGCGAACAGCGCTGCCTCGTTGACCAGATTGGCCAAATCGGCGCCGGAGAAGCCGGGCGTACCTCGGGCGATGATCTGCGGCTTGACGTTGTCACCGATCGGCACCTTGCTCATATGCACGCGCAGAATCTGCTCGCGACCGCGCACATCCGGCAGCGGCACCACCACCTGGCGGTCGAAGCGACCGGGGCGCAGCAGCGCCGGGTCGAGCACGTCCGGACGGTTAGTCGCGGCGATCACGATGATGCCCTCATTGCCATCGAAGCCGTCCATCTCCACCAGCAGCTGGTTGAGGGTCTGCTCGCGTTCGTCGTGACCGCCGCCGAGACCGGCGCCGCGATGCCGACCAACGGCATCGATCTCATCGATAAAGATGATGCACGGCGCGTGCTTCTTGGCCTGTTCAAACATGTCGCGCACGCGCGAGGCGCCGACGCCGACGAACATCTCTACGAAGTCGGAGCCGGAGATGGTGAAGAAAGGCACCTTGGCTTCACCGGCGATGGCTTTGGCCAACAGGGTCTTACCCGTGCCGGGCGAGCCGACCATCAGCACGCCGCGGGGGATCTTGCCGCCGAGCTTCTGGAATTTGCCGGGATCACGCAGAAAATCAACCAGTTCGACGACTTCTTCCTTGGCCTCGTCGACACCGGCGACATCGGCGAAGGTCACCTTGACCTGATCCTCGCCCATCAGCCGCGCCTTGCTCTTGCCGAAGGACATGGCGCCGCGGCCGCCACCGCCGCCCTGCATCTGGCGCATGAAGAAAATCCACACGCCGATCAGCAGCAGGAAGGGGAACCAGCTGATGAACAGCTGCGTCAGCAGGCCGGTTTTTTCCGGCGGCTCGGCCTTGATCTCGACACCGCTGTCGAGCAGGTCACCGACCAGCGAACGGTTGTCCGTCTCCGGGCTGTAGGTGGTGAAGGTATCGCCAGTGCGCATGCGACCTTCGATTTCGCGGCCGTCGATGATCACGCGCTCTACCTGACCGCGCTTCACCTGATCGAGAAACTGGGTGTAGCTGAGCGCTGAGCTGGCCTGTTGCTGGCCGCCGAAGTTGTTGAACACGGACATCAGAATGACCGCGATCACAACCCACAGCAGCACATTTTTTAGTAAATCATTCAATGGGATACCTCAACCTGCAACGTCCGGGAGGTGACTGGGTTACAACTCGATCAGACCCTACACCAGTTTAAAGTTCCTCGCCAGCGCATAGACCTCACGGCTGCGCGGCCGCGAGGCCTTGGGCTTGCGTATCTGCAATTTGGCGAAATCGCCGCGCAGCAGGCGCAGATAGTCCTCGGAACCCTCGCCCTGCAACAACTTGGTGAGGAAGTCGCCGCCGGGCTTGAGGGTGCGCGTGGCCAGCTCGTGGGCCAGCTCGGCGAGATACATCGCCCGCGGCTGGTCGACCGCATCCACTCCGCTCATATTGGGGGCCATATCAGAAATCACAAGGTCGGCACGCGCTTCGCCCAGGGCTTCGAAGATGTCATCGAGTATAGCCTCGTCACGAAAATCGCCCTGCACGAAAGTGACATTCGCAAAGCTGTCCATGGGCAGAATATCCGAAGCGATCAGACGCCCGTGGTGGCCGATGCGCTCGACCACATATTGGCTCCAGCCACCGGGCGCGGCGCCCAGCTCCAGCACGCGCATGCCGGGCTTGAGCAGCTGATCGCGCTGATCGATCTCGATCAGCTTGTAGACCGCGCGCGAGCGATAGCCCTCACGCTGCGCTCGCTGCACGAACTCATCATCAAAATGTTCGCGAAGCCAGCGCTTGCTGCTCTTGCTACGGGCCATTTGTCCTCCGCTGCGTCCCTCGCCGGGCCGGTGGCGGCAGCGCGCGCCACGCCGTTCGCACCCTTCGCGAGGGGGGATGTTCAAAGGGCGGCAAATGGTACACTGCGCGCCCCTTTTTCGCAGCCGCCAGCGCCAGCAGCCATGAACTCCAGCACTACGCCCGCTCTGAACAAAGCGCAGAAGAAGCATCTGCAAGCGCTGGCCCATCACTTAAAGCCGGTGATCTGGGTCGGCCAGAAGGGGTTGAGCGATGCGGTGTACGCAGAGATCGAGCAGGCGCTCGATCACCACGAGCTGGTGAAGATGAAGATCAAAGTGGGCGATCGCGATGCGCGCGGCGCCGCGATCGAATCCATCTGCGACCGCTGCGGCGCCACGCTGATCAACAGCATCGGCGCCACCGCGACACTCTACCGGGCCAACCGGAAAAAACCGGTCATTCCGCTGCCGCGCTGAACGGATCGGGCCTGCCCCGGCCCGGCTACCGCCGTGGCGCACGCCTCAGGCGAAGGCGGCCCCGCAGCGCAGGCCAAACCTGGCAAGAATCTTCGCCAGCGGGCAGAAGCCGGTGAAGGCGGCCTGAAACAGATTGGCGCCGACGAAGGCGGTCAGCCACAGCCAGTTGGCGTGGTGGAAGTGGCCAAGCGCCAGGCTGAGCAGGATCACCGCGCCGGCGAAGGCCATCACAAAGCGATCGATATTCATGTCGCATTCCTCGTTGGTTTCCAAACCAGTATATTAGTATTTAATTATATGTTTATCAACTGGCGAAACGATGGCTGCCGCAAAATCCCTCATCCGGGCGGCGCAAGCCCTGCCACGCGGTTCCGGCGAGCACAAAAAAGGCGGCCCGAAGACCGCCCTCGTCGTCCGAACAGCTCGGCGCACTAGATGTAGCGCACCTCGCTGATCTCGTACTCGCGCGCGCCGCCGGGCGCCTGGACCACGGCCACATCGCCCTCTTCTTTGCCGATCAGCGCACGCGCCACCGGTGAACTGACCGAGATCAGCCCGGACTTGATGTCTGCCTCGTCCTCGCCGACGATCTGGTAGGTCACCTCATCCTCGGTGTCGAGATCGAGCAGATCCACGGTAGCGCCGAAGATCACTTTGCCGTTGCCGTTGACTTCGGTGACATCGATGATCTGCGCGTTGCCGAGCTTGCCCTCGATCTCCTTGATGCGCCCCTCGATGAAGCCCTGCTCCTCGCGCGCCGCGTGATACTCGGCGTTCTCCTTGAGGTCGCCGTGCGCGCGGGCCTCGGAGATCGCCTGGATCACACGCGGGCGGTCCTCGTTTTTCAGCCGGGTGAGTTCGCTGCGCAGCTTGTCCGCGCCGCGCTTGGTCAGTGGCACCATGCTCATACGCTCTCCTCGTGCAGATCCTGCAGGCGGTAGACGGCGTCGACCACAGAGTGTCCGAGCGCCATGCAGATGGCCTCACCTCCGGCGATCGTCGTGGTGTAAGCGATCTTCTGGTTCAACGCTTCGCGGCGGATGGCATAGGAATCCGCAATCGCCGTCTTACCTTCAGTGGTATTGATTATCAGGTCGATCTCGGCGTTTTTCAGCATATCGACGATATGCGGCCGCCCCTCTTTGACCTTGTTGGCATGTTTGCAGGGAATACCCGCTTCTTCAATAGCCAGTCGCGTGCCCTCGGTAGCGACCAGGGTAAAACCGGCCGCGGCCAGCGACTTGGCGATGCGCACCGCGCCGGATTTGTCGCGCCCGCGCACCGATATCAGCGCACGGCCGCTCTTGGGCAGCTTGGTGCCGGCGGCCAGCAGGCTTTTGGTGAAGGCCTCGCCAAAGCTCTCGCCAACGCCCATCACCTCGCCGGTGGATTTCATCTCCGGCCCCAGCAGGGGATCGACACCGGGGAATTTGATAAACGGGAACACCGATTCCTTCACCGCGTAGATCCGCGGGATGGCTTCCTCGACGACGCCCTGCTCCGCCAGCGTGCGCCCGGCCATGCAGCGCGCCGCGACCCGGGCCAGCGGCACACCGGTGGCCTTGGAGACAAACGGCACGGTGCGCGAGGCGCGCGGATTGACCTCCAGCACGAAGATGTCCTCTGCTTCGCCGTCGCTCTGAATCGCGAACTGGGTGTTCATCAGGCCCACCACGCCCAGCTCCAGCGCCATCTTCCGCACCTGCTCGCGCAGCCGATTCTGGGTAGCCTGCGCCAGGGTGTAGGGCGGCAGAGAACAGGCCGAGTCACCGGAGTGCACGCCGGCCTGCTCGATGTGCTCCATGATGCCGCCGATCAGCACCTGCCGGCCGTCGCAGATGGCGTCGACATCGACTTCGACCGCATCGTCGAGGAAGCGATCCAGCAGCACCGGCGCATCGTTGGAGACCTGCACCGCACCGATCATGTAGCGGCGCAGATCGGCCTCTTCGTGGACGATTTCCATGCCGCGCCCGCCGAGCACGTAGGACGGTCGCACCACCAGCGGGTAGCCGATCTCGGCGGCCAGCACCACCGCCTGTTCGACGCTGGTCGCGGTGCGATTCGGCGGCTGCTTCAGGCCCAGCTTGTCGATCATCTGCTGGAAGCGCTCGCGATCCTCGGCCAGGTCGATGGAATCCGGGCTGGTGCCGATGATCGGCGCGCCGGCGGCTTCCAGCGCACGCGCCAGCTTGAGCGGCGTCTGCCCGCCGTACTGCACGATCACGCCCTTGGGGTTCTCCTTGTGCAGAATTTCCAGCACATCCTCCAGGGTCAGCGGCTCGAAGTACAAGCGGTCGGAGGTATCGTAATCGGTCGATACGGTCTCCGGATTGCAGTTGACCATGATGGTCTCGTAGCCGTCCTCGCGCATCGTCAGCGCGGCGTGCACGCAGCAGTAGTCGAACTCGATGCCCTGGCCGATGCGGTTCGGCCCACCGCCGAGGACAACGATCTTGTCGCGCTCGCTGGGCGCCGCCTCGCACTCCTCGTCGTAGCTTGAGTACATATACGCGGTGCTGGTGGCGAACTCGGCGGCGCAGGTGTCCACGCGCTTGTACACCGGGCGCACGCCGTGCGCGTGGCGGATCGCGCGCAGCGCGGCCTCGGTGGTATCCAGCAGGGTCGCCAGCCGGCTGTCGGAGAAGCCCTTGCGCTTGAGGCGGTAGATCTCGTCGCGGCTCAGCGAGTCCAGCGTGCGGCCGCGCAGGCCCTCCTCGATCTGGATCAGCTCCTCGATCAGCGCCACGAACCAGGGGTCGATCCTGGTGATCTCGTGCACCCGCTCGGCGGAGTAGCCGCGGCGGAAGGCGTCGGCCACGTACCACAGGCGGCGGTCGCCCGGCTCGCGCATCTCGCGGTTGAGAATCTCCTCGGCTTCGCTGTCCGGCAGCTCGCGCGGGATCATCTCGTTGAAGCCGTCGGTGCCGATCTCCAGCCCGCGCAGCGCCTTTTGCAGCGACTCCTGCTGGTTGCGACCGATGGCCATCACCTCGCCCACCGATTTCATCTGCGTGGTCAGCCTGGCGTTGGCCTGGGGAAACTTCTCGAAGGTGAAGCGCGGAATCTTGGTGACGACGTAGTCGATGCTCGGCTCGAAGGAGGCCGGCGTGGCGCCGCCGGTGATGTCGTTTTTCAGCTCGTCCAGTGTGTAGCCAACGGCCAGCTTGGCGGCCACCTTGGCGATCGGGAAGCCGGTGGCCTTGGAGGCCAGCGCCGATGAGCGCGACACCCGCGGGTTCATCTCGATGACGATCATCCGCCCGTCGGCCGGATTGATGGCGAACTGCACGTTGGAGCCGCCGGTGTCGACGCCGATCTTGCGCAGCACCGCCAGCGAGGCGTTGCGCATGATCTGGTATTCCTTGTCGGTCAGGGTCTGCGCCGGGGCGACGGTGATCGAATCACCGGTGTGCACGCCCATCGGATCGAGGTTCTCGATCGAGCAGATGATGATGCAGTTGTCGGCGTGGTCGCGCACCACCTCCATCTCGTATTCCTTCCAGCCGAGTACGGATTCCTCCAGCAGCACTTCGGTGGTCGGCGAGAGATCCAGTCCGCGCTTGATGATCTCCTCGAATTCCTCGCGGTTGTAGGCGATGCCGCCGCCGCTGCCGCCCATTGTGAACGACGGCCGGATGATGCAGGGGAAGCCGATCTGCGCCTGGCCCTGGTTGGCCTCCTCCATGGAGTGGGCGATAAAGGCACGCGGCGTTTCCAGGCCGATATCGGTCATCGCCACGCGAAAGCGCTCGCGGTCCTCGGCCATGTCGATGGCGTCTTTGGTGGCGCCGACCATCTCCACGCCGAACTTCTCGAGCACCCCTTCGCGGTCGAGATCCAGCGCGCAGTTGAGCGCCGTCTGCCCGCCCATGGTCGGCAGCAGCGCATCCGGGCGCTCCTTTTCGATGATCCGCTCCAGCACCCGCCAGTCGATCGGCTCGATGTAGATCGCATCGGCCATCTCCGGGTCGGTCATGATGGTCGCCGGGTTGGAGTTGACCAGGATGACGCGGAAGCCCTCCTCGCGCAGGGCCTTGCAGGCCTGGGCGCCGGAGTAATCGAACTCGCAGGCCTGGCCGATCACGATCGGGCCGGCGCCGATGATCAGAATGCTTTTGATATCTGTGCGTTTTGGCATGTCTGTGGGTACCTGATCAGGCTGCTGTGCTGCGGCTTGCGCGCATCAGCTCGATGAAGCGGTCGAACAGCGGTGCCACGTCCTGCGGGCCGGGGCTGGCCTCCGGATGGCCCTGGAAACTGAAGGCTGGTCTGTCGCTGCGCTGGATGCCCTGCAAAGAACCATCGAACAGCGAGCGATGGGTAGCGCGCAGCGTCTCCGGCAGGCTGGCCTCATCGACCGCGAAGCCGTGGTTCTGGCTGGAGATCATCACCGCGCCGGAGTCGAGATCCTGCACCGGGTGGTTGGCACCGTGGTGGCCGAACTTCATCTTCACCGTCTGCGCGCCGCAGGCCAGTGCCAGCAACTGGTGGCCGAGGCAGATACCGAACAGTGGCAGCTCGCTGTCCAGCAGCTCGCGGATCGCCGCGATGGCGTAATCGCAGGGCTCCGGATCGCCGGGACCGTTGGAGAGAAACACGCCATCCGGACGCATCGCCAGCACCTCGGCGGCCGGGGTCTGCGCCGGCACCACCGTCAGTCGGCAGCCGCGCTCGGCGAGCATGCGCAGGATGTTGCGCTTGACGCCGTAGTCGTAGGCGACCACGTGGAATTCGGCATCGGCCTCGGCAGCCGGCTCCGGCAGGCCCGATTCGAGCTGCCAGACGCCCTGGGTCCAGACGTAGCTGTGCGCGGTGCTGACCTCTTTTGCCAGGTCCATGCCCTTGAGGCCGGCGAAATCCCGGGCCGCGGCCAGCGCGGCGCTTTCGTCGACCCCGTCACCGGCGATGATGCAGCCGCTCTGCGCGCCCTTTTCACGCAGGATTCGCGTCAGCCGGCGGGTGTCGATGTCGGCGATGGCAACCACGCCGTGGCGCGCCAGGTAGGCGTCCAGCGCCTCGACGCTGCGGAAGCTGCTGGCCACCAGCGGCAGGTCGCGGATCACCAGTCCGGCGGCCATCACGCCGCTGGATTCCTCGTCCTCGGCATTGCTGCCGACGTTGCCGATGTGGGGGTAGGTCAGGGTTACGATCTGGCGGCAGTAAGACGGATCGGTCAGGATTTCCTGATAGCCGGTCATGGCGGTGTTGAACACCACTTCGCCGACCGTCCGACCGTCCGCGCCGATGGAGACGCCGCGAAACACGCTGCCGTCTGCGAGCACCAGGAGTGCTGATTTGCGCACGATTTTTCCTCGCCGTACATAGAAAACGGGAAGAGCCTGAGGTGGCCATTCCCGTCGATTAAACAGCGCTCGAACGACTGTGCGAGCGACGGCATTCTACCCAAGCCGGGGCGGCCTGTCTAAGCCGTGTGCCGCTCGCCCGGCGGGGTTCCGGCGGTCAGCGCGTGGCTACTCGCTGAGGTGGCGCGGCGGCCGTCCGACCTTCTCCCCCAGCGACTGCTCGCGGCGCTGCACGATGCGCGCGGCAATGTCATCCACGGCGCTGCCCAGCCACATGCCCGTCTGCGAGTCGGCGCTGTAATCGGCCTCGCCGAAGGCGCGCACGCGGCGCTGGCGCTGTAGCTCGTAGACCTGCTTGAACTGGCGCTCCGAGCCGCGCTGATAGACCGCGTAGGTTTGCCCGCCGTTGCGATTGAGCAGCGAAAACACCGGCACGTCGGAAGGTCCATCGGCGATGTAGATCATGTTTTCGAAGGGGATCCGCCGATGCTCATCGGCAATGGTGGCGTTGACGTCGATGGTCGGGTGTTTGTTGCTGCCCTTGTTGATCTCGAACAGCGCGCGGGTCTTGCTGGTGTTGTCGAGCACATAGCCCAGCCGCGCCACTCGCGGGCCGTCACCGCTGTCCTCCTCCAGCAGCTCACAGCCCCACACGCCGTCGAGCTGCCCGGCGATGGCGCTGCCGAGGATCATCTGCCGCAGCCCGGTGGAGATCACGTAGTGCTCCAGCGTAATGCCGTGGCGACGGCATTCTTCGTTATCCCCCAGGCGCTGCCTGATGACATCGAGAAAGGTCGGCAGGCCGGGATAGAAATCGAGCTGCGCGCCGAGCTGCTTGAGGCGCGCGTTGTCGAGATCGGCGATGCGGCCATCGCGCACGTAGTCGAGGATGTGGTTCAGGTACAGAATTTCCGTGGAGACCATCTCCACGCCGCCGCGGCGGTATTTGTCCGGCAGCGCGTTGACCTCGGCCCAGAAGGCTTTGTCATCGACGCCGTAGGCCGCGAACAGCGGCTCCTGCATGTAGCCGGGGATCAGCGTCTTGTCGAAATCCCAGACCATCGCGATCACGGTCTGCGGGAACAGCGGGCTGCCGTTCATGGGAGCTCCTTAAATGTGTTGCTCAAGCCGGCCCCGGCCCTCACAGCTCCGCCAGATCGCCCTTGCTCTCCAGCCACTGCTTGCGGTCGGCGGCGCGTTTCTTGGCCAGCAGCATATCCATCAGCGTGTTGGTGTCGTCGCCGTCCTCGATGGTCAGGCGCACCAGCCGGCGGGTATCCGGCGCCATCGAGGTCTCGCGCAGCTGCAGCGGGTTCATCTCGCCGAGACCCTTGAAGCGCGTGACCTGCACCCTGGCCTTTTTTTTCTCTGCGGCGATGCGGTCCATGATGCCCTGCTTCTCGCGCTCGTCCAGCGCGTAGTAGACCTCCTTGCCGACGTCGATGCGAAACAGCGGCGGCATGGCGATATACACGTGTCCGGCAGCGACCAGCGGGCGGAAGTGGCGCACGAACAGCGCGCACAGCAAAGTGGCGATGTGCAGGCCGTCGGAGTCGGCGTCGGCGAGCACGCAGATCTTGCCGTAGCGCAGCCGCGAGAGGTCATCGGAGCCGGGGTCCAGACCCAGCGCGACCGAGATATCGTGCACCTCCTGGGATGCCAGCACCTGCTCCGGCGCCACCTCCCAGGTGTTGAGGATCTTGCCGCGCAGTGGCATCACCGCCTGAAATTCGCGGTCGCGCGCCTGTTTGGCCGAGCCGCCGGCGGAATCGCCCTCGACCAGAAACAGCTCGGTGCGGGCCAGATCGCCGGCCGCGCAATCGGCCAGCTTGCCGGGCAGCGCCGGCCCCTGGGTGACCTTTTTCCGCGCCACCTTCTTGCCGGCGCGCTGGCGGCTCTGGGCGTTGCTGATCGCCAGCTGGGCCAGCGCGTCGCCGGTCTCCGGGTGCTGGTTGAGCCACAGCGAAAAGGCATCCTTGACCACCCCGGAGACAAACGCGGCGCACTCGCGCGAGCTGAGCCGTTCCTTGGTCTGGCCGGAGAACTGCGGGTCGGACATCTTCACCGAGAGCACGTAGCTGACCCGCTCCCAGACATCTTCGGGGGCGATCTTCACCCCGCGCGGCAGCAGGTTGCGGAACTCGCAGAACTCGCGCACCGCCTCGGTCAGGCCGCTGCGCAAACCGTTGACGTGGGTGCCGCCCTGCGCCGTCGGCACCAGGTTGACGTAGCTCTCGGTGACCGCCTCGCCGCCATCCGGCAGCCAGATCACCGCCCAGTCGGCCGCCTCGTGTTCGGCGGCCATGCGGCCGACAAAGGGCCGCTCGGGCAGCAGCGGCAGGCCGGCGACCTGCTCGGCGAGGTAGTCCGGCAGGCCGTCCTCGTACTGCCAGCGGATCTCCTCGTCGCCCTTCTCATCGCGAAAGACCACCTCCAGCCCTGGGCACAGCACCGCCTTGGCGCGCAGCAGGTGCTTGAGTTTCGGCAGCGAGTACCGGTCCGAGTCGAAGTACTGCGGATCCGCCCAGAAACGCAGCGCGGTGCCGGTGTTGCGCTTGCCCACCTTGCCGACCACCTGCAGCTCTTCGACCTTCTCGCCGCCGGCGAAGGCCATCGCGTATTCCTGGCCATCGCGGCGCACGCGCACCTGCAAACGGCTGGAGAGCGCGTTGACCACCGACACGCCGACGCCGTGCAGGCCGCCGGAAAAGGCGTAGTTTTTATCCGAGAACTTGCCGCCGGCATGCAGCGTGCTGAGGATCACCTCGACCCCCGGCAGGCCCAGCTCGGGGTGGGCATCGACCGGCATGCCGCGGCCGTCATCGATCACCTCCAGCGAGCCGTCGGCGTAGAGGGTCACGGCGATGCGGCCGCAGTGGCCGGCGATGGCCTCGTCGACAGCGTTGTCGATCACCTCCTGGGCGAGGTGGTTGGGGCGGCTGGTGTCGGTGTACATGCCCGGGCGCTTGCGCACCGGGTCGAGACCGGATAACACTTCGATGGCGGCGGCGGTGTAACTGGCGCTCATCCTCGTCTGATTCTTCCGTAGCGATTGGCAGGCGCGGCATTGTAGCGCAGTGCCGCCGCACTGGCCGTCGCCGCAGCGCTATTGCTACACTCCGCCGCCTTCATCCCCTCGCAAGCCGAACGCAAAAGAGATACAGCAATGGCCGATTCCGCGCACATCGTCGAAGCCAACGAGCAGAACTTCCAGCAGACCATTCTGGAAAGCTCCATGCAGCAGCCCGTGCTGGTGGATTTCTGGGCCGACTGGTGCGGGCCGTGCAAGTCGCTGATGCCGATTCTGGAAAAGCTCGCCGACGAGTACGACGGTGCTTTCAAGCTGGCCAAGGTCAACAGCGACGAAAACCAGCAGCTCGCCGCCCAGGCCGGGGTGCGCAGCCTGCCGACGGTGATGCTGTTCGACCAGGGCCGCCCGGTGGACATGTTCAACGGCGCCCTGCCCGAGGGCGAAGTGCGCGCCTTTCTGGAAAAGCACGACATCCACTCGGCGGTCGATCAGCGCCTGCCGCAGGCCGAGATGCTGCTGCAGAGCGGCGACACCGACGGCGCCATCGAGCTGCTCAACCAACTGGTCGCCGAGGACGGTCAAAACGGCGACGCGCTGCTGCTGCTGGCCCGCGCCGCGGTGCAAAAGGGCGAGAACGACAGCGCCACCAGCCTGCTCGAACAGCTCCCCGATGAGCACGCGCGCAAGCCCGAGGCGGCGCAGATCAAAGGCATGATCCACTTCACCCGCGAGGTCGATGCCAGCCGCGACTTCGCCGAGCTGGCCGCCGCCGTGGCCGCCGGCGACGCGGACAGCGAAACCCGCTACCAGCACGCCCTGCAGCTGTGCCTGCAGGGCCAGTTCGAGCCGGCGCTGGAGGCGCTGCTCAAGCTGATGCTCGATGACCGCGAATACGGCGACGACGCCGCGCGCAAGCTGCTGATCAACATCTTCGACGTGCTCGGCAGCGACCCGCTGGTCAACCAGTACCGGCGGCGCATGTTCGCCCTGCTGCACTGATCCGCACGCGGAGCCGAAAATGGCCGGATTCAAGCTGCAACCGGTGCAGATCGTACTGCTGATCGTCCTCGGCGCGACGCTGGTGGTCGGCCTGCCGCTGTGGCTGCGCGACGGCGACGGCTCGGACCTGCAGGTGCCGGTGCCCTGGGAGATCGAAAACCATCCGGACGGCAGCCGCAGCGTGATCGGCATCCACCTCGGCCGCGACAGCCTCAACCAGATGGCACAGCGCTTCGGCACCCCGGACCAGCTCGCCCTGTTCGTACAGCCCGACCGCCAGCGTTCGCTGGAGGCCTACTTCCCGCGCATCGGTCAGCGCGGCATGACCGCGCGGCTGATCGCCACCCTCGACGCGCCGCCGGCGCTGCTCGAAACCCTGCCCGAGCGCGCCCTGCGCCGCGAGAGCAGCAGCGAGGGCGATGCGCGCTTTCACTTCGACGCCAGCCAGCCCGGCGAGCTGGGCGAATTGCCGGTGGCGGCGCTGACCTACATCCCCGACTACCGCGGCCTCGATGAGGACTTCCTGCGCCAGCGCTTCGGCGAGCCGGCCGACATCCGCCCCGCTGGCGAACGCAGCCGGCAGTGGTTCTACCCCGACCGCGGCATGAGCATCCTGATCGACCCGCAGGGACTGGACATCTTCCAGTACGGCAGCGAGCCGGGCGCCGGCAGTCCGCCGCCACAGGCGAACACCGCCGCGAGCGCGGCGCAGGACGGCCCGGCGGCAGCCAGCGACGACTAGCGGGACCGATCTCTGGCAGATGCCTGCGCGGGCAGAGCCGCCTGCGCGCAGCGCTGCGGCGAGAGCCTGTCGCCGTTAAACCTGTTACCGACAAGCCTGTTACCGACAAAAAAGGGACGCCCAACGGCGCCCCTCAAGCCTGTTACCGAAAAAAAAGGGACGCCCAACGGCGCCCTTCAAGCCTGTTACCGAAAAAAAAGGGACGCCCAACGGCGCCCTTTTTTTGGTCGGTTTGAATTTTGCCCGGCGACGGGCCGCGATCAGCGGTGCTTGAAGTCCGGCTTGCGCTTTTCGGCGAAGGCGTTCATGCCCTCTTTCTGGTCTTCGGTGCCGAAGGTGGCGTGGAACAGGCGGCGCTCGACCTTCATGCCCTGGTCGAGGGTGGTCTCCAGCGCGCTGTTGACCGCGTCCTTGGCCATCATCACGATCGGCCGCGACAAGCCGGCGATGGTCGCGGCCGCTTCCAGCGCCTCGTCGAGCAGCCGCTCGGCCGGCACTACCCGCGACACCAGCCCGGCGCGCTCGGCCTCTTCGGCGCCCATCATCCGCCCGGTCAGGCACATGTCCATGGCCTTGGATTTGCCCACCAGCCGGGTCAGCCGCTGGGTGCCGCCGGCGCCGGGGATGGTGCCGATGGTGATCTCCGGCTGACCGAACTTCGCGTTGTCCGCGGCGATGATGAAATCGCACATCATCGCCGTCTCGCAGCCGCCGCCCAGGGCGTAGCCGGAGACCGCGGCGATCACCGGCTTGCGGCAGCGGGCGATGCGCTCCCAGCCGGCGGTGATGAAGTTTTCGGCGTAGGCCTGAATGTAGGTCTTGTCCTTCATCTCCTTGATATCGGCGCCGGCGGCGAAGGCCTTTTCGCTGCCGGTGAGCACGACCGCGCCGATGCTGTCATCGGATTCGAGGTCATCCAGCGCCGCGGTCAGGTCGGCCATCAGCGCGCTGTTCAGCGCGTTCAGCGCCTGCGGGCGATTGAGGGTGATCAGGCCTACGGCGTCGCGGCGCTCGACGAGAATGTTGTCGTAACTCACGGCTTCAATTCCTCCGGATTCAACGGGCTGTCAATTGTCAGACGAAAGGCACAATAGCAGAGCCTGTCGCAGCGCAGCAATCTCCGGGAGTGCGCCACTTGCATTGTGAACCAACCGGTCCCATAGTCGCCGCATGAGTGCTCACGAGGACCACCGGACAGGCCACCAGCTCGGCCCGCAGCCAGGCCACCAGCCCGGCCCGCAAGCCAGCGCCAGCGGGCCCCGGCCGGGCGACGCCTCGGCGCCCGGCCGGCCGCGCAGCTTCGATCCGCAACGCGCGCTGGAATCGGCCATGGCGCTGTTCTGGGAGCGCGGTTTCGCCTGCGCCTCGCTGCAGGATCTGCTGCGCGCCACCGGCCTGTCGAAGAGCAGCCTGTACCAGACCTTCGGCAGCAAGCGCGAGCTGTTCGCCCACTGCATCCGCCACTACAGCCAGAGCCGCGCGGCGCAGATGCGCGAACAGCTGGGCGCGGCGCCGACGGCGCTGGATTTCCTGCGCGCCTGCTTCGCCGAGATCGCCGCCACCGGCAGCGCCCAGGCCCGCCACGGCTGCCTGGTGATGAACACCGCCAGCGAATTCGCCCAGAGCGATGCCGATATCGCGGCGCTGGTGGGCGACAGCCTGGCGGGCTTTCGCAGCGTGTTCCGCGAGGCCGTCGAGCGCGCCCGACGCGAGGGCGACATCCCCGCCGACAGCGATTGCGCAGCGCTCGCCGACTATCTGCTGAGCAGCGTCAGCGGGCTGCGCACCATGGCCAAGGCCGGCGCCGACCGCGCGCGGCTGCAGACCACCGCAGATATCGTGCTGCGCGCGCTGGGTTGATGCGGCAAACCCGAGCGGCGGGCGGCAGCTCGCCAGCAGGGGTGGCCACCGGTAAAGACATCGTCGCCGTTGCGGTGAATTTTTTCGCAAAATTATGGACCAATCGGTCCGTAACAGACCAACAATGCGGCCGGGCACTGACCTTTCGCGCCGCAACAACCGGGAGCCACCCATGTCCGACACCTGCAAACTGAGCCTCGCCCCGCAGTCCATCGACAGCGCCGAACCGGCCGCCAAAGCGGTACTGGAAAAGGCCCGCGCCGCGGTCGGCTTCATCCCCAACATGTACGCCGGGATGGTCAACTCGCCGGGTCTGCTGGATACCTATCTGCACGGCTACGCGCTGTTTCGCAGCGAGTCGGGCTTTTCGCCGCAGGAGCAGGAGGTGGTGTTTCTGACCATCAGCCACGAAAACGCCTGCAGCTACTGCATGGCCGCGCACAGCACCCTGGCGGATATGAAAATGGGCGTGCCGGCAGAAGTGACCGATGCGATCCGCGACGGCGGCGAGATCCCGGATGCGAAACTGGCGGCGCTGAGCCGCTTCACCCGCAGCATGGTGCAGAGTCGCGGCAACCCGACCGACGGCGACATGCGCGCCTTCCTCGACGCCGGCTTCAGCGAGCGCCACGCGCTGGAGGTGATCCTCGCCATCGCGGTGAAGACCATCAGCAACTACTCGAACCACCTGTTCCACACCGAGGTGGACGAGATGTTCGCCGGCCGCCGCTGGCCGGGCTGAGCAAAACCGAAGCGCGGATCGGCACAAAATAAAGGGGCGCCGGATGGCGCCCCTCGCGTGCCCTGCCCCGCGGCGCGGTACTTCAGTGCTCGCCGCCGGCTTTGAAGTTGAACACCGCGCCGGCCTTGATGCCCGACGGCCAGCGGGTGGTGATGGTTTTCAGGCGGGTGTAGAAGCGCACCCCCTCCGGCCCGTGGATCGAGTGATCGCCAAACAGCGAGCGCTTCCAGCCGCCGAAGCTGTGATAGGCCACCGGCACCGGAATCGGCACGTTGACGCCGACCATGCCGATCTTCGCCCGGGTGGTGAAGTCGCGCGCGGCGTCGCCATCGCGGGTGAAGATCGCCGTGCCGTTGCCGTATTCGTGGTCGTTGATCAGCTGCAGCGCTTCCTCGTAGCTGCCGGCGCGCACCACGCACAGCACCGGGCCGAAGATCTCGTCGGTGTAAATGCTCATCTGCGGTGAGACATTGTCGAAGATGGTCGCGCCGACGAAGCAGCCATCCTCGTGGCCATCGACGGTGACGTCGCGGCCATCGACCACCAGCTTCGCGCCATCCGCCACGCCCTGGTCGATGTAGCCCTTGATGCGCGCCTGTGCCGCCGGGGTGATCACCGGGCCCATCTCGGTCTCCGGGTCGGTGTAGGGGCCGACCTTCAGCGATTCGATCCGCGGCACCAGCTGCTCCAGCAGCGCGTCGGCCGGCTCGTCGCCCACCGCCACCACCACCGAGATCGCCATGCAGCGCTCGCCGGCGGAGCCGTAGGCGGCGCCCATCACCGCGTCGGTGACCTGCTCCATGTCCGCGTCGGGCATCACCACCATGTGGTTTTTGGCGCCGCACAGCGCCTGCACGCGCTTGCCGCTGGCGCAGCCGGTCTCGTAGATGTACTTGCCGATGGCGGTGGAGCCGACGAAGGACACCGCCTGCACGGTCGGGTCTTCGAGCAGCGTGTCGACCGCCTCCTTGTCGCCGTTGACCACATTCAGCACGCCGTCCGGCAGGCCGGCCTGCTGCATCAGCTCGGCCATCCGCAGCGAGCAGGAGGGGTCGCGCTCGGAGGGCTTGAGGACGAAGGTGTTGCCGCAGGCGATGGCCACCGGGAACATCCACATGGGCACCATCGCCGGGAAGTTGAACGGCGTGATGCCGGCGACCACGCCCAGCGGCTGGCGGATCGAGTAGCTGTCGACGCCGGCGGCGACGCTGTCGCTGAACTCGCCCTTGAGCATCTGCGGGATGCCGCAGGCGAACTCGACCACCTCCAGCCCGCGGGTGATCGAGCCCTTGGCGTCGTCGATGGTCTTGCCGTGCTCGGCGGAGACCAGTTCGGCCAGCTCGTCCATGTGCTCGTGCAGCAGCGCGCGGTAGTTGAACATGATCTGCGCGCGGCGCGCCGGCGGGGTGGCCATCCAGCCCGGCAGCGCGGCGGCGGCGGCGGCGATGGCGGCACGCACCTCGTCGCCGCTGGCCAGCGGGCACTGCTTGATCACCTGGCCGGTGGCCGGGTTGTAGACGTCGCCGAAGCGGCCGCTGCTGCCGGCCACACGCTGGCCGCCGATGAAGTGGTGCAGGGTCTGCAGATCGCTGGCACTGCCGATTTGATCGCTGGCGGTAGACATGTCTCTCCTCCGGTTGTCTCTTTATTTGTCTCTTCGAATCGAATCGCCCGGCTTGTCGAGCGGGCCATCGAATGGTTCAGGCATTGGCTGCTGGCGAAGATACCGCGATCGACGCCATCGTGCAGTGCCGGCGCAGGCTCAGCCCCGGCCGCCGCTGGCACCAAAGATCGCCGCGGTTGTCGCCGGCACGGCCAACTGGCACCATCATTGGCCCATGCGCGGCAGAATACGCATTCGCCAGCCGCGACTTTAGCACCAGATTCTGGCCAGCCCCGGTACCAGCGATGCGCGAACAACTGCTCCACCTGCCCCGCGACAGCGACAAAACCCTGCAGGCGCAGATCCGCGAGATGCTGGTCTGCGCGATCCTCGACGGCAACATCCCGCCCGGCAGCCCGCTGCCCTCCGGGCGCAAACTGGCGCAACAGCTCGATGTGGCGCGCAACACCGTAGTGCTGGCCTACCAGCAGCTGGTCGACGAAGGCTATCTGCTGGCCCGCGAGCGCAGCGGCTACTACGTCAGCGAGGACATCATGCGCGGCGTGGCCGAGGCACCGCCGCGCGAGCGCCCGCGCGGCGAGCACGCGCCGGACTGGGAGGCGCGCTTTTCCGCCTCGCTCACCGAACACCAGCACGTGCGCGTGCCGCCGGACTGGCAGGATTACGACTACCCCTTCGTGCGCGGCCAGTTCGACCCGATCATGTTCCCGGTGGCCGACTGGCGCGACGCGGTGCGCCAATCGCTGTCGCTGCGCTCGATTCGCGAGTGGGCCGGCGACGCGGTGGAGGACGACGACGCGCTGCTGGTCGAGCAACTGCGCACCCGCGTGCTGCCGCGCCGCGGCGTGCTCGCGCAGGCGGATGAAATACTGGTGACGCTGGGCACCCAGCAGGGCTTGTACCTGCTCAGCCAGCTGCTGATGGATCGCGATTCCGTCGTCGGCATCGAAGACCCCGGCTACCCGGACGCGCGCAACGTGTTTCTGATGCGCACCCCGCAACTGCGCCCCCTGCCGGTGGATCGCGAGGGGCTGGTGGTGGATTCGCGGGTCGACGACTGCGACTACGTCTACGTCACCCCCAGCCACCAGTACCCGACCACCGTCACCCTGTCGCTGGCGCGCCGCCGCGCGCTGCTGGACAAGGCTGCCGAGCACGATTTCGTGATCATCGAGGATGACTACGAGAGCGAGACCAACTACATCGGTGAGCCGACCCCGGCGCTGAAAAGCCTCGACGACAACCAGCGGGTGATCTACCTCGGCAGCATGTCCAAGTATCTGGCCCCGGGGCTGCGCATCGGCTACATGGTCGGCCCGGCGGAGCTGATCCGCGAAGCGCGCATCCTGCGCCGGCTGATGCTGCGCCACCCGCCGGCCAACAACCAGCGCACCATCGCCCTGTTCATCGCCCAGGGGCACCACGACTCGCTGATCCGGCGCATCGCGCACACCTTCCGCGACCGCTGGCAGGTGATGCGCGACGCCCTCCACCACTACATGCCGGGGATGTCGGAGACGCCCTCCTTCGGCGGCAGCGCCTACTGGATCGAGGGGCCGCCGCAGCTCGACGGCGCACGCCTGTACGCCGAGGCCCGGCGCGAGAGCATCCTCATCGACCAGGGCTATCTGCGCTTTCTCAGCGACGATCCGCCGATGAACTACTTCTCGCTGAGCTTCTCGTCGATCGGCATCGAGCGCATCGAACCGGGCATCCGCGAGCTGGCGCGGCTGGTCGAGCGGCTCTCGGCGCGCTGAGACCGCTGCCCGACGCCCGGCTGCCCGACACCCGAGTCAGCCGCGGGCGATCTCGTCGGCGCTCAGCGCGCGGTTGTTGCCACCGCGCAGCATCACCAGCAGCAGGCAGCCGTCGGGGGTGCGCGACGAGTGCCGCGAGCCGGGCGCGTAGCTGACGAAATCGCCGCTTTGCAGGCGGCGGCCGTCGCCATCGATCATCTCCCCCTCCAGCAGCAGAAACTCCTCGTGGCCGAGGTGCTCGTGGGGGCGCGATTCGCAGCCGGCCGCCATGCGCAGCAGAAAGCACTCGAACTCGCCGTTGCCCACCGCGCCGCTGAGCGGCACCCAGCTCATCCCCGCCACCGGCTCGCCGTAGCGGTCGTAGGGGCGAAACCGGTCGGCGGCGGTGGCGACGATGCGGCGCAGAGTGGGATCGACGGCAAACATGGCGGGAATCTCCGGGCTTGTAAAAACGGTGCGGGATGGCCTTGTGGCCGGCCGGGACTGACAGCAAAAAGGGCCGGGGAAAACCCGGCCCTTTTTGCTGCTGTGGCATCGCCCGCCGGGCGGGCGGCGCAACTCAGCCGGTCTGCAGATAGGATTCCAGCGAATCGTCCAGCGCGTCCACCCATTTGGTGTGGTGCGCCGGGGCCATGGTGCCGGTCATCGGCGACACGTAGCCGTTGTCGCGGAAATTCATGATCCCCTGCTTCTTGTGCTTCTTCCACTGCATGAAGGCCTCGATGGCGCCGTCCACGTCGAAGCTCGGGTAGTCGGTCTCGGCGATCAGCTCGCGCACGTAGTTGCCCTGGTAGCGGATCGCGTCGTAGTCGTTCTCGCCGGCGTCCTCGGCGGCGACGCGATCGGCCACGTCTTTGGCGCGCTCGGCCTCACCGGGCACGTCGATGCGGCCCATGATGATGTCGCGCACGTACCAGGCCTGGGCGTCGAACATGTTGAAGGTGAACCACTGATCCTGCATGCCCAGGTAGAACAGCTTCGGGTTGTCGTTCCACACCACGCCTTTGTAGAGGTCCGCGGTGGCCAGGCGATTGGCGGTGCGCAGGCGCAGCTTGTCTTCCATAAAGGGGAAGAAATGCTGGTAGCCGGTGCACAGGATCACCGCGTCGATCTCTTTGCTGCTGCCGTCGTTGAAATAGGCGGTGCGACCGTCGACGCGCTCCAGCAGCGGCACCTCCTGCCAGTTGTCCGGCCAGTCGTAGCCCATCGGCGCGGTGCGGTGGCTGACGGTCACCGACTTGCAGCCGTACTTCCAGCACTGCGAGCCGATGTCCTCGGCCGAATAGCTGGTGCCGATGATCAGAATATCCTTGTCGATGAACTCGCGCGCATCGCGGAAATCGTGGGCGTGCAGCACGCGGCCGTTGAAGCTCTCAAAGCCGGGGTACTCGGGCACGTTGGGGGTCGAGAAGTGGCCGCTGGCGCAGATCACGTAATCGAATTCCTCATCCGTCTCGCGATCGTTGGGGATGTCCTGGGCGACCACCCGGAAATTGCCCTTGTCCGCGTTGTACTCGACGCGCCGCACCGGATTGCTGAAGCGGATCCAGTTGCGCACCCCGGCGCGCTCGACGCGGCCCTTGATGTAATCCCACAGCACCGCGCGCGGCGGATAGGAGGCGATCGGCTTGCCGAAGTGCTCCTCGAAGGTGTAGTCGGCGAACTCCAGACCCTCCTTCGGGCCGTTCGACCACAGATAGCGGTACATCGAGCAGTGCACCGGCTCGCCGTGCTCATCCAGGCCGGTGCGCCAGGTGTAGTTCCACAGGCCGCCCCAGTCGTCCTGCTTTTCAAAACAGACCAGCTCGGGGATATCGGCCCCCTTTTCGCGGGCGGACTGGAAAGCGCGCAACTGGGCGAGGCCGCTGGGGCCGGCGCCGATGATCGCAACTCGGGTCATGTCTTGTTCCTCCAGATTCGTTCGTCTTTATAGCGCCGCACCGGCGCGCGGCCGGTGGCGTGAGTCAGTGCGACGGGGGCGTGACTACGCAGGGATACTAAGGTGCGCCGCGAAAAGCGAAAATCCTCTCTGTGGAGTACCCACAAAGTTGCATCTGGCGCCCACCGCGCCGACCGCGCGGGCTGGGGTAAGATGCGCACAGAGCAGCGACCGCGAAAGCCAAGGCGCCATGTCCAAGCCCATCGACACCGACCTCGACAGCCCGATTGGCAGCCCGATTGGCAGCCCGATTGCCAGCCCGATTGGCAGCCCCATTGGCAGCCCGATTGGCCCCGGCGCCCCCGGCCGCTGCCAGCGCGCGCAAGCGATCGCAGAGGGCGCGATCCGGCCCGTCGCGCTGCTCGGCCCGCGGCAGCGCAGCGCCCGCAACACGCCGCCGGCGGCACTGGTCGCGCTGCTCGCCGCACTGGCGATAGCGCTGCTGACCGGCCTCGCCGGCGGCGGCGGGCTGCTGCTCGGCCTGTGGCTGGCCGCCGGCGGCGGCGCGGATTCCAGCCCGCTGGCCGCGCTCGATGGGCTGCCCGGCGCGGCGCCGGCCGCGGCGCTGGCAGCCGCGCTGTACGCAGCCCTGCTCGCCGGACTGGTCGCGGCGCTCTGGCACAGCGCCGCGCGCTGGCGCCGCTGGCGGAATCAATGCCCGGCCAGCGACACGGAAAGCGGCGCGGCCAACAGTGCGGCCAACAGTGCGGCCAACAGTGCGGCCAACAGTGTGGCCAACAGTGCGGAAAGCGCCGAGGCGAGCTGTCTGGCAGCGGTGCTCGACACACTGGAAAAACTGGTCGAAAACCCGCGTTCCAGCCAGCCCTTCGAGGATCTGCTGCGTTGCATCGAATGCAGCATCGGCGCCCGCGGCAGCGCGATCTTCATCATCGCGGACGGCCAGCCATCGCTGCTCGCCGCCACCGGCGGCGCCAATCTGGCGCGCCTGCAAGCGGTGGCCGGCGG
>Ga0207752_1000121_pt1 | contig 34921 bp, 32 predicted proteins | sample Pon2CUnioCityCA_6_FD_187272 | JGI IMG/M metagenome (GOLD analysis project Ga0207752, IMG submission 187272) | Marine sediment microbial community from Union City, CA, USA - Pond 2C Sediment 2 (SPAdes) | ecosystem: Environmental > Aquatic > Marine > Intertidal zone > Salt pond sediment ... | reverse complement strand
GCACAAGAACGACTGCAACAACTGGAAAATCGTCTGGCTCGCGAGACAAGCCCGGCCGTGAAGCAGGATATTGAGCACAACATCGAAAGTCTGCGCCGGCAGTTAAAAACCATCGAGGAATTGGAAAACGCGATGGAACGGGCCCGTCTGCGGCTGGAGAACACCCTCACCGCCATGGGAACGATCTATACCCAGACAATGCTGGTAGGAGCCAAAGATATTGACAGTGGCCGGGCCCGGCGCCTGCGCCAGGAAATCACCGACGAAGTACAGGAATTAAGTGACGTTCTCAGCGCCATGGACGAAGTCTACGTCGGGGAGAGCGCGCTCTGAAAAGTGCCTGGGCCGCGCCCTTACATTTGCGGGCGGTTAAAAAAGGGGGACAAACAGCCCCTGGGAGGCGAATGCGGTTGTCAAAACTGTCCACCTTTGGTACTATTTTCGATTGCAATCATATAAGAAAGTCGCCCACTGCCCGACGGCTGGTGGGTATAAAATGGAGATTTTTTGCCGATGAAAGTATTGTTGAAAGAAGACGTTGACAACCTGGGCTACGCTGGGGAGGTACATGATGTGGCCAATGGCTATGGCCGCAACTTTCTGCTGCCCCGCGGGCTGGCGGTAAAAGCCACAGCCGGTGTTCTGAAGCAGGCTGCGGCCTGGCGCGCCCGGGCTGAAGCACGCCGCGCCGAGTTACGCAAGGAATATGAAGAACTGACCGAGAAGATCAACGACATGCACCTTGTCTTCCGGGCCAAGGCCGGTGAAACCGGCCGCCTCTACGGTTCTGTGACGATGATGGACGTTGCCGAGCGCCTCAACAAGGAGCTGGGCACCGAGATCGACCGCCGCAAGTTTGACAGCGATTCCCTGCGCGATTTGGGCGAACATCGCATCCCCATCCACCTCGATCGGGATTTCCACCCGCAGTTGCTCGTTTTCATTCACCCCGAAGGGGGCGAGACAGATGAAGCGATTGAAGAGGCTCAGGAAGAAGCAGCAGAAGCAGCGGAAGCTGAGATTGAGCTTGACGTCACCGAAGAGGAAGCAGAAGAGATCGTCGAAGCGGTTGAGGCTGACGAGTAGTTTTACCTCGAACAACTGGATCGCAATCGTCTTAAGCCACTGGTGTCACAGTGGCTTTTTTTCAATTGACGATCAGGGGTGAAGAAAATGGACGAACTGGGTTCTATCCTCCGCGAGGCACGTGAGATGAAAGGTCTCACGCTGACTGACGTGCAGGAAGAGATCCGCATAAACAGTCGCTTCCTGGATGCCCTGGAACGGGGTGAATATGCAACATTACCCACACCGGTTCATGTCCGGGGTTTTCTGCGCAACTATGCCCGTTTTCTCGATCTCGATCCGGCCCCCCTCCTGGAACGTTATGAAGCGAATGTAAGCCAGCGACCGCCATCGCCGGCGCCGGAGCCAACAGCACCGGAAATACAACCGGCTGACTCGGTGGTCACGCAGGCAGAGCAGCCGTTTTTCAACCCGGTGAATGTCGATCTCCAGGGTGAACCGGCCGGGGCAGAGTCAACGGTGCGCCTGGTGATCATCGTCGCCCTGTTAATAACCATCGGGCTCGCAGCCAGCCGCTTCCTTCCCCTTTTGCGGGGGCAGGGAGACGGTCGCGACAACTTGCCGCAATTGATCGAGGGAATTCTTGCCGGCGACGAAGAAGAAGCGCCCGGAGCCGGCACCGCTGCGGAAGAAGACGCGACACCAGTAGTAACGTCAGAACCAATCTTGCCAACCGGCCGCAATAATCCTGATGCAGCGGGCACCGTCCAGGCAGCAGCATCCCCCACCCGTCCCCCTCTGCCGGCGACAATGGAGGAAATTCGCCTGCGCCTGGACATCACCGAGCGAACGTGGATGCGTGTAACCATTGACGGCGAGATTGTCTTTGAGGATCAGGTTACCCAGGACGACGGTCCTTTTGAGTGGGACGCCGAGGAAGAGGCGCACCTGCTCACCGGCAACGCTGCCGGCGTCTTCATCACCATCAACGATACTGAAATCGGTAAATTGGGCGGACGCGGGGAAGTACAGGAACAAACCTGGACCACCACCGGAAATCAATAGAGACCAGAGCCTGGTACACAACCAATCTCTGCTCTCTAAACTCTGAAAATATGAGCAAAGCGAAACGCAAGAAGAAATTTCACATGGTCAGCCTTGGCTGCAGCAAGAACACGGTAGACTCCGAGAGCATGGCCGCCCTGCTGGGGCGCGCCGGCTTTCAGGGGACCAGCGAGTTAGATGAAGCCGGGGTATTGATCGTCAATACCTGTGGTTTTATCCAGGCAGCCAAAGAAGAATCTATCGGCGTCTTGCGAGAGCTGGCCGCCCACAAAGGACCCGATCAGCTCCTGATCGCCGCCGGCTGCCTCTCCCAGCGCTATGGGCCGATGTTAATCCAGGAGGTGCCGCAGATCGACGGCGTTATCGGCACCCGCCGCTGGATGGACATCGTGCCCTTTATCCGCCGCCTGCGCCGGCGCAAACATCCTGAACCCCTCTACCATCTGCCCGATGAAGCGACGACAGTCGGCCGGGATGAGCGCGACGTTCTACGCGTTGCCCCCCAGGGAACCAGCGCCTATCTCAAGATTGCCGATGGCTGTCGCCGGCCGTGTGCCTTCTGCACCATTCCCGAAATTAAGGGCACCCTGGTCAGCCGGCCGCCGCAAGCGATTCTCGACGAGGCGGTCCGTCTCCAGGAAGCGGGTATGCGCGAGATTATTCTCATCGCTCAGGACACCACCGATTACGGCCATGACCTGGGCCAGAGAAACGGCCTGGCAAGGCTGCTCGACCAGATGGTAGAAGCCGCCCCGGAGATCGATTGGATCCGGATTATGTACGCCTACCCGGGTTATGTCACCGACGAATTGATTGAGACAATGGCCCGCCACACCCAGATTCTCCCCTATCTGGATATCCCTCTACAACATGCCCACCGGGAAACGCTCAAGCGCATGCGCCGGCCGGCCAACCTGGAATGGGTCTACCACACAGTAGAGAAATTGCGGGACGCCATGCCCGATCTGGCCATCCGCACCACCTTTATCGTGGGCTACCCCGGCGAAACCGATGAGGAATTCGCGGCGCTGAAGCAATTTGTGCGCGACTTGCGCTTCGACCGGGTTGGCGCTTTCACCTACTCTTACGAAGCATCCACCCCGTCGGCCACCGTCGCCTCGCAGGTGCCGGATGAAGTGAAAGAAGCTCGCCGCGATGAGCTGATGGAGTTACAGCAACAGATCTCCCTCGAAAAAAACCAGGAACAGGTTGGCCGCACCCTCCCCGTCCTGGTGGAAGGGATTGGCGACGGTGTCAGCGTGGGCCGCAGCTACCGGGATGCTCCGGAAATTGACGGCATGGTCTTCATTCCGGGCGAACTGCCCGTCGGCGAGATTGTACCCGTCCATATTGATGGGGCCATGGTTTACGACCTGACCGGCATCCCTGATGAGTACCAAGAGGGACAAAATATCATCAGCCTCGCCAAGCTCGATGTCACGAAACAGCCTCCAGTTGCATCTAAAGGGTAGGAAGTAACAACATAAAGACTGGACGTTAGAGATTGGCGGTTGATTTAATAGGGCAATCTCTAATCTCCGATCTCCAATCTCACAGGTGTATTTATGCCAAAATCACGTTTTACCTGGATCTTGCTATTCCTTGGCGTCCTCCTTCTGGGAAGCGCCTGGATTCTGGAATCCCGCGAACCGGCCGACAGTACGGCCGAAGCAGCCGGCGTAGCCGAGGCCCCGGCCGTGGGCTATCTTGCACCCGACTTCACCCTTACGACCCTCAACGGCCAAACCTTCACCCTGAGCGAGCAGCGGGGCCGGCCGGTTGTCGTCAACTTCTGGGCAACCTGGTGCCCGCCCTGCCGCGCCGAAATCCCCCATTTTCAGGACGCCAGTGTCAAGTATAACGGCCAGGTAGCCATCATTGGCGTTGACGATGGCGAGACCATCGCAAAAGTTGCACCCTTTGCCAATGAGATGGGGATCACGTATCCTTTACCCGTGGATGAAAATAGCATCGTCAGCAGCCGTTACCACGTGAACTCCCTCCCTTCCACCTTCTTCATCGATAGCGAGGGCGTCATCCAGAAGATCCACATCGGCCTCATCAACCAGGCCGTGCTCGAAGATCAAATCGAACAACTGCTAGCCAACTAGAGACGCTAATTTGCTACCAACAATAGAAATCGGCCCCCTGGTTATCCCCAGCGCGGGTCTTGTCTACATCCTGGGAATCTGGCTGGCGCTGACCGCTGCCGAAAAAGCAGCAGCCCGGCTGGAACTGAACGTAGCGGCCACCTATGGCGTGGCCGTGACCACCCTCGCTACCGGCTTCATTGCTGCCCGGCTGGCCTTTGTCGCCCTCCACTGGAACGCCTACCAGCAAAACCTGCTGGGCATTGTCTGGCCGCTCACCAGCGGGTACTCTCTCCCGGCCGGCTTGCTCTTCGGCATCGCCGGCGGCTTCTTCTATGGCCGCGCAAAGCAATTACCGGCCGCCAGGACCCTGGACGCGCTGGCCCCCAGCTTGATCACTCTGCTGATGACAGTCAGCCTGGCCGATTTTCTGGCAGGCCCCGGCTATGGCCTCCGGGCCGATCTTCCCTGGAGCATCGACCTTTTCGGCGTTCGTCGCCACCCGGTCCAGTTGTACGAATTGTTGGGCGGATTCCTGGCGCTGGCTGGCTGGTGGCTTGCCCGGCGGTCTCCACAACCCTTCCCCGGCCGGCTGTTCCTGGTCAGCACTACCATTTACGGGAGCACCCGCCTCGTCACCGATGCCTTCCGGGCCAACGCCTGGCTTAGCACTGATGGCTACCATCTTCTTCAAATTATCAGCCTGCTGGCCGTCCTCCTTTCCCTCCTCCTGCTGGCCTATCTCAGCCCACCCTCAGTGGCCGAACAGTAGCGACCAGACGACCAGACGCTCCGCTTGTCCCGGCCGGGCGCTTACGTTAAACTCCCTCCATGCGCCGCCTGTTCATTCTTCTATTTATTGTCCTTCTGATCGGCACCGGGCTATTTTTCTGGTTGCGCCCCGACGAAGGGGCAGCGGCCGTCGGGCCGCCGGTGGCCTTTTGTCCCGGCCCCGATCTGTACGGCTACACCTGCGCCGATGGCACTCCCTTCGCCTACATTGACGCCACGCAGAATAGCGGTCTCCACCAGGACGATGGCGCCGTCCAGATTCCGCTTCCCTTCACCTTTACTTTCTACGGCACCCCCTACGAATCCGTCTGGGCCGGCACTAACGGCGTTCTCCAGTTTGGCGGACGAAACCCACGCTTCAGCAATGCCTGCCTCGACGACGGACCAGTCGTCGATATGGGCGATATGATTGCGCCCTATTGGGACGATTTTGACCTGACTTTTACCGGTGCACTGGAAGTAGAAACCGTCGGCGAGGCGCCCGACCGGATCTTTGTCGTCGAATGGGACGAAGTTCCCCCTTATACCCAACCCCCAGAGGAAGCGGTAACCTTCTCCGTACAACTCCACGAGTCGAGCAATGACATCGTCTTCCTCTATCCGGATACAACCACCAGCGCCGGTCTCCGTGGCAGCAGCGCCACCGTCGGCCTGCAGAGCGAGGCTCAGGCCCTCTCCTTACAATATAGCTGCAATCAGGCGGTCGTGGGAGACGCCAGCGCCCTCCACATACGGCACCCGGCCGAACCACCTGAAGAGATCGGTCTCGATGTCGAGGCGATGACCTGGGCGAGCGCACCTGTCTCCCGTCCTGCGCTGAAGGGTCCCCCCGCCCTGCTTCGGGAGAAGGTGGGTGAGAAGGGATCGGCAGCGCTGCCCACCCTGCGCCGCCACTGGTTGAATCAGCCCCGGCCCCTGCTCTTCTCCTGGCATTGGGCCGACCTGGACGGCGACGAGACAGAGGAACTGCTCGGTCTGTGGCATGGCCCGGCCGGGCATCCGGAAGCGGCACAGGTTGCCGTCTTCAGCGTTGGGGAGGGCAAAACCCTCGGCGAGACTGCAGCCGTTACCCCTCGCTTCGTCTCCCTCCTCTCCACCCGCGAAATCGAATTTGCCCGGCCGGAGCTGATCGCCACGCAGGACCTCACCGGCGACGGCCTGGCCGACCTCCTGCTGCAGGATACGATTAGCAACCGGGTTGCCGCCATCACCTTCACCCAGGCGGGCGCGACCCTCCACCACCTGGCCCAGGTGTGCCGGGGAGCGGTTGCCCTGCGCGACGCGAACGGCGATGGCACAATCGACCTGTTGCGCGGCCAATGCGGGACGATCATGCCCAAAACCATCTATAGCTGGCAGAGCGACCATTTCGCGCGTCTTCGGCCCTGAGAAAGCCCCTCTTTCCGTCGCCGCTCGCCTGCCTGCGACCACCAACAACTCACCACCTATCTCCCCCTTGCCAACAGCGCAGGAAAACGTTACTATGCAATCTGCGTAGCCACAAGTGGCCGGCCGCCAGGGTAACGGTCGCATCTGGCCACCACACATCCCTGCGATGTGTTCCGTAAAAGCAGTCCTAATTCGATACGGATGAGAGGAGACGATGTTTGAAGTAAACGGCACCTATGCCAATCGCAAAGGCACCTATCAGGTCCTGAGTATTGACGAGCCAAAAATGACGGTGCGCTACGAAGATGGAACAACGGCCGTGCTAAATATGAGCATCCAGGCTCGCATCTGGGAAAATATCCAGAGTGAGGAAGAGGTACAGCAGGCAACCCGGGAAGCACGTGAACGCCGTAGAAGAACCGGCACACGTTTTTACATCAAATCAATTAGCCTGGAAGTTGAGGAGGATCTCACCCTCCCCGGCTGGCGGGAACGTTTTACAGTTGCCCACCCAGACTCGCCTGCCTTAAAGGTGGGGGACCGGATCCTCTATTATGCTGTGGAAGATAGGGTTTTCTTCGCGCTGGCTACCGTCACCGGACCTGAGGCAGAAACGGTCCCCAAAGGTTTCTTCTACTCCAACAAAGAAGCACGCGCCTTACGCTTTTACCCGATTGAACTTGAGGAGCATGCCTTTGACCTGAGAAATGGCGTCCGGCTGGATTACGTGGAGCTAGAGAGCGAACCCGATTACCGGCACCTTCTCCAGGAACCAAACCGTTACCTGGAAGTAAACGAAGATGATTTTGAACTAATCGCAGAGACCTTAAGCGAGGCTACCGACGAAGAAGACGAGGATTTCGAAGACGAGGAAGAAGAAGAGGAATTTGAAGAATAAGATGATGCCTGCCAATCGAGACACTGAACACATTCTGGTCTGCGTTGCCTGGCCGTATGCCAGCGCCGACATTCATCAGGGCAACGTCACCGGTTCTTATCTTCCGGCCGACATCTATGCCCGTTACCACCGCCTGCGGGGCAATCATGTCCTCATGGTTTCCGGTTCAGACAGCCACGGGACCCCGGTGACAGTCAAAGCAGATGAGGAGGGGAAATCTCCGGGCGAAATTGTCGATTACTATCATGCCCGTTTTCTGGAGCTCTTTCAGAAGCTGGGCCTGAGTTACGATCTTTTCACCCACACCGACACAGAGAACCATTTCCGGGTTTCCCAGGACATCTTCCTGGCCTTACAGAACAACGGTTTCATGTTCCGTAAGGTCACCTCCCAGATGTACTCGCCGGCGGCCAATCGCTTCCTGCCCGACCGCTACGTCGAGGGGACCTGCCCCAATTGTGGCTATGCCCGGGCCCGCGGTGACCAGTGTGACAATTGCAACTCCCTCTTCGAAAGCGCGGCCGAATTGATCAATCCCCACAGCCGTCTCGACGATAGCGCGCTGGAATTGCGGGATACCGAGCATTTCTTCCTCGATCTGGCCAGGCTCGCCGACGAAGGGCTGGCCGGCTGGATTCAAGCAGACAAGGACCATTGGCGCCCGCAGGTGATTAACTTCGCCCGCAATCTGATCCTCAACGAAGGGTTACACGGCCGGGCTGTGACCCGAGATATGGATTGGGGCATTCCGGTTCCCGTCCCCGGCTTCGAGCACAAAGTACTCTATGTCTGGTTTGAAGCCGTCATTGGCTATCTCTCGGCTGCCATTGAATGGGCAAAGAATCAGGGAGAACCGGAAGCCTGGAAAGCGTGGTGGTACGGTGACGATGCCCGCACCCTCTACTTTATCGGCAAGGATAATATCCCCTTTCACGCCATCATCTGGCCGGCCCAATTGCTGGGGATCAGGCGCCTCTACGAAACGGATGAAACCCAGCGGTTGAATCTTCCTTACGATGTCCCGGCCAACGAGTTCATGAACATGGAAGGGCGTAAGATCAGCGGCAGCCGCAACTGGGGCGTCTGGATGCTGGACGCCTTGGAACGGCACGACCCGGATCCGCTCCGTTATTACCTGACGGTGACAATGCCGGAGACGCGCGATAGCGACTGGAGCTGGCAAGGCTACATCGCCCGCAACAATAATGAACTGGTGGCCAACTGGGGTAATCTGGTCCACCGCGTCCTCAACATGACCAGCCGCTACTTCGACGGCGCCGTACCTGAGCCGGGCACGCTCCGGCCGGCCGACACCGCCCTTCTACAACAGATCGACGACGGGTTCTCGGCCGTCGGCTCCCTCTACGACAGCAGTAAATTCCGGGCAGCCGCCCAGGAAGCGATGAGCCTGGCCACCCGCGTTAACCAATATCTCGAGGAAATGAGCCCCTGGAAAACGGCGAAGACCGACGAAGAGGCGACGGCCCAAACGCTATATACTGCCCTCCAGGCTATCAACGGTCTCAAAATCTTACTGGCGCCGATCCTGCCCTTCACCAGCCAGCGCCTCCACGAGCTCCTTGGTGAAGAGGGGCAGCTCTTCGGCGAGCAAATCGTCCGCGAATTTGCCGAAGAAGAGCGATCACATACCGCCCTGACCTACGACCCGGCGGCAGCCACCGGCACCTGGCAGCGAGAAGAGATCCCGGCCGGACGGCGGCTACCCAAACCGAAACCGCTCTTCAAGAAGCTAGACGATAGCATCGCCGATGAGGAGCTGAGCCGCCTGGGCCAGCCCCCAGACTAGGTCGGCGGCCACGTACAAAGAGAAAGGGAGGTTGACGATGGCCTACACAGATGAGCAACTATCCGCCTATCTCGAGTCTCTGGTACCAGAGCGCCCCGAGGAAATGAAGAGGATGGAAGCCTATGCTGCAGAGCATGGCTTTCCCATAATCGGCCCGGCAGCCGGCTATTACTGTTACCTGACTGCCCGCATTATGGGCGCTCACCGCATCTTTGAACTTGGTTCCGGCTACGGGTACTCTACCGCCTGGTTTGCCCGTGCCGTGCAAGAGAACGGGGGTGGAGAAGTATTCCATACCGTCTGGGATGAAGACCTCTCCCGGCGGGCGCGCCAGCACCTCGCGGCCCTGGGATATGACGACCTCATGCATTACCGCGTGAGCGAATCGGTCCAGGCGTTGGAGAACGCCGACGGCACCTTTGACCTGATTTTCAACGACATCCACAAGCGCGCTTACCCCGAGATACTGCCCCTCCTCTACGAGCGTCTGCATCCGGGCGGTGTCCTCATCGTGGATAACGTGCTCTGGAGCGGGCGCGTCTTAGATGAAAGGAATCACGAAGAATCGACAGAAGCGATCCGCGAGTTTACCAGGCTTATAACGACCGACGATCGCTGGCTCGCCTCCCTGGTTCCCATCCGTGACGGGCTCATGGTTGCCTACCGGCGAGAAGAAGAGGCAACCTGAAGCCCCGGCAGTTCGCAGCAACCGCTGACGCGGTTGCCGGCAGCTGAAACCGCTACTACGAACCGGGAAAATCCAGGCTACGAAACCGGCTCAATCGTCATCATCACACGCGGCCGGGGACGGAGCGTGGCCACCGGCTGGGCCTCGACCGGGTTACCCGGCACCAGGCGGAAGCGGTACTGGTCCGCCATCATCGCCATAATTAGCGTGGCCTCCACCAGCGAGAAGTCCCTGCCGATGCAGAGGCGCGGACCGCCACCAAAGGGATAATATTGGTAGCGATGGTGGGTCTTTTTGCTTTCCTCGCTAAAACGTTCCGGGTCAAAACGGTATGGCTGCTCCCAGAAATCAGGATCGCGGTGAGTGACGTACGGGCTGAGCATCACCATCTTCCCGGCCGGGATATGGTAGCCACACACCTCGTCATCCTCGATCGCCTCCCGGGCGAACATCCATGCCGGGGGGAAGAGCCGTAACGATTCGTCCAGCACCTGCCTCGTGTAGGTCAGGCTAGGAACGTCCTCGAAGCCCGGCCGGCGCCCGCCTAGCACCGCCCGTGCCTCTTGCCGCACCTTTTCCGCCAGATCCGGCATGCGGGCCAGGATATACCAGGTCCAGGAAAGTGCTGATGCCGTCGTTTCATGCCCCGCGAAGAAAATCGTTACCACCTCATCCCGGATCTGCTTGTCGGTCATCCGCTCACCGGTATCCGCGTCCTGTGCCTCCAGCAACATTGTCAGCAGGTCATCCGGCGCTGCCTCCGGGTTCTCCGCGAGGAGCGCCCGCCGTTCCTCGATCAGGCCATACATCATCTCGTCCAACGTCTCCAGCGCTCGCCAGAATCGTATATTCGTCGGCGTGGGCAGCCGGTCAATGAAGGGCAGCGGATTGAACATCATCTGGTTCATATACTCCAGCCCGACCTCGAACGCTTCCATCAGGGTTTCTGTCTGCTCGCCGACATCGGCACTGAACATCGTACGGGCGATAATCCGCTGGGTCATGCGCGTCATCTCTGCGCCTAGGTCAAACGGTTCCCCACTCTCCGCATACTGTTCCCACGCAGTCAGCATCTCATCCGCCTCGTCCACCATCGTTGCGGAAAAATCCTCGATCCGCTGCCGGTGGAACATCGGCTGAATCAGCCGCCGCTGCCGCAGCCAGAAATCTCCTTCGCTGCTTACCAGGCCTTCGCCGATCAGGGGTTTCACTTCGTCGTATCCCTTGCGATAATTCTTCTGATTCTTCTGCAAAATATGTTGCACACCGTCAGGATGGCTCACCAGGTAAAGCGTTTCCGGCCCCATCTCCAGCCGGGTGACCGGACCATAACGCTGGGCCACATCGTCGAAAAAGTAAAGGGGATCCGGGCCGATCTTAGGGATGACACCTACGAAAGGGTACCCTTCCGGACCGGGCGCTTCTTTGGTCGTCACAGTTTGTTTTTCTACAATTGGGCTCTCATCCATTTTGTATCTCCTCAATCAATGCTGTCTTGGGTGTGATCTCCTACCCCTTCAACTATTATGCCAGAAAGAGATTAGAGCCGTACAAGAATTAGGGGCAAACCGGCGGGGAAATATCTAGACCGGCGCCCAGAATCCGTTATCATGGGACCATGAACAAAACACCGATGCCTTCGCGTCCCAACCTGGCGCTAACCGGCCTGCTGCTGGTGCTTGTAGGTTACCTGCTGGTGGGCACCCTCTACGCCTTGCGGACCCCACCCTGGCAGGCGCCAGATGAACCGGCCCATTACAACTATATTCGCCAGCTTGCCGCCGGCCAGATGCCCGTCATGGAAAGGCAGGATTACGACGAAACCTATCGCGCGGAGATCGTGAGCGCCGGCTTCGCGCCTTCGTACACCATCGATCCCCTGACGTATGAGGATTGGCAACCCCCTCTCTACTACCTGTTGCAGACACCTCTCTTCCTGCTCGTCGACGGAGCGTTACTTCCTTTGCGCCTCTTTTCGTTACTGTTGGGCGCTGGAGTTGTCCTCATGACCTTCGGCGTGGCCCGGCAGGTGTGGCCCGGCCGGGCGTGGCTCGCCCTCACCGCCACCGCCTTTGTCGCCTTTCTCCCCCAACACGTCGCCATGCTGGCCTCTGTTAATAATGACAGCCTGGCGGAGTTATTAATTGCCGCCCTGCTCTGGCTCTTATTGTTGGCAACCGGCAACCGTCCGGACGCTAATCCTCAGGGATCCCAAACCCGGGACCGCCTGTGGATCGCGATCGGCGTGCTCCTGGGATTAGGCTTCCTCACAAAAGCCACCGTCTACATTATGGCCCCCGTCGTCGCGCTCGCCCTCCTCTTGCGTTACCGTAAATCGTGGACCGCCCTTGTCCGGGCCGGCCTGCTCACCTTTCTCCCGGCCGGCCTGCTCGGCACTCTTTGGTGGGGCCGCAACCTGCTCGTCTATGGCTGGCCCGATCTGCTGGGCAAAGAAGCCCACGATGCCGCCGTCGTGGGTCAGAAACTGACCACCACCTGGATTTCGGAAATCGGCCCGCTCCCCGCCTTGCGCAGCTTCCTGCAAACCACCTTTCAGAGCTTCTGGGGCCAGTTTGGCTGGATGGGCGTGTTGATGGACAGTCGCATTTACCTCATTCTCTTTCTCTTCACCCTCATCGTCCTCGCCGGCCTCCTGTGGCAGCTCCTCAGCCCGCCGAGCAAAAGTCGCCGGCAACGCCAATCTGCCACCGATTCCCGATCACCCATCCCTGATCCCCAATCCCTGATTCTGACTATTACTTTCCTTCTCAGTCTCGCCCTCTACCTGGGGTACAACGTCACCTACGTCCAACATCAGGGACGCTACCTGTTCCCCGCGCTGATCCCCATCAGCCTGGCGGTAGCTGTGGGAATTTGGGCCTGGGTCCGCCCGCTGATCAAGCGCTGGCCACCCCTTGCCTGGCTGCTTCCCGCCGGATTCGCCCTGGCACTGGCGGGCCTTGATTTACTGGCACTCTTCCGATTTATCGTGCCGGCGTTGACTTAGCAGGAATTAGGGAGTGGAGACCCGGGATCCCTTAGGCTGATCCCCGCTCCCTGATCCCCGGAGAAAAACTATGAAACCTATTAGCATTGACGGTATATTCTGGGCCGACGGCACACTCCGGGTGCGGCGCATCCGGCTGGACAAGGAGTGGGTCTCCGTCGGACAGGGACGCCAATGGACCGACGACGATGGGCACCATGTGCTGATCATGCTCCATGGCGAAGAAGTACGAGAAATGGTACTGGCGCCCGGCGCCCTGGTCTGGCAACTCAAGGACACAGCAGGGCCGGCAACCGGACTCGCCTGAGCCGGTATCTGTCACCCAAACTTTGAGCCACGCTGTGAGCCACGCTCCCTCTCCGGCCGGCACGGCTACTCTTGCTGCCCCTCTCGCAACAGCCGGTACTTAACCCACTCATAGTAAGCCATGTAGCCACTCAGGCGCAATCCGTGGAATCCATCCCGATACCCCTTCAGCTTAAAAAAACGCCACCAGAAATGGCGCAGCGGCTGGGTGTAAGGGGTATATAGCTTGGGGGTGACTCCCTGCTCCTTCAGTATCGACGCCTCGTAACGTGTATAGCGGCGTTGGACATCGTGGAAATGCGCGATATCCCGGTAATTGTAATGCACCAGAGCATTCTCCAGAGTGCCGATCTCGCCGTCCACATCTGCGACCTCGTGAACGGGGCGCCGGTAACGAACGTACCCGTGGCGGAAGAGGCGCAACTGGTAATCGGGATACCAGCCTCCCCCCCGGGTTAAGCGCCCGAAGATAAAATTGTGACGGGGCACGTACCAGCCCGCTTCCGGCCGTGTTTCGATAACGCGCCGCACCTCATCACCCAGAGCCGGCGTCCCCCGCTCGTCCGCATCCACAAAAAAGACCCAATCGGTTTCCACCGCCGCCAGCGCCGCATTTCGTTGCTGCGCAAAATTGGTAAAGGCCCGCTGTCGAACCTCGGCCCCCGCTGCGCGCGCCAGCGCCGCCGTCCCATCCTTGCTGAAGCTGTCAAAGACCAGAACCCGATCTGCCCACGACAATGTCTCAAGGCACGCCTCAATATGGTCGGCCTCGTCCAGGGTGAGGATGATGGCGATCAGTTCAGTCAACGCGTGATCCTGGCTATCCGGTTACGATTTCACCCGAGGCAGGGGCCGGCGCCTCCGCCGGCTCCCAGAAAGACGCGGCTGTGCGGTAAGCTTCACACAGCACCGGCCGTTCTGCCTGCGCTGCCTTGCGGGCCAGGCCCACCTGCGCCAGGCGCCGCGAAATCATCCAGATTAGCCGTCCATGATGCTTGCGGTACAGGCGAGCCCGGCTGCCCCAGAGATTGATAATCGACCGGGCAGGCACCTGTTTGGTGCTCTCACCACCATAGTGGACGATCTCCGCCGCCGGCACCGTATAGATCGACCAGCCGGCCTCACGAATGCGCCAGCTCCAATCTATCTCTTCACAATACATATGAAAGGACTCGTCAAACCCCCCCGTCTTCTCCGCCACGTCCCGGCGGACCATCATCGCCGCGCCTAAAGGATGGTCCACGGCAAAAGGCTCGCCTCCGGGTGCGTAAAGACGGCGTGGATAGCGGCCATTCAGGCGACTGTCATAAAAGCGCGTGGGCAGAGGCCAGAGGTCAAACAGAATCTGGTTGATGCCCGGGAACGAAAACGCGCTATGTTGGAAACGACCATCGCGATAGACGAGGCGCGCACCCACCATCCCGGCTTCCGGGCATTCGTCCAAACATCCGACCAGATGGTTCATAGCACCCGGCCGGACAAGCGTATCCGGGTTAAGCAGAAAATAGTGACGCGGTTCGGCCGCCGCTGCCGCGGCCATCCCCTGATTATTGGCCGCCCCAAAACCTACGTTCTGCTGGTTCGCAATTACATGGGTATCGGGGAACAGGTTCTCCAACAGAGCAAGGGTACCATCGGTGGAACCATTATCGACCACCCACACCCCGCCCCGCAGACCGGACTGGCGAAAATCAGCATAAACCGTGGCCAGGCATTCCGCCAGGTAATCCCGGACGTTCCAACTAACAATCACAACTGCTACATCAAGCATACATTCCCTTGTAAAGACTCGCTCTGTCGTCCAGCAACCAAAAAGACATCAGGGTCCCCCGAGTGCCGGGAATTCCCCGTCAGTAGCACTACTTTAGCTGTTAAAAGCTAGCTGCAGTTTAAGCTCGGATTAGAAGGTAGTAAGCGTTACTGTGCTGTGCGTTCCTCACACAAGGGCATATGGTCCTCATCCGGCACGTCCACCAGCATCGCGTGCGGATCCACCCGGTTGTTGAACTGGGATATTTCCACGTCTTCATGGATCAGGCCCGCCCACACCGGTTGCGGGTTACGCACGCCAAATACGTCGACCACCCGGATACCCCCGTTCACGACCACCCGCTGCCCCGGCATCAGGTAATAATAATCGTCAATCTTCGTCAGATCTTCCGGGGTACCCAGACCCCAACGGTACGGATAATCACTCAGGGCATTTTCATAGCCGATGCCCACTCGGAAGACGCCAGACTCCGTGGGCCAGTCCACCGTGTTGTAATTCCAATCAGAATCGTAGACGGTACCCGACCACGGGCCGGTGGTGCGAATCGGCGTCTCCCCATAATTCTCCACCGTTACTGTAAAGAATACGGTATTACAAATCTCGACCGCCGTTGTATTAAGAGCGAGCGTATCACCGGCAACCGGCGAAACGATCTTGGCATACGGCACGCCGCCCAGTTCAATCGTCAATTCGTCCTCAACCCGTACCCGCTGTCCTTCAAGATCTTCGGCCACAGCAATAACCGGGTAAGTGCCGTCGGGTGGGGGTGCGGCCCCGTCGTCGACCCCTCCGGCGTAATCATAAACATGGCGCCCCCCTTCCCTCGGTGGTACATCCAATGGTCGCTCGACAATCGGCACTTCCGTACCATCGTCCAGTTCCAAAAAGACGTCAATATCCTCCACCGTCTTCACCAGGTCAAAATCAATATTCACCCGGTCGCTGATCCCATCCCGATTCGGGGTAAAGGTGTTTTTATCCAGGCCAAAACCAGTAATCAAAGGCAACACTGGATCGGCCTCAGCCACCGTCAGCCGCCCCTCGACCTGTTCTACCTCGCCGGCGCCGTCGGTAGCTTCCACCACCCACTTATATTCGCCATCCTGCAGGAGCCGGGCCAGAATCTCTCCCTCATACGCCTCCTCCGCCGGCAAACGATACCCCTCCACCACCCCGCTAAAGAACACCTCATATTCGTCGGCGCCGCGCGGGCGTGCCCGGCGGAAGTAATGACGCTCACCATCGGCATCCTCGAAGTAAATCGAGACGTCGGCATTGCGGGAAAGCGTGTAGCTGATGGACGTAATATCCTGTTCCCCATCAGCATTCGGTGTAATCACCGACTCTGTTACGCTGACGTCGCGTAAGAGGGAGCCGTCCCCGCGCCACAGGCGCCGGCCGGCAGCCACCGCGGCAATCACGAAGAGCAGGGCAACAACTGTTACCAGAATGGGAAAGAGTGGCTTCTTTAACATGTCGCCAAGTTTACCAGAGGCGAAAAAGGGTTGCGAGAATAGCACGGCTTCCACTCTCGTTGATTATGTTTCTTCTCATCTAACGGGAAGGTGAACGATTCATTCCTGTTGGTTTGAGAGCACAACAAAACGATGATACAATCTCGCCAGTCTTAATCCAGATTCAAGGTCATTGCGGCAATTGAAGTCAGGCCCTGTTAGCAATTAGCTGGCAGCTGTTTTTACGGAGAAAGAAAAAGGAAATGAGCCAATACGGAGCCGACAAAACTTGGCCCTTTGCCGAGGGTGGAGGACCGACGATAGGTATAGCCACCGCTCTCTGGGGTGCCGTCCTATTCCTGTGGCGGCGCCGGCCGGGCACTTTCCTGGGAGTGCTGGCCGCGCTGCTCAGCACCTTCTGGTTACTTATCCTTTACTTTTTCCGCGATCCGAACCGCGATCCCCTTCAGGAACCCGGCCTGGTGGTCAGCCCGGGCGATGGCGAAGTAGTGGCAATCGTGAAAGAGCACGAACCACACTTCCTCCGGCAAGACCTTATCCGGATCAGCATCTTTCTCTCCATCTTTGACGTCCACGTCCAGCGCGTGCCCCTTGGCGGGCGCGTAACCAGGGTCGAGTACCGGCCGGGTAAATTTCTGCAGGCATTCCGCCCCGAAGCATCGCTAGAAAATGAGGCAATCACGATGGAACTGGACACGCCCTACGGCTCCCTGCTGGTCCGCCAGATTGCCGGAATCATGGCCCGGCGTTGTGTCAACTACCTGGAAGTCGGAGATGAGGTTGAGACCGGCCAGCGTTTTGGCCTGATTCGCTTCGGGTCTCGGGTAGACCTTTTTGTGCCGGCCACCGCCCAGGTCCTGGTGACCATTGGCACCCAGGTCAGTGGGGGAATCACGCCGATGGTGCGCTTGAACGAGTAAAGATTGGAGATTAGATGTTAGAGATGTGGCGCGAATTTCGGGCGAGCAAATACCGTTACCTGATTCCGAATGCAGTTACCTTTCTCTCCATGGCCTCGGGCATTTCTGCCATCCTCGCCGCCGCGACTGGAGCGCTGACCGCGGCCGGCCTGCTGATCCTGGCCAGTTACGTCCTCGATCTCTTGGACGGCGAGTTAGCCCGGCGCCTGGAAGCAACCACCGAATTTGGGCTCCAACTTGATTCGCTGGTTGACATGGTCAGCCTGGGTTGTGCGCCGGCCGTCCTCGCCTTCTTCCATCTACGGGCAAGCTTCCAACCCGGCCCTGCCCTTACCGCCCTGATCTGGATCATATCCATCCTTTACGTGCTGGCTGGCGCCTTCCGCCTGGCCCGCTTCAATCTTCTGCCGACCAAAGAAGGTCAGACGGAGTCGGTAGGGCTAACCATCTCCACCGGCGGCGCCACCCTGACTCTGGCCATCCTCTCCGACGTGGCTAACACAGCTGAGTGGGTTCCCGATTTCCTTTTCTTCCCCCTGATGCTTGTTCTGGCTCTGCTCATGGCCAGCCGGATTCCCCATCCCTCCATAGTCTGGGTCTTTTCCCGGCGTTGGGCCAACCTGTTCTATATGATCTATTTCGCCGTCACGCTGTTGTTGCTGCGGCTCTCCTTTTTTAACGTCTGGTTTCTCTTTAACGGCGGTTACCTGGGCATTACCCTGGTGAGAGCCGGCTTCCGGTCTGTGGGAGCAAGAGGAACATAACCCGTGAGCCCTGATAATCTGGCCCGGCGCTGGCGCCGGCTACAGGGAGACGCCCTCTTTACCTACAGCCGGGTGGTCGCCTTCAGCAGCCGCTACCGGGTAGAAGGGTGGCAACATTTGCACGCCGCCGAGGCCAGCGGGCGACCCTTGCTCTGGACCATGTGGCATGGGCAACTGATGCCCTTTGTTGCCTTTGGCGACCGCTATCTGCCTAACGAGCAGTTCGTCGCCGTCAGGGTCGGGGATGAGCGGGGCGACGTCCTGGGCAGCTACGCTGCCCGTCTCGGTTCCAGTACCTACCGGGTCGACATGGATGGCAACCCCTTCGCCGCCGGCCGCGCCGTACTCCGGGTAATCCGGGAGATGAGGAAGGGAAAACAATCGGTCATTGCGCCCGACGGACCCGATGGCCCCGCCTACGTTCCCAAGCGCGGCGTCACATTTCTTGCGCGCAAGGCAGAGGCTGCCGTGCTGCCCATCGGTGTCTGGACACGCCAGGCGTATCCTCTGGACCGTTGGGATAATTACCTCGTTCCCTTTCCCTTCGCCCGCATCCACGTCGCCCTGGGAGAACCCCTACTGGTGAGTGGTAAAGCCGATGAAGCCGAGCTGGAAGAGCAAATCGTGCATGCTTTGCACCGGGTGCGCGCCCGGGCACAGGTGCTGGCCGGTGTCCGCCCCTGGCGCTAATTATCCGCCATAGATCGCGAATACTACCTGTGGCGTCACAAAAGCCTCTAGCAGCGCTGCCAGCAGTAGCAACGGCAGCATAACCCCCAGCAGCAGCCGCAAGAAATCACCCGCTGCCAGGAGCCAGGTTTCGCTGACCGTCTGTTCCGGCACCGGGGCAATCAAAGCCGTCTGCCAGCGCAGGGCCGCCGCGGTCAGCAGCAAGAGGACGGGTAGCTCTATCGTGGCATGCGGGGCGATTGTCGCCAGCAAGAACGTCCATGGGCTCTCGCCGGCCAGGGCGAATTGAGCCGCGATAAAACCGATGAAGCCCCACGGCAACATAAAGATCAGGAACCCCACCACGCCAAAGGTAAAAACGCCCGCGAGCGAAGCCAGGGCCACCACCCGCAAATTGTGGGCAAAGATAACCAGCGGCAGCCGGGAGAAGGAGTCGCGCAAGCTGGAAAGATTCTGGAGCTGGTCGACACTTACCAGCGTCTCTTGGAAAGCGGCAGGGAAAGTATATTGCTGGGCCAAGAGGATGCCCAACACGACCGAACCGGCAAATCCCACCAGGGTAAAGAGAAAGGGCATCTTCAGGCGAGGCAGCAGGGAAACCGTCCCCCGGTACCAGCTCAATGGCGTCGGGTACGTTCCCCCTTCATCCCGTCCGCTAAAGCGGTTCCAGAATTTGCGCCACATCCAGCCCAACCGGATCTGGTCAATGTCCCGTCCCAGCAACTCCTCCCGGTTGAATACGGCAATCCCCATCCGGATCAAGATCACGGCAACCACAATCAAAGCCAGGATCAACCACCAGAGGCCGCTATAGTTTGCCCAGAACATGACCACCGCCTCCACCTGGATCAACAACGCCATCGGGACAATAATGAAGCTCGCCAGGAGATTGGCAGCGCGGGCGCTGGTGGTTTGGCTGGAAACAATCACTGCTCCGGCGACCATCACAATGCCCTGTACCGTCGTAATAATTATGGTCTGCAAGAAGAGCTGCAGCGGAGGCGTCCAATCTACAGTCAGGGCCAGGCCGGCAAGATAGACGGCGATTCCCAGGTAGCTGGCAAAGAGGGGGGGAATCACCGACGCCAGCATTTTGCCCAGGTAGAGCTGGGTGTTCGTCAGTGGCGTCGCCAGCAACGGCTCTAGACTCTTGCGCTCCTTCTCGCCCACAAACGTCTCCAGGGCAATTACCAGGGAGAAGGAAGTTGGGAAAAAGCCGACCACCAGTAATAGAAAGGGGATCAGGCGCGTGCCGATAATCTCTGCCCCATAGTCGGAAACGAAGCCCAGCAACCGGCCGGCCGTGAAATTCATCAACAAAGGAAAGAAGAGGGTAAGCAAGACAATTGGAATGATGATCCGCCAGTCGCGGAACGAATCTTTTACTTCCCGGCGGGTGACTACCAGCGCCATTTTTAGATCCTCGCGCGTGACGGGCAGCCACGCCCCCTTTCCCGGTAACCGCAATTTACTCTCTAACGTCGCCATCAGGCTTCTCCCTCCGGCCGGTCCGTAATGCCGACCACGCTCAGGTAAACGTCCTCCAGGCTCTGGGCGATCTCTTGCAGGGAGACGACACCCAGTCCGAGACCGGTGAGCCGTTGCACCAACCGGGGATTGGTCACCATTGGCCGGTCGGCCCGGTAACGAATCACGTTCCCATCCACCCATTCCACTTCAATCAGATCTTCCACGCCCTCGATCTCCCCATTCAGCGACTGGTCAAGCCGGATCTCCAGTTGGGGCGCACCCAATAGCCGCCGTTTCAACTCGGCCGGCGTCCCTTCAATCACAATCCGCCCCTGATTAATGATCGCAATCCGGTCGGCCAGCGCCTCCGCCTCCGCCAGATTATGCGTGCAGAGAATGATGCTGCGCCGGTCGCGGCGCAACTTGGCGATAGCATCCCGCACCAGTTTGGCACTATGAGGATCCATGGCCGACGTCGGCTCGTCCAGGAGCAGCACGGCCGGATCGTGCAGCATCGCCCGGATAAGGCCCACCTTCTGCCGCATTCCCTTGGAATAGGTTCCCAGCCGCCGCTCCGCCGCTCCGGCCATGGCAAAACGCTCAAAAAGGGCCAGGCTACGCGCCTTTATCTCCGCATCCGCCATGCGGTAGAGGCGCCCGTAGAAAAGCAGGTACTCCAACCCGCTCATCCGCAGGTACAGGCCCGGCTGTTCGGTCAACATCCCCACCATGCGCCGCACCTCATCCGCTTCTTTCACCACGTCATGGCCGGCCACAGCCGCTGTGCCCTCGCTGGGTCTGAGAATCGCGCTCAACATGCGCACCGTCGTTGTTTTGCCGGCCCCATTCGGGCCCAGGAGGGCAAGCAATTCCCCCTGCTTCACCCGCAAATTCAAATCACTGACCGCCACAAACTCATCGAAATACTTGCTCAGACCTTCCGTTCTTATCATCTTGACCTCATCCTACTCCTCGTACGCCAGCGCGATTTGATCCCGCTCCGGCCGGGGCCATGGTTCCTTCCGTGGCCCACCCGGCCGGTACACTGCCGGCGGCCCTCCCACCACGCGACCTATCTCTGCCCACATGATCCCGGCTTCAGACAGCGCAACGCCGACTGCCGCCGCATCCGCCTCGTCCACCGCCAGCAACAGCGCGCCGGAGGCGATGGTCGCCAGCGGATCCAGGCCAAAGTACCCACAAACGCGGGCAGCAAGAGCGGGGACGGGTACTGCGCCCGGATCTGCCAGTAGCGCCTGCCCGCTGGCTTCGGCCAGCTCCCACAGCGCAGCAGCCAGCCCCCCTTCCGTCGGATCGTGCATCGCCGTCACGCGGCCGGCAGCCACGGCTACCTGTGCCTCTCGCAGGACGCCGATGCCTGGGTTATGGAGAAACCCCGCGGCTCGTTCAATCTCCTCTGGGGCGAGCACCTCTGCCAGCCTCTCAGGGAATTCCCGCGCCAGGATCGCCGTCCCCTCAATAGGAACTCCCTTCGTCAGCAACAGACGATCCCCCGGCTTCGCCCCCTCCGGCGTCACCAGCGCGCCTGCCGCCACCTCTCCGACCATCGTTCCCACGGCCAGCGCCCGTTCCAGGCCGTGGGTAATTTCACTATGGCCGCCGATGACGCTTATTCTCAGGCTGCGGCAGGCAGCATAAATATCGTCCATTATCGCCGTGACCGTTGCGGCCGTCGTCTTTCCCTCCGGCAACAGCAGGGTAACCAGCAACCAGCGAGGAACGGCCCCGGTGGTCGCCACATCATTGGCATTTACCTCGACGAGGTACCAGCCAAGCTCATCGCTGGCAAACGTAATCGGATCAGATTTGAAAACCAGCAGCCGCTCCCCTACCTTCACCACCGCGCAATCAAGGCCAATGCCCGGTCCCAGCACCACGTCTGGATCCTCGCTGGGAGCATCCGCCAGCAACTTTGCCAGCAATCCGTGCGGCAGCTTTCCTACCGGTAAAATCTGTCTACTCATTATCCATGGCCCGGCCGGTGGCGCCACCAGAGCCAGCCACCCATGATGGCGGCAATCACCAGCGAAACCACAGTAGCCACCGCCACTCCCAGATCGACTGCCCCCAGGGTCAACGTCCGGCTATCCAAACGTACCGTCTCCAGTAACACCCGGCCAATAGCGTAAAGAATCAAGTAGGCGGCCATCACATCCCCGGTTTTGAGCCCTTCCCGGTAACGGCGGGCCACCGTTATCAGTGCAACAAACGTCAGTAGATTCCACAACGATTCATAGAGAAATGCCGGGTGGAAATTTGCTTGTTCCGTATAGCCGGTCAACCGGTGCGCCGGCTCAATCATCACTGCCCAGGGCACTGACGTCGGACGGCCGTAAAGTTCCTGGTTAAAGAAGTTACCCCAACGGCCGATAAACTGGCCCAGAGCCAGACCTACCACCGCCAGATCGGCCCAGGCCAGGGCTGGAATCCGGTTGCGTCGCGCGTAAATCATAAGGCCCAGCGCACCCCCGGCGATTCCCCCGTAGATACCCAGCCCGCCCCGGCGTATATTGACCAGTTGGAGCGGGTGACGGAAATAGTCAAGCGGAGAGTTGATACCAACCTCGGCCATGCTGGGCGAAGGGGTGAGAACGTGATACAGGCGAGCGCCAACCACACCCAGGATCAGCGCCCAGATCAAACCGTTCCACACATGGCTCGGATTCCACTGCGCCCACGGTGGCGCCTCTAGCCACACCCTATCTATCGCCGGCTTCTCCGCCAATCGCGCGCGTACCGTTTCCCGGCCGGCCTGATTCAGACCCAGCGCATCCTGCTCAAAGCCCCATCCCAGGAGCAAGTCGCCCACCGTCTCCACATCGTGGCCGGCCAGGATCTGCTCAATCTCATCCGGGAGATCTAGACTCGATACCCGTTCCCGCCGTACTGTTGCCGGCACCTCCTGTGCCAGTAAACGGCGCGCCCGTTCCAGGGCCAGTTGGGATACCACGTAACCGCCCAGGCCAATCCCGGCTGTGATGATAATTCCATACCAATAAATGTCAAACCCCATAGATTCGATGGAGAGAGCTACCCGATCCGGCGTAAACCCGGTAATGAGGTGAACCAGATAAAGGCTGATACTGCCAACCAGGAAAAGAACAATCACATACCAGTATGAGGGCAATTGTTCCCACCCGGATCGGCGTCGGCGGAAAAGCATCAATCCGGTTCTCACTCCCGCGTTGCCTGCTGCCACACGTGAAAGACCCGCTGGGCAACAGTGATGTAAGTGAGAATGGCAATGATGATCAGTGCGATCTGAGGCCGGTTTAGCAGGAGGAATAGCGTCAACACAGTATACCGTTCCACCCGGCTGAGAATGCCGATCTTGCTCGAATATCCGAGCCCCTCCGCCCGTGCGCGAGCATAGCTCACCATCAGCGATCCCGTAATAGCAATATACGCTGTGGCCACCATCAGGGTGTTCCCCAGCCCCATATAGTAAAACAGAAATCCGCCAAAAAGGATGATCTCGGCCAGCCGGTCCAGGGTGGAATCAAGAAACGCGCCAAATTGTCCCGTTTGAACACCACGCTTACGCGCCAGGGCCCCATCGAGCGCATCGAGTGGAGCAATAAAGAAGATGGCGATTGCCGCCCCTTGCATTTGCCCCTGGGAGACCAGCCAGGCCAGCAAGAAATGGGCAAGCATTCCGATCACGGTCAGGGCGTTGGGCGATATTCCATAACGCGCCATAACGGTAACGACCGGATCGATAATAAACGCCATGCGCACCCGCAGGACGTCGGTCAGGGTGCGCCGTTCCGAGCGCGCGGAGTCCGATGAAGGAGAATTCATAATACCTCTTATACTCGTCAGCAGAGAGTATCCAAAGCGGTAACGGGTGTCAAGCAACACCCTCCCTCTCTTGCCCTCCTCTTACCTCTCCTGTCCCAAATGCCACGTCCGCTTACCCGGATAACCAACGCGCACAAGCTTACGCGAATACCCGAAAGCGAATTCTCTCGCCGCTATTAACCCAGACGCAGGCCAAACCAGGGCACAGCCATCTCGCCGGGTGTCATTCCGCCATGGCGGGCAACCATCCGCCTCCCCTTGTCTCGCTGTTGCGCCCGCTGATGCGCCCGCTCCTCCGGTGTCAGCAGAACATGGCCCTCCCGCATGGTGGCCACCACATCGCCCACCCGCAGCGCCGTTTGCGGTGCGTGCGGTTCCGGACCCAGCAACCCCGCTGCCAGCGCCTCTTCCGCAGCCATGGCGACCATCGCCTGGCCCAGGTGTTCCTGGATATAAGCAACAACGCCCGCCTGCCGCCCCTGGCGGGCATACAGGTAAGGTGTGCGCGGCTCCCCGGCCGGGCGCATCAATAACATCTCCTGCAATGCCGGATGATCATCCAGGTAGATCTCCTGCTCCTCTGGCGTGTTAACCTGTCCATGATCGGCAGTGAGAAAAAGAACCGTGTTAGCGCGCGCTGCTGGCGAGAGGGCAGACACCAGTTCTTCCTGCAACAGCTGCAGCACGGCACTTACCTCGGCCGCCACGGCAGGATGGTCCGGGCCGTACATGTGCGTCAGGGTATCCACTGCGTGCCAGTAAGCGGAGATATATAGCCGCTCTCCGGCCGTCTCCTCCAGCCGCTGGCGCACCCGTAGGAACATGTCGGCCGCCGTCACGATCCCCACACTCTCTCGCACGCCCCGCCCGTGCATCTGGCTTAAGGCGGAATCAACGAAGCTATAAGATTTATACGCATATGTCGGCACCCCGGCCCAGGCCAACTGCTCGGCAAAGCCGGCCACCTCAAGAAAATCCGCCGGCTCCGTGCCTGCCCGGACCAGGGCATCGGGTGCGGAGATAAAATTCGGTCCCATGCTCAGCATCTGGCCCAGCACCGCGTATTCCGGGAAGAGCAGGCGCAGACCGACCAGCCCGTGCCGTGCAGGGGCCACTCCCGTCCATACACTGCTCAGAGCGGCAACAGTTGTGGAAGGAAAAACCGACGTTAGCCGCTCCTGAACCAGTGCCTGTTGCCACAACCAGCCCGCCCTGGAACGAGCCCCCTGCAATAGATCCCACCCCAGGGCGTCCACCAGTACCAGAACAACCCGCTGTACGTCGCCGTTCAACGGTTGCCAGGCAGGCGGCCTTAACGGTGGCAACCCCTCAAAGGGCGTGTCTAGCAGTGTGGCGATCGTCGCCGGGATATTGGCAATTGAACCATCGGCGTAGGCAGCAGGGAGAAAGTCGTCACTGTTAATCATGCCCATTGACTCGAATTTGCGTTATAATAGCGGCCGTATCGTGCTCTTGCTTTTGACCGCTCAAAGGAGAAACAATTACCATGAAGTTTGAGATTCACGGAACCACCTTACAGACATTGGATATCTACCTAAACCAGGGCGAATCGATCTTCACCGAATCCGGCGGCATGGCCTGGATGACGGGCGATGTTGAGATGAGCACCAACACTCGTGGCGGGCTTATGAAAGGGTTGGCCCGTTCGCTGTCCGGCGAGTCGTTGTTCCTCACCACCTACACCTGCCAGGGCCCCGGTGCCCTGATTACTTTTACCCCCGAAGCACCGGGATCTATTATCCCGGTCGAATTGGCGCCGGGCCAGAGCCGGATCTGTCAGAAAGACGCCTTTATGGTCGCCGAAAACTCGGTTGAACTGGAAGTTCACTTCCGCAAGAAACTGGGCGCCGGGCTCTTTGGCGGCGAAGGCTTTATCCTGCAAAAGGTAACTGGCCCCGGTACGGCCTGGGTCGAGATCGCCGGCGAAGTGCGCAGCTACAATCTGAAATCTGGACAGACGATGAGAGTAGACCCTGGTCACATCGCCATGTACGAGCCCACGGTCGGCTACGACATTAATCGCGTCAAGGGCGTACGGAATATACTTTTCGGCGGCGAGGGCCTTTTCCTGGCCACCCTGACCGGCCCCGGTAAAGTCTGGCTGCAGAGCATGCCCCTGGCCAATCTTGCCTCCAAGATCGCGACTTACATTCCTAGTAGCAGCGGTTAGCAACCGGCAAGGTCCGAACCCCACGACAACCCTCATCGGCAAACACTCCAGACGAGAAAAAGGCCAGGCATTCACCACCTGGCCTTTCTCCTTTCTCGGTGTCTCGTCTCCGGCCATTCTAGCAGCTCTCTCTTCTTCGCTGCTTCATGTCCGATTTACCAACGTGTATCCACTCCCTGCCCTCTTCTCCATTTCTTGCGCTAATGTCTTTAGCACCCTTTTAACAAGAGTCGGCCAGGGGATAAGACCCCTGGCTTACTATCTCTACCGGCGAGACACGCTCTCTGCAACACCACCTGCTCAGCCGGCCGGTCTTCTTTTCCTCAGAACCGGCTCAGCTGGTAGCTGCCCACTACCATTGTCCGATTTGCGTCAGGCCAATGAATCACGCAACGCGCCCATCTGGTGGGCTACACTATCGTCGACCACCTGGTCGCCTACGCGAATGATCAACCCGCCGAGAATCGACGGATCCACCCGGAACGCAACCTCATCCACCTGAAGCATTGACTCAACCCGCGCTGCCTCCTGATCCGTCAGGGGCAGGGCGCTGGTTACCACAGCCCGGGCACCCGTAAGGCTCGAAACCTCGGTCGGGGGTTTGGCCAGGAAGTCGCTAATCAGCGCATGCTGGCGCTCGGTATCCAACGAATCCTTAACCAGTTTGTTTGTTGCGGCAACGGCAATCGAAACGACCTGGCTGCGCAAATCTGCCAGAATCCGGTTCCGCTCAGCAGCCGCATCTTCCCTGGCTTCCTCTACAATCTGTTTCGCTTCCTCTTCCGCCTGGCGAATAATCCCTTTACGCGTCTCTTCCGCCTGTTCAACGCCTTGTTGCCGCTGCTTCGCCGCCTCGGCGCGGGCCGCATCAAGAATTTTCTTAGCTTCCGCATCGGCATTATCCCGGGCAATCGATGCCTGACGGGCATCCTCTAATCCCTTGGCGATGCGAGTCTTGCGCTCCTCCAGCGTCCGGAGAATGGGTTCATATGCGAAGGCTTTCATCAAAGCCAAAATGATAATGATACCCAGAATCTGGATCAGGAGGTAGCCTATGTTTATGCCTAAGCCTTCCATTTGCTACTCCTCGAAGTGATAATTACAGCACAAACAGAATAATAAGAGCCACAACGAGCGCGTAGATTGCGGTGGCTTCGGCAAAGGCAATACCCAGAATCAGGTTTGTCTGGATAGTACCGGCCGCATCAGGATTACGGGCAATACCCTGGGTCGCCCCACCGGCGAGGATTCCGATCCCGGCACCAGCGCCGATTACGCCCATCATCGCCAGACCCGCACCCAGGGCCTTCAGGCCCGTTACAAGTTCGATAGCAGCTTGTTGATCCATTAGAAGTAACCTCCAAAACGTATTTTCTTAAGGACGATAAAATAAGAGATTGGAGATTGGAGATTGGAGACTCGCTTAGATTGTGAATCTCTAATCTCTAATCTCTAATAACATTAGTGATCTTCTTCATCTCCGTGGTGCGACTCGGCTGCGCCACCCATGAACACCAGGCTCAGCATCGCGAACACAATCGCCTGGATCAGGCCCACGAAAAACTCGAGCAGGAAGAATGCCACATTGGCCACCGGCAATAGGAACGCCATCACGAACAGGAGCACCTGGCCGGCAAAGATATTGCCGAGAAGACGGAAGGAGAACGAAAGAATCTTGGAAAGCTCTGAGACAAATTCGAGAATGCCCACGGCCGGGTCCAATGCCCGGATCGGGTTCTTGGCAATGTCACTGATGGGCAGAGTAAAGAACTTGCTCAGATAGCCGGCTCCCAGATATTTGAAGCCATAGTATTGGACCATGAACATGGAAACCAGGGCCAGGGCCAGGGTGAAGTTCAGATCAGTTGCCGGGGCGCGCAGGAAAGGCACGATAGTCCAATCTGCCCGCTCCGGATCCGCTTCCAGGCCCAGCGGGCCACTGTTCCCTTCCACATTTCCCTCGGCACGAATCAAAAGCCCCACCGGCGCCTCGGCCGGAACCCGCAGGTCGCCAATGTTGGCCTCGTCATACTCGTGCTCGATCTCATGGATCAACTCTTCCTCTTCCTCGTGGCTTAATTCCTCTGCGGCGTACTGCTCTTCGACCTCTTCCAGCGCCCGAAGATGAGGCAGGTTCTCCCAGATCCCAATACTGTCCACACCCGGTACCAGCTCAAGCCAGTTGGCGAGCAAAATCACCAGCAGAAACGTCATGAAGTAGGGAAAGAAATCCCGCACCTTCTCGCCGACAATACCCTCGGCGAAGTTATAGGCACCTTCTACGACCATCTCGAAGAAGTTGTAAAATCCGGTCGGCACCTCTTCCGGCGTCCGCGAACGCGCCTTCAAAGCAATAAGCATTCCGATTATGATCAGATATGTGACTATCGTCGCCACAAACGTATTGGTAATCCCACCGAGAAAGGGGATTGAAATCCCGGGATAGTTCTCACCGGGCAACTGGATGACGGGCAACACCGGCTTGGTAACGGCGATGATGGAGCCCAGGATGATCATTAAGGCGATAGCCCCTAATATGACATATCGTTTTTTCATCAATCTATCTCGTCCTCTTGATCGTCATCTTCACTCTCGTCATTGGTCGTCATTAATCGCTGCGCACGCGAGACATTGGACAAAGCAATCCTCACGATAATATAAAGGGTCACCGGAAAGCTACCCACCAGGAACAGCACTGTAAAAATGCCGCCTGTTCCCAGATAATCATCCAGAAACTGGCCGGCAACAAAGGCGATGCCGATGATAACCACACTGGCCAGGCTGGTGACACATCCAATCTGGCTGATCAGGCCAGCATATGCAGCAGCATAATCATTTTGTTGTTTATGTTGGGACACAGTACTCTCTTTTAGTCGGAAGCGACTTTGCGCATTATATCACAAGAAGTTCATGTGGCAATTTACCCGAACGATTTCTAGAACGGGAAAAATGCCTGTCCGGCCTCCCGGGTCCATTCAAAGGCAGGGCCGGCCAGAATACCCAGGTAGAGTATCCCGAAGACGGCCAGTCCCAGAGCCACTCCCGCGGCCCGCGAAACCGGAATGCGCACCGATTCCTCGTCCGAGCGGTAAAGGTACATATATTTGACCACTGTCAGGTAGTAGTAGAGGCCGATAAAGGCATTCAACACCCCAATCAACGCCAGCCACCACAGACCGGCATCCACTGCCGCCTTAAAGATGAGGAATTTGCCGATGAAACCGGCCGTTGGTGGAATGCCGCCCAGTGAGAGCAAAGCGAAGAGCATCGCCAGCGCCAGGTACGGTGCCCGCCGGCTGAGACCATAAAAGTCGCGCATATCGTCCGACTCAGCCTGCGTACTGACCAGCACCACTACCCCGAAGGCCGCCACGTTCGTCACCACGTACATCAACAGGTAAAACATCGACGCCCCGGCCCCATCTCCCGTTAAGGCGACCAGGCCGATCAACGCGTAGCCCGCCTGCGCAATACTGGAATAAGCCAGCATCCGTTTGATATTGTTCTGGAAGATGGCCAGCATATTCCCCAGGGTCATCGTCACGATCGTAATCGCCACCAGCATTGCCCACCATTCGCTATCTGGCACTGGCTGCCCCATCGTGCCGGCCGCAAAGACTCGCAGAAAGATGGCAAAACCGGCCGCTTTGGATGCCGTCGAGACAAAAGCCGTCACCGGCGCCGGCGCCCCTTCATACACGTCCGGAGTCCAGAAATGGAAGGGCACAGCCGAGATCTTAAAGCCGAAACCCACGATTACCAGGGTAGTGGCCAGCAGGAAAATGGCATTTACGTTCACCGGCAGTTCGCCCGCGTTCAGCACCATACTGGCAATGACGTAAATATTCGTCTGGCCGGTCAGGCCGTAGATAAGGCTCAAACCGTAGAGCATAACTGCCGAAGCGAAGGCGCCGTAGACGAAATATTTCATACCCGCTTCCGTCGAACGGCGATCGTCGGTGAGGAAACCGGCCAGAATGTAAAGGGAAATACTGGCAGTTTCCAGCGCCAGGAAGAGCATAATTACGTCGGCCGAGGCCGCCATCAGGCTGAACCCTAACGTGGCCGTCAGCAGCAAGGCGAAATATTCGCCGCGCTGCAGCGCAGGCACGTCCAGCGAAATGAGGCTGACCAGGGTCACCGCGATCAGGAACATCACGCGGAATATCAGCGTGATCAGGTCATGCCTGATCATGCCACCCCAGAGCAAAGACTCAGGCAGCGTCCGCGTCGTGTCCGGTTCGCCGAGAAATAGCCAGATCCCTACCGTCAGCAGGAGAATGACAAAGCTGCCCCAGCCGGCCAGTAACCCCGCCCGCCGGCGTTGCGCCGGAGGCAGGATCCGATCGTAGCTGAGGACGGCAACAATTAACAACAGGATCGAGAGTTCTGGCACCAGGGCCAGGAAACCCTCCAAAGTAATCTGGGAACTCACTAAGCACCTCCCAGCCAGAAGAGTAGATTCATAGCTGAAGATTGGACAGTGTCAAACACATTGCCGGCACTGGCTGCCTGCGCATCTTGCAGCCGTTCGACCACGGGCAGCACCCCTGCCTCAACAATCGGGGCGATAACCGCCGGGAAAATGCCGATGGCAACAAGTACCACCACGAAACCTGCCAGTGCAACTTTGTCTATCGCCAACAAGGGTCGCATGTCGTGCCACTTGGCCGGCTCGTAGTCGCCGAAGAAGACACTGCCAATGGCGCGCATAATGTAGGCTGCGGTGATGATGATCCCGAAGACCGAGATAATTGCCAGGACCGGGTAGAAGCCATCCGGATTCAGGTTGAGGAAAGTGTCGCGCAGCGACATCGTCCCTCCCTGCCACACGCCCAGGAAAATGGGGAACTCGGCAACAAAACCGGAGAGACCCGGCATACCCATCGAGACGAGACCGCCAATCGTAAAAGCGACCACCGTCCACGGCAATGCTTTGGCCATCCCGCCCAGCTCCTCCATGTTGCGCGTGTGCGCCCGGTCGTAAATCATCCCGACCACCGCAAAGAAGAGAGCAGTCATGATGCCGTGACTGACCATCTGGATGCCGGCGCCCATGAAGCCGTTCAAATTCATCGTCGCAAAGCCCATCGAGACCAACCCCATATGGCTCACGCTGGAGTAGCCGATGAGGTATTTCATGTCCTGCTGGCGCATGGCGATCAGGGAGCCGTAAATGACGTTGACCACCGTAAACAGGATAATGAAGGGCAACCAGTAGACGGCCCCTTCCGGCAGCAGGTGGATGCCCACCCGCATCGCAGCGTAAGCACCCAGTTTCATCAGCACGCCGGCGTGAATCATGGAGACGGCCGTCGGTGCCGCCACGTGGCCGTCCGGCGACCAGTTGTGGAAAGGCCAGAGGCCGGCCAGCACGCCAAAGCCCAGGAAAATAGGCATGAAAGTCCATAACTGCATATTGCGCCCAAAATCGGTCTCAGACCAGACGCGTAGATCGAAAGTCAGTTCCTGCCCCAGGTCAGGCAAATTGAAATACAAAACCAGGAAAGGGACCAGGGCGAAGAAACTACCGATCAGCAGGTAAAGGGTCAGCTTCATCGCCGCATACTCACGGGTCTTTTCCCAGCCCCAGATGACGATCATCACGTACATAGGGAGCACGGCCAGCTCATAGAAGAAGAAGAGGAGAAAGCCGTCTACGGCCACAAATACACCCTGGACGCCGGCAACCAGCAACATGAAGAAGGCGTAGAATTCCCGGGGACGGTCCTCAATCCCCCAGGAGATAAGCACACCCCCCACGCCGACAATGGCCGTTAACAGCACCAGCGTTGCGCTGAGCCCGTCCACCCCCACAATGTAATTGATGCCGATTCCAGGTATCCAGCTAACCTCCTCCACAAAAGCCAGCGTATCCCGCCAGGCTGTACCCGGTTCCGGCAGATTCTGGTAGTAGGCAACATAGACGTACGCCGACAGGATCAGGCCAATCAAGGTGGCCGCCAGCCCCAACATCCGCGCATTTTCCTTCCGTTCCTCCGGCAGGAGCAGAATGAGGGCCGCAAAAGCAAAGGGCGATAAGGCAATGATTGAAAGAAACGGGAAATTTTCCATGAACGTTTCCTGCTTATATGATCCGTGGCCCGCAGTGAACGCTATTGTCCACTGCCCACTGACCACTGATCACGGTTAGTTGAAAAACTTTGTCACTGTGTCATTGATAATGGCCACCAGCCATTGGGGCCACACACCCAGGCTTAACATCAGGACCATCAGCGGCCAGATAACCAGGTGTTCACGTAGTGTCATATCTCTTAGATCTGCCCATTCCGGCAGTAACGGCCCGTGCAACGTCTGCCCGATCCCTTTGAGGATGTAGGCACCCGTCATCAGCAAGCCGATCATCGAGAGGGCTACCTGGACGGTAAAGACATTCCAGGCACCGCGCACGATCATGAATTCGCTGACGAAACCGTTGAGCCCGGGCAGGCCCAGCGAAGCCATGCTGGTGAAGATCAGAATACCGCCGAAGAAGGGCAGTACTGACCAGATGCCACCATAGCGTTTCAGGTCGCGGGTATGCGTCCGATGGTAAATCACCCCGACCAGGAAGAACATACCGGCCGCCGATAGGCCGTGGTTAAACATCTGGAAAACCGCCCCGCTCGTAGCCATGATGGCATCTTGCTGGGTACCCGCGCTGGGCATTCCTCCCTGAGCGGCGGCAAAGCCATACGTCCAGGCCGTAACCGCAATCCCCAGGACGACAAAACCCATGTGGTTAATCGACGAGTAGGCGACCAGGCGCTTGAAATCCCACTGGCCGTAAGCGGCGAAGCCGCCAAAGATGATGCTCAGCATCCCCAGAATTGCCAGGATGCCGGCCGTAAAGTGCGCCATCTCTGGGAACAGGGGGATGACCAGCCGCAGGAACCCATAGGCGCCCAGCTTCAGCAAGACGCCGGCCAGGATCATTGAACCCGCCGTCGGCGCCTGGGTATGGGCATCGGGCAACCAGGTATGGAAAGGCCAGATGGGCACCTTAATGGCAAAAGCAATGACGAACAAGACGTAGGCCACCGTCTTCACCAGGTTGGTGGACAGGCCCGAGAGCGGCAACGTGCCCCCGTCCAGGCCCACCCAGATCTCCATCAGCGCCGGAATATCGAACGTTCCCGAAGCCAGGCCGATCAACTGAATGGAGAGGAGCAGACCCAGGCTGCCGGCCATCGTATAAATGAAGAACTTGAAGGACGCGTAGTCTCGATCCTTCCCACCCCACAGCCGGATGAGGAAGTACATGGGCACCAGGCCAACCTCCCAGAAGATAAAGAAGATCAGCAGGTCCAGGGCCCCAAAGACTCCCAGCATACCGGTCTCTAGCGCCAGGAAGAGGACCATGTACATCTTGACCCGTTCCTCGATCTCGAAGCTCGCCAGAATCGAGACTGGGGTAAGAATGGTCGTCAGCAAAAATAGCGCCAGGCTGATGCCGTCCACCCCCACGTGGTAGCCCGCGCCAATTGCCGGGAACCACTCCACCATCGTCTCAAACTGGATACCGGCATCCACCCGGTCGAAGTTGAACCACATGAACAGGGTCAGCGCCAGGGGAATCAGGCTCAGGACGAAAGAGAGACGCCGGATTAGATTTTCTTCGTCGTCCGGCAGCAGAAAGATGAGCAGGGCTGCCAGCGCCGGCGAGAAAATTATCAGGCTTAGCACGTTATCTTGCAGGAATTCCATAAAGACTCCAAATTGTCAACCGTTCTACTGAAAAACCGAGTTCATTAGCGGAAAAATTCACATCCATCCCCGTCATTGAAAAACTCGATCTTCTAACTCGGATCAGCCAATGCCTAACCATGAGGTAAGGGAGTTAAGCCAGCCGTAGTTTATAGCCAGAATCAATATCGCCAGTACCGAGGCGATCCCGGTAGAAACCAGCGCGTACTCCTGCAACTTACCCGTCTGGATGGTACGAAATTCGCGGGCCATATCGAGGAAACCATCTTTGACCCAATCCACACCATCGCTGATCACGACCTCCTCGAACCGTTTCATGTACTGGCCAATCGTGTATACCGTGCGCGCGATCAGATGGAGTGTGCCGTCGATCAATCCCTTATCCACCCACTGGTAGACGAAGGTATCGGAGAACCACTCCGTCGGCCGCACTACGTAATTGGCGTACAGCTCATCCATATAGTACTTGTTGTAAAGAATATCCCACGCCGTCGGGCCCAGGCGCCGCGCTGCCGGATCCACCGCCTCCGGCGATTCCAGCGGTTTACGCCCGTAAACCCACCAGCCCCAGAAGAGACCGCCCAGGGCCACTACCAGCGAGACGATCAACGGCACCCAGTTAAAAGGCAGCGTCTGGATTTCGTGCACGTGAATGCCCAATTCATTGAGCATGATGAAAGTCTCTTCAATGGTAGCACCGACGAAGTGATGGTAATAGTTGTAGAAGATTCCGTCCGTACCGAGGAAATTGTCAGGGATCCCCAGCCAGCCAAAGGCCACGGCGAAGACACCCAGGCCAATGAGGGGGAGCGTCATGAACGCGTCGCTCTCATGGGCGTGCTCCGCCAGTTCCGTGCGTGGCTCGCCCAGGAAGGTCATCGATATCTGGCGCATCGTGTAAAAGGCGGTCAACAATGCCGCCACGGCCAGCACGATGAAGACAATCATCCCCAAGGCGTTGCCGTGCGTGCCCTGGTAGAAGGCATCGGCCAGAATCTCATCTTTCGACCAGAACCCGGCCGTGATGAAGGGAAACCCGGAGA
>Ga0207752_1000120_pt1 | contig 34975 bp, 37 predicted proteins | sample Pon2CUnioCityCA_6_FD_187272 | JGI IMG/M metagenome (GOLD analysis project Ga0207752, IMG submission 187272) | Marine sediment microbial community from Union City, CA, USA - Pond 2C Sediment 2 (SPAdes) | ecosystem: Environmental > Aquatic > Marine > Intertidal zone > Salt pond sediment ... | reverse complement strand
TTCTTGACGTAGGACGATATGACGCCCACGTCGTGGGTGGCGAGGATGATGGTCATGTCGCGGTTGAGCCTTTTCAGAAGCTCGAATATGCTCTCCTGCATCCGCTTGTCCACGCTGGCGGTGGGCTCGTCGAGCAGGAGCAGGCGCGGCTCGCCGGCCAGCGCCATGGCGACTTCGAGCTGGCGCTTTTCGCCGTGGGCGAGTGCGCCGGCGGGGGTCTGCGCCTCGCGCTGCAGATCGAACTGCTGCAACAGCGCCCAGGCCGGGGCGCGCAGCGATTGGTCGCGCGCCACCGGTCGCCAGAAGCGGAAGCTGTGCCCCTGGTGGGCCTGCACGGCGAGCATCAGATTCTGCTCGACGCTCAGCTCATCGAACAGCGCGCTGATCTGAAAGGAGCGCGACAAACCGCGGCGGGCGCGCGCCGGCGCCGGCAGCGCGCTGATGTCCTCGCCGGCGAACAGCACCTGGCCGCTGCTGAGTGCTGTCTCGCCGCAGACGCAGGCGATGAAGGTGCTCTTGCCGGCGCCGTTGGGGCCGATCAGCGCGTGCAACTCGCCGTCGCGCAGTTCCAGCGAGACCTCTCGGTTGGCGTGCACCCCGGCGTAGCACTTGCTGAGCTTGCGGGTCTCCAGCACCGGGTTCATCGCCCGCCCCCGCCCGCAGCGGCAGCGCCGCCGGCCAGCAGCCCCCACAGCCCACGCCGCGCGAACAGCACCACCAGCACCAGCAGCGGGCCGAAGTACAGCATCCAGTGCTCGGTGTAGGCGGCGATCAGCTCCTCCAGCAACAAAAACGCCGCGGCGCCGAGCAGCGGCCCGTAGAGCGTGCCCATGCCGCCGAGGATGACCATCACCAGCAGCGTGCCCGACAGCGGCCAGTGCAGCAGCCCCGGATCGACGAATTCCGATTTATTGGCCAGCAGCGCGCCGGCCAATCCGGCACCCATGGCGGCGATCACGAAGGCGGCCAGCTTGTAGCGATAGGTGGCAAAACCCAGCGCGCGCATGCGCCGCTCGTTCTGCCGGCAGCCGCGGATCACCATCCCGAAGCGCGCGCCGACCAGTCGCCGCGACAGATACAAAAAAGCCGCCAGCAGCGCCAGGCAGACGTAGTAAAAGGTGGTGTCGTCGCCCAGATCCAGCCCCGGCAACTGGTTGCGGCCGTAGAACGGCAGGCCGTCGTCGCCGCCGTAGGCTTCCAGCGAGACAAAAAAGAAATAGGCCATCTGCGCAAAAGCCAGGGTGATCATGATGAAGTGGATGCCACTGGTGCGCAGGCAGATGGCGCCGATCAGCGCCGCGGCGACGCCGGCCACCAGCATCGCCAGCGGCCACAGCAGCAGCGCCTGCTCGGAGCCGCCGACCAGCCCGTCGATAAAGTCCGTGCCCTCGCCGGCGTGAAAACTGGCGATGGCGACGACGTAGGCGCCGATGCCGACAAAGGCGGCGTGGCCGAAGCTGACCATCGCCCCGTAGCCGACGATCAGATCGAGGCTGGCCGCGGCCAGGGCGTAGATCAGCACGCGCGCCGCGGTGGAGACGAAAAAGCCCTCGCCGGCCAGCTCCGCCAGCGGCGGCAGCAGCACCAGGCCGAACGCGCCAGCGACCAGCAGTGCGCGCTCGCGGCTCCAGTGCCGGCGGCGCTCAGCCATGACTGACCGGGAACAGGCCGCGCGGACGCACCGCCAGCACCGCCGCCATCAGGATGTAGATGGCCATCGAGGCCAGCGAGGCGCCGGCGCCGTCGGCCTGCGCGACCGGCAGGAACAGGCGCAACAGATCGGGCAAAAAGGCGCGCCCGAGGGTGTCCACCAGACCCACCAGCAATGCGCCGATCAGCGCGCCGCGCACCGAGCCGATACCGCCGATGACGATCACCACGAAGGTCAGGATCAGGATGCTCTCGCCCATCCCCGACTCCACCGCGAGGATCGGCCCGGCCAGCGCACCGGCCAGCCCGGCGAGCAGCGCGCCGAGGCCGAACACCAGGGTATTGAGCAGGCGGATGTTGACCCCCAGCGCGGCGACCATCTGCAGGTTGCTGGCCCCGGCGCGGATGCGCATGCCCAGGCGGGTGCGCGCGATCAGCCACCACAGCGCGACGCCGACCAGCGCACCGGCGACGATGATCGCCAGCCGGTAGCTGGGATAGGGCGCGCCGGGGATCAGCTCGACCTGGCCGGAGAGCCAGCCGGGCACGTCGAGAAACAGCGGCTGGCGACCCCAGACGACGCGCACCAGCTCGTTGAAGAAGAGAATCAGACCAAAGGTGGCGAGCACCTGATCGAGGTGATCGCGCAGATACAGGCGGCGGATAACCAGCGCTTCGACCAGCATGCCGGTGAGCCCGGCGGCCGGCAGCGCGGCGAGCACGCCGAGCGCAAAGCTGCCGGAGTGCGCGGCCACCGTCGCCGCCACATAGGCGCCGACCATGTAGAAGGAGCCGTGGGCCAGGTTGATGACGTTCATCACCCCGAACACCAGGGTCAGCCCGGCGGACATCAGAAACAGGGTGATGCCCAGCTGCAGGCCGTTGAGGAGCTGTTCGAAGAAAAGCAGCATGTGTGCTGGTCGGGTGGCTGCCGGGCGGGCGCAGCGGCCCGCCCGGCGCCCGCCCGACACCCGCTCAGAGCTTGCAGTCGGCCGCGTAGGCGTCGCGGTGCGCCTCGAAGACGCGATTGACGGTTTCGTTGCGGATGCCCTCGTCATCCTTCACCACGCGGCGCACGTAGATATCCTGCACCGGGTGCTGGTTGTTGCCGAAGGCGAAGCGGCCGCGCACCGATTCGAAATCGGCGCGTTTCAGCGCGGCGCGCAGGGCGTCGAGATCATCCACCCCGCCGGTGGCCTTGAGCGCGCTGGCGATCAGCCGCGCGGCGTCGTAGCCCTGGCTGGCGTAGAGGGTCGGCATGCGGCCGTACTTCTCGCGGAAATCGTGCACGAACTGCACGTTGGCCGGCACCACCAGATCGTGGTTCCACTGCGAGCCGTTGTGCACGCCGACGGCGGCGTCACCGACCGCTTTGAGAATGCGCGCGTCGAAGGAGAAGGCCGGGCCGAAGACCGGCACATCGACACCCGCCTGGGCGTACTGCTTGAGGAAATTGATGCCCATCCCGCCGGGCAGGAAGAAGAACACCGCATCGGGCCTGGCGGCGCGCAGCTCGGCGATCTCCGCGGCGTAGTCCGACTGGCCCAGCTTGGTGTAGACCTCGCCGGCCAGCTCGCCCTTGAAATAGCGTTTGAAGCCGGCCAGCGCGTCTTTGCCGGCCGGGTAGTTGGGGGCGAGGATGTAGGCGCGCTGGTGGCCGGCCTCGCTGACGTACTTGCCCATCACCTCGTGCAGATTGTCGTTCTGCCAGGCGACGTTGAAGTAGTTGGCGTGGCAGCCCTTGCCGGCGAGGCGCGACGGCCCGGCGTTGGGGCTGATGTAGATCGCATCCTCGCGCACCACTTTCGGCACCACCGCCATCGCCACGTTGGAGAAGACGATGCCGGTGAGAATTTTCGCGCCATCGCGCTTGAGATAGCGCTCGGCGATCGACACCCCCTTGCCGGGCTTGCGCTCGTCGTCCTCCACCGAGACCTCGACCGGCACGCCGCCGAGCTTGCCGCCCTCGGCCTCCACCGCCAGCATGAAGCCGTCGCGGATGTCCTCGCCGAGGTAGCCGGCCTTGGTGGACAGGGTGGTCAGCATGCCGATCCGCACCGGCTCGGCGGCCAGCGCGACGGGCTGCTGCGCGGCGCCCAACAGCAATGCGGCAGCGGCGACGGCAATCGTCTTGTTGATCATGTCTCTCTTCTCCCCCGGTTTTATTGTCTGTGACGCCAGCGCGACAGGCGGCGATGTTAGCCCGCCGCGCCCACCCGCGCCAAGCGCCTGGCACGGACACAAAAAGGCCCCGCGCAATGGCGGGGCCTGAAGGGTGTCGCGCAGCGCCGGCCGGCGGGGCCGGCGGCGCCGCGCCGGGCGGGCTCAGATCTCCTCTGTAGACAGGCCCTTGTAGATGCAGTAGCACAACCCCACGCAGATGATCGCGAAGGGGAAGCCGGTGGCGATGGCCAGCGCCTGCAGCGAGCCCAGCCCGCCGCCGAGCAGCAGCGCAATCGCGATCAACCCCTCGAAGCTGCACCAGAACACGCGCTGCGAAACCGGCGCGTCGATCTTGCCGCCGGCGCAGATGGTGTCGACCACCAGCGAGCCGGAATCCGACGAGGTGACGAAGAACACCAGCACCAGCACGATGCCCACCAGCGAAGTGACGGTGGTCATCGGCAGCTGTTCGAGCATCGCGAACAGCGACAGCTCCGGCGTCCAGTTGGCGATGGTCTGCTGCACGCCCATGTAGCCGTCACTGGTCATCTGGCTGATGGCGGTGCCGCCGAAGGCGGCCATCCACAGCACGCAGACCAGGGTCGGCACGATCAGCACGCAGACCACGAACTCGCGCACCGTGCGGCCCAGCGAGACGCGCGCGATGAACATGCCGACGAAGGGCGACCAGGCGATCCACCAGGCCCAGTAGAAGGTCGTCCAGCCGTGGAAGTAGCCGGTGTCCTCGCGGCCGATCCAGTTGGACAGCGCCGGCAGGTCGGTGACGTAGGTCGCCAGGCCGCTGCCGAAGATGCTGAAGATGTCCGCTGTAGCGCCGGCGATGATGACGAACAGAAACAGCGCGAAGGCCAGCATCATGTTGGCCTCGGAGAGCACCTTGACGCCGCCGTCGAGGCCGCGCAGCACGGAGATCAGCGCCAGCGCGGTAACGGCGAGGATGATGATCACCTTCAGCGTGTCGGTGGCCTCGATGCCGAACACGTAGTTCATTCCCGCCGCGGCCTGCGAGGCACCGAAACCCAGCGAGGTGGCCAGACCGGCGAGGGTCGCCAGCGAGGCCAGCGAATCGATGAGGTGCCCGGGCCAGCCCCAGGTGCGCTCGCCGAGGATCGGGTAGAAGGCCGAGCGGATGGTCAGCGGCAGGCCCTTGTTGTAGCAGAAGATGGCCAGCGCCAGCGCCACCACGCTGTACACCGCCCAGGGGTGCAGCCCCCAGTGGAAGATGGTCCCCGCCATGCCGGCCCTGGTCGCCTGCTCGACCACCGCGGCGGCGGCCAGATTGCCGTCGGCATCCAGCGCCCCGGGTACGCCGAGCGGTGGCGACAGGGTGTGGTTGAGCGGCTCCAGCACGCCGTAGAACACCAGGCCGATGCCCATGCCGGCGGCGAACAGCATGGCGAACCAGCTGATGTAGGAGTACTCCGGCTGAGCATGCTTGCCGCCGATCCTGACCCTGCCCAGCGGCGAGACGATCAGGAACAGGCAGAACAGCACGAAGATGTTCATGGCGATGGCGAACACGAAATCCAGTTTCGTGGTCAGCCAGGGGCGCAGCGCACCGAACATAGCGCTCGCCGCCTCGTCGAAAATCAGGCAGAACAGCACCAGAGCGATGACCGACAACCCGGAGATGAGAAATACCGGGTTGTGGAAGTCCAGCCCGAAAGGCCCGATCTTCGTCTGTACATTGTCCTGCCCGATGACGTAATCGGTATCGATTTCGTTAGACATTCTGAGTGATTCCTCCATAGCGTCCCCGGTGCTGCGCGGCGCGCGGCCCGGATAGCATTTATTGCTGTTATCTGACCACGAATACCGACAGGTCGGAGTGCGAGGCCACGTAACCGCCGTGGGCGTGGAAGATGTGATCGGCGAAACCCGGCACGTGCGAGGCCATGACGATTAGATCGGCACCGATAGCATCGCCGGCATTGCGCAGGGTCTGGTCGAGATCCACCGCCGGGTCGTGGGACCTGATGGGATGGGCCCGCGCGTCAATGCCGTGGGCCCTGGCCTGCGCGGCGACGAAACTGTCGAGCTTCTCGGCGAACTCGGCCGGGTTGTGGGCCACCTCGCTGGGTGCGGCGCTGGTTACCGCCACGTAGTGGACTGCGGCGCCGTAGTGCCTGGCCAGGTCGGCCGCGGCCTGCAGCGCCTTGTCGATCTTGTCCAGATGGGCCAGATCGACGGGAACCATGATGCTGGAATACATCGCGTTCCTCCCGTAGTAGTTGTATGGAAAGATCGGCCGCCAGAGCGGCCTGTGGTGCCGCGCGTCAGCGCGGTGCAGAGGGCGACCGCGCCACCGGAGGACAAAGCTCTGCGGCAGCGCGGACACCGGGGCAGTGTGAGTCGCTATCAGATTGCCCGCGGGTCCGGGGCGGTCACACTGTTAGGTAAAAACGACATCCTGTGCGCCCCCATGAGTATCAAGCGTGGCCCGTGATAGCAAGCGCGCAGTGGATGAGCGCAGATGCCGCCGCGGCAATAATCCGGCGCGCTTGCTCCGCGCGTGACTTGCACGCAAGATTCAGCCGGATGCCGTCGCCGCGGCCAACGGGCGGACGCAAACGCACGCGGCGACGCGGGTCGGCAGAACGGGGAAGCGATTCAGGTGGAGCTGAAAAAAATGATGGTAGGGGCAGCCCTCGATGCCGCGGACATCCGCATCCTCAGCGCGATCCAGCAACACGGCCGGCTCAGCAAGGCCAGGCTGGCCGAGCGCGTCAACCTCTCGCCGACGCCCTGCTGGACGCGCCTCACCCGCCTGGAGAGAGCCGGGCTGATCCGCGGCTATCACGCCGACATCGCTCTGGCGCGCCTGGCCGACGTTTTCACCATCGTGGTGACGGTCTCGCTCGGCAATCACAGCAAGCGCAGCCAGGAACGCTTCGAGCAGCATATCCAGCAGTGCGATGAAGTCGTCGAATGCATCGCCACCGGCGGCGGCATGGACTATGTGCTGAAGTTCGTAAGCCCCAGTCTGGCGGCGTTTCAGCAGACGATGGATGGGCTGCTCACCGCGGAGCTGGGCATCGACCGCTACATGACCTACATCGCCACCCGCGAGATCAAATCGATCCAGCCGGATGTCGCGCGCCTGTTCGATGCACGCCGCAGGTAGATCAGCGCGGACACGCCACAAACGGGCCGCCACAAGCCGCCCGCAGAGCAGCGCCGCAGCAAAGTCCGAAAGCCGCCATCGAGGCGCCGATCACAGTCCAAACAGTCTGCGCAGCGGGGCCATTTCAGACCATTTGCCACTGTCACCGTAAATAGAATGGCGCCCTGCCGCAACAGCACAGCGGCCGGTCAAACACAGCCTTCATCACAGGTGACAGACATGCAAAACGCAGGCGACTTCGGCTTCGGTACCCAGATCCGCAAATCCCCCTACTTCGATGCCACCGTGCGTTGGGGTGCGGCTGCCTTTTCCGTCTACAACCACATGTACATCCCGCGCGATTTCGGCGATCCGGAACAGAATTTCTGGAACCTGGTGAACGACGCGATCCTCTGCGACGTGGCGGTCGAGCGGCAGGTCGAGATCACCGGCCCCGACGCCGCCAGGTTCACCCAGCTGCTGACCCCGCGCGACCTGTCGAAAATGGCGGTCGGTCAGTGCAAGTACATCCTGATCACCAACGCCGAAGGCGGCATCATCAACGATCCGATCCTGCTGCGGCTGGCCGAAAACCACTTCTGGATCTCGCTCGCCGACAGCGACGTGCTGCTCTGGGCGCAGGGCCTGGCCGTGCACTCGGGTCTGGACGTCAGCATCCGCGAACCGGACGTCTCGCCGCTGCAGCTGCAGGGGCCGAAATCCGGCGAGGTGATGAAGGCGCTGTTCGGCGACGAAATCATGGATCTCAAGTACTACTGGCTGCGCGAAGTCGAGCTGGACGGTATCCCGCTGGTCGTCTCGCGCACCGGCTGGTCCAGCGAGCTGGGCTACGAGCTGTACCTGCGCGACGGTTCGCGCGGCGACGAGCTGTGGGAAAAAATCATGGCCGCCGGCGCACCGTTTGGCCTCAAGCCCGGCCACACCTCGTCGATCCGGCGCATCGAGGGCGGCATGCTCTCCTATCACGCCGACGCCGACATCCACACCAACCCCTACGAGCTGGGCATGGACCGACTGATCAACGTCGACATGGAAGCCGACTTCATCGGCAAGGCCGCGCTGCAGCGGATTCGCGATGAAGGCGTCACCCGCAAGCAGGTCGGCCTGCGCATCGACTGCGCGCCGCTGAAAGGCCCGAACACCACTTTCTGGGGCCTCGGCAAAGACGGTGAGTCGATCGGCAAGGTGACCTCCGCGGTCTACTCGCCGCGCCTGGAACAGAACATCGCCCTGGCGATGGTGGCCGCCGAATACGCCGAAATCGGCACCCGGCTGGAAGTCGCGCTGCCCTCCGGCACGGTGTTCGCCAGCGTCGTGGAAAAGCCCTTCTACGACCCGAAAAAGAAGCTCACCGCCGCCCCCGTGCTGCCGGCCAGCATCGAGGATCAGCCGTTCTTCGAGCCGGCACAGGATCTCGCGGTCGCCTGAGCGCGCCGCCCAGGAGACTGTCCCGTCATAGCGGAGAGCCGAGATGTCCGAACTGTCCATCGAGCTGAACTGGCAGCGCGCCGAGCCTCGGCTGCTGCCCGGCAAGTTCTCGAACGCACACACCGTGCACTACAACGACCACTTCGCGCTGAAAGCGGACGCCGCCCCGGACTGGGGCGGCGATCCGGCCAACAGCAACCCCGAACAGGCGCTGGCGGCGTCGCTGTCGAGCTGCCACATGATGACCTTCCTCGCCCTGGCGGCCAAAGCCCGGTGGCCGGTGGCCGGCTACAGCGACAATGCCGTCGCGCATCTGGGCAAAAATGCCGCCGGCCAGATGTCGGTAACGCGCATCGATCTGTACCCGGAGGTGACCTTCGACGCGGGCTTTTCGGTCGGCGCGGCGGAACTGGAGGAGATGCAGCAGCGGGCACACCGCTACTGCTTCATCGCCAACACCCTGGCCGACAGCGTCGAGGTCAACATTCTGTAGCGGGCCGGCAATGGCCCCGTAGCGGCAGACCAGGCCCGTCAATGCGGGCGACCTGCCGCGCGAGCGGGACGGCGATGGCATCCTGCGCCTGCGGCGTCACGGTAGACAGCATGCCCGCCCGGCCGGCGGGACGCCCGATCAACTAGCGGCCGTCGGTGCCCTGGCCGAGCAGCGGCTGCAGCGCCTCCAGATAGGCCCGCCCGACGCCGGCTTCGCGGCGCACCAGCGCCTGCGCTGCGGCGCCGAGCCGCGCCCGCTGCGCGGCGTCGTCGAGCAGCTCATCGAGCAGCCTCGCCAGCGCGGCGGCATCGGCCACCTGGCGCAACGCATCGGCGGCGCGCAGGCGCGCCAGCTCGTCGGCGAAGTTTTCCATGTGCGGCCCGCAGATGATCGCCACCCCGGCGCGCGCCGGCTCCAGCAGGTTCTGACCGCCGCGCGGGATCAGCGAGCCACCCATGAAAACCAGCTCGGCGTGGGCGATGAAGCCGGCCAGTTCACCCAGCGTATCGGCCAGATAGAGCTGCGTGCCGGCGGCGATGGGCTCGCCGCGGCTGCGCACCGCGACATCCAGCCCCAGCGGCGCAAGCTGGCGCAGGATCGCCTCGCGACGCTCCGGGTGGCGCGGCGCGATCACCAGCAACTCGTCGCGGCCCAGCTCGCGCCGGATCCGCGCCAGCTGCAGCTCCTCGTCGTCGTGGGTCGATGCCGCCAGCCAGTAGCGCCGCTCGATCGGTCGCGGCGTCGCCGCCAGTGGCTGCGCCGCCGCGGCGAACTTGAGATTGCCCAGCACCCTCACCCGCTCGTCCGGCGCACCCAGCTGGCGAAAGCCGGCGGCGTCCGCCGCGCCGCGCGCCAGCACGCGATCGACGTTGCGCAGGCAGCTGCGCAGCGCCGGGCGCAACAGAGGGCGCAGCAGCCCGCCGGCGTCCAGCGTGCGCGCCGACAGGCGGCCATTGACGATCGCCAGCGGCACGCCGCGCTCGGCGGCGGCGCGGTACAGATTGGCCCACAGCTCGGTCTCGACGATCAGCCCGCAGCGCGGCCGGCAGTGGCGCAGAAAGCGCCGGGCGGCAAAGCGGAAATCCAGCGGCAGATAGGCATGCCGCACGCGCTCGCCGCAGCGCCGGGCGAGCACCGCGGCGCCGGTCGGGGTGTTGCTGGTCACCAGCAGCGGCGCGTCCGGGTATCGCGCCAGCAGCCCGTCGAGCAGCGGCAGCGCCGCGTTGACCTCACCCACCGAGGCACAGTGCAGCCAGATCGGCCGCTGCAGCCGCGGCAGACCGAAGCCCAGGCGCTGCCACAGATAGCGCCAGCCGCCGTCGCGCAGCGCCCGCCAGAGCGTGTAACCGAGCATCGGCAGCGCCAGCGCGGCGAGCAGCGCGCGATAGCGCAGCGGCACCGCGGCGGGCTTCACGAGTAGATATCCGGCTGGCTGTCGTCGACCCGCTTGAAGCGTTTGTGCAGCCACAGGTAGGGGGCCGGATGGGCGCGCACCTGGGCCTCGAACAGGTCGTTGACGCGCTGCGTGGCGGCGGCCAGATCGTCGCCGGGGAAATCCTCCAGCGCCGGCAGCAGCAGCGCGCGGTACTGTCCATTCGGCTCGCGCAGGGCCAGCAGCGGCACCACCGCGGCGCCGGTCAGCGCGGCGATGCGCGCCGTCCCCGGGCTGGTGAACACGCGCCGCCCGAAGTAGTGGCTGAGGATGCCGCCGCGGTGTCCGGCGACCCACTGATCCGGCGAAAACCACACCGTGCGGCCCTGCCTGAGGCGGCGCACCATGCGGCGGATGTTGCGGTTGGCGATGGTTTCCTCGACGAAGCGCTCGCGCTGCCGGCGCAAAAAGGCGGCGTACAGTGGATTCTTCGGGTCATCGTAATTGGCATCCATGCCGATCCGCGCGCCGAGCAGATTGCCGACGAATTCCAGCGTGGTGAAGTGCGCCTGCAGCAGAATCACCCCGCGCCCGCCGGCGCGCGCCGCCTGCAGATGCTGCATGCCCTCGACGCGCAGGCGCTGCTGCAAGGCGCTGGGCCTGCCGAACCACAGCGCGCCCATCTCGGCGAGGCTCATCCCGGTGTGCCGGTAGTTATCCACCAGCAGTGCCTCGCGGGCATCGGCATCCATCCCGGGAAAGGCCAGTTGCAGATTGGCGCGCAGAATGGCGCGGCGCTCGGGCAGCAGCAGGCGCAGCAGATCGCCGCTGCGCCGGCCGATCCACAACTGCGCGGCAAACGGCAGCCGCGCGCTCAGCCAGAGCAGGCCGAACAGGCTCCACAGCGGCCAGTGGCGCGGCGCCAGCCAGTCGCCGGCGCGGAAGGTGTCGGTGTTTTCGGACATGCGCGATCCGCAGGCTCAAAGGGCGGCGATTATAGAGCCAGCCAGCGCCGCGGCCACAGCCATCGACGCCGGCACTGCCCCTCCGATCTCATATCCCGCCCCGGCATAGACCCGGCATCGAAGCCGGCGCCGGCGAAGCTCAGGCGATCAGCTGCTTCGAGATCTCGCGGAACTTCTCGTGGCGGGCGTCGCGCAGCCACTCGAACATCACCGACTCGCGGTTGCTGATCAGCGCGCCGGCGCCGCGCATGCGGGCGATGGCGTTGTCGCGGTGCAGCGGATCGCGCGAGCACACCGCATCGGCGACCAGAAACACTTCCAGCCCGCGCGCCAGCAGATCGAGCGCGGTCTGCAGCACGCAGACGTGCGCCTCCATGCCCAGCAGCACCACCTGCTTGCGCCCGCTGTAGTCGAGACAGCGCAGAAAGGCCTCCGCGCCGCAGGCGGAGAAGCTGGTCTTTTCCAGCGTGCGCGCCGCGGTCGGCGCCAGCTCGGCGAGGCGCGCATCGGTGTGGCCCAGGCCGCGCGGGTACTGCTCGGTGATCAGCACCGGCAGATCGAGCATGCCGGCGGCGCGCAGCAGCCGCCCGGCGTGATCGACCACCCGCTGCTGGTCGTCCTCGGCCATCGCCGGCAGCAGGCGCGACTGGATGTCGATCACCACGAGCAGCGCGTCGCTGGCGTCGCAGAGGCTGGTGGGCTTGTGCATTTCGGGCCTCCCGGGCGTGTCGCGGCGCTGCGCCGCGGTCAGGGTTGCAGCCAGTCGTCGATCTGCGCCAGATCGACTTCGACGAGGGTGCCGGCGGCCTGCAGCAGGCGCAATCGGTCGAGCAGATAGTCGTAGCGCGAGCCGAAGTAATCGGCCTGGGCGCGGTAGGTGTTGCGCAGCGCGGCGAGCACCTCCACCGCGGTGCGCGTGCCGACCTCGAAGCCGGCCTGGGTGGCCTCGGCGGCCACCTGGGTGGAGATCAGCGCCTGCTTCAGGGCGCGCGCGCGGCTGATGTCGGCGAGCACGCTGAGGTAGGCGTCGCGCGCCTGCTGCACGGCGCTGCGCCGCTGCAACTCGGCCTGCTGACTGGCCAGACTGGCGTTGGCCAACGCCTGGGCGACCTGTGAATCGACGCTGCCGGCGTTGTACAACGAGTAGTTGAGCTGCACCGCGATGGCGCCGCCCTCGCCGTCACTGAATGGGTTTTCGCTATTGACGTTGTTGTAGCTGGCGACCAGATCGACATTCGGATAGCGCCCGGAGCGGCTGATCTCCACCGCCCGCGCCGCCTCCCGGGCCGCCAGCTGCGCCGCGCGCAGCGACAGGCTGTTGTTCTGCGCGGTCTCCACCCAGGCGTCGATGTCCTCCGGCACCGGCGGCGGCAGCGGCGAATCCTCGCGCAGTGTCGCCAGCTCGCCGACCGGCTCGCCGGTGGTCAGATGGAGCACCTCGCGGGCGCTGGCGAGGCTGTTCTGCGCGGCGATTTCCTGCGCCACTGCGAGGTCGTACTGGGCCTGCGCCTCTTTGACATCGGTAACCGCGATCAGGCCGACCTCGAAGCGCCGCTCGGCCTGCTCCAGCTGGCGGGCGATGGCTTCTTTCTCCGAGCGCGCGAACTGCAGGTTGTTCTGCGCGCGCAACACGCCGAAGTAGCGCTCGGCGACGCGCAGCATCAGCGCCTGCCCGGCGGCGCTGAAATCCGCCTCGGCGCGGCTCACGGAGAGGTCGGCGCGCTGCACATTGCTGCGCGCGCCGCGATCGTAGAGCGGCTGGGTCAGCGAGATGCCGACGCTGTCGCTGCGGTAGGTGTCCCGGCCGTCATCGTTGTTGTCGTTGAAACCGACCGAGGCGGAGACGCCAACCTGCGGCCCCAGCGCGGAGCGCGCCTGGGGCAGCGCCTGGCGCGCGGCGTCGAGCTGATGGCGGGCGATCTGGTAGCTGGCGTCGTTGGTCTGCGCCAGTCGGTAGACATCGAGCAGATCGGCGGCGGCAGCCAGTGGCGACAGGATCGCGCTGGCGAGCGCGGCAGATAGAAAAGCGGCAGTGCGCTGGGCGAGGGGCATGGTCACTCCCGATAGTGGATGGCGACCGCGCAAAGCGCGCGGTAAGCAACATTAGTAATTACTGATATTCTACGCAAGGCCGCCTGCCCCCGGCAAATGGCGCACCCGGCAAACGGCGCACCCCGGCAAACGGCACACCCGGCGCCGATCGTTCAAAAACAGAACTCGACCGCCGCCGGCAGCGTCCGCAGCGCCGGGGCGCGCGTTTCGAACAAGCCCTCGCGGCGCCAGTCGCACTGGCCGACGCGGCTGACCAGGGTGGCGGTCATCACCGCGGCGCGCGGGTCGCCGAGTATCGCAAACAGTCGTCCGCCGACGGCCAGCTGCGCCAGCCACTGCGCCGGCACGTCGCTCAGCGACGCAGCCACCAGCATCGCCTGCCAGCCATCGCTATCGCAATCGCTGGCAGCAGCGACATCGGCCGCCGGCAGGCCATCTGCGAGCACATCACCGCAGCGGGCCCGGGCATTGTCGATGCCCAGAGCGGCGAAGCGCGCCGCGATCAACTCGACCCGTTGCGCATCCGCCTGCAAACAGAGCACGCGCTGCGCCAGCTGCGCGGCACAGGCGCCGAGATAGCCGCTGGCGTCGCCGAGGATCAGCACGCGCTCGTCGCCGCGCAGCGCCAGCGACTGCAGCGCGCGGCCGCAGACATTGGGCGGCAGCAGGCTGTGCTGTCCGCCACCGGCCTCGCCGGCGAGCGGCACGGCCAGATCCGCGTAAGCGCTGTGCCGCCAGGCCGGCGGCACGAAATCCTCGCGCGGCACCGCGCCGAGCGCCGCCAGCACGCGCTCATCGAGTACCTGCCAGGGACGCAGCTGGCGCTCGACCATGGTCTGCCGCGCGCTGGAGAAATCCGCATCCGCCATATCCGCATCCACTCGCCGCCCCGGAGATCAAAGAAGCCTAAGGACTTGCCGCCGGCGGGGCAAGGCTGGAGCCACCGGCGCGCCACTGCGCCGATCCGCGGCCGCTGTGGCAGACATCGCGACGGCAATGGCCGATCAATTTTCCTGATCGGGCCATTCCCGGTGCCATGCCACCGAGAGTTGTGAGCAGCTTGGCAATTTTCACCCGAAGTCGCTGAAGATCGATGCAATCACCGGCATGTCAAGCGCAGTTGGCGACAGGTTGAAATTATCATCCAGCCAGAGAAATGTGCGTTGTGTCAGCGGATTGACTGAGTTGTTTAATAAGCTGAGCCAACAAATCAACAAGCGCGACTCGCGGCGACGGTAAGCCGCGCGAACCGAGCAGGCATGACAAAGGCCGCCGGTTCGCGCAAGCGAGCGCCAACACAGGAAGGGCTGCCATGCACCCGGAAGACATCGTACAGATAAAATCCCGCCAGAATGACCGCGCAACGGCCCTGAACCACAGCCGCGAGCACGGCCTGAACCCCGGAAGACAAGCCAGCGCAGTGGTTCTCGGCGTCGGCGAAGACACCCCCTTCACCCTGGAATTCAGCCGTGCTTTCGCGCGCCATCCACAATTTCGCTGCGGCGTGGTGCCGGTGTCGGTACTGCCCGGGCTGGCGCGTCAGTGCGATGACGCCATCTTTATGATCGACTGCGCCACGGCCCGCAACGAGGTCATCCACAACGTACTCAATGAGGTCGAGGTGTGCCGCTCGGCGACCCGCGTCGCCCTGCTCAACGTCGGTGGGCTGCTCAGCGCCGAGCGCTTCCTCCACTACAGCTGCCTGTACGGCCTGTTCATGGAATCCGCCGCCACCGAGCTGCTGCTGCGCGGTGCCGAGGAGATCCGCGAGGGCCGCATGTGGATGCCCCGCGAAGTCATGCAGCGCTGCATCGAACGCGGCCGCAGCCAGCAGAAATCGGCCGCCCTGCTGGGCAATCTGACCAAGCGCGAGGTAGAGATCCTGCGCCACACCACGCTCGGCGCCACCAACCGCGAGATCGCTGAAAAACTCTGCCTGAGCGAGCACACCATCAAAACGCACATGCACAATATCTTCAAGAAAATCAACGTTAAAAATCGCGTGCAGGCGGCGAATCTGGTGCGCGAAGAGCGCCTGCTGGATGGCCTGCTGGCAGAGAGCTGAGACGACAGCGCTGGCGCTTCTCACCCAGCGCTGTTCCCCGCCACCCTCGGCGCCGCCGGGAAATTTTCCGGCACACCCCCCTAAGCTGCCGTTGGCCGCCACCGCCGACGGCAGTCGCTGCAAGCGATCACTACTAGCCGCGCCGATACAGCTCGACCAGCGCGCTCGGGTCGCGCCGCGCACCGGCGTCGCGACTGGCAAAGATCCGCATCAGCTGGCGGGCCGCCGCGGCCAGTGGCGTCGCCCGATCCAACTCGCCGGCCAGCGCGGCGGCCAGATCCAGATCCTTGAGCAGCGTCGCCACCGTCCACTGCGGTGGCTCGAAGTCACTAGCGGCCATCCGCGGGGCGAGAATCTGCAGCGGCTTCGAGTCGGCAAAGCCACCGGCCAGCGCCTCGGGCAGGCGCGCGGCATCCACCCCGGCCGCCTCCGCCAAGGCCACCATCTCGGCGATCACCAGCGCGTTGCAGCCGACGATCATCTGGTTGCAGACCTTGCTCACCTGACCGCTGCCCACCGGCCCCATGTGGCTCAGCCGCGCGTACAGCGGCGCCAGCGGCTCGCGCAGGGCGTCGATATCCGCCGCCGCGCCACCGGCCATCATCGCCAGCGTGCCGGCCTCGGCGCCGGGCACGCCACCGGAGACCGGCGCGTCCACCCAGCGCGCGCCACGCTGCGCCAGGCGCGCGGCGAAGTCGCGGGTCGCCGCCGGGTCGATGCTGGAGCAATCCACCAGCAGCTGCCCGGCTCGCGCGCCGCTGGCGACGCCGTCGGCGCCGAACACCAGCGCCGCCACCGCCGCGGTGTCACTGACGCACAGCAGCACCACATCCACCGCTGCCGCCAGTGCGGCCGGACTGGCGGCGACCTGCGCGCCGGCCGCGGCCAGCGGCGCGCTCTTCGCCGCATCGCGGTTGTACACACTCAGCTCGTGGCCGGCACCGAGCAGGCGCAGGCTCATGGGCCGGCCCATCAGGCCCAGACCGATGAATCCGATCTTCACGGGGCATCCTCCGCTGGAATAGTCGAAGCGGCGATTCTACGGCGCCCGCCACGCGCTGTGCGGATCGGCGCTCGGCCACTTGCCGGATCAGCGCTCAGAGAGCGCCAGGCGCAGGCCGAGGCCGATCAGGGTGGCACCGAGCAGGCCGTCGGCAGCGCGCGCAAAGCGCGGCGCGGCCAGCAACCGACGCGCCCGGCCGGCGGCCAGCGCCAGGCCGCAGAGCCAGAGCAGGGAGAGGGCGAAGTGGATCGCGGCGAGCAGCAGCGACTGGCCCAGCGCACTGCCGGCCGGGTCGATGAACTGCGGCAACAAGGCCAGATAAAAGGTGGCGGTTTTGGGGTTGAGCAGGTTGGACAACAGCCCCTCGCGCAGCGAGCGCAGCGCCGCCGGCGCAGCGGCCTGCGCGCCGGCCCGCGCATCGACGCCACCACCCAGCCCGGTGGCGCGCCCGGCGATGGCCGCAGCCAGGCTGTGCAGGCCCAGCCAGCACAGATAGGCGGCGCCGGCCAGTTTGAGTGCGGCGAACAGCGCTGGCGAGCCGAGCAGCAGCAGCGACACCCCCAGCGCGGACAGGCTGGCGTGGCCAAACAGCCCGCAACAGATGCCGAAACTGGTCAGCGCACCGTCGCGCCAGCCACCGCGCAGGCTGTTGCGCAGCACCACCAGGGTATCCAGCCCCGGCGCCACGGTGAGCAGGCCGACGGCGAGCAGAAAGGCGAGCAGGGACTCGGCGGGCATGGCGCGGCGCTCGCTGGCGGGCTGGATTGGGGCGGCAAGTTAAATCAGCCGGCGCCGGGCGGCAATCGATCACCGACGATGCGCGCTTAACCTGATAGGGGGATAGGGTTCGGCGGCCCACTGGCGTTATCCTAATCAGCCACCGCGCGCCCGCGCGCCAACTACGGAGAACCGCCCCGATGCGATACGGACTGCTGCCTGGACTTTTGCCCGGGCTGCTCGCCGCCCTGCTCTGCCTGCTGCCGCCGGCGCAGGCCGCCGAAAGCGCAGCGGAGACAGCCCCCGACCTGGAGCGCGAACAGCGCATGGCCGAGCAGATCGTCGATGCCATCTTCGACGGCGAACCGGTATGGCTGGAGGCCGACGGCCGCGAGTTTCTCGGCATCTACACCGAGCCGGATCAGGTCGGCAGGGCGGTGATCGTCCTGCACGGCCGCGGCACCCACCCGGACTGGGCCGACGTCGCCAACCCGCTGCGCGTGGGGCTAATCGAATACGGCTGGGCGACGCTGTCGCTGCAGATGCCGGTGCTGGCCAAGGATTCCACCTACTACGACTACATGCCGATCTTCCCCGCCGCCTTCCCGCGCATCGAAGCCGGGATCGCCTTTCTGCGCGAACAGGGCTACGAGAACATCGTGCTGGCCGCGCACAGCTGCGGCGTGCACATGGCGATGGCCTGGCTCAAAGCCGCCGGCGACGACAGCATCGACGGCTTCGTCGGCATCGGCATGGGCGCCACCGACTATCAGCAGCCGATGCCCGAACCCTTCGCGCTGGACCAGATCGGCGTGCCGGTGCTGGATGTCTTCGGCGGCGACGAATTCCCCGCCGTGCTGCGCGGCTCGCCGGATCGCCTGCAGGCCATCAGTCACGCCGGCAACCCCCATTCGCGGCAGATCGTCATTCCCGGCGCCAACCACTATTTCACCGACATGGGCGAGCCGCTGACCGCCACCGTCGGCAGCTGGCTCGACCAGCTGCGCTTTGACTGAATCGCCGCCGCGCCCGCAGCGTAGTGCGGGCGCGGGATAAGTTGTATGCTTGCGCGCCTTTGCGAACCGGAGCCCGAGCATGTCCGCGCCCACCGATGAGCGCAGCGCCAGCGGCCGCAGCGCCGACATCAGCCGCAACACCAGCGAGACGCGCATCCGCGTGCGCATCGATCTCGACGGCAGCGGCCGCGCCGAGCTGGCCAGCGGCGTGCCCTTCCTCGACCACATGCTCGATCAGATCGCCCGCCACGGGCTGATCGACCTGAGCGTGGCCTGCGACGGCGACACCAGCATCGACGACCACCACAGCGTCGAAGACATCGGCATCACCCTCGGCCAGGCTTTCGATGCCGCGCTCGGCGAGCGCAAGGGCATCCTGCGCTACGGCCACGCCTACGTGCCGCTGGACGAGGCGCTGTCGCGGGTGGTGATCGACTTCTCCGGGCGCCCCGGGCTGCACTACTTCGTCGATTTCCGCCGCGACCGCGTCGGCGGCTTCGATGTCGATCTGGCCTACGAATTCTTCCAGGGTTTCGCCAACCACGCGCGCGCTACGCTGCACATCGACAACCTGCGCGGCCACAACGAGCACCACAAGCTGGAAACCATCTTCAAAGCCTTCGGTCGCGCGCTGCGCGCGGCGGCGAGCCGCGACGAGCGCGCGCCGGCTGCGATGCCCTCGACCAAGGGCAGCCTCTGAGCGCACGCCGATGCAGACCGCAAACCGACAGACCATCGCCGTGCTCGACTATGGCATGGGCAATCTGCGCTCGGTGTCCAAAGCGCTGGAGCACGTCGCCCCGGACGCGCGGGTAATCGTCACCGATCGCCGCGAGCTGATCGCGGCCGCCGACCGGGTAGTGGTGCCCGGCCAGGGCGCGGCGCGCGACTGCATGGCCGCGCTGCGCCGCCACGCGCTGGTCGAGACGCTCCGCGAGGCGTATCGCGACAAGCCCTTCCTCGGCATCTGCATGGGCCTGCAGGTGCTCTTCGCGCACAGCGAAGAAAACGGCGGCAGCGACTGCCTGGGGCTGGTGCCGGGCGAGGTGCGGGCCTTCGCCGAGCCGCTGATCGAACCGCCCGCCGACGCCCACCACGCCGGCGCGCGGCTGAAGGTGCCGCACATGGGCTGGAACCAGGTCCGGCAGACGCCGCACCCGCTGTGGGCGGGCATCGACGACGGCGCGCGCTTCTACTTTGTGCACAGCTATTACGTCGATCCGACCGATGCCGCACTCGCCATCGGCCGCTGCCACTACGGCCATGACTTCACCTGCGCGATCGCACGCGCTAACGTATTCGCCTGCCAGTTCCACCCGGAGAAGAGCGCCGCCGACGGCCTGCGACTGCTGCGCAACTTCACCCGCTGGGATGGCGGCGCCGATTGAAACAGCGGCCACCGGCTGATCGACCTCGAAACCAAAGCCTCGCGCCCGCGGCGCGGGAAGCCACATCACGGGACAGCGACGATGATTCTCATCCCCGCCATCGACCTCAAGGAAGGCAAGTGCGTGCGCCTGCGTCAGGGCCGCATGGAAGATGACACGGTATTTTCCGACGATCCGGTGGCGGTCGCCACGCGCTGGGTCGAAGCCGGCGCGCGACGCCTGCACCTGGTCGATCTCGACGGCGCCTTCGCCGGCAAGCCGAAGAATGCCGCGGTGATCCGCGCCATCGCCCAGGCACACCCGGAGCTGCCGATCCAGATCGGCGGCGGCATCCGCGACGAGGAGACCGCCGAGGCCTATCTCGACGCCGGCGTGCAGTACGTCATCATCGGCTCGCGCGCGGTGCGCGACCCGCACTTCGTCGAAGACCTGTGCCTGTCCTTCCCCGGCCACGTGATCGTCGGGCTGGACGCCAAAGACGGCCGCGTCGCCACCGACGGCTGGGCGAAGATGTCGCGCTTCACCGCCATCGAGCTGGTCGAGCACTACGTCGACTACGGCGTGACGGCGATCGTCTACACCGACATCAGCCGCGACGGCATGATGGACGGCTTCAACGCCGAAGCGACGCGCAAGCTGGCCGAGTCCAGCGCCATCCCGATCATCGCCTCCGGCGGCGTCACCGACATGGCCTGCATCGATCGCCTGCTGGACATCGAGGATGCCGGCGTCGAGGGCGCGATCCTCGGCCGCGCGCTGTACGAAGGCACGATCGACCTGGCCGCGGCGCAGCGCCACGTCGACGCCGCCGGCGGTGGGAACTAGCCGCCGATGGGCCTGGCCAAACGCATCATTCCCTGTCTCGACGTCGACGCCGGCCGGGTGGTCAAGGGCGTGCAGTTCGTCGATATCCGCGACGCCGGCGACCCGGTGGAAGTGGCGCGCCGCTACGACCGCGAGGGCGCCGACGAGATCACCTTTCTCGACATCACCGCCAGCTCCGACGACCGCGAAACGATTGTGCATGTGGTCGAGCAGGTGGCCTCGGAAGTGTTCATCCCGCTGACCGTCGGCGGCGGCATCCGCCGCGTCGAAGACGTGCGCCGCATGCTGATGGCCGGCGCCGACAAGGTCGGCATCAACACCGCGGCGATCCACAACCCGGAGCTGGTCCGCGAAGCCACCGACAAGGTCGGCAGCCAGTGCATCGTGGTGGCCATCGACGCCAAGCAGGTCAGCGCCGCCGGCGAACCGCTGCGCTGGGAGATCTTCACCCACGGCGGGCGCAAGCCGACCGGCATCGACGCGGTCGAGTGGGCGATCAAGATGGCCGACTACGGCGCCGGTGAAATCCTCCTCACCAGCATGGACCGCGACGGCACCAAATCCGGCTTCAATCTGCCGCTGACCCGCGCCATCAGCGACGCGGTGCGCATCCCGGTGATCGCCTCCGGCGGCGTCGGCACGCTGGAGCACCTCTGCGAGGGGGTGCTCGAAGGCGGCGCCGACGCGGTGCTGGCGGCGAGCATCTTCCACTTCGGCGAGCACAGCGTCGGCGAGGCCAAGCGGGCGATGCGCGAGCGCGGCATCGAGGTGCGCCTGTGAGCCGCGCGGCGACGGTCGCAGCGCCGCCGCGGCGTGCTAAGATGCGCGCCCGCGCAGCCGCCAACCGCGGCGATCGACAAGCATATTGCGAGGCATAGTGTGGCCGACTGGCTCGACGACATCCGCTGGAACGATCAGGGTCTGGTCGCCGCCATCGCCCAGGACGCCGACAGCGGCCACGTGCTGATGATGGCGTGGATGAGCCGCGAATCGCTGCGCCGCACGATCGAGCTGGGCGAAGCGGTCTACTGGTCGCGCTCGCGGGGCAAGTTGTGGCATAAGGGCGAATCGTCCGGCCACGTGCAGAGACTGCGCGACCTGCGCCTGGACTGCGACGGCGACGCGCTGCTGCTGCAGGTCGAACAGGCCGGCGGCATCGCCTGCCACACCGGCAGGCAGCACTGCTTCTATCGGCAGTGGGTCGACGGCCAGTGGCGCGCGGTCGAGCCGGTGCTCAAGGATCCGGGGAGCATCTACGCATGAGCGACATCCTGTCGCAACTGGCGGCGACGCTGGAGGCGCGCAAGGGCGCCGCGACGGACAGCTCCTACGTCGCCAGCCTGTACGCCAAGGGCACGGACAGCATACTGAAGAAGGTCGGCGAGGAAGCCGCGGAGACGATCATCGCCGCCAAGGGCGACGACCCGCGGCAGCTGATCCACGAGACCGCCGACCTGTGGTTTCACACCCTGGTGCTGCTGGCCCACAACGGCCTGGGCCCAGACGACGTACTGAACGAACTGGCGCGCCGCCACGGCATCTCCGGACATGCGGAGAAGGCGTCGCGGCAGCATAAAGACTGACCGAACCGGAGAGAATTCATGGGTATCAGCATCTGGCAGCTTCTGATCATTCTGGCCATCGTGCTCCTGCTGTTTGGCGCCAAGCGCCTGCGCAACCTGGGCGGCGATCTCGGCGCCTCGGTGAAGGGCTTCAAACAGGCCATGAAAGATGGCGCCGCCGAAGGCGATGACAAGCAGCTCAGCGAGCAGGCCGACAAAGACGCCGATGCCGCCCAGGCCGCTGCCAGCGACGCCGCCGGCGACGCCGCGAGCAAGGACAAGGCGTCCTGATCCCGCCCACCCACTGAGCGCCAGGCATGTTCGACATCGGCTTCTGGGAGCTGCTGGTCATCGGCGTGGTCGGCCTGTTGGTGATCGGCCCCGAGCGCCTGCCCGGGGTGGCGCGCACCATCGGCCTCTACGTGGGCAAGATGCAGCGCTTCGTGCAGGGCGTGAAGAGCGACATCCGCCACGAGCTGGATGCCGGCGAACTGCGCGATCTGATCAGCCAGCAGGACAAGCAGCTCAAAGAGCTGCAGAGCCTGGTCAACGACACCCGCGACGAGGTTCAGGGCAGCGTCCGCGAGGCCGCCTCGGAAATCGAGGAAGCCGGCGGCAAATACGCCGGCATCGGCACCTCGCTGGGCAGCGATCCGCACACCGATGAGCGCAGCCCCGCCAGCAGCGGCGCATCGGAGACCGCCCAAAACGGTGGCGAGCAGGCCGGCAGCGACGCGAAAAAGAGCGCATGAGCAGCACACCCGACAAGCTCGAAGCAAAAGACGACGAACAGGAGGGCGGCGAGGAACAAGGGCTGCTCAGCCACCTGTTCGAACTGCGCGACCGCCTGCTGCGCTCGGTGCTGGCGGTACTGGTCGCCTTCATCTGCCTGTTCCCCTTCTCCGAGGAGCTGTACAGCTTCCTCGCCGGGCCGCTGCTGGCGCACCTGCCCGAGGGCACCAGCATGATCGCCATCGACGTGGCGTCGCCCTTTCTGGTGCCCTTCAAACTGGTGCTGATGCTGGCGATCTTCGCCGCCGTGCCGGTAATCCTCTACCAGATGTGGGCCTTCGTCGCGCCCGGCCTGTACAAGAACGAAAAGCGGCTGGTGAAACCACTGCTGGTCTCCAGCACCGCGCTGTTCTTCTGCGGCGTGGCCTTCGCCTACTACGTGGTATTCCCGCTGATCTTCGGCTTCTTCACCTCGATCGCGCCGACCGGCGTCGAGGTGAGCACCGACATCGGCCGCTATCTCGACTTCGTCATCACCATCTTTTTCGCCTTCGGCATCGCCTTCGAAGTGCCCATCGCCACCATCCTGCTGGTGGCGATGGGCGTCACCACCCCGGAGGCACTGGCGCGCAAACGGCCCTATTTCATCGTCGGCGCCTTTGTCATCGGCATGGTCCTGACGCCGCCGGATGTGATCTCGCAGACCCTGCTGGCGCTGCCCATGTGGCTGCTGTTCGAGGTCGGCATCATCTTCTCGCGCACGCTGCTGAAGAAGCGCCCCGAGGATTCCCCCGAGGATGATGGGCCCGGCGGTGGCGGCGGTGGCAGCGGTGGCGGCAGCCCCGAAGACCACCCCGCAGCCGGCTCGACAGCGGTTTCGAAACCGACTTCGACACCCGCGGCAGCGGCCGCCGCCGGCGCGCGCACCATCACCAGCGAAGAGATGATCGCCGCCGCCGAAGCGCGCAACCGCGCCGCCGAATCGGACGGCGCCATCGACTACGGCGCGCACAGCGACTACCTGCCGCCCAGCGACGACGAGCTGGAGGCCGAGCTGGATCGACTCGACGCCGAAGACGATGCCGAAGACGACGCCAACGACAGCGCCGATAACAGTGCGCAGCAAGCCGGCGCGACCGACGCCAGCGATTCCGCCGGCAGCGACAGCGGCGACGACGGCAAACCGACCAGGGCCGACAAGCCCGACTGACGCCCCGCCACGCCGATGCGCACACAAAAAAGCCCCCACCGGCGACGGCGGGGGCTTTTTGCTGTCCGGCTGCGGCTGCGCCGCAGGTCCGGATCAGGCGCTGCGGTACAGCTTGGTGAGCACGAACTCGCGGTGGCCGAGCGCCTCGGCGGCGGTCAGCCGGCCGTTGCAGGTGCGCAGGGTCATGTCGATCAGCGCGTCGCCGGCACCGTCGAAGTTCATCTCGCGGCGCAGGATGCCGGAGACGTCGACGTCGATGTGCTCGCCCATGGTGCGCACGGTGCGCGGGTTGGCGGTGAGCTTGATCACCGGCTCGATGGGGTTGCCGATGACATTGCCCTGGCCGGTGGGGAACAGGTGCACGACAAAGCCGGCAGCGGCCTGCAGGGTGACGCACTCGGCGGCCGCCGAGGAGGTGTCCATGAAGTACAGACCCGGCCCCTTGCCCGGCGCCTCGGCCGGCTCCAGCACGTCGATGTAGCTGGTTTTCTTGCCGATCTTTTCGAGGTTGCCGAAGGCCTTTTCCTCGATGGTGGTCAGGCCGCCCTCGATGTTGCCCTTGGTGGGCTGGCTATCGGAGAGGTCAGAGGTCTTGTGCGGCTCGATCACCTCGTCCATGTAGGCCTGCCAGGTGTCGATGAATTTCTCGCCGGCCTCCGGGGTCGCAGCGCGGCCCTTGCAGACCTGCTCGGCACCGGTCAGCTCAGAGGTCTCGCCGAAGCAGGTGGTGGCGCCGAGCGGATCGAGCTTGTCGATCAGGTTGCCGACGGTGGGGTTGGCGCCGAGGCCGGAGGTGGTGTCCGATTCGCCGCACTTGACCGAGATCCACAGCTCGGAGATATCGCACTGCTCGCGCTGCTTTTCGCTGGCCGCCTGGAGGAATTCCTTGGCCTTGTACGAGGCCGCGGCAATCGTCGCGATGTCGCCATTCTGCTCGATGGAGAAGCCCGCCACCGGCTTGCCGGTCTCGGCGATGCCATCGACCACCCGCTGGGTCCAGCCCGGCTCGATGCCGATCACCACCACCGCGGCGACGTTGGGGTTGGAACCGGTGCCGATCAGAGTGCGGAAGTGCAGATCCAGATCGGCGCCGAACTGCAGCCGGCCGTAGGCGTGGGGGATCGCCAGCGTGCCCTTGATGTTGTTGGCGACCGCTTCACAGGCGGCGTTGGAGAGGTCATCCAGCGGCAGCAGCAGGACGTGGTTGCGGATGCCGACGCGGCCGTTTTCGCGCCGATAGCCCCAGAAACTGTACTGACTCATCGCTACCACCTCTTGGTCTTGCAGTTCTGGACGTGCAGGTGCCCGCCCGCTTCGATCGGCGCCACGACCTTGCCGATGTCGTGGCCGTACTTGATCACCGTGTCGCCATCGCTCAGCGCCTTCAGCGCCACCTTGTGGCCCAGCGGTATGTCGTGCAGCGCCTCGATGGTGATGGTCTCGTCGGTGTCCATGATCCAGCCGCTCAGCTGCTTGCCGGCGCGGACCGTCTCCACGACCACCACGCCGACATTGTCGGTGGCGCCGTGGACCAGGAAGTCTGGAGCACTCATTGCGTCGTCTCCTCGGTAAGGGAAAAGGTTGCTCGATTCACAGATATCATCTGTCTTATATAAGATATAATATCATTTTCGATAAAGATAGAAGATTCGCACCAGCCCACGCCGCCTGACGGCCCTTTTGCTCTATCCTGCGCCCCATGAACAAAGCCACGCCGCGCTATCAGCCACTCTACAAACAGGTCAAGGCGACCCTGCTCGGCTACCTCGCCGACCGCCGCTGGAAACCCGGCGAGGCGATCCCCAACGAATTCCGCCTGGCCGATGAATTGCGCGTCAGCCAGGGCACGGTGCGCAAGGCGCTGGACGAGATGGCCGCGGAGAACCTGCTGGTGCGCCGCCAGGGTCGCGGCACCTTCGTCAGCGAGCACGACAGCCATCGCGCGCTGTTCCACTTTTTCAAGCTGATGCCCGAGCACGGCCGCCGCGAGCTGCCCGAAAGCCGCGTGCTGGAACGCAGCCGCAGGCCCGCCGAAGCCACCGAACGCAGCCGCCTCGACCTCGCCGAGGGCGCCGAGGTGGTGCGCCTGCGCCGCCTGCGCACCTTCGCCGCACGGCCGGTGATCTGCGAATCGATCAGCGTGCCGGCGGCGCGGTTCGCCGAGCTGGCGAGCATGCCGGCGGTGCCCAACTCACTGTACTCGCTGTACGAGCAACACTTCGGACACACGGTGAGCAGTGCGCAGGAACACCTGCGCGCGGTGAATGCCGATAGCGACGCCGCCGCCGCGCTCGGCGTGGCAGCCGGTACGGCGCTGCTGGAGATCGATCGACTCGCCTTCGGCGTCGACGGCGCGCCGCTGGAGTGGCGCCGCAGCCTGTGCAGCACGGATGGCTACTTCTACCTCTCGCAGCTGCGCTGAGCGAGCGACGCCCTCAGTCCGGCGGTGGCGGTGGCGGTGGCGGTGGCGGCGCGGTGGTATCGCGAACCACCACATCGATCTCCAGGCGGGTGTGATCCGGCGGCGATTCGCCGGCGATCCGCGCCAGCAGGTACTCCGCCGCCCGCCAGCCCATCTCCGCCGCCGGCACCTGCATGGTGCTCAGCGCGGGGCACACCTGCGAGGCCAGCGGCAGGTCGTCGAAGCCGCTGATCGACAGCCTCCCCGGCACATCGATACCCAGTGACTGGGCGCCGAACAGAGCGCCCAGCGCGAGCACGTCGTTGCCGCAGATCAGCGCGCTCGGCGGGCGGCGCTGCGCCATCAGCAGGCCCAGCGCCTCGCGACCCTCGGCGAGGCTGTAGCGCCGCTCCAGCAGCCGCTCGGCGGGCAGCTCGACGCCGGCGCCGGAGAGCGTTTCGCGCACGCCCTGCAGGCGCTCGGCGGCGCGATTGTTGTCGCGGGTGATGCCGCTGATCACGGCGAACTCGCGATGGCCGAGATCGAGCAGATAGCGGGTCATGCGCGCCGCCGCGCGGCGGTTGTCGAAGCCGACACAGGGGTGCTCGACGCCGGCGTCGTAGGTCCAGGTGTGCACATAGGGCAGGCGCTTGTCGCGCAGCAAGCGGATCAGTGCCGGGTGGTGGTCGCTGCCCACCAGCACCAGCCCGTCGAGCCCGCGCGAAACCAGCGCGCGCACCTCTTCCAGCTCCTGCGCGGCGTCGTAGTTGGAGCTGGCCAGCAGCAGCGTGTAGCCGCTGGCGATCAGGCGCTTCTGCAGGCGCTGAATGCCGGTGGCGAAGATCGCGTTATCCAGCGTCGGCACCACCGCGCCGATGGTGCGGCTGCGCTGGCTGGCCAGCGCGCGCGCCGCGCCGTGGGGCACGTAGCCCAGCTCGGCGATCGCCGCGGCAACCTGCTCGCGCACCACCGGGCGCACCGCGCCGGGCGTGTTGAGGCAGCGCGACACCGTGGCCGTGGAAACCCCGGCGCGCATCGCGACATCGTGCAAAGTGGCCTTTTTCCTGTCGATCATCACCTGAAAACGCTTGCTTTATTTCCGTTCCAAACGGCCTATCGATAGGCTTGGATTATCCGTCGGCGCCCGACAAAGTCCAACTTGACAGACATTTTTCGCTGTGTCAGTTTTCGCCACAGAAATGTAAGCGCTTACAAATATGCCGGCAGGTGGCTCCATGAACATGCGCAAGAAAGGCGATCTCTGGCTGTTGCTCTGCGGTCTGCTGTTCGCCCTGTTCACCCTCGATCTGCTGCTCGGCAAGGCGTCGATCGCCTTCGGCTTCACGCCGCCGCTGCGCGCCGGCGATGTCGGCGAGTTTCTGCTGTTGCTCGCCACCGCCACCTGCTTTGTCATCGGCGCACTCTGCCGTGAGTCCGCCACCACCAACGGCCAGCCATAGGCCGATACCCACCTTTAGGGATCACGAGGAAAACCCATGAAGAACAAGTCCGACACCCCGCAGTCCGCCGCTCGCCGCCGCTTTATGGAGATCTCAGCGAAATACGGCTTCACCGCCGCCGTGGTCGCCGGTGCCGGGGGCGCGCTGCTCTCCGGCGAGGCCGCGGCCGCTTCGGCGAAGGAGGAAAAAGCCCGCGAAGAGGCGGCGAAATACAAGATGACGGTGGGCACGGCCTACGTGCTCGGCGCCTCGCGCAGCTACCCGATCATGCAGCTGGACTTCAAAGAAAACGTGCAGAACATGACCAACGGTCAGGTGTACGTGAAGCTGGCTCCCGGCGGCCAGCTGGGTGCCGGCGGCGCGCTGGTGCAGAAGGTCCAGCAGGGCACCATCCAGGCGGCGCAGCACTCGCTGTCCAACTTCGCGCCCTTCGCCCCGCCGGTGGATCTGATCAACCTGCCCTACTTCTGCGGCGCCAACCAGAATTTCGTCAACCTGGTGACCTCCGATGCCTGGCGCAAGGCGGTGCACCCGAAAGTCGAAGCCAAGGGCTTCAAGCCGCTGTGGTACGTGGTCATCGATCCGCGCGTGACGGCCATCCGCAAGGGCATCGACGGCCCGGTCAAGACCCCCGACGACATGGCCGGCGTCAAGTTCCGCGTGCCCGGCTCGAAGATGCTGCAGCAGTACTACCGCGCCATCGGCGCCAACCCGACCCCGGTGGCCTGGGGCGAAACCCCCTCGGCGATCAAGCAGGGCGTGGCCGATGGCCTCGATCCGGCGGTCGGCGCGCTACACGTGTTCGGCTTCAAAGACATCCTCTCCTGGGTGACCTTCACCAAGGCGGTGCCGGATTCACAGGTCTATTCCTGCAACCTCGAATGGTTCAACAGCCTGCCCAACGCGGTGCAGGAGGGCATCGAGTTCGCCAGCGAAGTGACCATGCAGCAGAACCTCTCCAAGGTGCCGGCGGCGCGCTCCTACGCGATGGCCGAGATGGCCAAATCCGGCGTGCAGTTCTACAGCCCGAATGCCGACGAGCTGCAGCAGTGGGTCGACAAGGGCGGTCATCAGAACGCCGAGTGGGACAGCTACAAAAAAGAGCTGGCCGGCTCCATGGATGCCTTCGGCAAGCTGCTCGACGCGGCCAACACCCAGAGCCGCTACTACGTGCACGACGCCTGATACGGCGCCATTTCGCACCCAGCGCGCGGCGCCCCAACGGGTGTCGCGCGCCCGATGGCTAACGCCCGTGGCCGGCGCCTTGCGCGCTGGCCACAGGCCCAGCGGAGACACCGCATGCGATCTCTACTCGCGCGCATCGACCGCGATGGCGAGCGCTGGCTGCTGCTGATTTTCTACACCACGATCGTGCTCACCATCGCGGTCGAGGTGGTGCGCCGCTTCGTGCTTTCCTACTCGTCGATCTGGGGCGAGGAGATCGCCCGCTACGCCTTCATCTATCTGGTCTGGATCGGCGCCTCGGCGGCGGTGCGCGATCGCGCCCACATCCGCATCGACGTACTGCTCCACCAGCTGCCGGCGCGCGGCAAGGCGCTGCTCTACCTGTTCGGCGACTTCGTGATGCTGGCGGTGGCGGTGATCGCGCTGTACTTCTCGATTGAAACGGTGCTGGTGTCGATGAAGTTCGGCTCGGTGACCCACGGCCTGCGCATCGCCCAGGCCTGGTTCCTGGCGGCCGTGCCACTGGGCTTTTCGCTGCTCAGCCTGCGCCTGGTGCAATCCATCTATCGCGACTGGGGCGATCTGCGCCACGGCCGTGCCGCGTATGAAGGCAAGAGGCTGTTCGACTGATGGAATATTTATATCTGCAAGGCGACGCCGCACTGGAGCTGGGCTGGGAGTTCTACCTGCCGCTGGCCATCGCGCTGGGCCTGATCATCGCCGGGGTGCCGATCTGGGCAGTGCTCGGCGTGACCTCGGTGGCGATGCTGCACTTCTCCGAGGTGCTGCCGCTGTCGCTGCTCGGCGAGGCGCTGTTCGACGGCATCGACGCCTTCGCGCTGATCGCCGTGCCGCTGTTCATTCTCACCGGCGACGTGCTGGTGCGCACCGGCCTGTCCGGCAAGCTGCTGGATATCGCCGAGGCGCTGGTCGGCGGCTTCCGCTCCGGCTTCGGCACCGCCACGGTGCTGGTCTGCGGCTTCTTCGCCTGCATCTCCGGCTCGGATGCGGCCGGCGCCGCCGGGGTCGGGCGGATGACCATCGACCGGCTGGTCAAGCAGGGCTATCCGCGGCCCTACGCCTGCGCGCTGGTGGCCTCCGGCGCCTGTACCGGGATTCTGATCCCGCCGTCGATCGCCTACATCATCATCGGCCTGATCCTCGGCATCTCGGCCTCCACGCTGTTCCTCGCGGCGATGATTCCGGGGCTGATGATCATGCTCTCGATCATGCTCACCAACATCATCGTCAACCGCTTCACCGGCTACGAAAACGCCGACCAGGGTTTCTCGCTGCGGCGCCTCGGCCGGGCGGTGTACGACGGCCGCTTCGCGCTGCTGGTGCCGGTGGTGATCCTCGGCGGCATCTACAGCGGCGTGTTCACGCCCACCGAGGCGGCCGCGGTGGCGGTGGTGACGACCATGATCATCGGCCTGTTGCAGGGCACCATCACACTCGCCGACTTCCCCAACATGCTCGCCAGTTCGGCCAAGGTGAACGGCGTCATCGTGCCGATCATCGCCTTCTCCCTGCCGCTGGCGCAGACGCTGGCGGCGCTCGACGTGCCGCAGGGCTTCGTCGCCATGATGACCTCGGTGAGCGACAGCGAGACGGTGATCATCCTGATGATGATCGCCATCCTGATCGTCGCCGGCTGCGTCATGGAGACCACGCCGAACATCGTCATCCTGTCGCCGATCCTGCTGCCGCTGGCGCAGGAGATCGGCATGCACGAGATCCACTTCTGCATCATGATGGTGACCGCGCTCGGCGTCGGTTTCATCACCCCGCCGCTGGGCCTGAACCTGTTCGTGGTCTCCGGGCTGACCGGCACACCGATTCTGAAAATCGCCGCCAAGGCACTGCCCTACGTGTTCACCATGCTCGGCGTGGTGCTGATGCTGGCCTTCATTCCGGAGCTGTCCCTGTGGGCGCTCGACTGAACAGGAAAGTCCCAACCATGACCGTCGAATACCTGAAGAAAGCCACCAAGACCTCGTCCACCGGCGAGGACGACACCCGCCAGATCGTCGCCGACATGCTCGCCGCCATCGAAGCCGGCGGCGAAGAGGTCTGTCGCGACTACGCCACCAGGCTGGACAACTACAGCGGCAACATCGTCGTCAGCCGCGAGGAAATCGAAGCCGCCAGCGCGCGCGTGCCGCAGTCGGTAAAGGACGATATCCAGTTCGCCCACGAGCGCGTGCGTCGCTTCGCCGACAAGCAGCGCGAGGCGCTGATCGACTTTGAAGTGGAGCTGTCCCCCGGCCTGTTCGCCGGCCAGCGGCAGATCCCGGTAGCCACCGCCGGCTGCTACGTGCCCGGCGGCCGCTACGCCCACGTCGCCTCGGCGATCATGTCGGTGGCCACCGCCAAGGCCGCCGGCGTCGAACACGTCATCGCCTGCTCGCCGCCCAAGCCCGGCGCCGGCGTCAACCCGGCGATCCTCTACACCGCAGACCTGTGCGGCGCCGACAGCATCCTCGCCCTCGGCGGCGTGCAGGGCATCGCGGCGATGGCCTTTGGCCTGTTCACCGGGCGCGCCGCGGATATCCTCGTCGGCCCCGGCAACCGCTTCGTCGCCGAGGCCAAGCGCATGCTCTTCGGCCGCGTCGGCATCGACCTGTTCGCCGGCCCCACCGAGATCGCCATCATCGCCGACGCCAGCGCCGACCCGGCGATCGTCGCCAGCGATCTGGTCGGCCAGGCCGAACACGGCCTCGACTCGCCGGCCTGGCTGTTCAGCAGCGACCGCGCGCTCTGCGAAAAGGTCATGGAACTGGTGCCGGGGATGATCGAAAAGCTGCCGGAAACCGCCCGCGTGGCGGCCGAAAACGCCTGGCGCGACTACGGCGAAGTGGTGCTGTGCAGCGACCGCGAATCGATGGCGCAGATCAGCGATCAGTACGCTGCCGAACACCTCGAAGTGCAGGCCGAAGACCTCGACTGGTGGGTGCAGCGGCTGCGCAACTACGGCTCGCTGTTCGTCGGCGAAGAGACCACCGTGGCCTTCGGCGACAAGTGCTCGGGCACCAACCACATCCTGCCCACCAAGGGCGCCGGTCGCTACACCGGTGGTTTGTCGGCGGGCAAATTCATCAAAACCGTGACCACCCAGCGGATGAGCCGCGAAGCCAACCGCGAAGTGGCCGCCGCCGCGGCGCGCATCTCCCGCCTCGAAGGCATGGAGGCGCACGCGCGCACCGGCGATGACCGGCTGCACAAGTACTTCCCCGGCGAGTCCTTCGAACTGGCGCCGGCAGCGCTGGACTGATGGCCGATTTTCGCCTCGACGGTAAGGTGGCGCTGGTCACCGGCGCCAGCTCCGGCATCGGCCGCCGTCAGGCGCTGGCGCTGGCCTCGGCCGGGGCGGCGGTGGTGCTGCTCGGCCGCCGCGCCGAACAGCTCGACGCGGCGGTGGCGGAGATCGCCGCCGCCGGCGGTCGCGCCGCGCCGCTGGCCGCGGATCTCGGCGATCGCCAGCGGCTGGCCCAGATCGCCGCGGCCGCCGGCGAAGCCTTCGGCGCAGTGGATATCCTGATCAACGCCGCCGGCGTCAACCTGCGCCAGCCGGCGGAGGAGATCACCCTTCAGAGCTGGGACGCGACGCTGAATCTGAACCTCGCGGTGCCGTTTTTCCTCGCCCGCGAGCTGGAACCGGCGATGCGCCAGCGCGGCTGGGGGCGGGTCATCAATCTGGCCTCGCTGCAATCCAGCCGGGCCTTCGCCAACGGCCTCGCCTACGGCGCCTCCAAGGGCGGCATCGCCCAGCTGACGCGGGCCATGGCCGAGGCCTGGTCGCGCCACGGCATCGCCTGCAACGCCATCGCGCCCGGCTTCTTCCCCACCGAGCTGACCGCGCCGGTCTACGGCCAGCCGGAACTGCTCGACAAGCTCGCCGCGCAGACCGCCATCGGCCGCAACGGCGAGCTGGCGGATCTGGACGGATTGACGGTTTTTCTCGCCTCACCGGCGGCGGATTACATCACCGGCCAGGTGATCGCCCTCGACGGCGGCTTCACCGCCAAATGACGCAGAGATCGCAAGCATGAAAGCACTGGTCTACACCGACACGCTGGAAGTTCAGTACCGCGACGAGGCCGACCCGGCACCCGCCGCCGGCGATGCGCTGGTAAAAATCGAAGCGGTGGGCATCTGCGGCTCGGACATGCACGCCTACCACGGCCACGACGCGCGCCGCGTGCCGCCGCTGATCCTCGGCCACGAAGCGGTCGGCGAAGTGATCGGCCGAAATGGCCAGCGCGCGGTGCTCAACCCGCTGATCACCTGCGGCGCCTGCGACCACTGCCAGGGCGGACGCTCCAACCTGTGCGCGGCGCGCGAGCTGATCGGCATGCGCCTGCCCGGCGCCTTCGCCGAGTACGTCGCCCTGCCCGAGCAGAACCTGCTGGAGATGCCGCAGGACATGGCCCCGGTGGCGGCCAGCCTCACCGAGCCGGCGGCGACCGCGCTGCACGCGGTGAACCTCGCCGAGCGGGTGCTGCACCGGCCGCTCTCCGAATGTCGCACGCTGATCCTCGGCGGCGGCTCCATCGGCCTGCTGGCGGCGCTGCTGCTCAAACACAAGGGCGCGCGGCGGATTCTGCTCGGCGACACCAACCCGCTGCGCCGCGCCAGCGTCGAGCGCAGCGACTGCTGCGAGGTCTACGATCCGCTCGCCGCGCAGCCGCAGGCCGAGGGCTTCGAGCTGGTCATCGACGCCGTCGGCAGTGGCCGCACGCGCGCCGCCGCCAGCGCACTGGTGGCCCCCGGCGGGGTCATCTCGCACGTCGGCCTGCAGGACAACGAAGCCGGCCTCGACAGCCGCAAACTGACCCTCGCCGAAGTCACTTTTCTCGGCAACTACACCTACACCGCGGTGGACCTGCGCGCCGCCATCGACGCCCTGTACAGCGGCGCATTGGGCGATCTGGCCTGGGTCGAGCAGCGCCCGCTGGCCGAGGGCGCAGCGGCTTTTCGCGACATCCACGAAGGCCGCGCCGCGGCGCCGAAGATCGTCCTGCTTCCGGGCTAGCGCAGCGGCCGATGGGCCGCGCAGCGCACTACCGCCCCGATCGAGCGCGGAGGTGTAGCGCTGCGTGGCGCGGATATCCTCCTCCCCGTACCCATCCCGTGGTGCGCCCGGTCAGTTGCGGGCGGGCGCCTCAGGCGCATAGACTGCGCCATATTCTTGCAGCAGCCATTTCTTTTGGATGGTGTTTGCGATGCAGCAGAACGAAGCGCTTGATTCGGTGGCTGCGGGCCTGCTCCGCACGGCTGGTGTAGCGCAGCTGGCGAACTTTTCCGCGTACCGACTCACGCAGGCAGGGCTTGCGTTTCATGCTTCGCGCTCCCTGGATGGGGTGGTGTTATATCGACAGGACGATATTAATAAAATCAAAAGGTTGCCGGGCTTGAGCGAGTGTTATACGACACTTTTGGTGTGTTATAACACACCACTTAGGTCCTCTAATCAGTAGTTAGGCTTTAAAAAATATGAGTAATAGCGGACTTTACGACTTTATTAAGCTTGGCGGATGGAATAGTTCTTATTCTTCACATTATGAGTCGGCTTGGCTATGTTTTTATGATTATATTAACTACACCAATCTTCTAAAGGTTGAAGAAGAACGAATTCGGAATGAAGCTGATATTCCAGAAGAACATATTGAAGGATTTATACATCATAAAACTGAGAAATTGCATTCTGAGGCTTACCGCTCTGCCACATCAGCTCATCTTTTCTCATGCATGGCTATAGAGGGTTTTGTTAACTTTTATGGTACTAAGAGGCTTGGTCAGGATCTGTTTAAACCAATTCTTGAGCGTATTGGAATAACAGAGAAGTTATCGCTAATATACTTAGTTTGCTTTGAAAAAAGAATCTTGCCTTCTGAGCAACTGATAAAAGACATAAGAAAAATATTTGATCAAAGAAATTCTCTGGTACACCCAAAGACAAAGGAAGTTACATCTGAAAATTTCCAGAAGTACCTTTATGTGCATCCGAGTCAATTAGAGATTGGTAATGCAATAAAAACACTGGAAATGTTTATTGATAGTTTTTGTGAAATGGACAACAACATAAATAGAAACTTTCACTTTAATAAGCCTAACAAGGCAAATTCACATGGACAAATTTA
>Ga0207752_1000119_pt1 | contig 35023 bp, 27 predicted proteins | sample Pon2CUnioCityCA_6_FD_187272 | JGI IMG/M metagenome (GOLD analysis project Ga0207752, IMG submission 187272) | Marine sediment microbial community from Union City, CA, USA - Pond 2C Sediment 2 (SPAdes) | ecosystem: Environmental > Aquatic > Marine > Intertidal zone > Salt pond sediment ... | reverse complement strand
GGACGAACTTCTTGAGTCTGTAGCCTGGCCCGAGCGGTCCGGCTATCAGTGGAGCGCCATGCAGGTAATTCTCGATGTCGTCCGCCAACTCGGCAGCCGAACGATAGCGCTCAGCGCGGTCCTTGCGCATCGCCTTGAGGGGGATCCACTCCAGCTCTCTGTGAAGACGTTTGGCCAATGCGGCAACCTCGGTCCGGCGGCTCTCGGCGAGCTTCCGGGCCTCGTCGCCGAGCTTCGTCAGTCGCGTGCTGGGGGTCTTCGGGTCGGTCTCGCGGATCACCTGCCGAATGTGTTCTATCCCGCCCGTACGGAGGGTGTCCGAGTCAAACGGCAGCGTGCCCGTCAGCAGTACATAAAGCAGCACGCCCAGCGAGTAGATGTCCGAGCGAGTGTCGATATCCTCACCGGCCATGTCGGCCTGTTCGGGGCTCATGTATTCCGGCGTGCCGAGCAAATGGCTGTCTTCGGTGAGCAGCGTCCGTTCGGTCAACGGCGCCGCTGTAGCCTTGGCCACGCCAAAGTCGATGATCTTCGGGATCGCTGTATCGGCCTCTGCGGAGACCAGAATGTTCGATGGCTTGAGGTCCCGATGGATGATCCCTTTCTGGTGGGCGTGGTGGACCGCGAGACAGACCTGCCGGCAGAGGCGCAGCCGGTCCTCGATACTGAGTTTGTGGCGGTCACAGTACTCTGTGATGGGCAGGCCCTGGACATGCTCCATGACAAAATACGGTCGGCCCGCCTCTGTGGTCCCGGCGTCGTGAACCCGAGCGATGTTGGGATGATCCAGCAGGGCCAGGGCTTGACGCTCGGCCTCGAAACGTGCGATCACGCGTGTCGAATCCATGCCCGGCTTGACGACCTTCAGCGCGACTCGGCGCCGCATGGGGGCCGTCTGGTCGGCTAAGTACACGATCCCCATGCCGCCCTCGCCCAGCACGCTCACGAGGTGGTACGAGCCCACCCAACTGCCCACACGTTCGACAGCGGTATTCAAGGATTGCGTGGAGACAAAGTCCTCAAGCGGCTCCGCGGCGTTGCTCTGCCCCGCAGGCTCCGACCTGGGGCCCGGAACGTCCGGCCCGCCGTCACCATCGGTGGCCACGGAGAACAGGCGAGCCAACTGGTCCAGATCGAGCTGATGTATGTTCTTCTTGCCCATATGAACACTCTGTTTCACGCAAGACGGATCTGTTGAGCGTCATACCCATGACAAGTACGGGAGCTTTCACAGTTCTTGCGCGATTTTTGGGAAGAATCGTCTCAATTCCTCCATTTCGCCGTCCACCAGCCCGTCAGAGGTGACGGAGCGGCGCAGATGCTGCCTCATCGCCTTCTGGAGACGCCGCTTGACCGTCACGATCATGTTGGACGCGCCGGCTTCACTGTCGATGCCGTACGCAGTGCAGATCTCCTTCAACGAGGGCGGCTCGGCCCGATTCAGGATCGGCTGCAAGAGGCGGTCGCGAAACACGTACCAGTGGACGGTCTTGCCGTCCTCGTGGCATTGGGCCTCCACTTGCTCCAGGGCTCGCTCCAGCAGCAGCGAGATCCAGGCGGTGTTGAAGCAATCCTCCGCGTTCAACTGCTCGGGGGCGGCTGTCAGACCTTCCGGCTCAGTGATGTCCAGGCGAACGAGCTTGTCTCTGGGAATCCGTTTTCGGGCGGTCCGGGCATCATGGACATCGTTTAGATACCGGTTCAAGGCGATCAGCAGGAACGAGCGAAACCGTCCCTTGGCCCGATCGGCCTTCTCCACCAACTGGCGTCCCAGAACTACCTCATGGAAGAAGCCCTGCGTGAGGTCCTTCGCCTGCTCGTTGGGATAGCCCTTCCGCCGCAGGTAGCAGTAGACCGGCCGCCAGTACTGATGGAGCAACAAGCCGATCAGGGCGCGATCCCCGTCCTGGTCGCCCGATCCGGCCGCTTCGATCACGGACCAATGCGTTGTCAGGAATGCCCGGCCCGTTCCGCCCATGTCCGTGTAACCGTCGTCTCTCATGGCCAGCCAACCGCTGATGATCTCCGGTAGCTCATGCGATAACCGTTTTCTTAGAAACAACTTATCAGAAAATGACAAAAAATCCAGGATTTCGCGCAAGGGCCCGGATTTTTCCCGTGTTTATGGGTGCAAAGCAACCAGGACCTCTTGGAAAGGACAGATCCATGAAACGGCAAGACAGTTACAGGATGAGAACGGCGTGGCTGGGAGTGATTGCCAGCGGACTCTTGAGCATGACCTCCGTCTGTTCGGCTGAGCAGTACATCTGCACGCCGAAGGCCGACATGTCGACGCCGAGATGGAATCTCGCCACCGCCGTGGTGGACGGTAAGATCTATGCCATGGGGGGCGAACCAAGTGAACCTTATGAATTGGAGGAACTCCTCTCAATCGTGGAACAGTATGATCCGTCCACTGACACCTGGACCCGAAGAGCAGACATGCCAACAGTGACGGTACCCATTGATGCCACTGTGGTGGATGGGAAGATCTATGTCATCGGGGGCGAGGGCATTGGCTCAAGGGTGATCATGTATGATCCTGCCAGTGACACTTGGACACAAAAAGCCGATATGCCGACGCGGAGATTCATGCATGCCACTTGTGTGGTAGATGGCAAGATTTATGCCATCGGGGGTTCCGCATTATGGGACTATGTAGGCGAAAAGACTGTAGAAGAATACGATCCCGTGGCCAATACTTGGGCGAGGAAGGCGGATATGCTCTTTGGAGTGTGGGGCTTACGCACCATTGTGGTGAATGGAAAGATATATGCCCTTGGAGGAAGGCCGCGTATCGATGCAATGCCCTACGTACAAGAATACGACCCGACCACTGGCCGCTGGGTACGGAAAGCCGACATGCCTATAGCCAGCAGTTCGATGGCCTCTGCGGTATTAGGCGACAAGATAGTTGTAATTGGAGGATGGTTCAATAGTGGTCACTACCCATATACAGCAGCACAAATATATGATCCAGAAACAGACACATGGACGATAGGAGCCGATGTTCCATTCCTGAGAGCGTGCTGTTCGGCCGAAGTTGTGAATAGTAGAATATACGTCATCGGAGGAACGGACAGACCCCATCCATGTCCTGCCACCTCGACGGTGTATGAACTCGCGGTCGCTTTTCCACCTGACTTCAACCGCGACTTTAAGGTCGACATTGAGGACCTGATCACCCTTATTGAGCACTGGGGTGGCAGTGAACCATCGCTTGACATAGGACCTAAGTACGACGGCGACGGCGTCGTGGATGTCCAGGACCTCGAAGTCTTCATGAGTTACTGGGGACAGGAGATAGACGATCCGACGCTGGCTGCCCACTGGAGGCTGGACGAGAGTGAGGGCATGACCGCCTATGATAGCGCCGGCGAGAGCGATGCGACGGTGATGGGCGTCCCGGCTTGGCAGCCGGATGGTGGCAAGTTGGGTGGCGCCCTGGAGTTCGACGGCGCGACGTTCGTTGTGGCCGACTCTGTCCTGGACCCGTCGCACGGTCCTTTCAGCATTCTGGCCTGGGTCAAGGGCGGCGCGCCGGGACAGGCGTTGATCTCGCAGGTCTCCGGGGTGAACTGGCTCATGGCGGACCCGCTTAGCGGTACGCTGATGACGGAACTCAGAGCACCTACACGGGATAACCTGCGCCTGGTGTCAGAGACGGTGATTACCGACGGCGACTGGCATCGCGTCGCCTTTACCTGGGATGGCTCTATCCGCAGCCTGTACGTGGATGATGTCCTCGTCGCGTCCGACATCCAATCCAGCCTGGACGGATGCGCCGGCAGTCTGATCCTCGGCCGCAGTTCAGCCATGACCCCCGGCACCTCCTGGACCGGCCTGATCGACGACGTCCGCATCTACAACCGGGCCGTCAAGCCATAACGACGATTGGCCACACGCCACACTCGCCAGGGCCGGCGAGGAACGGACCGCCGGCTCTTTCTTCATGATGCGGGGGCTGTGCTCCACCTTACGGCTGCAACTGTTAAGAGACCGAGTCGGGTCTCTATTTCTTGTGTTCTCGCTCGCGTTGGCGCGGGCGTTCGTTAGGCGAAGACGTCGGCTTCGCCGCTGGAGTGGATCAGGACGGTGGTGGGCATGTGGTCCAGCAGGCAGGTGAGACGTTCGTACAAGTCGCCGTCGGGCTTGTCCTCGGGTTGTTGAATGCCGAGGAAGACGACGTCCGCTTCGGCTGAGTGCTTTCGGAACACGTCGGCGAAGGGCTCTTCCGATACGATCACTCTTGCCTCCGCGCGGATGCGAGCGGCTTCGATGAGCGAAGTGATTGCCTGGCGGGACGATTCCAGGCCGGCGTCATCTCGAATGACGCGCAGGATCTGGACGCGGCTGCGGCGCCATTCCCAGTTCTGCGTCAGCAGGTGGATGAGCGTCACCATGAGCGATCCGTTCTTCTGGCCCCGCCACCAGATGTCGATGCGCCGACGGCTGCGATACTCGGGCGGCAGCCCCTTGTCCACAACGACGACGACACTCTTGCCCAAGGCCGCCGTGCTCCAGACGTGCCGGAACATCACCTCCGCGCGTTCGGCGCTGCGCGGCCAGCCGAACAGGACCGTGTTTGGCTTCAGCGGGCCGATCGAGTGGGCCTGCACCAGTGTGCGAATGCCCTCGTCGACGTCCTCCGCAAAGATCACTTCCGGGAAGACCGCCAGTTCGTTGCTCTTGAGGAACCTCTCCATGGCCGAGCGCAGGCTCTCGACGCGGGCGGCGAATGCCTGAAGATCGCCCGAGATCACCTGGGCGGCGGTGACGAGGCCGCGTCCCCCTTCCATCCAGGCCGCGTATCGGATCAGTGTCATATGTGTTTGCGTGTTACCCGCCATGACCAGGAACGTGGGACGCCAGTTCTTGGGATGCGGGGCCATGCCGCGAAGTCTCTGCAGGGTGCGCACCGCCAGGGCATAGTGAAAACCGCGACGCGCATCGCCGAACGCCGAGCGAAACACCCGCCGGCTTAGGAACGCGTAGATGGCCGCCACGATCAGCACGGCGATCGAGGCCGCCAGGGCGTCGATGAGGATCATGGCCCCAAGGCATGCGACGAATCCAAGGAGTGAGGTGGTCCAGTGATAGAACCGGAATCGCGGTCGAAACGATGGATTGGCGCCGAAGGATTCGACGAAGGCCGCCAGATTGATCATGCCGTAGGTGCAGAGAAAGAACATGGCGATGATCGCGGCGATCATGTCGAAGGCGGCCATCGACTCCTGCCCGCTGGCCAGCAGGATCACCGCGATTGCCAGGCCCAGCGTCAGCGCCAGTCCCAGGCGGGGCTCATCTTTGTCCTTGGAGCCGCGGGCAAAGGGGCTGAGGATCAGAAACACCCTGTCTCGGGCGAGGGCCTGCAACACGCGGGGGGCGCCGAGGAACGAGCCGACCGCGCTGGAGAGCGTCGCGGCGAAGACCCCGCCGATCACCAGAAAGCCGGTGCCGAGCAAAGCATGGTCCACGAGCATCTCGAACGGTCGCTCCAGCAGGTCGACGCGCTGCTGCGAGCCGCCGCAGAGAATGATTTCGACGAGGTAGACCAGGAAGCCCACGCCTACGGCGGCCATCGTGCCCCGCACTAGGGAACGGGCGGGGTCCTTCAAATCGCCGGACATGTTGACGCCGGCCAGAATGCCGGTGACGGCGGGGAAGTAGATGGCGAATACGATCCAGAACCCGATGCTGGGCTGCGTGTACGCCGGGCCCAGGTTGGCGCGGAACAGGGCCGGGTCGAACCGGCTTATCGCACCGCCCAGGAAGGAGGCAATCGCCAGGGCCAGCAACGCCATGATGACGTACTGAAACCGAATGGCCGCGCCGGAACTGATCCAGTTGATGGCGAACAGGATGACCGTCGTGCCGAGGGCGATCCCGACAAACCACGCACCGAGGCCCGGAAAGCTGGTCACTACAGAATTGGTGAAGCCCAGCACGTAGAACGGCACGGACAGCGCCTGGCCCAGAAACAGGGCGCAGCCGATGGCTCCGCCGAACTGTGGGCCCAGTGCTCGCGAGATCAGGAAATAGGCCCCGCCACCCGAGACGGGCGTATTGGTCGCGATGGCGCTCATGGAGATCGCGGTCAGCAGGCTGATGGCCTCGGCGACCAGCAGAATCAGGATGGCGTTCAGGATGCCGGCCTCGCCGATGACATAGCCGGCGCGCAGGAACATGATCACGCCGAGGATCGTGAGAATCGACGGAGTGAAGACCCCGGCAAACGTGCTGAACTGGTTCTTCTTGTTTTCCATTACTGGTCCTTTACCCCTCTATGAGTATATCCGCATTGGGCCAGTGCGTAAATCCAACTTCCGGTCGGGACCGGGACCGGCACGCCGCGCAAAATCCGTGGACGCCGGTCACGCCGGGGGTTACAATGGGAACGCACATGCGGACTTTCTGCAAATGAAAGGGCAAAGTATGAACGGGCACCCCATCTCTCGGCGAAAATTCATGAGCGCGGCTTCGGCGGGCACTCTGGCGGCAATTGCCTCGCAGACGATCCCCGCCTACGGAAATGCCGGCGGAAGCGCCGGCAAGCTGGCCATCCACGGGGGCCGGCCCGTGCGGACCAAGCCCTGGCCTTCCTGGCCTGTCTGGGATGAATCGGCGGAAGAACCGGTGCTCTCGATTCTCCGCAGCGGCAACTGGTTTCGCGGTCGCGGCAAGACTGTTACGGAATTCGAGGCCAAGTACGCCCAACTGCTGGGCGCGAAGCGCTGCGTCTGCACGGTGAACGGAACGAACGCACTGCTGACGGCGCTGCACGTACTGGACGTCGGCGTCGGTGATGAGGTCATCGTGTCACCGTATACGTTCATTGCCACGTACAACGTCGTCATCGGCTCGTGCGCCCTGCCGGTATTCGCCGATACCGACCCGGAGACGTTCCAGATCAATCCGGACAAGATCGAGGAGAGAATCAACGAGAACACCCGCGCGATCATGCCCGTGCATATCCTCGGCATCCCGGCCAACATGGACAAGATCATGGCCATCGCGAAGAAGCACAATCTGGTCGTGATCGAGGATGCCTGCCAGGCGTGGCTGGCCGAATGGCGGGGCAAGAAGTGCGGCACAATCGGTGATTTAGGCTGTTTCAGCTTCCAGAACTCCAAGCATTTGCCCTGCGGCGAGGGCGGCGCCGTCGTCGGGAATGACGAGGAGATCATGGACCGATGCTACTCCTTTCACAACTGCGGCCGGCCCTATGGCAGCGTGAAGCGAACGAGCGGCTACCCGATCATCGGAACGAACCGCCGCATGACGGAATACCAGGCGGCGATCCTGCTGTCCCAGATAAAGCGTCTCGAAAGCGACACCGAGCGGCGCTGGACGAACGGCCGGTACCTGACCTCGAAGATCAAGGACATCCCCGGCATCGTCCCGCACCGGCTCTACGACGGCGTGACCCGGGCCGCGTTTCACCTGTATCCGTTCCGCTACAAGAAGGAGCATTTCAATAACGCACCCCGGGAGAAATTCATGGCGGCCCTTTCGGCCGAAGGCGTGCCCTGCAGCGGCGGATACGGGCCCCAGTACCGAGACGGCCTGATCGAGGTGGCCCTGAATTCCAGGAACTTTAAGCGGAGCTTCTCGAAGGCCCGGCTCGACCGCTATCGCGACGAGCTGCACTATCCCGGCAACGATCAGCTCTGCGCCGAAGCGGTGTGGCTCGGCCAGCAGATGCTGCTCATGGACAAGGAGGATATCGACGACATAGCGGACGCCATTGCAAAGGTCTACGAGAACCGCGACAAGCTGGTGTAAACGGTCAAAAGGGCACAGTGCGTGCCTGAATATCGTGGCGGGCCTTTTATCACCGGTCATATCGCGCGGAGTCCCTTTCTCTTGTCAGCGTGAGTGCCTCTTTTGTCACCCCGAGCGAAGTCGAGGGGTCTGGCTGGGAGTCGGAGGTGTCCTGCGGTCGCGGGCCGATGTCTCGACTACGCTTCGCTCCGCTCGACATGACAAGAGGGAAGCCTATGGGCCTGCTTGGCTCGTGGCATTGCCGTCGTGCGGCTGGTTGATCTCGTGGAGGAGGGTCAACGCCTGCTCAATGATGATCTCGCCCGCGCCCTTGGCTAAGTTCGTTCCCGATCCCGGCTCGTAGCCGCCGCGCTCGTACGCTTCGGCGTGACAGACGTACCCGACGGCGTCGTTGGCGAGTGTCACGATGAATAGGTTCTCGACGGCCGCCTCTTGCTTGATCGCGAGGCCGACTTCAACGAGGACCTCTCCCGGCAGGCCCAAAACATAGAGAGCCCCGAGCTTCAATACCTGGATCTCGGTCGTGATGTGGTCGGGAGTTTGCGTGCCGTGTGGATCGTCGGCAGAAGGATCTCTCTTGATGGGAAGCGTGATCTCTTTGCTGGCTGTCTTCAGAGTGACATCGTTGGTGGTGGAGAGCAACTGGAGTCTTCGCAGAACCTCGCCCCCGAGGGCCTTGCCGATGTCCTCGCAGGGCTCCGGTCCTCGCTGGAGAGGGACGGTGTTCCCCGCGAGCCCGAGCACGAAGAGGCTGGTTCCGCCTTCCATCTGTTCGACGACGCGCGTCGCGAACGCGGGATAGTCGGCGGAGATCGTCGTGCTCAGATACGGATAGATGGAGACAGGATGGCAGCCGAAGCCGATGAGAGATCCGACCACCCGGCCCTCCGTATCCTCCATCCGCAGGGCGAGCACGGCCGGATCGATGGGGCCGAAGGTCAGTGGCTCCTCTTCGGCCGCCAAGGTGAACGTGATTCTTGTGTCACCGTCGTCAGTCCTCTCGATCTTTCTCGTTGCCGCTACCTCCGGCGGAATGGTGAAGGCCATCTTCACCAGGCCGTCTTTCATAACCGGCCTTCGGTTGTAGAGCACTTCCGGCAGCGATCCTGTCGCGGCGCCGATCCGCACATCCTGCATGTTGTGATGGGCGATCATCGCGGCGTCGGCGATCTTGCGGATCAGGACCTGGACGTACGACTGATCGACCTCGGAGGCGGGAAGGCGGCCCTCCTGCGGCACCTTGGTCCGCGCGAAGACCTCCGGCCCGGAATGGGTATGCGTGGCGCAGACCATCACGTGGGAGCCGGGGATGCCGGTTTTCTCGCCGATCGCGGCGCGCACGGGATTCGTGATATCTTCCAGCGGCGTGTATAGCAGATCGGCCGCCACGATCGCGACCGTGGTGACGCCGTCGCTGAGGACCATCGCCTTGGCATAGAGATCATCCATGACGGCGTCACTCGGCTGGCCCTTGGACCCGATCAGCGTAATGCCTAGCGGCGGCGTGATGTTGACCTTCGCACAGCCGCCCCTGAGTGCGGCCCGGCCAGTGGAACAGAAGAGCCCACAGCATAACAACGCGACCAACACCCTGAAGAACAGGCCGGACATGATCGTCTTTCTCATGGTCGTCTATCCCTTTTTCAATAGTGCGAAACTCGTGGTGCATATAGTAACCGGCCTTCGTCGCCGGTGCCAGCGATGCCGGCCTCGTCGTACAGTGTATGTGCAGCTTTCAGGGCACCAGGATCCTGCTCGGGTGATGGCTCTGGGTGGCAGCCTCAAGTCCGCAGGATTTGGGGATGGCCATGCGCATTGAGCGCCTGTTGGGAGCCGAACGACAGAGTCGATGCCGCCATCGGCAAGCTTCCCTTGAGGCTGCCACCCGAGTGCCAAGATGTTTTCACACACACGTCGTACGAATGGCGGCCTTCCGTGATGCGCCAAAGCAATCGCATGAAGCGGAATGGAGAGAATTTCCAGACGTCAAGATAGGCAATTGCGCTGGCATTTGCGATCCTGTATAGTCCTCTTTCTTTAGGGCAAGGCCCTGCAAGAATGGCGATCAACGCCCTATGGAAGGAGCCCTTTATGGATGATCGGATCGCGCGGGGGACGACCCGGTACGGGGACTCTTATGAAACGGTGGATAAGTCCCACGGCCGGATCGAAGTACGCAAGTGCTGGACGTGTGGGCACGTCGATTGGCTGCTTCGACGCCATGACTGGGCGGGTCTGGCCTGTATGGCCGTGGTCGAATGCACACGGGCGTTCAATGGAAGAACCAGCACCGAACGTCGTTACTTCATCAGTTCCCATTCGGGCCGGCTACGACAGAAACTACCTCCTGACGCTCCTGGGTTTCAAGGCCACTGACGACACCAAATCGACAGGACCCATTTCATGCGATTGCCCTGGATTCACTCCGGACGGCCCTTGACAGACCGTCATGGAGGCCGTATCATATTTCCCTCAGTGACCTTGTCCTGTGGTCGTAGAAGCCTCGAACAAAGGACTGATTCGTAGAAAGGAGAATAACCATGGGAACGAAAGGATGCTTGGCTCTGCTGTTGGGTTTGCTGGTTGTCGTGTGTGGCTCCTGTGAGACCGATGAGGCATACAGCACGGCGGGTGAGGAGGGGGTTCCTGCCGTGACCAGCAGGTCGGGTGGTCTCTACACGCGTTTCAACATCCATTATTGCCTCCGGGGCAACGACGCTGCCGCGAGCTACGCGAACTGGACACAGTGCGGGGGCAACTTCATTCCCTACAATTCCCAGGTGCGTGTCCGCTCCAGGCGAAACGGATTCATCCTGACCGACGTCAACAGCGGAATGCAGATTGTCTTTGAGTATCACGCGGGGCGGATGCGCATGTCTCAGAACGATTACAGGGACTTGATCTTTTCGCCCACGCCGGTCAGCTACGACGATCTGAACGAGATAGATCGCGAAGGGATCAAGGCCGGTCGGGCAATGGTCGGCATGACCAAGCAGGGTGTCATGGTCGCGCTGGGCTATCCGGCCAGGAATGAGACTCCGTCGATCGACATGAATACCTGGACCTTCTGGAAGACTCGCTACACGAAACTCAGAGTGGAATTCGATGATAATGGCAAGGTTGTGTCGATTATCCAATAGCCTTTCTGTGCGAGTTCCGCGCGTTTGGCCAGTTCTTCTGTTTGCCCTCTTCGTGGGCACGGGCCTCGCCGTGGGCTCGGGTGCTTCGAAAGAACGGGCCGATTCGCCGGAGCAACCGCAATTCCTGCGGCTGCTGCGGGAGTCGCGCGCCCCGTATCACACCTTTGCCACGCGCTTCGTCCAGCACAAACGCCTGGCCATGCTTGATATCGTCCTCGAATCGGAGGGGATGATCTTCTTCCGTCGGCCGGGATCGGTCCGCTACGAGATTATCTCGCCCGTGCGGTCCCTGATGATCTACGACGGAAAGAAGGTGCGGTGCTACGCCTTCAGCGAGGACAAATGGAACCTGCTGAACAACCCCGGCGCGACGGCCATCGGGCAGGTCTTGCGGCAGATCGGCCGTTGGATTCAGGGAGATTTCGACGCGGACCGCAAGATGTTCGAGCTTGAGGCCGTGCCGGCCGACGACGGCGGCGGCACCATTCATCTGATCCCGCGCAGCAAGGCGCTTGCCGAGTACATTCAACGCGTGGAAATCCACGTCAAGAAGGTTGGTGACAGCTATCGGGTCGCACAGGTCATCATCCGGGAGTCGGACGTGGACCTGACGGACATGCGGTTCCGTCAAGAGCTGAACAATCAGCCGATTCCCGAGGGGACCTTCACTTCGCCGGCCGCGTCGGAGGCGTGCCAGGCCGCGTTCCCCCCGGAAGACTGCTGCGATCCCAACGAAACCGAGAAACCGGAATCTTGAGACCTGCGATCTGGTCCATTCTGATTGGCCTGCTTGTGGGCGCATCGGGCTGTCTGTGCCCTCCGTCGCTCGGCGAACCGGTTGAGGACACCGCCCGGCGGGCCGCTCTGCTTGCATCCTATCGCCCTCCCCAGGTCCAAAGGGTCGTCTATCGGACGGTGCTGCGCTCGGGCGGACGCGAGATCTCCCTTGCCGAAGTCGTCAAGAGGTCCCCGGAAGGCGGGTTCTCCGTCGCCGGCGTGACCGATATCGGCAATACGCTGTACGCCGTGCAGATCGACCCCGGTGGCAAGGGCCGTGTCATCAGTAAGTCACTGCCGTTCTCCGATCGATGGCTGCTGGATCACCTCGTCAAAGAGTTGCTCATCCCCTGGAACGGGCCGCAGGAAACCTCTGAACTGTACAGATTGCCGGATGAAGGCTGGGCACTGATTCACGAAGAGGATCGCCTGGCCGACGTGTTCGTCTTTGATGAGAGGGAGAACTGGACGGAGTTTCGTCTACTCGCGGGCGGTCGTCTGCAAAGCCGGATATCCCTCGAATGGGATGAAGGGTCTACACCAAACGTGATGCGGGTTGACAACCGCGACAAACACTACCGCGTCGTCAGGGAACGCGTCTCCAGCACCCCGTAGCCAACCGCCGGACGTCACGCACTGTGGCGCCCTACCGTTCGGGCTCCTCCGGAAGCAGGATCGCAACGGTCTGTCCCGCGATGTGTCCGACGGCAATGCTGCCGAGGTAGATCGGCCAATAGGCGGATGAAGCCGCGAATTCCCCTACATTGCCTCCCACGTAGGTACCATAGGCTGGATACAGCAAACGGTAGGCCTCCCGCTGTTCTTCCACGGGCTTGAAGGTCTGGATGTAGCTGAGAGCCGTGGAGCTCGCCGCCGCCTCGTGATACAGGTTGACAAAAGGCACCATGTACAGGGCGGCGTAGAATCCCTTGTATTCCTGCCTCGCAAAATCGTGTGCGTGGCCCGCCTCATGCAGTGCGACCGGCTTGAGGTCCGAATAGAGGTTGATCGTGTTGGAATAGGGATTGTAGTTGTCGCCCCCAAAGAAGCGGCCCGGCATGATCGTGTACTGCGCCCAGGCCAGGAACCCGAGCGGAAATCGCCAGAACGGATGAATGTTCGTGTTGGAGAACGTCCGTCGCCACTCGTCCGCAACCTGGTAGCCGTTGATCCGGATCTTCGTGTCCCCCAGCTCGTGCTCCCGACAGAACTGCACGACGGCCTCAACCGTCTCGTCGGATATTTCGTGACTGTCGATATTCCCATTCCAGAGCAGAAGCTTGCTGAGCAGGCTCCCGGGCCAATACCAGTCACTCGCGTCCAGCCAGCCAACGGGGGCCCCCGTGACCACTTCGGGATCGTTTGCAGCCAACGGGTAGAGGCCGGGGTAATCCGCGGCGGAGGTAGGCTGATAGGGGACCGTTGCGCAGCCGCACGCCAGTCCGGACAGCACGATGATGCACGCCTTGTAAAACGTTCGCACAGCTAAGTCCTCCCAGGACAATCAAGCACATTCCAACCTGAATCAAGTATACAGGCTACTCTTTCACAGGATTGTACCCCGTCGTCGCATTGCCGGCAACCACCTGTCCCGGACGAGAAATCGATTCGCTCCTGGCCTGAAATACCAGCACTCACCCGCCGGACGCATATTGGACTGTGCCGTAGGATGCCGTATAATGGGAAGCACCTTATGTAAGGTGCCGCGATGAAACCGGTGCAGAGATAGCCCATCAGTATTCGCAGCGTCCAATGATCTAAAGGATAGGCCATGCCAGCTTCAGTCATTCTGATCGTAGCCCTCGTCTCACTGTCCGTCGCCTATGTGACCTACGGCCGGCGCCTGGCGCGGAAGTACGGACTTGACCCGAACCGCCAGACACCGGCCCACACCAAACGCGATGGCGTGGACTACGTGCCGGCCAGGGCCGCCGTACTCATGGGACACCACTTCGCCTCCATCGCCGGCGCGGCGCCGATCATCGGACCGATCGTGGCGGCGGCATTCGGATGGGTCCCGGTCCTGCTGTGGATCCTCATCGGCAGCATCCTCATGGGCGGCGCGCACGACTTCTCCGCCCTCGTAGCCTCCATTCGCCACGGCGGCAAGACCATGGGCGAAGTCATCGAGGAGTACGTGGGGACAACCGGCAAGCGCCTGTTCCTGGCCTTCGCCTGGTCGCTGATCGTCCTGGTGATCGCCGTATTCACCCACGCCGTGGCCAATGTCTTCGTGAAGGAGCCTTCGACCGCCACGTCCTCCTTTCTATTCATCGTCGTGGCGATCCTCTTCGGCATGAGCGTATACCGACTCAATGCCCCCTTGTGGTTGTCCTCCATCGTCGGTGTCGCCCTGCTGGTGGGCTGTATCGCCCTGGGATTGCGTTTCCCCCTCGCCCTGCCTGGCAATACCTGGAAGATCCTGCTGTTCGTGTACGTGTTCTTCGCGTCGGTGACCCCGGTCTGGATCCTGCTACAGCCGAGGGACTACCTGTGCTCGTTCCTGCTCTATGCCATCATCATCGCAGGGGCCGTAGGCATCTTCGCGGCCAACCCGCGGATCGAGTCTCCCGCTCTGACCGCGTTCAACGTCGAAGGCGCCGGATACCTGTTCCCGATCCTGTTCGTGACCGTCGCCTGCGGGGCCATCTCGGGATTTCATTCGCTGGTATCGGCGGGCACCACGGCTAAGCAGCTCAACAAGGAAACCGACGCCAAGCCCGTCGCCTATGGCAGCATGCTCATCGAGGGCCTGCTGGCCGTGATGGCGCTGATCACGGCCGTGACGATCACAAAAGGCAAGTTCGGCGAGTTGATGGGGCCGAAAGGGGGCGGGGCGATTGCCGTGTTCTCCGGGGGAATCGGCAGCTTCGTGGCCCACCTGGGCATCCCTGAGAAGGCGGGCGCGACCTTCGCCGCATTAGCCATATCCGCCTTCGCCCTCACGACGCTGGACACCGCCACGCGTCTGGGGCGGTTCATGTTCCAGGAGTTCTTCGAGAGCGAGGGCAAACAGACGGTCCTGACCACCAACCGGTACGTCGGAACGCTGGTAACCGTTGCGGTGGCGGCGTTCCTGACATTCACAGGCACACGGGCCACACTGTGGCCGCTGTTCGGCTCCGCCAATCAGTTGCTCGCTTCCCTGACCCTGCTGGCCGTGACGGTATGGCTGGCCCGGCTCGGAAAAAGCACCACCTTTGTGAAGATCCCCATGGTCTTCATGTTCTGTGTCACGGTGACGGCATTGTGCGTTCTGGCGTACAGTAATATCGCCAGTGGTAACATCACGCTGATCGTCATGTCACTGCTCTTGCTGGCCGTGGCGCTGACTCTCATTTACAAGGCCGTGCACAGCCTCAAACAAGTCGCGCAGCCCCTCACAATGAGCGACCCGAAAGCATAAGGAGACAGATCGAGTGAATGGATACAGAGCCAATGCCGCCCTCCTGATCCTGCTGATTTGCGGAGGCATCGTCACGACAGCCGCTTCGACATCCAACGCGGTGGACCGGCCGGTCATCGGATACGATCCCGCCATCCCCCAGTTGGCCTTCGCCGCCTCGGAGATACAGAGAGCCATGCTCGGCTCAGGCCGCGCGGCCGTCGAGCTGGACCTGGATGCGTGCGTGAAGAGCGATAGCCGGGCCCGAATCTTGCTGATCGTTGGCGCGGACGGCAAGGCTCAGAGAATCACCGGGACATTGGGACTGACGCCGGCCAAGGCAGGGAGCTGGCAATCCTATTCCATTCGATGCAAGAAGGACGGCAATCGAACGACCTGTGTCGTGCTGGCTGCCGACGCCGATGGGGCGCTGTACGGCGGCTTGGACATCGCAGAAGCGATCCGGCTCGGTACACTCGAGGAACTCAAGGATTCAGACCACGCGCCTTATGTCGAACGGCGCGGCATCAAATTCAACATTCCGCTGGACCTCCGCACGCCGAGCTACTCCGACAGTAGTGACGCCTTTCAGCAGAACATCCCCGAGATGTGGAGCATGGACTTCTGGCGGGAGTACCTCGATGAGTTGGCTCGCCACCGGTACAATGTCCTGACGCTCTGGAGCCTGCACCCGTTCCCCTCGCTGGTGAAGGTGCCTGAATTCCCGAACGTGGCACTCGACGACGTCTGGCGAACCACGATGAAGCTGGAGAACAACTTCAGCCACAGCGCCTCGGACATGGTTAAGCCCGAAATGCTCCAGCAGGTCGAGGTCGTCAGGAAGATGACCATCGACGAGAAAATCCACTTCTGGCGCGACGTGATGCAGCACGCCCACGACCGGGGCATCGAGGTCTACTTCTTCACATGGAACGCCTTCGTTTGGGGCGCCAAGGACAAAGGGTACGGCATCACCACGGACCTGGACAACCAGACGACGATCGACTATTTCCGCGCGAGCGTGCGCGAGACGGTCCTGACCTATCCGCTGCTGGCCGGCATCGGCGTCACCGCGGGCGAGAATATGAGGAAGCCAACGTCCGATTTCTCGAAGGAGAAGTGGCTCTGGCAGACCTACGGCGAAGGGATTCGGGATGCCCTGAAGTTGCAGCCCGATCGGCAGTTCCGCCTGGTCCATCGCTTCCACATGACCGCTCTGGCCGAGATTCGCCGCGAGTGGAAAGACTACCCGGGCCCCTTCGACGTGAGCTTCAAGTACGCCATCGCGCACATGTACTCGGTGCCCAATCCGCCCTACATCCGGCAGGCCCTGCCGCACCTGTCACCGAAGCTGCGCACCTGGCTGACAGTCCGCAACGACGACATCTACAGCTTTCGCTGGGGCGATCCGGACTTCGCCCGAGCGTTCATCCGGCACATGCCGGGGCCGGACAAAACGCTCGGCTTCTATATGGGCCCGGACGGCTATTGCTGGGGTCGCGAGTTCCTCAGCACGGAGCCCGAGACCCCGCGCCAACTGGTCATGAAAAAGCAGTGGTACAGCTTCATGCTCTGGGGCCGGCTCAGCTACGACCCAAACCTGCCTGATGATCTCTTCAAACGCACGCTGGCCGTGCGATTCCCGGAGGCGCCCGCCGAGACGCTCTATACAGCCTGGGCCACGGCCTCGAAGATCTTTCCCCAGATCACCCGCTTTCACTGGGGCGACATCGACATCCGTTGGTTCCCCGAGGCCTGCAAGCGCGACCCGGACGACCGCGGCTTCTACACGGTGCGACACTTCATCGAAGGTCGCACCATGCCCGGCTGCGGCATCCTCAACATCCGAGAGTACCGCGAGAAACAATTGAACGGCCAACCGATCTCCGAGGTTACACCCACCCAGGTGGCGGAGGCGCTGAGAGAGTACGCCACCGACACCTTGAGTATCGTGGCGGAGCTGCGCGCTCGCCAGGGTGACAACAAAGAGCTGCGCCTGACCTTGGGCGACCTGGAGGCCATGTCCCATTTAGGCAACTACTATTCCGAGAAGATCCTCGGCGCGGTGGATCTGGCCCTGTTCGACGCGACCGGCAGGGTCGAACAGAGAGCCTCAGCCGTCAAACACTTGAGGGTGGCCCTGGAGCACTGGAAGCGGTACGCCGCTGCCTACACCCGGCAGAACAGACAACCGGTGCTCTACAACCGAGTGGGCTGGGTGGACATTCCCGGCTTGGTCAGCAAGGTCGAGCAGGATATCGAGATCGCCGAGAGCTGGCGGGCCGGCGCCATCACCGGTCCGGTCGAGCATCACTCGGACGTCCCCTTCCGCAGGTGACCACCAATCGACGCAACAAAAGGCTCACGCGAGTGGAGAATCGCGAAAACCGTCAATGCGTGTTTACACCTTCCCAGGCCCAGGGCAGACAAACGGTTTTCGGTATTCACGATGCAGGATCGCGTTGGCCGCGGCGCTGCCGGAGAATACTTCCTTTTGCGGGTCGAACTGAAGCAGCGGCCCCATGGACATCGGGTACTTGTCCAGATCGACGCCGTTGTCTTTCAGATGCTGCACGGTTCGATTCAGGGTTTCGATGTTGTCGTCGAGGCTCTTGACCTTCTCCAGGACTGCCTTGGCCTCGCTCACGGAAACCTTGTTGCCCTCGCCGAGATAGTAGCTGATATTGGCTAAATGCGCGAGAGCTGCGGAGAGATGTCCCTGGAAGGCGTCGGAACTCAGGTCCTGGGACCGGCGGCTGCGAACGGCCGCGACGAAGTTGCCGTAGTGGTCCCCGCCGCCTTTGAACTCTTTGATCATCTCACCCTTGAGATTGTATGCAACACAGTGGGTGTAGGTCCTCTGGACGAGGTACCCTTCGGTGCCGTAGAAGATCACGCCGATCTTGTTGCCCTTGGTGCTGTCGAAGAACTTGTTGATCTGCTCATCGGCTGAGTTGTTAACGGAAAGCCCCCGGGTCTCGAAGACCATGCACTTGTCGCCGTAGTCGTAGATGGCGATTTCCGTATTGGCGGTGTCACCGGCATCGACGTAGTCGGGGTCCTTGCGTTCGGCCTGATAGCCGAGCCGGCCGCCGTAGGCGATGACGCTCTTCGGATGGCGGTTGATGCCCAATCCCCAGCGGGCGATGTCCGTCTGGTGTGGTCCCTGGTTGCCCGAGTCGCCGTTGCCATAGAGGCGCTGCCAGTGCCAATCATAGTGGAATCGCGGCCGCGTGAGCTTGGGCCTGCTGTACGGCGCCGGGCCACTCCACAAATTGAAATCGACCTCCTCCGGAATTGGATAATCGCCCAGCGGGCCGATCGATCCCCGCCGCTTATAGCACAGTCCCCGCGCAAAGTTGACTTGGCCGATGCCGCCTTCCGCGATGAACTTCATGGCGTTCTGGAGGGCCGGGTTCGAGCGGCACTGCGTACCCACCTGGCATATCCTTCCGTATTTCTTCGCCGCGGCCACGAGCGCAGCGCCCTCGGGGATGTCATGACTGATCGGCTTTTCGATGTAGGCGTCCTTGCCCGCCTGCATCGCCCAGACGCCGCACAGCGCGTGCCAATGATTCGGAGTCGCCGTCGAAATGAAATCGACCGACTTGTCGTCGAACACCGCGCGCATGTCCTTGACCCATTTCGGGCGCTTACCCGTACGTTTCTCGACCGAATTGCAGCGATCCTCGCCGACCTTCTGATCCACGTCGACGATGTAAGCGATCTCGCAATCCTTCCGGCCCGCGAAGGCGCCGATGTGACTGCCGCCGCGACCCTGGCAGCCGATCACCGCGCACCGCAGCTTGTCGTTGGCGCTCGAAGTCTGGGCCCTCGCAGTGCCGCCGATCATCGGCGCCGCATAGACGGTAGCCGCCGCATACATGGAATCCCGCAGGAATTGTCGACGAGTTCGATTCATCATCATGATCACTCCTTAAGATGGACTATGGTGTCGTTCATGCCGGCGGAGGCGCGACATGCTTCAGCATATCGCGCTCGGCCCTCTTCGTACAGTCTCTCCTCGGTTCATTGGGGATGAGTCTTGGGTGGTGAGCCACGGCGGTTCTTGCTCGTATCCGGTGGATTATGCCCGTGATGCACGTAGTGCTCGATCAGTCTCTTGACCCCGCTGTTCAGAGGCGTCTCTTCCTCGTTCAGCGTCTCGGTCGCGCTGTCCAGCCGCTTCGGCTCCGTCTCATGCGATTGGCGCAGGAGCGACAGACTTTCGCGTCGGATCTCGGGGATGTGGACATCGATCATCAACTCGACGCCTTCGCCGTGCCCGTAGACGTGTTTGAGCGACTCCCGTTTCGCAAACGTCTGCAGGAGCGCCTTCTCGAGAACGAGCAGCTCCTGGATCGTGAGGAGCCTGTCGTCCACTCTCTGCTGCAGTTGCGGGCCGCTCTCCACGCCGAGCATATGCAGAATATGCGCCCACGTTCTGCACGGCAGCATTCGAATCCCCGTGATCTCCGCCAGGGCTTTTCTCTCACTGCTCAGGAAGACCGTGAATATCCTCTGCGCCTGGTCCCGTCGATGGATCTGCCGCTGCCTCCGCACGAGTTCGAACTGCCAGGCACTGGTCTCATCCAACTGTTTGCCGCCCTGGATGAGATGAGTCATATTACCGGCCTCTCTGGCGGCCGCCTCCTGAATGGCCGGCAAGGTCTCCTCGCTCAGAACGTCAGGAATCTCAGGCGTCTGGGGGGCCACAGGGACCGTCGCGTCCTCCAGCAAACTGGTCGCCTCCTGACCGGTGGCCAGGGGCCTTCCTTCGTGCACGTGTCTCATGAATAGCGAAAAAGAGCCGGCGAGTTCTCGATGGTTTCCTTTCCTCGCGGCGCGGTTGAGAACCTTCCTCCAGATCTTGTATCGCTTGTCATCCTCGAAGTACTCCCGAACATCCACGGCGAGCCCCGAAGGAACGCCGGCCTCGGCGCTTTCCTCCGAAAGCGTCTTGATGCCCTTGATCACTTCGAACATGTAGTCCCTGTATCTCTCGGCGCTGCCTTCGTGGAATCTTCGCAGCTTCTTGAGGGTCCGGGCGATGTTATCCAGCGTGAAGTCGTTAACCGTGAGAACGTAGGAGGGGACCTTCTCGGCCTTGGAAAACTCGGCGATCTCCGTCATTCCGGCCAGAATTCCTTCACCGGAGGGCTCTTCCTCGGGCTCCGCATTGGTGGCGGCTACCTCTTCCTCAATCCTCTTCAACAAGTCCTCCACGTCTCTCACGGCCCTCTTCAGAAGCCTTTCTCGGATGCTGTCATACGTCCGAAAGGGGCTGACAATCTTCAAGACGATGATGGCGACCAACCCGATGCCCACCCAGAGGAAGACTCGGCCCACGTGGTTCAGGAGTTTGTTGAGGCGGTCGATCTGCTCCAGGCCGCGCCGGCTGATATCGCCGTACCCCTCGTCTTCGTAGCCGCTCTGACCGAAAGCCACCGCGGTCAGGACCGACGCCAGAATGCAGACCAGCAGCAACGCCCGCACCAGTCCTCTCGATGGGTGAATGCACTGCTCTCGCCGGATCCGCGCTGAGATCGCAAAGCAGAGGTCGGTCCGTTCCTTGCCTTCCACAGAGCACATACGCCGCTATTGTACCATTCCGGGCGGTTCGAAACCATAGTCTTGGAGTCCGAGGCCTCAAGCACCGCCCGGTCCCACAGAACGTGCAGGAACGGGGGTTTCCGCGAAACCCGGCACGTCATTGCCGGGACGGCAGGGCCGACCGTGCCGCTCAATTGCCGACATTCAGCCCGATCTGGACGTTCCCTTGAGACTGATTGTCGATCCGTTCGGCCCCGGCGAACACGTTCTCAGCGATGACGGCCCGCGCAACATCCTTGCCGAGCTGGATCTGCGGGCGGTCCTGCCGGAACTCGCAGCCACGGACCAGGAGCGTGCCGGATTGGGCCTGGATGGCCGCTCGGTCCCGCTCCTTGCCGCCCCACTGCACGAACGTACAATCGGAGAACCCCACGGTCCCCTCTCCTGCGACTCGGGCGATCTGGTTGCACGGCCCCCAATAGGCACAGTTCACGAAACGAACGCTCCCCTTGTTCGTCTCTTTGACCTCGACCATCGTCGGGTCCGGGCCATGGAAGGAGACGAACTCGCCGTTGGTGATCAGAAGCCCGTACGGGGCGGACTCCTCCACGACGAGCGCCGTATGGCAGTCGTCGGCGCCGATCCCGAGGAAGTTCCCGTTGCAGACGCCGTTGCGGCTGTTGATGAACTTGTAGCCGACGTTGTACCCGAAGCAGAAGGTGTTGTAGACGTACTGCCAATCCGAGCGGCCGAAGATGAACGCCTCCCCGTGCTCCATCTGCCACTGAAACAGCTTGGGCCTCATGCTCCACCAGGGATTGAAGTGGACGTTCTCGATCCGTCCGATGTCGTAGATGGAGTCCACGTAGATTCCCCGGCGGATGGGCTGCCCGTGCACGTCGCGAATCAGATGGCGCTCGTTCCGCGTGGCGTCAATGCCGTTGTACGGGTTGAGCATCTCCACGGCGAGAACGGCCGAGTTCTTGCCGCGCATGGCGATGGCCCAGGGATAGGGCTTCGGCACGTCATCGACGTTCTGCTCAGGATAGTACAGAACCACGCCCCTCAGCGTACTGTTCGTGTTGAGCGTGAGGAACGCCGGCCCATCCTCCCGGCCCGCGCCCTCCGTCACGAGGAACGTCGTGCCGTCGTCGGTGGGCTTGGGCAGACCCCGGTTGCGAATGCCGTTGTGCGCGGGGACCGATTGCCAGAGCCCGGCTAACGTGACGGCGTTCGGCACGTTCAGATGACCGGCGAAGAAGTAGTTGCCGCGCGGTGCGCGGACGACGCCCCCGCCGGCCTCGTGCGCCGCATCCATCGCCCGTTGAAACGCCGCCGTGTCGTCCGTCTTGCCGTCGCCGACGGCACCGAAGCGGCGAACATCGAACTCGCCCGATCCCGCCTCAGACGCGGGCGGCCCGTCCTGCGCCCGGACCCCACAAAACCATGACAATCCCAGAACCAGCAAGGCGGCTCCTTTGAAAGTCCGCCGGGCATCGAAACCGTTGTTCATGTGTCACTCCGTGTTGAATTCATCCTGTTCCTATTCGTACCCGCGATCATATCGATCGGAGCTTATCTCTGTTCTCATACACCTTCTCAATGGCGTCGGCGACGTCGGCCATGTCGTCCCGGGTCGCCAGCAGCGGGCCGGAAGCCCAGATCATCGCCATCTCCCGACAGACCCGGTCGCAGTTGGGGCACGCGAGCTGCTCGCGATACTGTCGCAGCCGTTGCGGCGAATACATCTTCTGGTACATCTTCGAGCTCAGGATATGGTCGATCCAGGGCTCCTTGTGCAGCCCCTGGGTGATGTAGGGGCTGAGACTGACGCCCTCGGCGCCGAGGGCCTTGAGGAACGTCGCGCGGTCCACGTCGTTGAAATGCTCCTTGTGATACGACATGGCGTAGAGATAGAAGGACCCGCTGCTCGTCCCTTCGTACAGCTTCTGCGGAACGAGGCCCGGGATGTCTTTCATTCTCGCCGTCAGATAGGCGGCGTTCTCATTGCGGCGTGCGAAGCGTTCCATCACGCCGGACAACTGCCCGAGCAGCACGGCCGCCTCAAACTCGTTCATCCGGTACTTCGGCCCGATCACCTCGGTCCGGCCCCGGCGCGACGTCCCGTGATTGTGCACGGTGTAGCACCGGTCCATCAGCTCTTCATCGTCGCCGATAATGCCGCCGCCCTCGCCGCACGCAATCGTCTTGCTCGACTGGAAGCTGAAACACCCGACGTCACCGATGGTTCCCAGCCTCTTCCGGTCATACTCGGCCAAGTGCGCCTGACAAGCATCCTCGATCACCTTCAGATTGTGCTTCTTTGCGATGGCCATGATCCGGCCCATGTCGGCGGGCTGGCCCATCATGTGAACCGGCATGATCGCCCTGGTGTTCTCGGTGATCCGCCGCTCCACGTCATCGGGGTCGAGCTGATAGGATTCGCGGTCAAGATCGGCTAAGACCGGCAGCGCCCGGGCCGAGAGAATGGAGGCGGTCGTCCCCGGGTCGGTGTAGGGCGAGGTGATGACCTCGTCGCCCGGACCGATGCCGAGCGCCTCGACGCAGGTGTGCAACGCCTGCGTCCCCGAGCCCGTGGCCACGCAGAACCCCGTGCCCATCATCTTCGCATACTCCTTTTCAAATGTGGGGACGGCGCCCGATCTGGACTGGATGCGGCACCAGATCCGGCTCTTCGTGGTCTTGAGCACCGACTCGATGACTTTCTCGTCCCAGTGCGGCCAAGCAGGCCAGGATTTGTTCTTGCGGACCGGCTCGCCGCCCAGGATGGCCAGCGTGCCCGCCTTGCGGGTGACGTTGCCGTACGCGGGGACAGCGTGCGATGTGGCTGCCGCCAGAGAGCCCGCCGATGCCGCCGCTATGAACTGCCGTCTCGTTAGATCGCCGCTGTTCATTGTATGACCCTTTCCCATCCGGAACGTATCTCACGTCCAAAGAAGGCACACTGTGAGGAGTGTTCTCTGTTCCTTTATAGTCCACACGCTCCGCCCATGCAACCGCTATCTGGGCATCACGCAGGGCAATCGCATGAAATGGGTCATGTCGATTTGGTGTCGTCAGTGGCCTTGAAACCCAGGAGCGTCAGGAGGTAGTTTCTGTCGTAGCCGGCCCGAATGGGAACTGATGAGGTAACGACGTTCGGTGCTGGTTTTTCCATTGACCGTCCGCGTGTCACTTCTGACTCAGTTGCGCACGGAAGAGGTCAGAAGTACGAGCCGAAGCCGAGGACGACGGAGTTGATTCCCCGGTTGTCGTCATCCAGGTCGCCGTTGGACAGGTGATGGGCGCGCAGGACGATGAATGTCCGGCCCATGCGGAGGCCGAACCCGGCGACGGGATTGAAGTTCAGGCGGAACGCCTGCTCGGCTCTCTGGAAGTCCGTGTAGATCAGTCCGATTCCCGCCTCCACGTAGGGGACAATCTCGGCCTTCTTCGGCGAGTCGAATTCATAGACGGCGAGCAGATTGCCGGAGGCGACCAGGCGCGCCCCGGAGAACTCTGTTCCTCCGGCAGCGCCTGCGCTGCCCTCGAACCGGATGCCCAATCCGTCCGGCGCGCGATGGGGCCAGATGGCATCGTAGTCGTAAAGTGCCTGCCAACTCACCATGCCGAAGCACATATCGGACCAGTCGTAGGCCATGCCGGCGTAAAACCCCACGGCCGTCTCGTGTGGCACTTTTCCCTGAAGCACAGTCAACCAGCGCTCTGCGAGGGTCTCTTGCGCCCGCACGCGGGAGGTTCCCAGCAGGAGCGTGGCCCCAGCCAGACCTATCCAACAGGCGAATGCGCTTCCCGACCGAAATGGCATTGGACGACTCCACAGTTTCCCCAGGCATCACACTTGACGCAGCAGACCTGATGCGGGCCCAGCCCCTGCTCGGCCGCAGTCGCTGCAATCGCTATATCAAAGGCCTGTCCGCCGGGCAGGCTCCCGTACAGGGGTGTGTAGGCGACTCGATCGCCGGCACTCTCAGAGAGACGGCGGTAGTGTTCTGCATAGCAGGTCTGCCCGTCGGCGCCGAGGACGAGGAGGCTATCCCGGGGGATGTCGTGGTGTCGGCTCCGCGTCCATGTGATCTGGTCGATGCGGCCGTAAGCGGGGCGGTCGTCCCCAGCTCGCTCCAATAGCAGGAATGCCGCTCCTTCTCCCATCACGGCCGTTTGCCTGTCCCAGGCGAATGGCTCAATCGGTCCGCTCGCCTCGGCCCCAAAGAAGCGTTCATAGCAGTAGCCCAGAACGGGGCAGATCTCATCGACGGCGCCGAACAGAACCGCCTCGACCCGGCCCTCCAGAAGCCACTGGCGTGCGGTCAGCAGGGCTGATAGGGTCGACATCTCGAACTGGCTCACCGTCAGGCACGGCCCTCCCAACTCCAGCACGATGCTCAGATGCGAGGCGGCCGACGAATGAACGGAATTCGAGAAGAGCGTCGGGGAGGGAAAGTGGCCGTCCTCCTCAATCATGGTGTCCAGGAAATCGAAGGTGCTTTTGGAGGCCCCAAAGCCGCTGGCGATCACGAGGCCGACGTCGCTGCGTTTCACAGGCTTGTCCCAGCCGGCGTCCTCCAGGGCCAGCGATGCCCCCAACACCGCGATCTTGGCGAACCGATTCATGCGCCTCAGGGCGGCCGGGGCCACAAGACGCCGGACGCCGGAGATGTCCACCTGATAGGCTGACAGTTCATGCGGCCCCGATGGGCTCGCGACGGAGACAGTGCCGTTGGGCTTGCCCCCGGTGCGCAGCGCGTCAAGCAACGAAGGCTTGCCCTGGCCGAACCCTCCGACCAAACCAATTCCAGCGATAGAGAGGCGAGAGTCTGTCACAATTGTCCCTGAAAGATCAGCACCGCATTGTTCCCGCCGAACGCCACAGAATCGGACAGCCCGTACCTGCCGGCAATCGGGGTATTCTCGAGGACCGGTCGGCCGGGAAACTCCGGATCGGGCTCCTGATAGCCGACGTTCACGGGGATTCGTTTCTCCTGAAGACAGCGGATGGTGATAACTGCTTCGATGCCGCCGGCCGCCCCCAGGGTGTGGCCGGTGAAACCCTTGGTGGAGCCGAATGGAACGTCCGGAAATATCTCGGGAAACAGTCTTCCCTCGACGCGATCGTTCTCCGGCGTGCCGGTCCCATGGGCGTTGATGAAGTCGATATCGTTCGGTTTCAAACCGGCCTGCGCCAAAGCCTGGTCCAGAGCCCGTCTCAGACCGGTGCCATTCGGTTCCGGTGCGGAAATGTGGTACGCATCGGACGCATTGCCGTAGCCGGACAATAACGCTTGTGTCGGGGCGTCTCTGTCCCGAATGGATTGCTCGGACTCCAGCACGACGACCCCGGCCCCTTCGCCGAGGTTCAAACCCTTGCGGTCACGGTCGAATGGCCGACAGGGGCTTGTATCGGTAATCAGCAGGGACAGAAAACCTGCGTGGATGACGCTACACAGCATGTCGGCTCCGCCGGCAATCGCGACGTCGCATACCCCGGCTCTGACCCAGTCCGCCGCATGGCCGATGGCAACACTGCCGGACGAGCAGGCATTCGTGATCGTCTGGCATGGCCCCGTCAGGCCAAAGGCCTGGGCGACCATGGAGGCAGGATTGGCCTGAAGATAATGACGTATGGGCTCGATATCGGGCATGCGTCCGGCCCGAAAATCACGGTAAAACCCCTCATTGTTCATCGCGCTGCCGACGGTCGTGCCTATGCAAACCCCCACCCTGCGACTTTCGAGCAGCTCAGCGACCAAGCCCGCATGGGCCAACGCTTCACGGGCCGCCGCGACCGCCAGCCGCCCGCATCGTTTGCACTCAGGCCCCTCATAATACCCCTCGGGGACCGAACGGCTGTCCAACTGGAACACAGGATAGCGATCGCCCCGCACCTCGCGCCAAGCGACGCGACGCTGCCCCGCAAACAGCGTTTCCGCCACCTGGGGAACCGATCCTCCGGCTGCGCAGAGGCAACCCAATCCCGTGATGGGAACTGCCCTGTTGACTCGTATCATGCCGGCATGCGCTCCCCAATGAATCTGGCCAGGGAGTCGATGGAGGCAAAGGCTTCGCGTCCTTCGGTCATGTCCTTGATTTCGACGCCGAAGTGCCTTTTGACCACGACGACCAGCTCCACAGCGTCCAGCGAATCCAGTCCAATGCCCTCTCCAAACAGGACCTCATCATCACGAATTTGCTCCGGCGTAATCTCCTCAAGGTTGAGATCTTCAACAATGACCTGTTTCAGTCTTCGTCTGATATCCATAAAAACAACTCTCCTGACCACGGTCTCCTCTAAGATCCCAAATGGCTGGTAGGCCACAATCTAACCTGCCATTTTCCGTTCGCCGGCAGCGTAAAGGCGGTCCGGCGCCGGTACCGGCAGATTGTACCACATGGACCAGAGCTTATCAAAAGATGTTGACAACAAAGCCGTTTCCATTATTTTCTAAGGTTCGCAACGGGTCTACCCATGGCGTCAACGGTCAGCCGGGCATGCTGATCCCTGTGGAATGGAAATGACAGAACGGCTGAATCAGGAGTAGCTCCACGATGAGTGAGCACGATATCGCCTTGATCACGGGCGCATCAAGAGGCATTGGTGCGGCCATTGCCGTTCGTCTGGCCGGAGCAGGTTACGATATCTGGCTGAATTATCGAAGCAATCACGAGGCGGCCCAAGCCACGGCCGCTCGGATCCGGGACCTGGGCCGCGAGTGCACGCTGGCGCCGTTTGACGTCTCTGATGCATCGGCCACCGCCGAGGCCCTCGAATCTCTCATGAAGGACGAGTGTCCGTATATTCTGGTCAATAATTCGGGCATCAATCGCGACGGGCTGCTGTTCTGGATGTCTCGCGAGAACTGGAAGGATGTTCTGGACGTTAGCCTCGATGGTTTCTATCATGTGACCAGTCGCGTCGTGGGCCTGATGATGCAGAAGAAGCGCGGACGCGTTGTCAACATTGTCTCCACATCCGGCCAGACCGGTATGCCGGGACAAGTGAACTACTCCGCCGCCAAAGCGGGCCTGATCGGCGCAACACGGGCCCTGGCCAAAGAGGTGGCTCGCAGCGGCGTGCTTGTCAACGCGGTCTCTCCCGGGTTCATCGAGACCGATATGACCAAGGATTTGCCGAAGGCCGAAATTCTCAAGATGATTCCGCTCCGCCGATTCGGTACCTGCGAAGAGGTGGCGGCGGCCGTGGTCTTCTTGTGCTCGGGTGAGGCATCCTACATGACCGGGCAGGTCCTGAACGTCAACGGCGGCATCTACATGTAATGCCGGATTCACTGGAGAGATCATGGACGCGACGATGAGGTGCAAATGAACCGAGTCGCCATTACTGGAGTCGGTATTGTCTCCTGTCTGGGGACCGATAAAGAGACAGTCGCCAAGAGACTGTACCGCGGTGAGTCCGCCATCGAGATCGATCCCGAGCGGGTGGCCTTGGGTTTTCGTAGTCCGCTGACGACCCGTATCGCCGGTTTTGATCCGACGCGGTATCTGAACCGCAAGGCGCGGAAGACGATGACGGATTACGCCGTTCACGCCTACGCGGCGGCTGTGGATGCCGTCCAGGATGCCGGCCTTGCTCCTGAAGATCTTCAGAACGATCGCACGGGCCTGATCTTCGGATGTGATTCGAGTTGCCTGGCGGCCGTTGAGCAGGTGGACCTGGTCAGGCAGCACAACACGACGAGCATCATCGGCAGCGGACACGTCTTCTGCTCGATGACCTCCAACGCGACCATGAATCTGAACGCCCTGCTTAAGACGCAGGGGGCCTGCTGGACACTCAGTGCCGCATGCAGCAGCGGCGGCCACGCCGTGGGGCAGGCGGCGGATCTCATCCGGCTGGGCAAGCAGGATCGCATCATCTGCGGCGGGGCACAGGAGCTCAACTGGCAGTCCATGTGCAGTTTCGATGCCCTGGACGCGTTTTCCACGCGTGTCTCCGTTCCACACGAGGCGTGCCGGCCGTTTGATGTGAGCCGGGACGGCCTGGTTCCCGGCGGTGGTGCGGCCGCCCTGATGTTGGAGCGATATGATCTGGCCCAACAGCGCGGCGCGGCCACTCTGGGGGAGGTAGTGGGCTATGGTTTCTCCTCGGACGGCGTCAATGTCTCGGTTCCGAGTGAAGGCGGGTTGTTGCGGGCGATGACTTCGGCGATACGGGAAGCCAAGTGCTCCCTCGAAGAAGTGGACTATGTATGCGCTCACGCCACGGGGACCCCGGTTGGAGACGGCGTGGAAGCCCTTGGGATCTGTAGTCTCTTTGGCGACAGCCACCGCCCCGCGGTTGCTTCGCTCAAGGGCATGATCGGGCATGAATTGTGGATGGCCGGCGCCGCGCAGGTCGTCTACTGCATTCTGATGGCGCAGAACGGGTTCATGGCGAAGAGCGTCAACTTCGAGCAGCCGGACGAATACAGCAGCAAGCTCCGCATTCTGACCGACCGCCTCGACCGGCCGCCGCGTGTGGTTCTGTGCAACTCCGCAGGCTTTGGCGGTACAAACGCCTGTCTTGCGTTACGACTTACCCCGTAGGCGCAAAATCCACCCAGCGCGGCATTATCATAGCGCTGGAATCTGCTCAGTGGGGGTGCTATGACCCTATCACGACAGCCTGCCATGCGTCTGGTGGTGCTGACAGGTGTGGCGGTATTTCTCATGCTGCCTGGGTGCAGGGCGTCCTTGCCGGACCAAGCCATCCCGAAGCCGGGCACGTACTATCAAACGACGCCGCTCCGCTATCGCTTGGCCGCTCGAACTTACCTGGTGCACGTTCCTCGTGACTACAGTGAGGAGAGGGCTTGCCCCCTGATCCTTGTGCTTCACGGAGCCTTCAGCACGGCAGAGGATATTGAGAAATGGTCGGGCTTCAGTGATCTGGCGGACCGTGAGGGCTTTGTCGTCGCCTACCCCAACGGGATCGGCCTGTTCGGGTTCCTGCAACATTGGAATGCAGGCCACTGTTGCGGGCGCGCGAAGGCGGACAGTGTAGACGATGTGGTATTCCTCAACTACGTGATTCGGGATATCTCAGACAGGCTCCGTATCGATGCCGGACGCATCTATGTGGTTGGACACTCCAACGGCGGGATGCTCGCCTATTGTTATGCTGCGCAGGAGTCCGGGCGTGTCGCGGGGATCGGCGTGGTTGCCGGATCGATAGGGAGCTCGGAGAGCGAGCGCGAACCTCCGTCCAGGGTAGGGCCGCCGGAAAGGGCGGTCCCTCTGATCGCGGTCCACGGCCGGGATGATGAGAACGTCCCCTTTGAAGGCGGGTCGGGCCTTCGCAGCGGCAAGCAACGCTATATATCGGTGCTTGATTCGGTTGAATCCTGGGCCAGGTATGCCGGCTGCGAGCGTGCACCGGAGGTGCGGGAGGATCCCGAGGGGGCCCAACGCATCATGACCTGGCGGGATGGCGAGGGTAAAGCCTTGGCTGTTCTTCATATTCTGGATGGTTGGGGTCACGTGTGGCCTGGGACCTCTTTTACTCGGCGGCTCCCGGAAGATCATCCGCTCAGGCCGTTCCAGGCATCACGGATCATCTGGGACTTCCTCCGCACTCACACCCAGTTATTGACCGATAATGATTTGGCGGCCTTGGCGAATGCCGGCCGGTAGTCCCCCCGTCATATTCGCGGCCGCGTGATTTACGACACGTGACACGCTCGAAGCGAGCACAGCCCGGCTCAGAGAGCCACCACCCGGAGGCCTGAAGCTACATGAGAACCGGGGGGGTGCCGTGTTGGGGAATCTGCGGCGGTGCCTGCAAGAAAGGCGGGCTCGGATTGCATCTTGCGTGAAAATACTCTTTGCAGGACCCGAGCACAGGGCTATACTGTTGCGTTGGAAGAAAAGGTGCAGCTAACAGGTAGATAGCTCTGAACGTGGGTTTGCGGCTCAAGTGGGAAGGCTGATGTCGTTTGCCTTCTCCTCACAGGCCCATACAGCAGACGAAGTGCAGGTGCGGCAAAGCCGCGTATATGACGATTCCAAAGTACGACACAATTGTGATTGGCGGCGGTGTATCCGGGTTGGCATGCGCCCTTCTTCGTGCCCAGAAAGGGGAGCACGTCGCCGTGATCGAGCGATCCGCTCGTCTGTCGCCGACACTCGAAGGCTTTGTCCGGCAGGGCACGTACATGGACTCAGGCTTCCACTACGCCGGCTCGATCGGGCACGATGGATTGCTGCGACACCTGCTGGGCAAGCTGGGTCTTGCCGGGCTGTTGAACGGGGCCGTACACAGTTTGGATACGGTCGATCGCGTTCGCTTCTTGCGACCGGCCTTTGATTTCTCCTTCCCCCAGGGCTGGGAGGCGCTGGAACAGAGGCTCTGCCAGGTCTTTCCGGCGGATGGCCAGGGGGTGAAGTCTTTTCTGACCGAAATGCGGGGGCTATGGGAGCAGGGGCGGACCGCGTTCGTGCAGGACTGCGGCAGGAGTCTCGGGACGCTCTTCACCAGCAGCAGCGGCAGCCTTCAGGACGCCCTCGACCGCTGCATCAGCAATCCCGTGCTCCAGGGCCTTCTGAGCTCTCACGCCGTCCTTTATGGCACGCTCGCCAGGGAGACCTCCCTGCTGTTCCACAGCCAGGTGGCGGGCTCCTATTACGAGTCGGCCGGTCTGATCGAGGGAGGGGGCCGGGCTTGGGTGGAGGCCTTTCAGGAAGCTCTGTCCGATGCCGGTGTGGAACTGATGTGTGCCCGAACGGTCTCGCGCATCCATCTCGACGATCAGCGTGGATTCGCAGCCGTGGAGTTGGAAACGGGTGAAAGGCTGTCGGCGGATCGATGTATCAGTACGGCACATCCGAAGCTTACGCTGGAGATGGTGCCGTCGAATGCGTTTACTCCCGCTTATCGACGGCGGGTTCGTGAGCTTGAGGAGACGCCATCAGCGGTGGTCCTGTACGGGCGATGCCCATCCGCCACCTTCTCGGGCAATCTGATTCTCGCCGACGAGCCGCATACGATTGCTGATTGGATGCGACTGCCCGTGGAGGCGCGTCCCTTGTTTGTCAGTTCCCCCATCGGGACGGCGACATGCGGGGTATCCGTCATCTGCCCGGCGATCCTGGCGGATGTGCCCGGTACCGGCGATTGTGCCGATGGCGAGCGACCCGAGGGGTATCGCGAATGGAAGATGGAATTAGGGGATCGGCTTGTCCGGCGACTGGCGGGCTACGCGCATGATCTGATCGGTGGCTTTGAGTTGCTGGATGTGGCCACGCCCCTGACGTTTCGGGACAGGCTGAGCAGTCCTGAAGGTGGGCTGTACGGGGTCAAGCATCGTCTTGTCGATATGCCTTTGCTGCCCCGGACCTCGGTGAAGGGGCTGTATCTTTCCGGTCAGGCTGTCGTGGCGCCCGGCGTATTGGGGGCCTTGTGTGCGAGTTTCCTTACGGAGAGTTGTATCGTCTGATGAGCTTACGGCGCACCGAAAACCATATATCGCAACAGCGGGTCGCGGTCACGGGACTCGGCGCAGTCACTCCTTTTGGCTGTGGCGTGCCCACGATGTGGCAGGCCCTCGGGGAGGGCCGGTCGGCCGTACGCCACTGCCCCATGCTTGCCGAGATCGAGGGGCTGCGGACCACCGTCGCCGCCAGCGTTCCCGAAGTGGATGCCCAGTGGATCGGCCGCAGGAAACGCAGGTATATGTCCAAGATGTCGATCTACGCCACGATTGCCGCGCATGAGGCGATGCAGATGGCCGGCTTGACGCCGGAGCAGTTGCAGGACGTCCGGGCGGGCGTGTGCGTCGGTTCGACTACGGGCAGCACGATTGAGACCGAGAGCTTGTTCTGTAACGTGCTCAAAGAGCGCAGCATCGAGGGAATGAAATCAACGCATTTCTTCAAGATCATGAACAATTCCTGTGCGGCCAATCTGGCGCAGGCCCTGGGGGTTCGCGGCCGAGTGCTGGCCCCGTCGGCGGCGTGCGCCACCGGGACGATCGCGATCGGGTTAGCCGCTGAGAGCATTGCCCTGGGCAAGCAGGATGTGATGATTTGTGGTGGGGCCGATGAGCTCCACGTGTTGACCGTTGGCGTGTTCGATACGCTGGAAGCGTCGTCCCGCGCTTACAACGACCGGCCTGACCTGACGCCGCGACCCTTTGACCGGGATCGTGATGGGATCGTCTGCGGCGAGGGGGCAGGCCTGGTCGTACTGGAGAGTCTGGAGCACGCACGTGCGAGAGAGGCCAACATTCTCGGTGAGGTTTGTGGGTTCGCCGTGAACAGTTCGCCGGAGGATATCGCGAATCCTGGGTCCGAGTCCATGGTGGAATGTATGCTGACGGCCCTGGAGGAATCGGGATGCCGCAAGGAGCAGATCGGCTACCTCAGCGCCCACGCCACGGGGACGATTCGAGGCGACACGGCGGAGTGTGAGGCTGTGGAGCAAGTGTTTGGCGATGTGCCGGTCAGCAGCCTGAAGGGACACATGGGCCATACGATGGCAGCCTGTGGCGCGCTGGAGTTCATTGCCACGCTTCTGATGTTGCACAACGGCGTGCTGCTGCCTACACGAAATCTGCGCGAGCCGGACGAAACGTGCGGCCGTTTGAACCTTCTAACGAACATCGAGCATCGACAGGTTGAAGTGGCGATGTCCAACAATTTTGCCCTGGGTGGAGTCAACTCGGCCGTGGTTATCAGGAGATCGATCTGTGACAGACAGCGAGATAATTGAATTGATCAACCGCAGTCTCATCAACGAGTTTGAACTGGACCCCGGCGACATGACGCCGGACACGCATCTCGTGGAAGGGCTGGGCTTCGACAGTCTTGATTTTGTTGATGTTGTCGTCGTGCTGCAGCAGGCCTTTGGTGTGACGCTGAGAGAGGAGCCTCGCGTGCGGGAAGTGCGAACGCTGGGCGACCTGCATCGGTTGGTGATCGAGAAGAAACGGGAGCTGGAGAGCTCCAAGGGGGCCTGATCGCCCCCACGTTGCGGCAACATCTGGAGGCCACGGGTATGGGAACGTACGCAGGACAGGTGATCGGGATTCCAGGGAGGTGTCGGAGGGTCGCCTCACGGATCGCCCTGGTGGTGATGAATATCTGTGTGCCGGTCCTGATGCTGCTGGAGACTTTGATCGGGATCGCCATTTTTCCCCTGTTGCTGGTTGTGGTGCGAGTCGCGACCGGGTGGCCGCTCGGAAAAATCATGCGTTATTTCGTCCGGCTGTACGGACGTATCTGGTTGTGGACTGTCTCGCCCTTTGTTCGTCTGAGGGTGACGGGGGGCGATCCACAGCGGCTGGCACGACCGACCATCTACGTCGTGAACCACCTGTCGCTCTTCGATATCTTCTTCACATCCGTCATGCCCGTGTTCGACGTGGTGATTTGCCTGCGATCGTGGCCCTTCAAGATGCTTTGGTTCCGGCCGTTCATGCGGCTGGCGGAGTATATGGACGTCGAGCGTCTCCCCTGGGACCAGATTGAACGGCGGGTGCAGCGGATCTTCGATGAGGGGCGATCCATCATGCTGTTTCCCCAGGGGCACCGCAGCCGGGACGGCCAGCTCACGCGTTTCTATTCCGGGGCGTTCAAACTGGCGATTCGGTTCGACGTTCCCATCGTGCCGATCTGCATCGCGGGAACGGATCGGCTGCTGCCTCCCGGACGCCGATGGATGGCGCCTGCGAATGTCCGGGTGGAGTGGCTGGACCCGATTGAGCCGACCGCATTCCAGGGAGAACTGGGACATATCGAGTTACGAAAGCATGTCAAGGATTTGATGGGAGCTTGCCTTGCCAGGAACCAGGTCTGACCAATCTGTCGATCCCCGGCTTGCGGCCCTCCCTGAGTTGGAGTGCGTTCCGGATGTGCCATATGAGTCCGTGGAGGCAATCGCGGCGTGCACGGATCGTTTGCTGGCGAGGCACGCGGAGTATTGCTACGAGCGTTCCGGCTTCTACCGAGAGCGATTCGACCGCGCCGGCGTCAGGCCGCGGGATATCCGATGTGTGGCGGATTTGCGTCGACTTCCCTTCACCACCAAGGCGGACCTCGCCGGGCACATGACTGAGTTGCTGTGCGTGCCACAGCGCGACGTGGTGGATGTCTGCCAGACCTCCGGCACGACGGGCACGCCCGTTTCTTTACTGCAGACGCAGCGAGATCTGGAGCGACTGGCGTACAACGAGCGAACGTGCTTTTCGGCCGCCGGCCTGACACCGGAGGATCGCGTTGTGGTCGCCTGCGCCCTCGACCGCTGTTTCATGGCCGGTCTGGCGTACTTCGAAGGACTGCGCAGCCTCGGGGCAACGGCGATTCGTGCCGGCGCCCGCAACCCCTCCATTCTTGCGGAGGCCATCCTGACCCACAAACCTTCGGCGAT
>Ga0207752_1000118_pt1 | contig 35093 bp, 28 predicted proteins | sample Pon2CUnioCityCA_6_FD_187272 | JGI IMG/M metagenome (GOLD analysis project Ga0207752, IMG submission 187272) | Marine sediment microbial community from Union City, CA, USA - Pond 2C Sediment 2 (SPAdes) | ecosystem: Environmental > Aquatic > Marine > Intertidal zone > Salt pond sediment ... | reverse complement strand
CGCGCCCGGCTCAGCGAGGCCGCACTGAGCCGCCGCCACGGCGATGCTGAAGGGATCTGCGGGCGGGTATTCCGCATTGCAGCATTTTCCGTAGTAGAATCGCCCCGCTAAGCGCGTCGCCCGCCTGTCGGGCCGCGCGCCTGCCTCGCTGCGTCCGCCGCCGCCGTCGATGCGCTCTACCCAGCGAACCTGCCGCCACACGGTGCGGCTGCTTTCGCCGGGCTGCGATGCGCTCCGGTCGCGATCACCACGCCGCAGCGCCCCGGATTCAGTTGCAATATTTGGGAGTTTTCGCACATGCAGCACTTTAGTGCAGGAAGGCGCGCGGGCGCCGGCTTGTCGGCATTGCTCGCTCTGGTCGCGCTCGCCACCCTGGGTGCGCCGGGGATGGCTGTTGCGGCCGGTGCGGTCGGCGCCGAGGCCGAGCGTCTCGACCTGACCGGCCACTGGGTCGGCTTCAGCGCAATTTTTATCTTCGTCATCGCCTACGCGCTGGTGATGGCCGAGGAGTACATCCACCTGCGCAAGTCCAAGCCGGTGCTGGTCGCCGCGGGGCTGATCTGGTCGCTGGTGGCCGGCGTTTACGCCGCCAATGGATTGCCGCACGCGGCGGAAGTGGCGGTGCGCCACAATCTGCTCGAATACGCCGAACTGCTGCTGTTTCTGCTGGTGGCGATGACTTTTATCAACGCGATGGAGGAGCGTCGCCTGTTTGATGGCTTGCGCTCGTGGTTGATTCGACGGGGTTTCTCCCTGCGTCAGCTGTTCTGGATGACCGGTATTCTGTCTTTCTTTATTTCGCCGATCGCAGATAACCTGACTACCGCGCTGCTGATGTGCGCGGTGGTGATGGCGGTCGGTGGCAATGACGCGCGCTTCATCAATCTGGCCTGCGTGAATATTGTCGTCGCCGCCAATGCCGGTGGCGCTTTCAGTCCCTTTGGCGATATCACCACGCTGATGGTCTGGCAGAAAGGCGTGGTCGATTTCACCGAGTTCTTCGCCCTTTTCGTGCCCTCGGCGGTCAATTATCTGGTGCCGGCGCTGATCATGTTCCCCTTTGTTCCCAGGGGGGCGCCGATGATCGAAGACGATTTCCACGAACTCAAGCGCGGTGCGCGGCGCATCGTCGGGCTGTTTTTATTCACCATTTTTCTCGCCGTCTGCGCGCATAACTTCCTGCATCTGCCGCCGGTGATCGGCATGATGACCGGCCTCGGCCTGCTGCAGTTCTTCGGCTTTTTCCTGCGCAGGACGCTGCGCCGCTCGGTGGAAAAAAAGAAGCGCCAGCGCGCCACCGACCCGGAGGCACTGGAACGCCTCGGTGGCGTGGTGCCCTTCGATGTCTTTCAGAGGGTTTCGCGCGCCGAGTGGGACACGCTGCTGTTCTTTTACGGCGTGGTGCTGTGCGTCGGCGGGCTGGGTTTCATCGGCTATCTCGGCCTGCTCTCGGAGGTCATGTACACCCAGTGGGGGCCGACCGCGGCGAATGTGGCCGTCGGCGTGCTGTCGGCGATCGTCGATAACATCCCGGTGATGTTCGCGGTGCTGACGATGATGCCCGACATGTCCCACGGCCAGTGGCTGCTGGTGACGCTGACCGCAGGCGTCGGCGGCTCGCTGCTGTCGATCGGCTCGGCCGCCGGCGTGGCGCTGATGGGCGCGGCGCGCGGCAGGTACACCTTCATCGGCCATCTCAAGTGGGCGCCGGTGATCGCGCTGGGCTACGCGGCGAGCATCTTCACCCACCTGTGGTTGAACGCCAGCCTGTTCCACTGAGCCGCCGAGCTGTCCGCAGAGCCCGGCCGCGGCCTTGCCCGGCCGGGCTTTTTGTTGCCCGTCAGTCGCTTGCCTGCGGCGCTGGATAGGTTCGCGCCGCCAGCGGCAGCGCCTCGACGCGCACCAGCAACTGCTCGATAAAGGTGTGCTCGGCGCGCGTCAGCCGCGCCGCCGGGTTGGTGATCAGGTAGATGTCGATGGCCGGCGGCTTGTCGTAGGGCGGCAGCTGCCAGAGCAGGCCGTCGGCAACGTCGCGCGCGACCACGTGGATCGGCAGCGGGCCGATGCCGACCCCGGCGGCGATCAGCCGGCGCACTTCTTCCAGGTGTGGCGAGGTGGCGCGGATGGTGTCGTCGAGGTGCACGCGGGTGCGCAGAATGGCCACCGGGCGCAGCGCGTCCTGCAAGCGATCGGTGCCGAAGGAAACCGAGGGTTCGCCGTCGAGATCCTCCAGCGTCAGGCCGTGGCGACCGAACAGGCGGTGCTGCGGGCCGCAGAAGAAGGCGAAGTGCTCGCGGAACAGCAGCCGGTAGTCGAGCCGCGGATTCTGCTGGTGAACCAGGCAGATGCCGAAGCTGGCGCGCTTTTCGAACACCCATTCGGCGACCTCGGCGCTGGTCGCCACGTTGAGGTTGAAGCTGACCTGTGGGTGCTGCGCGCTGAATTCGCGCAGGGTCTCATCCAGTGGCGGAAACACCACGTGGCTGGCCAGGCCCATGGTGATGTGGCCGCGGATGCGGTCTTCGGTGTCGCGCACCGCGACGGCGATGCGCGCGATCGAGCCGTGGATTTCCACCGCTTCGCGGTACAGGGTCTGGCCGGCGTCGGTGACGCGAAAATGGCCGGGGCCGCGATCGATGAGGCGTTGCCCAAGGCGCTCTTCGAGCCTGCGCAGGGCGTTGCTCACCGTCGGCTGTTGCAGTTTGAGGCGCCGCGCGGCGGCGGTGATGCCGCCTTCGTGGACGATGGTGGCGAAGGTGCGCAGCAGGTTCCAGTCCAGCTGGCGGGCGATGCGCTCGCCGTCTTCGAGTGCGTTGTCGCTCATGCTGGTCATTCTTTCAAACTATGGGTTAGATTCCCATTATCTATTTGAAAAATGTCGAGGCCTGCCGGATGCTGATCCCGACCCGCCAGACGGCGCAGCCAGTGGCGCGATAACAGCAACGAGCGGGCATGGGGGAGGCAGCGATGCAAGCGCGGGAGAACCTCTGGCGGCCATGGGGCCTGCTGTCGCCGGCGCTGACCGCGATCCTGCTGCTGCTGGTGGTGCCGGTCTGCTTCATCGTCGTCTATTCCTTCTGGCTCAGAACCGCCACCGGCGCCGACATCGCCGGCTTCCACCTCGACAACTGGTCCGAAGTGCTCGGCGACGCCTTCTACCGCGATATCCTCGGCTTCACCTTGTGGATCGCTGCCGCGACCACGGTGATCTGCGCGCTGGTTGGCTACGTGCCGGCGTATTTCATCGCCCGCACCCGCTTTCGCCACAAGGCGCTGCTGTTCCTGCTGCTGATGCTGCCGTTCTGGATCAGCTACATCATCCGCACCATGTCGTGGATCAACATCCTCGGCGCCAGCGGCGTGGTCAATGTCGGCCTCGAATCGCTGGGGCTGATCGATGCGCCGCTGCAGCTGCTGTACAACCAGTGGACGGTGATCGTCGGCCTGGTGCACTTCCTGCTGCCGTTCATGATCCTGAATATCTTCGTCAGTCTCGATGGCATCGACGACAATCTGGTCGAGGCCGCGCGCTCGCTGGGCAGCAGCGAGTGGCAGGCGTTCCGCGAGGTGACGCTGCCGTTGTCGCTGCCCGGGCTGGCGGCCGGCTCGCTGCTGTGTTTCGTGCTCGCCGCCGGCACCTACATCACCCCGCTGGTGCTCGGCGGGCCGACCGACGCGATGTTCGCCAATCTGGTGTTCGAGGCGATCATCACCCAGCTCAACTGGCCGCTGGGTTCGGCGCTGTCGCTGGTGCTGCTGATTCTGCTGGGCATGCTGGTGGCGGTGTACAACCACTTCGTCGGCATGGGCCAGATCGCGCGGAGCTTCGGATGAATCCGTTCTCCGGCTGGCGGCTGATCCGCCTCGGCACGATCCTCGTCTACCTGTTCATGTTCGCCCCGGTGGCGGTGGTGATCCTGCTGTCGTTCAATTCCAGCCAGTTCGGCTCGTTCCCGATGGAGGGCGTCAGCCTGCGCTGGTTCGTCGCCCTGTGGGAGAACGACGCCATCGTGCGCGCCTTCCGCACCTCGCTGCTGCTCGGTGGCTTGACAGCGCTGATCTCGACCACCTTCGGCGTACTCGGTGCGCTGGCCATGGTGCGCTACGATTTTCCCGGCAAAAACCTCATCGCCACCGCGCTGATCGCGCCGATTCTGGTGCCGGAGGTGGTGCTGGCGGTCGCCCTGCTGCTGTTCCTCGGCGCCATCGGCGTGCCCAAGAGCTTTCCGCTGCTGCTCGCCGGGCACGTGATCTTCACCCTGCCGTTCGTGGTGCTGGTGGTGCAGGCGCGGCTGGTCGGCGTGCGCCGCGATTACGAAGAGGCGGCATTGAGCCTCGGTGCCAATCCGCTGCAGACCTTTTTTCAGATCACCCTGCCGCTGATTCTGCCGGCGGTGCTGGCCGGTGGTCTGTTCGCCTTTACGATTTCCTTCGACGACATCACCGGCACGCTGTTCTGGAAACCCGGCGGAGTGGAGACGGTGCCGACGCAGATCTTCGCCATGCTGCGCAATTCGATTTCACCGGAGATCAACGCTTTGGGCACGGTGATGGTGATCGTCACCGTAGCCCTGCCGCTGAGTGGTGTGGCGCTGGCGCGACGCCTCGGGCGGCGCCAGCGCGGCGCTTGAAAGCACAGGCTCGCGGGATCGGCGTGGCGCCCGCGGGTACGGACAAGAAAAGGGCCACCCAAGCAACCCAATCACTGAATCTGGAGGAACGATACGATGGACAACACCAAGCGCTACGAGCGCCTTCTGGAGCGCTACCGCAACGGCGACATGGATCGCCGCAGCTTTCTGCGCCTGCTCGGTGCCTCGGGCATCGTCGCCGGACTGGCCGGCGGGCCCTTCGCCATGCTCAGCCGTGAAGCCATGGCCGCCAAACCGGAGCAGGTGCGCTTCGACGGCTGGGGCGGGGTGGTTTCGGAGGCTTTCCGCAAGCATGCCTTCGAGCCCTACACGGCGAAGACCGGCATCAATGTGGTCGATGGCACCTTCGGCGGCGCCGACGAGTACATCTCGCGGATCAAGGCCAGCCAGGCCGGCGAGTACAACATCGCCCACCTGTCCGGTGTGTTCGACTATGTGCGCTACCACGGCCTCGGTTTTACCAGCAAGCTGACCGAGTCCAACATCCCCAATCTCACCAATGTCATCGCCGCGCTGCAGGATGTATTCCGCAACATCACCGATGGCGGCCTGTCCGCGGTGCCCTACGACTACGGCACCACCGGCCTGGCTTACAACCGCAAGCACATCTCCGACGATGAGATGCGCGAGAAGGGCGCCAAACTGCTCATCGACCCGGCCTACAAGGGCAAGATCGGCGGCTGGGGCGAGTGGAAGACGCGCGTCTGGTACGCCGCCTTGCAGACCGGGCAGGATCCGAACGGCATCGAAGACATGGATGCGGTCTGGGATGCCATCCGCCAGCACCGCGATCTGGCGCTGAAGTACTGGGGCTCCGGCGCCGAGCTGATGAGCCTGCTCGCCGAGGAGGAAATCTACGTCACCGAGGGCTGGTCCGGGCGCATCAAGGCGCTGCAGGATCAGGGCCACGACATCGGCTACTACGACCCGCCCGGCGGCCTCGGCTGGCAGGAGTGCCTGTTCGTCATCAAGGGCAGCCCGATGGAAGCCTGTGAAGAGCTGCTCAACTTCATGCTCGAACCGGAGGTGGCCATCGCCGTGGCCGAGGGCCAGAACTACCCGCCGGCGCTGGACCCGACCAAGGTCGCCCTCAGCGACAAGGTCAAGGCGCTGCCGGCCTTCGACCCGAGCGGCACCCTGAGCGGGCTGAACTTCTTCGACCCGCCGTACTGGAACGGCAACGAAGCCGAATGGGCGAAGACCTTCGGCCGCGTGCAGAAGGGCTACTGATGGCCCGCGCGGGGCGGCCCAGCGCCGCCCCGCGCGCCACCACGGCCAGCGCCGCCCCACGCGCCGCCGTGGCGCACTGCGCACAGCCCTGAAAACCCGAATCCAATTCCCGGGAGACGACCTTGAGCGAGCAAGCCGGCAACGCCGTCGAGCTGATCGGCGTGGCCAAGCACTACGGCGATTTCACCGCCGTGCAACCCACCGATCTGGGCGTCGAAGAGGGTACTTTCCTGACCCTGCTCGGCCCCTCCGGCTGCGGCAAAACCACCACTTTGCGGATGATCGCCGGGCTGACCTCGGCCAGCGAGGGCGAGATCCGCATCAAGGGCAGGCGCGTCAACGAGCTGCCGATCAACAAGCGCAATCTCGGCATCGTCTTCCAGAACTACGCCCTGTTCCCGCATAAAACGGTGCAGGAAAACGTCGCCTTCGGCCTCAAATACCGCAAGGTCTCCGGCGACGAGATGCAGCGCCGGGTGCGCGAGGCGCTGGAGCTGGTGCAGCTGGCGCACACCGCCGAGCGCATGCCCGGCCAGCTCTCCGGCGGCCAGCAGCAGCGCATCGCGCTGGCCCGCGCCATCGTCATCCAGCCCGACGTGCTGCTGCTCGACGAGCCGCTCTCGGCGCTGGACGCCAACCTGCGCGAGGACATGCGCGTCGAACTCAAGCGCATCCAGCACAGCCTCGGTATCACCACCGTGTTCGTCACCCACGACCAGTCCGAAGCGCTGGCCATGTCCGATCGCATCGTGGTGATGAGCGCCGGGCGGGTCGAGCAGGTCGGCTCGCCGCAGGCGGTGTACAACCGCCCGGCCTCGGAGTTCGTCGCCGCCTTTCTCGGCAACTCCAACATTCTCGATGCGCGCGTCGCCGCGATCGACGGCGACAGCGCCACCGTCGAAGTGCCCGGCCTCGGTGCGCTGCCGGCGGCGTTCGGCGGAGGCGACGGCGCCAGCGATGGGCCGCGGCCGCAGCGCGGCGCGGCGGTCAAGCTGTCGATCCGTGCCGAGAAGCTGGCCGTCGACGAATCGCTCGACGCGGCGGCCGGCGACGGCACCGTCAGCCTGCGCGGCCGGGTCACCGCGGTCGATTACCAGGGCCAGGCGGCCCGCTACTTCCTCGACGTCGGCGAGCACAAGCTGCAGGCGCTCAACCCGATCGACGAGCGCCCGGTGGCCGAGGGCAGCGAGGTCAGCGTGCGCATCCGCGCCCGCGACTGCGTGCTGCTGCCGGCCGCCGCGCACGCGGAGGCGTCGTCGTGAGTGACAATCGCGCGCCCTCCAACCTGTTTTACCAGACCCGCCAGCGGCGGCCGATGCTCGACCGCGGCGAGGGTGTCTACCTCTACGACGTACACGGCAAGGCCTATCTCGATGGCTCCAGCGGCGCGATGGTGGCCAACATCGGCCACGCCAACCCGCGGGTGCTGGCGGCCATGCGCCGGCAGATGGAAAAGGCCACCTTCGGCTATCGCCTGCACTTTGAGAACGAGCCCGCCGAGCAGCTCGCCGCGCGCACCGCGCAGCGCATGCCGGCCGGTCTGGATCGGGTGTTTTTCGTCTCCGGCGGCTCGGAGGCGGTGGAGAGCTGCATCAAACTGGCCCGCCAGTGGGCGCTGGCGGTGGGCGAGGGGCAGCGCTGGAAGGTGATCTCGCGCTTTCCCAGCTATCACGGCGCCACCCTCGGCGCGCTGGCGCTGACCGGCATGGCGCAGATGAGCGCGCCGTTCGCGCCGATGATGCGCGAGATGCCGAAGATCGCCGCGCCGACCTGCTACCTCGACCGCGACAACTTGAGCGATGACGAGCGCGGCCTGCGCTACGCCGAGCTGCTGCGCGAGCAGATCCTGCGCGAGGGTCCGGAGACGGTGCTGGCTTTCATCTGCGAGCCGATCGGCGGCGCCGCCACCGGCGCGCTGGTGCCACCGGACAGCTACCTGCCGCGCATCCGCGAGATCTGCGACGAGTTCGGCCTGCTGCTGATCTTCGACGAGGTGATGACCGGCGCCGGGCGCACCGGGCAATTTCTCGGCGGCGACCACTGGCCGGCGGCGCGGCCGGATATCGTCGCCCTGTCCAAGGGCTTCGCCGCCGGCTACGCGCCGCTCGGCGCGATGGTCGCCGACCAGCGACTGGTCGAGCCGGTGCTGGCCGCCGGCGGTTTCATCCACGGCTACACCTACGCCGGCAACCCGCTGGCCTGCGCCGCCGGGCTTGCGGTGTTCGACGAGATCGAGCGCCAGGGGCTGATCGAGCGCGCCGCCAGTCAGGGCGACAAGCTCAAGGCCGCGCTGGCCGCATTGATGGCGCGCTACCCGTTTATCGGCGACGTGCGCGGCCGCGGCCTGCTGCTGGCCTTCGAGCTGGTCGCCGATCGCGCCAGCATGGCGCCGCTGCCGGCGGCGCTGAACGCCCACGCCGAACTGGTCGACGAAGCCTATTCGCGCGGCCTGATCATCTATTCGCGGCGCACCCGCGGCGGCCGCGTCGGCGATCATTTCATGGTCTGTCCGCCGCTGATCATCAGCGACGACGAACTCGGCGAGCTGCTCGACAAACTCTGCGCCGCGCTGGACGCTTTCGCCGCGCGCGCCGGGCTGCCGGTCAGCGCTGCGCAGCCACAGGCGAGCGGGGGGGCCGGGCGATGAATACTTCGCAGCGGCGCGCGGCGATCATCACCTGTGCGGTGACCGGCTCGGTGCACACGCCGAGCATGAGTCCGCACCTGCCGGTGACGCCGCAGCAGATCGCCGAGCAGGCCATCGATGCCGCCGCCGCCGGCGCGGCGATCCTGCACCTGCACGCGCGCGATCCGCTCGACGGCCGGCCGAGTCCGGACCCGGCGGTGTTCGGCCGGTTTCTGCCGCAGATCGGCGCGGCCTGCGATGCGGTGGTCAACATCACCACCGGCGGCGGCGCGACGATGACCGTCGAGCAGCGCATGCAGGCGGCGCTGGCGCACTCGCCGGAGATGTGCTCGCTGAACATGGGTTCGATGAATTTCGGCCTGTTTCCGGCGCTGGAGCGGATCAGCGAGTTTGAGCACGACTGGGAGCGGCCGTTTCTCGAATCGACCCGCGATTTCATCTTCAAGAATACCTTTGCCGACATCGAAACCGCGCTGCAGCGCCTGGGTGCCGAGCAGGGCGTGCGCTTCGAGTTCGAGTGCTACGACGTCGGCCACCTCTACACCCTCAGGCATTTCGTCGAGCGCGGTCTGATCCGCCCGCCGTACTTCATCCAGTTCGTGCTCGGCATTCTCGGCGGCATCGGCGCCGATCGCGAGAATCTGGTTTTCATGAAAGAGACCGCCGACCGGCTGTTCGGCAGCGACTACGAATTCTCCGTGCTCGGCGCCGGCCGCCATCAGATGCCGCTGGCGGCGATGGCGCTGGCGCTGGGCGGCAACGTGCGCGTCGGCCTGGAGGACAGCCTGAGCATCGGCCCCGGCCGCCTCGCCGAGTGCAATGCCGATCAGGTGCGGCTGGTGCGACAGTTGGCGGAAAACCTGTCGCGCGACATCGCCGACCCGGCCGAGGCGCGCCGCCGGCTGGGTCTCAAGGGCGCCGACGCGGTGGCTTTCTGAGCCGGGGAGGGCGGTCATGAAAGTGGTTTTTGACGAGGCGCAGCTGCGCCACGATCCGCAGATGTTTCTGGTCAACGGTGCGCCGCAGCCCAGCCCCGAGCAGCCCGCGCGCGCCAGCCGGCTGCTCGACGCGGCGCTGGCCGCGGGGCTGGAGCGCTGCGCCCCCGCCGACCACGGTCTCGGCCCCATCGCCGCGGTGCACAGCCCGGAATATCTGGATTTTCTCGCCCATGCCCACCGCCGCTGGCGGCGCATCCCCGGCGCCTCGGCGGAGGTCATCCCCAACATCCACCCGGAGCGTCGCGACTGCCGCTATCCGGATTCGGTGGCCGGCCAGGCCGGCTACCATCAGGCCGACACCGCCTGCCCGATCGGCGAGCACAGTTGGGAGTCGATCCGCCGCAGCGCGCACAGCGCCGCCGAAGCGGCCGAGCTGGTGCTCGCCGGCGACGCGGCCGCCTACGCTCTGTGCCGCCCGCCCGGCCACCACGCCACCCGCGATCTGGCCGGCGGCTTCTGCTTCGTCAACAACAGTGCGCTGGCCGCGCAACGGCTGCGCGGCGATGGCGCGCGGGTGGCCATCGTCGATGTCGATCTGCACCACGGCAACGGCACGCAGAGTATCTTCTACGCCCGCGACGACGTGCTCACCGTCTCGCTGCACGCCGATCCGGTGCGCTTCTACCCCTTCTTCTGGGGCCACGCCGACGAACGCGGCGAGGGCCGCGGCCTCGGCTACAACCTCAATCTGCCGCTGCCGCGCGGCAGCGCCGACGCCGATTACCTGCCGGTGCTGGACAAGGCGCTGCAGCGCGTCGAGGCCTTCGCCCCGGATGCGCTGGTGGTGGCGCTGGGGCTGGATGGCTACGAGGGCGATCCGTTTGGCGGGCTGGGCATTTCGACGGACGGCTTCGCGCGCATCGGTGAAAAGCTCGCCGGCCTGCGCCTGCCCGGCGTGCTGGTGCAGGAGGGAGGGTATCTGTGCGATGAGCTGGGCTTGAATCTGCGGCGTTTTCTGGAGGGCTTCGGCGGCGTCAACGGGGGATGAATCGCGGCTGTCCGGTCCGACATCGCCGGTCACTGTGGCCGGAGACGATCGGCAGCGGTATCTTGCTCCGGGCCATGTCGGCACCGATCGCCAACCCCATATCGAGGACGCACCATGAGCAAGCCAGTGATCGCTGACAACAAGCCGGTCAAGGTCGAGTTGACCGAGGGGCAGGAGTACTACTTCTGCGCCTGCGGTCGCTCGCGGAATCAACCCTTTTGCGATGGCTCCCACGCGGGCAGCGATTTCACGCCGCAAAGCTTTGTGGCCGAAAGCGGTGGCGATGCCTGGCTGTGTCGCTGCAAGCACAGCGCCAGCGCGCCCTATTGCGATGGCACCCATCAGCGATTCGGCGACGATCAGGTCGGGCAGGAGGGGCCGGGGATCAGCGCCGAGCAGGGCCAGGTGCCCGCGGCCAGAGCCAGCCGCGAAGAGCCGCATGTGGAGCTGATTCATCAGCTGGCGCGCGATGGCCTGAGCAAGGTCGGGCATCACGGGCCCATGGCCGCGATGGGTGTGCCCGGGGCCGATCTGCCGCGCTGGGACGATATCCAGATCATCACCGCGCAGCTTGACCGCAAGCCGCTGGCGGAGGATGTCGCCGTCGGCACCGAACTGATCATCGGCCCGGAGTGCGGGAAACCGCTGCGCCTGGAAATACCGCTGCTGGTGTCCGACATGAGCTTCGGGGCGCTCTCCGAGGAGGCCAAGGTGGCGATGGCGCGCGGCGCGGAGCTGGCCGGCACCGGCATCTGCTCCGGGGAGGGCGGCATGCTGCCGGAGGAGCAGCAGGCCAACAGCCGCTATTTCTACGAACTGGCCAGCGCCCGCTTCGGCTATCGCGAGGAGTTGCTGAAGCGGGTTCAGGCCTTCCATTTCAAGGGCGGCCAGGGCGCCAAGACCGGCACCGGCGGGCATCTGCCCGGCGCCAAGAATATCGGCAAGATCGCCAGTGTGCGTGGCATCGAAGCGGGCACCGATGCGATCTCCCCGCCCACCTTCAGCGATCTGCACACCGCGCAGGATTTCAAGCGCTTCGCCGACCGCGTGCGCGAGCTCAGCGGCGGTATTCCGGTGGGTTTCAAGCTCAGCGCCAACCACATCGAGCGGGATATCGAATTCGCCCTCAAAGCCAGTGCCGACTACATCATCCTCGACGGCCGCGGCGGTGGCACCGGCGCGGCGCCGGCGCTGTTCCGCGATCACATCAGCGTGCCGACCATCCCCGCGCTGGCGCGCGCCCGGCACTATCTGGACAGGCACGGGCACAGTGGCCGCGTCGCCCTGATCATCACCGGCGGTCTGCGCGTGCCCAGCGATTTCATCAAGGCGCTGGCGCTGGGTGCCGACGGGATCGCCGTGGCGAACAGTGCGATGCAGTCCATCGGCTGCATCGGCGCGCGGATGTGCAACACCAACAACTGCCCGGCGGGGATCGCGACGCAAAAGCCGGAGCTGCGCGCGCGGCTGCAGGTGGATGCGGGCGCGCAGCGGCTGGCGAATTTTCTCGCCGCCTCGCGCGAGCTGATTCAAGTGATGGCGCGCGCCTGCGGGCACAGTCACATCAACCAGTTCAGCCCGCAGGATCTGGCCAGCTGGCACCACGATATCGCGCGCATGGCGGGCATCGCGTACAGCGGCTACGACCCCGATCGCTGACCCCCGGTGCTGCAATCCCCGGTGCTGCAAACCCCGGTGCTGCAAACCCCGGTGCCGCACGGGGGCTGCAACCGCGCGCGCTGAGCGGGCCGACAGACGGCCAGCGGCGTCAGTCGTAGCTGAATTTCTCGGCCAGTATCCGCGCGCGGGGCACGCCGAATCCGCGCAGGATCGCGGCCACCTGGTCGATCATCGGGGGCGGGCCGCAGATGATGTAGAGGCGGCCATCGCTGTCGTCGGCTGCCATTAGCGAGCGAATCAGCGCCTCGTCGACCATGCCCGTCTCGCCCCGCCAGCCCTCGGCGGGTTCGGAGAGCACATGGGTGATGCGCAGGTCCAGCTCGCTGGCCATGTCGTCCAGCTCCTGAGCGTACATGATCTGCTCGCGCACCCGGTTGCCGTAGACCAGCCGCAGGGGCCGCTCGTCGCGCTCGGCCCTGAGCTGGCGCAGCATGCTCATCATCGGCGCCATGCCGACGCCGCCGGCGATGAAAGTGATGCCGGCGCCGTGCCCGCGCGGGATGAACAGATGCCCGTGCGGGCCGTCGAGGTAGGCGCGCGCCCCCGGCGCGATGGAGCCGATCTGATCGGTGAAGTCGCCGGCCTGCTTGATCGCGAACTCGATGCGCGGCCGGTCTGCGGGGCAGGAAGAGATGGAGAAGGGGTGCTCGACGAAGGAGAAGGGCGAGCGCCCCACCGTCAGCCAGACGAACTGGCCGGGCTTGAAATCGATGGCCCGGTCGCCCTGCGGCTCGATGGCCAATTGCCAGCTCCTGGTGGCGATCTGTTCGACCGACGTCACCCGGTAGGGGTGGCGCCGGCGCATCAGCGGCCTGAGCAGATAGACGTGCAGCAGGGTGGCCATTGCCGCGGCGGTCAGCAACAGCCAGAAACCGGCGAGCAGCGGATCGGCGCTGTAGCGTCCCGCGTCCAGGGCGTGGAGCAGTGACAGCAGGGCGATCAACGCCGCGCCGACGCCGTGCATCAGGCGCCAGGTTTCGTAGCTGTAGCCGGTATCGCGCCGGAACATGCTGGTCAGAATCAGTGCCGGCAGCAGTAGCCAGGCGACGGCGCCGGTGACCAGGGCCAGGCCGCTGAGGTTGAGGATCGTCTCCCCGGCGGGATCACGCGCGGAAGGGCCCGACATCGGCAGTGAATAGAGAAACGGGTGGACGATGATGAACACCGCCAGCACGCGGCCGATGAGCTGGTGAAAGCGCATGGTCACGTCGATGCCGACGCGGCCGGAAACCCATCGGAAGCGACCGGACAGGACGAACTCCAGCAACAGCATGGCGAAGCCCACCAGCGCCAGCCCGCTGGCGAGTTCATCGCGCCACGGCCGCGGCGGCAGCCCTTGCAGCGCCGCCATGCCTGCGGGCAGCAGGGCGATGACGACGTATGCCGCCAGCAGCGCGGCCGGATGAATGCCCTTTTGCCTCATGTTTTTTCTCTCAGCCCCCGGATCGGGGGGATTGTCGCAGTGGCCGGCGCATGTGCCGTCGGTTAGTCCAGGGTAACCGGGCTGACAAAGCCCGGCGGCTTGACCGCGAGCACGGAGCATTTGAGCTGATCGAGGATGGTCTCCGCGGTATTGCCCATGAACAGCCCGGGGATGCCGGTGCGTGCGACCGTTCCCATGATCAGGCAGTCCACCTGCAGCCGCTCGGCCAGTTTCGGGATTTCCCTGCGCGCGGAACCCTTGGGCATGTGTAGCCGGGGCTGGATGTAGTCGAAGGCCGCTTTGCCCAATCGCTCCTTCAACCCCGTTGCGAGGGCATCGAGCAGTTGCTCATGGTGTCGACGGCTGCGTTCCACATAGGCGTCGACCTCTTTTTGCGGCCGCTGGGTAAAGGCGCCATAGCGCAGACTGCTTTCGCCGATCGCCTCCCAGGCATGGGCGATATGCAACTGGGCGAATTCCGATACGGCCAGTGATGCCGCCAGATCCGTGACCGTGTCGTTCAGGGCGTGGCGCGTCGCCAGCTCTGGCGCTGGATAGCTGTCGTCCACGTCGACCGCCGCGAGGATGTGATCGAAGGATTCGCCACTCTGCGCGCGCACCATCCACACCGGGCAGGGGCATTTGCGCAGCAGATGCCTGTCATCGCTGGAGAACAGCTGATCCAGCCAGTCGAGCGATTCGGGCGACTTGATGACCAGATCGTGCCCGTTGCGCAATACCTCGCGGGTGATTTCGAGAAAGGGCGTGCCGGTCAATACCCGGGTGTCGATCGCCAGGCGATCGCGATAGGGCGCCACGCGGCTCTCCAGCCGGGCTTCGTGGGTATTCACGGCGGCCTTTTGCAGATCGTCGGAGATCGGGCCGCCCTCGGGCATGCCGATACCGGCGCGGACCGACATGGATACCGCGACGGCGGTCAACTGCGCCTGGTTGTTCTGTGCCAGCTCAACGGCGCGATCCAGCGCCGCCGAGCAATCCCGATCGGGTTCCAGGACGCACAGTATCTTTTTGAAGCGTTTCATCGTCTGACCTCACCTGACAGGCTGTTGAACAAACCACTGGAGACCGATGGCGACCGATGACGACAATAATCCGCCGGCGTCGCCGATCGACTTGCCGCCGCGCCGACCCGGTAGAAAGTCGCGCTGTCCGCCGCTTGGTCTCTGCGGTTGAGAGTCGCGCCCAAGCCACGGGTTTCAGCGGCGAACACTGGGCTATCGCGCCCATCGACTCAAGCCACTTCCCGCGCCCCGGCCTCGCCATCCCCCGGCAGATAGCCCAGATTCGCCGCCAGCCAGTGCTCGGCCTGTTGCCGCGACAAGCCGCTGCGCCGCGCGTAATCCTCGACCTGATCCCGCCCCAGTTTGCCGACGTTGAAATAGCGCGCCCGCGGATGGCTGAAATACCAGCCGCTGACCGAGGCCGCCGGCCACATGGCCAGCGATTCGGTCAGTCGCGCGCCGGTGTTGGCCTGCACGTCGAGCAGCTCCCAGAGCAGCTTTTTCGGCAGGTGATCGGGGCAGGCCGGGTAGCCGGGCGCCGGGCGGATGCCGCGGTATTGTTCGCCGATCAGCGCGTCGTTGTCGAGCCGCTCGTCGCCGGCGTAGCCCCAGTATTCGCGGCGCAGGCGTTCGTGCAGCCACTCGGCGGCGGCCTCGGCGAGCCGATCGGCGACGGATTTGACCAGAATGCTGCGGTAGTCGTCGTGCTCTGCCTCGGCGCTCTTTGCCAGCGCATCCCAGGCCTCGCCGACGGTCACCGCGAAGCCGCCGATCCAGTCGCGCGGGCCGTCGGCCGGGGCGATGAAATCGGCCAGCGACCAGGCCGTGTCGCCATCCTTCACATCCTGCCGGCGCAGGCCGCGGATGCGGCCCAGCTCGGTATTGCGCGATTGGTCGGCGAACACGGCGATATCTTCGCCAGCGACGCGCGCCGCCGGAAACAGGCCGAGCACGCCGCGCGGCTGGAGTTCGCTGCGATCCCGCAGCTCGTCGAGCAGCGCTTCGGCGTCGCCCAGCAGCTGGCGCGCCTGCGCGCCGAGGTGCTGGTCGGCGAGGATTTTCGGGTGGCTGCCGCGCAGCTCCCAGCTGTGGAAAAAGGGCGTCCAGTCGATGTAGCGGCGCAGCTCGGCGATCGGGATCGCCGGCAGGGCGGTGACGCCGGGCTTGGCCGGGGCGGGGGGCTGGTAGTCGTCCCAGCCGCCGTCGAAGGCGCGCCCGCGGGCCGTCTCCAGCGGCAGCAGATTGCGCTCGCGCTGGCGCGCGGCGAAGCGCTCGCGCACCTGCTCGTAGTCGGCGGACAAGTCTTCGGCGAAGCCTTCGCGGTGCTCGGCGCTGATCAGCTTGCCGGCCACGCCGACGGCGCGCGAGGCATCCGCGACATAGGCCACGGGGGCCGCGTAGTTGGGCGCGATCTTGACCGCCGTGTGCATCTTGCTGGTGGTGGCGCCGCCGATCAGCAGCGGGGTGTCGAAGCCGTTGCGCTGCAACTGGGCGGCGACGTGGCTCATCTCCTGCAGCGAGGGGGTGATCAGCCCGGAGAGGCCGATCAGATCGACGTTTTCTTCGCGCGCGGTGGCGAGGATTTTCTCCGCCGGCACCATCACGCCGAGATCGATCACCCGGTAGCCGTTGCAGCCGAGCACCACGCCGACGATGTTTTTGCCGATGTCGTGGACATCGCCTTTCACGGTCGCCATCAGCACCTTGCCGGCGGCGCTGCTGTCGACCTTTTCCGCCTGCAGATAGGGTTGCAGCCAGGCCACCGCCTTTTTCATCACCCGCGCCGATTTGACCACCTGCGGCAGGAACATTTTGCCGGCGCCGAACAGGTCGCCGACCGTATTCATGCCGTCCATCAGCGGGCCTTCGATCACCAGCAGCGGCTTGCCCAGCGCCTGCAGCGCCTCGGCGGTGTCGGCGACGATATGCGCGTCGATGCCTTTGACCAGCGCGTGCGACAGCCGCTCGGCCACCGGCAGCTCGCGCCAGGCGGCGCTGTCGGCGACTTGCGCGGCGGCGGATTGTTGGCCGCGATAGTTTTCCGCCACCGCCAGCAATCGCTCGGTGGCGTCGTCGCGGCGATTGAGCACCACGTCTTCGACCGCTTCGCGCAGGCTTGCGTCCAGCTCGTCGTAGATCGCCAGCTGGCCGGCGTTGACGATGGCCATGTCCAGCCCGGCGCGGATCGCGTGGTAGAGGAACACCGAGTGGATCGCCTCGCGCACCGGATCGTTGCCGCGGAAGGAGAAGCTGACGTTGGACAGCCCGCCGGAGACGCGCGCACCGGGCAGCTCCGACTTGATCCGCCGCACCGCTTCGATAAAGGCCACGCCGTAGTCGTTGTGCGCCTCGATGCCGGTGGCGACGGCGAAGATATTCGGATCGAAGATGATGTCGTCGGCGTCGAAGCCGGCGGCGTCGATGAGCAGCCGGTAGGCTCGGGTGCAGATGGCGACGCGCTGTTCGACGCTCTCCGCCTGGCCGTTTTCATCGAAGGCCATCACCACCACCGCGGCGCCGTAGCGGCGCGCCAGCTTTGCCTGTTCGAGGAATTGCTGCTCGCCTTCTTTCAGCGAGATCGAGTTGACCACGCACTTGCCCTGGGCGTTTTTCAGCCCGGTTTCGATCACCGACCAGTCGGAGGAATCGATCATCAGCGGCAGCCGGGCGATGTCCGGCTCGGCGGCGATCAGGCGCAGAAAGCGCTGCATCGCGGCGTGCGCGTCGAGCAGGCCCTCGTCCATGTTGACGTCGATGATCTGCGCGCCGTTGTCCACCTGCTGGCGGGCCACTTCGACGGCGGCTTCGTAATCGCCGTTTTTGATCAGCTTTTTGAAGCGCGCCGAGCCGGTGACGTTACAGCGCTCGCCGATGTTGACGAACAGCGCGTCGTCGCCGATGGCGAAGGCTTCGAGGCCGGCCAGATGCAGCGCCGGCGACGCCTTTGCAATGGCCCGCGGCGGCAGGCCGTCGAGCGCCGTGCGCAGCGCCGCGATGTGCGCCGGGGTGGTGCCGCAGCAGCCGCCGACGATATTCAGAAAGCCGCTCTCGGCCCATTCGCGGATGTGCGCGGCCATCTCCTCGGGGCCGAGGTCGTAGCCGCCGAGGGCATTCGGCAGGCCGGCGTTGGGGTGTGCGCAGAGCTGGCAATCGACCCGCCCGGAGAGCTCCTCGATATGCGCGCGCAGCTCCGCCGGCCCCAGCGCGCAGTTGAGGCCGAAGGCCAGCGGTCGAACGTGCTTGAGCGAATGCCAGAAGGCTGCCGGGGTCTGCCCGGAGAGGGTGCGGCCGGCGGCGTCGGTGATCGTGCCGGAGATCATCACCGGGTGGCGCCCGACCTCATCGAACAGCGATTCCAGCGCGAACAGCGCGGCCTTGGCGTTGAGCGTGTCGAACACGGTTTCCACCAGCAGCAGGTCGGCGCCGCCTTCGAGCAGCGCGGCGGCGGCTTCGCGGTAGTTGGCGACCAGCTCGTCGAAATCGACGTTGCGAAAGCCCGGGTCCTCCACCTTTGGCGACAGGCTGGCGGTGCGGTTGGTGGGGCCGAGCACGCCGGCGACGAAGCGCGCCACGCCGCTGTCGGCGGTCACTTCATCGGCGGCTGCGCGCGCCAGTCGTGCGGCTTCGCGGTTCAGCTCCGGCACCAGTGCCTGCATGCCGTAGTCGGCCTGGCTGATGCGCGTGGCGTTAAAAGAGTTGGTTTCGATGATGTCCGCGCCGGCGCGCAGATAGGCGAGGTGGATGTCGCGGATCGCCTGCGGCTGGCTCAGCACCAGCAGATCGTTGTTGCCGGCCAGCGGCTGCTGCCAGTCGGCAAAGCGTTCGCCGCGGTAGTCGGACTCGTCGAATTCGCGCTGCTGGATCATCGTGCCGGTGGCGCCGTCGAGCAGCAGAATGCGTTGCGCGAGCGCTTGTTCGATGGGTGAGCGGTGACTTTTGGCGAGCGTCGTCATGGCGGAATGTCTCAATTAGATAAGAAAATGTCGCTTGACAGTAGCATGCTTCAATGCTGATATAAACATATCTTTATATTTGCATGTGAGTGATGGCGCCGTGGAAACTCTGCTCAATGGCCTGCGGGCCGCCGGTGAACCGACCCGCCTGCGCCTGCTGGCGCTGTGCGCGCATGGCGAGCTGTCGGTCTCCGAGCTGGTGCGCATCCTCGGCCAGAGCCAGCCGCGGGTTTCGCGGCATCTCAAACTGCTGGTCGAGGCCGGCCTGCTGGAGCGCTTTCGCGAGGGCGCGCTGGTTTTTTACCGGATCGCTGAAAAGACCGATGCCGCGCAACTGGCACGCACTCTGGTCGATCTGATCCCGGCCAACGACGCCGCCCTGGCGCGCGATCTGGCGCGTCTGGAGTCGGTCCACGAGGAGCGCGCCGCGGCCGCCGCGCGCTACTTTGAGCGGGTCGCCGAGAGCTGGGATGAGCTGCGTGCCCTGTACCTGCCGCAGGCCGAGCTGGAGCGCGCGCTGGAGGAAATGCTCGGCGAGCGCCCGCTGGGCGAGCTGGTCGACATCGGCACCGGCACCGGCAGCCTGCTGCGGCTGTTCGCCGGGCGCATCGAGCGCGGCGTCGGCATCGACCTGTCCCACGAAATGCTCAACGTGGCGCGCAGCAATATCGAGCGCGCCGGCCTGCGCAACGTGCACGTGCGCCGCGGCGATATGTACGCCCTGCCGCTGGATGACGCCGCCTTCGATCTGGCCACCCTGCACCAGGTGCTGCACTACGCCGCCGACCCGCGCGCGGCGATCCGCGAAGCGGCGCGCGTGCTGCGTCCCGGCGGGCGGCTGCTGGTGGTCGATTTTGCCCCGCACGCGCAGGAGCGCCTGCGCAGCGAGCACCAGCACCTGCGCATGGGCTTCGCCGACGAGGAGATCCGCCGCCACGTCGAGGATGCCGGGCTGCTCTGGCAGCCGTCGCGCCAGCTCGCCGGCGATCCGCTCAGCGTATCCATCTGGCAGGCCAGCAAGCCCGCCGGGCTTCACTGAAGTAGAATTCAATCGAGGAATCCGCCATGACCCTGCGACTCGTCCCCAACCACCGCCAGCCGGCCAGCCAGCTGAAACTCTCCTTCGAATTCTTCCCGCCGCGCGGTGAGCGCATGGGCCGGCGCCTGTGGCGCACCATCGGCCAGCTGGAGCTGCTGCAGCCGGAGTTTTTCTCGCTGACCTACGGCGCGCTGGGCAGCGCCCGCGACAGCAGTGTCGACACGGTGCTGCAGGTGCACCGCGAGTCGAGTGTGTCCACCGCCGCGCATCTGACCTGCGTCGATGCGACGCGCGAAGAGGTCGATGCCGTGGCGCAGCAGTTCTGGAACAACGGCATCCGCCACATCGTCGCCCTGCGGGGCGATGCCCGGGACGCTGGCGCTGGCCGGGACGCTGGCGATGGCGCGCAGGGCTACGCCGATGCCGCCGAGCTGGTCGCCGCGCTGCGCCGCATCGGCGATTTCGAGATTTCCGTTGCCGCCTATCCGGAGACCCACCCGAAGGCGGCCAGTGCCGCAGCCGACATCGCCGCGTTAAAGCGCAAGCTGGATGCCGGCGCCAGTCGCGCTATCAGTCAGTATTTCTTCGATGCCGAGGTGTTTCTGCGCTTTCGCGATCGCTGCGCGGCGGCCGGCATCGGGCAGCCGATCGTGCCGGGGATTCTGCCGATCCACGATTTCCAGCAGGTCAGCCGCTTCAGTCGCCAGTGCGGCGCCAGCGTGCCGCGCCACTACGCGCGCCATTTCGAGGGCATGGAGGGCAATCGCGAGGCGCAGTACCACCTGGCGATAGATCTGGCGCTGGAGACCTGCGAGCGACTGGTCGGCGAGGGCGTCGACGCGCTGCACTTCTACACCCTCAACCACACCGACCTGTGCTTTGCCGTGTGCCGCGGTCTGGGCCGGCAGGTGCCGGTGACGCCGGCGCTGGAAGCGGTGGCCTGAGCCATTTCGCCGACCAGTGGCGGTGTGCTCGCGGCGTGGCTGCGCTATGTTGGGCGGGTGTATCCGTCGACAATCGAATCGTTTGTGAGGTGTCCGTCATGAGCCAGAGAGTCGTCAGCCACCAGCCTGCCGAGAAGCATCTTTGTGAGGGTCGTCGTGAGGGCGACTGGATCGTCTACGCCTGCGCCGAGTGCGATTATCAGTTGCGCAACAACCTGGTCACCGGCGAGACGCGAACGCTCAACGCACAGCGCGATATTGCCCACAGCGGCTGGTATGTACCGTTGCACTGAATCGCGGCTGCCCGCGCCCGGCATCGAGAGATGGTTGTGGCGCGCAATGATAAAGAGGCCCGGTGTTCACCGGGCCTCTTTTCGTTGCTGCTCGTCAGATGTCGGGATGGCCCGCAATTACGGTCCGGTGAAGACGTTGATGAACGGGCCCTCATCGAAGCCGACGATGCCCAGCGGATTGCCGCCGGCGGTCTGCACGTTGGCCAGTACCGTCATTTTGTAGACACCGTCGCCCACACCATCCGAAGCCGGCGTTCCGCACGGGATGGCCACATTGAGGTTGTAGTGCGGCGGCATGGGATCGGGCAGGGTCACGGTGGTGGTGCCGACGGTACCCTCGAAGCCACTGCCCTGAGATTCCAGGGTCGCTCGCAGTGCAACCTGGTGGCCGGCCAGCACCGGAGTGCCGCCGCCGTGCAGATGCATCTGTACGTGGATGTGGTAGGCGCTGTCGCGCTCGATGATGTTCTCCGGTGCGTCGCCGGTTTCGTGCAGCGCGCGAGCACGGAAGGAACCGCTGATGTTGAAGGTTTCAGGTTGCAGTGCCATGACTAGGCTCTCCTCTGGGTTGAGTCCGCGCGGGGAGGCGATATCGCCGTTTGTAAATTCCGCTGCGGATCGCTTCAGCCGGGGTGTCCCGGCGCCGATTGAAATCGCCGTTGAGCTTTTTGCAGAGACCTCTTTGGCGGCTTCGGGATCGATTCTCCAAGCTCGGCTTAGGCTCGGGTTAGCATCGGCTTAAGCCGCGCTTAAACTTTCACTCAGTGGCTCGCCGCGGCGAATCCTGCCCATTAAATCAACGGTTTCCGGCTCCGGCTGCAGCTCGAATTCGCGCCCCAGCGCGGCCCGGCACTCGGCGAACTGGCGCAGTGCGCGGGCGCGCTGGCCGCTGAGGGCGTAGCAGCGCATGAGGCCGCGGTGGGCGTCCTCGCGGCAGATGTCGATGGCGACGATCTCGCGCCACTGGCGCAGTGCCGCGCTGGCGTCGCCGTGCGCCTCGTGCAGCTCGGCCAGCCGTTCCAGCGCGCCGAGGCGCAGCTCGGCCAGCCGCGTGCGCTCGGCCTGCGCCCACTCGGCGTAGGGCTCGGCGCAGAGAAAATCGCCGTGGTAGATGCCGAGCGCCGCGGCGTAGGCGATCATCGCTTCGCACTCGCGGCCTTCGCGGTCGTGGCGCCGGGCGAGCTGCAGCTCCAGTTCGAAGTGGCGCACGTCGAATTCCAGTTGCAGGTCCGGGTTGATGGCGTAGCAATCGTCGCGGTAGATCACCCAGGCGCAGAAGTCGCCGCAGTGGCCGAGGTCGCGGCGCAAGCCGTGCAGGGTGACGTTCAGGCAGTTGCGCGCCGATTCGCTGCAGTAGCCGCGCCAGAAGGTGTCCATCAGCACCTCTTTGTGCAGGCCGCTGTCGCCGTGCAGCGCCAGCAGGTAGAGGATGCCGCGGCCCTTGCGGCTGAGCGCGCGTCGCGCGCCCTCGCCGTTGCTATCCACATTTGCTTCGCCGAGCGCCCGCAAGTGCAGCCACGGGAGAGTCACCGGGCGCTTTGCCGACGCGCCACGGGTTGCCTGTGTAGTGCCGTCCATCGCGTTATTCCTCCTCGGGAGTTCACGGATACCCGCCGCTGCTCCAGCGGCGGCCTCAAGCACAGGTTAGGTGGGCGGCACAGCGCGCTGAATAGGGCGCAAGTCGTGGTTGGCGGCGGCAGATGGCCTAGCCTGTTTGGCGGGGTGGACATAGACTTTCGGCCAGTTCCTGCGGCGTGCGCGATGGGCTAGGGTGGAGCTTTGCGCAGCGGGGAATCGGGCCATGGAACTTCGCGCAGCAGGCTTTGCCGCAGACGAGCCCAGCGTCCGCCAGTGGCTGATCGACAGCATGGATGGGCAGACGTCGTTCCGCTCACTCAACCACCTGATCGCCAGCGGGCTGGTCGCGCTGCTGCTTTGGGATCGCCTCGACAGCAGCCAGCTGCTGGGCTGGCTGGGGCTGCTCTGGATCATCTGGATGCTGCGCCTTGCGGTGCACCGCTACCCGTGGCGCCAAGGCTTGGATTGCGAGTCGCGGGCGACCGTCTCGCTAGTTTTCTGCGCCGTGTTCGGCTGCGCCTGGGCGTTCGGCGCCTGGCTGTTCATCGACGGTGGCGATGCGATGGTCACGGCGGTGATGGCGGTTACCCTGCTGGGCATCGCCGCCGGCTCCTCGATCACCCTCGCCGCCTACCCGCCGGCCTGTTTCGCCTACGTGCTGCCCAGTGTGCTGGGCCTGATCGCGGTGCTTTTCAGCCAGGCGCAGGCGCTCGGCGCGGCGCTCGGCGTGCTGGCTGTGTACGCGCTGCTCGGCGATCTCTACAGCAGCCTGGCGATCAACCGCGAGCTGCGCCGCAACGTGCGCCTGTCGCAGGAAAACCTCGCCCTGCGGCGCGAGGCCGAGAGCAAGAACGAGCTGCTCGAAACCACCCTGCACAACATCGATCAAGGCATCGCCCTGTTCGCCGCCGATGGCGCGCTGCGGATGCACAACCAGCGCTTTTTCGAGCTGCTCGGCATCGCTCCGGACGCCGCTGCGCTGCGTGCTCTGCTGGCCGGCGGCGACAGCCCGCGCGAGATCGCCAGCGACAGCGGCGATACGCTGGAGCTGCACCAGCGACGCCTGGCCTCCGGCGAGCAGGTCTGCACCCTCACCGACATCAGTGTGCTGAAGACGCGGCAGCACCAGCTGGATCGCGCGCGGGTCGAGGCCGAGCAGGCCAACGCGGCCAAAACGCGCTTTCTGGCCGCCGCCAGCCACGATCTGCGCCAGCCGATCCACGCCCTTGGCCTGCTCCACGAAGCGCTGGTCGAGCGCCTTGGCGAGCGCGGCCCGGCATCGCTGCTGGAGCGCATCGGCGCCGCCATCGAGGCGGTCAACAGCATGCTCGGCGCGCTGCTGGACATCTCCAAGCTGGATGCCGGCGTGGTCGAACCGCGCATCCAGGCGGTGGATCTCGGCGCTCTGCTGGCGCGCCTCGACGACGAATTCCAGGCGGTCGCCGCCGAGGGCGGCAACCAGCTGCGGGTGCGTGCGTCGCGACAGTGGCTGCGCAGCGATGCGCTGATGCTGGAGCGCATCCTGCGCAACCTGATCGGCAACGCGCTGCGCTACACCCGCGGCGGGCGCGTGCTGGTCGGCGCGCGGCGCTGCGGCGATTCGCTGCGCATCGAAGTCCACGACAGCGGCCCCGGGATCCCCGCCGAGCGCCGCGAAGAGATCTTTCTCGAATTCCACCAGCTCGGCAATCCGCAGCGCGACCGCCGCCAGGGTCTGGGCCTCGGGCTGGCCATCGCCCGGCGGCTGGCTGCTCTGCTCGATCATTCGCTGGAGCTGCGCTCGACGCTCGGCCGCGGCTCCGTGTTCAGCGTCGTCGCGCCGCGCTGCGTGGTTGCGTCCGGCGATGTTGTCGCGGCGAAGCAGCAGCGCCCGGGCGACTTTCTGCGCGGGCACCGCGCGCTGGTGATCGACGACGATTTCGACATCCGCACGGCGATGCGCGAGCTGCTACAGGGCTGGGGGATGCAGGTCAGCATCGCCGCTGACGCCGCCGAAGCCGGTGCGCAGGCCGCCGCGGCGGCGCCGGATGTGCTGGTGGTGGATTACCGCCTTGCCGCCGGCGCTGATGGTATCGCCGTGATCGCCGAGCTGCGCCGGCAGCTGGGCGCGCCAACCCCGGCGCTGCTGCTCACCGGAGATACCGCGCCGGAGCGCCTGCAACAGGCCCGCGACAGCGGCCTGCCGCTGTTGCACAAGCCGCTGCGGCCGGCCTCGCTGCGCATCGCCCTGCGCCAGCTGCTGCGCGCGACCTGAGGCTCAGGGCTGCGCGCGCGGCTGCAGCAGGCCGCGCTGGGTGGCCAGCACCACCGCTTCGGTGCGGTTGCGCACGCCCAGCTCGCGCAGAATGGCGGAGACGTGCAGTTTGACGGTGGCGTCGGAGAGCGACAGCTCGCGGGCGATCAGCTTGTTCGGCAGGCCCTCGGCGAGCAGTTCCAGCACGCGCTGCTGGCGCGCGGTGAGATAGGCGCCGGTGGCCGCCGCGGTGCGCTCACCGCTTGCGGCATCGCCGTTCGAATCCGCCGCGGTGGCGATGGTAGCCGTGACTGCGGTTGCGGCGCTGGTCGCGGCATTGGCTGCGGGGCTGGTTGCGGCATTGGCTGCGGCATTGGCTGCGGCGTCGGTGCAGGTATCCGCCAGCGGCGCGTGCAGGTAGCGCGGCGGCAGGTAGATCTCGCCGTCGAGGACGATCCGCAGGGCGCTGATGAATTCGTGGCTGCTGGCGCTTTTGGGGATGAAGCCGCAGGCGCCGGCGTCGATTGCTGCAGTCACTCTACGGGGGTCTTCGCTGCCGGAGAGCACCGCGATGGGCGTGCCCGGGGCGATGGCGAGGATGCGTTCGATGGCCTCCAGGCCGCCGCAGCCGGGCAGCGCCAGGTCGAGCAGGATCAGATCCAGCTCGCGGTAGTGCTCGACCAGGCGCAGTGCCTCTTCGGCGTCGCCCGCTTCGATCAGCGTGACCCGATCGGTGAGCCGTTCGAGGATCAGGCCGGTGGCCTCCCGGAACAGGCAGTGGTCGTCGACGATCAGAATGCGCACCGCGAACCTCCATTTGTTCTCTCGAAAAAATCCACCAATCTGCGCGGGTGCGCGCTAGCTTGCTATCCACGCTGAAGTTTTTGCTCGCGCACCGATAACCCGCAGCCTAAATCAGAAGCCCGCCGTTGCCCAGTGCCCGCTGTCGGATGGCTATTGCAGGGACTGTTCCGCGCGCAGACGCCCGGCCAGCAGATCGACGAAGCTGCGGATTCTGGCCGCGGTGTGGCGGCCTTCGCGGTGCACGATGTGGATCGGCCAGTCCGGCGATTCCGGCCAGTCGAAAACCGCTTGCAGACGGCCGGCTGCCAGATGCTCCGCGAGCTGGTAAGACAGCAGCCGGGTGATGCCCAGCCCGGCGATGGCGGCTGCGATGGCGGCATCGTTGCTGGTGGTCGTCAGGCGCGGGTTCAGGCGCAGGGTCTGCCCGCCGGAGCGGCTGTCGAAGCGCCAGTCGATGGCATTGTCGCCGGCGCTCGAAGCGATGATCGAGTGCTCCCGCAATGCCTTTGGGCTGTTCGGCCTGCCGTGCCGGGCCAGATAGTCGGGCGCGGCGCAGGTGATCAGTCGCACCTGGCCGACGCGCAGCGCGCGCAGGCTGGAGTCGGGCAGCTCGCCGATGCGCAGGCCGACGTCCTGCCCCTCTTCGAGCAGATTCACCAGCCGATCGACCAGCAGCGCGGTCACCTGCACCTGCGGGTGGCGCTGCAGGTAGTCGCAGATCACCGGGGTCACGAAGCGACGGCCGAACAGCACCGGGGCGGTCACCGCGAGCCGGCCGCGCGGTTCGGCGTTGATCCCGGCGACCGCCTCGTCGGCGGCGTCCACCTCGGCGAGGATGCGCCGCGCATCTTCCAGGTAGCGCCGGCCGGCGTCGGTGCTGCGCACGTGGCGGGTGGTGCGATGCAGCAGCTTGACGCCGAGCCGGGATTCCAGCGCCGCCACGGCGCGGCTCACCGCTGGTGGCGAGATGCCCAGGCGGCGCGCGGCGGCGGCGAAGCCCTGTTCTTCGGCGACAGCCACGAAGACGGCCATCAGGTGCAGGCGATCCATGCAGGGTTCCTGGAAACGTGATGGGGAGATTCTTTCAGAAAACGGAATAAATAATTACGTTTTTTGATGATTCTTGTTGCCAGTGGTTTTTGGCATCGTGTTGCCACGCGCCGCGCAGAGGCGCTGCGCCGCAAGCCGTACCACCGCACAGGAGCTTCACATGAGCCGTATCAACAGCATCGAAAACGACCGGGCCAACGCTGAGCAAAAGGCGCTGCTGGATGCCATCCAGGCGCAGCTGGGCATGGTGCCGAATTTCCTCCGGGTGTTCGCCAACTCGCCGGCTGCACTGCGCGCCTTTCTCGGCCTGCACGGCATCGCCGGCGAGGGCGAGCTGGATGCCCAAACCCGCGAGCGCATCGCCCTGGCGCTGGCGCAGCAGAACGCCTGCCAGTATTGCCTTTCGGCGCACACCGCCATCGGCCGCAAGGCCGGGCTGGATTCCGCCGAGATCGAGGCCAATCGCGCCGGCAGCAGTGGCGATGCCAGGGCCGCTGCCGCGGTGGCCTTTGCCCGCGCCCTGGCCGAGCACAGTGGCGAGGTCACCAGCGCTGAAATCAGCGCCGTGCGCGAGGCCGGCTACAGCGATGCGCAAATCGTCGAAATCATCACCCACGTCGGCATGAACATCCTCACCAACATCCTCGGCAAGGCCAGCCGGGTGGAGATCGACTTCCCGAAAATCGATCTTCAATCAGCGGCTTGATCGACCCGCACGGGGCCGGCCGCCGGCCCCGTGTGCCAGCGCTATAACCGGCGCCGATGAGGAGCTATGAGATGGGACACAGATTCGCCGAGATCGCCTTTACCGAATCGGTGCGCGAGGTGCAGCGCGCCCACGGCAGCCGCGATGACGATCGCCACAGCGGCTATGCCGCAATGCACGGCGGCGAGGATTACAACCACCGCCTCGGCGCCGGCGAGACCGAATTCATCGCCGCGCGCGACAGCTTTTACATGGCCAGCGTCAGCGAGAGCGGCTGGCCCTATCTGCAGCACCGCGGTGGGCCGCCGGGCTTTTTGCGGGTGCTCGACGAGCAAACCCTGGGCTTCGCCGATTTCAGCGGCAATCGCCAGTACATCAGCACCGGCAACTTGCATCGCGACGAGCGCATCGCACTGTTTCTGATGGACTACCCGCAGCGCAGCCGGCTCAAGTTGCTGGGCCGCGCCCGGCCGGTCGGCGACGACCAGCCGCAGCTGCTGGCCGAGCTGGAGGTGGCCGACTACCGCGCGCGCGTCGAGCGCGGCTGGATCATCCGCATCGAAGCCTTCGACTGGAACTGCCCGCAGCACATCACGCCGCGTTTCAGCCAGGCGCAGGTGGATCAGCTGCTGGCGCCGCTGATCGCGGAGAACCGCGCGCTGAAAGCGGGGTCGACGCCGCCGGCAGCGGCGCAGGAGCGCGACGACAGCCCGCTGCAGTTGGAGCTGCGCCGCTCCGGCCTGCGCTTGCAGGTGGCTGCGCGGCAGAGCCTGCTCGATGCGATGCTCGAAGCCGGGGTCGATGCGCCCTACGGCTGCCGCGCCGGCAAATGCAAAGCCTGCGCGCTGCGCGTGCTCGATGGCCGGCCGGTGCATCGGGATTCGGTGCTGTCCGCCGCGGAGCGGGATCAGCAGCGGCTGTTCTGCCCCTGTGTGTCGCGCGCCAGCGGCGGACACCTGAGCCTGGATATCTGAATCCTGCGCGTCCGGATCCAGCGCCGCTGGCGCGCTTGTGTTCCCGCTGCGACCGTTTGGCGACATGCGCGGCGTCGGGTGCTTGTCCGCGCGTCGCGCCGCGCCGCACTATTCGCCCCCAATCCGCCGGGTGGACTGGCCCGCGCGATCAATCACGGGGGAGTTTGCATGGGCCTGCTACTGGGTATCGACACGGGCGGCACCTACACCGATGCCGCGCTGGTCGATGAGCATATTCGCGTCATCGCTTCGGCCAAGGCGCTGACCACCAAACACGACTTGTCGATCGGCATCCGCGAGGCGATGGCCGCGGTGCTGGAACGGGCCGATGCGCCCATCGACATGGTGTCGCTGTCCACCACCCTGGCCACCAACGCGCTGGTCGAGGGCCACGGCAGCCCGATCTGCCTGCTGCTGCCCGGCTACGAGGAGAAGCACCTGCGCCGCGCCGGGCTCGCCGAGGCGATGCGCGGCGATCCGGTGGTATTCCTGCCCGGCGGCCACGATGCCGGCGGCCTGGAGCGCATGCCGCTGGACCCGCTGGCGGTGCGCGCGGCGGTCGAGCAGCACGCGCCGCGGGTCGCCGCCTTTGCCGTGTCGGCGCAGTTCGCGGTGCGCAACCCGGCCCACGAGCTGGCGGTGGCCGCGATCGTGCGCGAATTCTGCGATCGTCCGGTGACCCTCGGCCACACGCTCTCAGCGAAGCTCGACGCGCCGCGTCGGGCGCTCACCGCGGCCTTCAACGCGCGCCTGATCCCGCTGTTGCAGCAGCTGATCGGCGCGGCGCGCAACATGCTCCGCGAGCACGCCATCGATGCGCCGCTGATGGTGGTCAAGGGCGATGGCTCGCTGGTGCGCGCCGAGTTTGCCGAGAACTGCCCGGTGGAGACGATCCTCTCCGGCCCGGCGGCCAGCGTGGTCGGTGCGCGCCATCTGGCCACTGCCGACGGCCAGCGCCACGACGATCTGCTGATCTCCGACATGGGCGGCACCACCACCGACATCGCCCTGCTGCGCGATGGTCGCCCGGCGCTGAATACCGAAGGCGCGCTGGTCGGCGGCTGGCGCACCATGGTCGAGGCGGTGCAGGTGCACACCTATGGCCTGGGCGGCGATTCGCAGATCACCTATGACCTCAAAGAGCGCCGCTACCGGATCGGCCCGCGGCGCGCCGTGCCGCTGTCGCTGCTGGCGATGCAGCATCCGCGGGTGCTGGACAGGCTGCGCCTGCAGGCCGACGAACCCTTCACCCGCAGCCACAACGGCCAGTTCGTGCTGCGGCTGCGCGAGCCGCCGCACGATGTCAGCTTTTCGCCGGCGCAGCGGCGCATCTGGGCGGCCTGCGCCGACGGCCCCGGCTGCCTGCAGGACATCTTCGGCGAGCACAGTCAGGAGACCGCGCTGAAACGGCTGCTGGATCAGGGGCTGGTGATCGTCGCCGGCTTCACGCCTTCGGATGCGGCCCATGTCGCCGGCCGCCACGGCGGCTGGAACGCCGAGGCGGCGCGGCTCGGTGCGCGTATCTGGCGGCGCTATGCCGATGAACACCTCGGCGGCCATCTGCCCGGCGTGGCCGCGGGCGACGATCTGGCCTTCGCCGAGGGCATCCTCGCCGCCACTTCGCGGCTGGCGGCCAAATATTTGATCACCAGCGCCTTCGGTGAGCAGCGCGGCGAGGTGCTGGCCAGCCTGCCGGCGGCCCAGCAGGCGCTGATCGACATGGCCCTCGACGGCCCGCGCGACGGCGATCTGATGCGTTTCGATCTGCAGCTGCGCCAGCCGCTGCTGGGCATAGGTGCGCCCGCTGCCTGCTACTACCCGGCCACCGCCGAGCTGCTCGGCAGCGCGCTGATCTGTCCGCAGCACGCCGCTATCGCCAACGCCATCGGCGCTGTCGCCGGTGGCGTCAGCCAGCGCGCCGAGGCGATCATCACGCCCATCGGCACGAGCCGCTTCCGCGCCCACTCGGCCTGCGGCGTGGAGACCTTCGCTGATCTGGAAGCCGCCGCCGACTGGGCTTTGCAGCAGGTCGAATCGCTGGCCCGCAGGCTGGCCGCAGAGGCCGGCGCCGGCGAGATCGAAGTGCGCCGCGAGCGCCGTGACAAGGTGGTCGAGGAGGGGGGATTGAAGGTGTTCTTCGAATCGAAGATCAGTGCTACGGCCTTCGGTCGGCCGGCGGCGGTGGCTGGTTGAGGCTGGCCCGGCCGGCAGCGACGGGCGCGCGGGACAAAAGAGAAAGGCCGCGACGGGTGTCGCGGCCTTTGCTCTATCTGCCGGGCGGGGAATCCCGGCGGGTGGGGGTGGGGCTTAGCCCTTTCTGCGGCGTGCCAGCAGGCCGATCAGGCCCATGCCCAGCAGCAGCCACGGGGAGCCGGATGCGGTCCAGGTGACGTTGGCCGGCTGAACGGCGGTGTTGGCCGCGGCATTCACCGGGGCGTAGTTGCCGTTCTGGTTCTGGCGGGTGGTCAGCTCGAAGGTTTCCACGTCGTAGCTGTCGCCATCGCTGGCCATCACGGTGACGTTGTACGGGGATTCACCGCCGTTCGGGGTCCAGCGCAGCTGTGCGGTGCCGTTGCCGTAGTCATACAGCTCGGCGCCACCGGGCAGACCGGATGCGCTGAAGGTCAGCGGGTCGCCGTCCGGATCACTGGCGGAGATGGCCAGATCCAGCGGCTGACCGGCGTAGGCGGTCTGCATGCCGATCGGCGACAGCACCGGGGGCTGATTGCCGTCGCCGGCAGTCACGGTGAAGGTCTCGCTATCGCTCTCCGGGGGCTGGTAGTCGTCGCTCACGTACACGGTGATCTGGTGCTGACCGCTCTGCTCTTCGCTCGGCGTCCAGTAGAGGGTCGCGGTGCCGTCACCGTTATCGTTCAGCTCGGCGCCGGTCGGCAGGTTGTTGGCGCTGAACTCCAGGGTATCGCCGTCGACATCTTCAGCGCTGATGTTGATCTGCAGCTGCTCGCCGATGGGCGCCATGCGGTTGCCGATGGGGGCCAGTTCCGGGGCGCTGTTGCCACCGGCGACGACGATGCTGACGTCTTCGTAGTCGCTGGCCTGCGGGACACCGTCATCGGTGGCGGTGAAGCGCACGCTGTGGGCGCCGGCCTGGCCGGCCTGCGGGGTCCAGCTGAAGCTGCCGCTGCCGTCGAGGTTGTCGGTGAAGTAGGCGCCTTCCGGCAGGTTGGCGGTGGTCAGTACCAGGCCGCCGTTTTCCGGATCGGTGGCGTAGACGGTGAAGCTGACCTCCTGGCCGATGGTGGCCGGGCGATCACCGATGGGTTCGAGTACCGGCGGCTGGTTGATCACGCCGTCGCCAGCGTCGATGCTGAGGGTGACTTCTTCGTAGTCGCTCTCTACCGGATCGCCGTCGTCGGTGACGGTGAAGGTAACCGGGTAGTTGCCGGACTGCTGGTCGTTCGGCGTCCAGCTGAAGTCGGCGGTGCCGTCGCCGTTGTCTTCCAGTGTGGCGCCGGTGGGCAGGTCGCTGGCGCTGAACTCAAGGTTGTCTTCGTCGGCATCGGTGGCTTCGATGGTGAAGGCCATTTCGTAGCCCTGCTGGCCGGTCTGGTCGCCGATCGGGCTCAGTTCCGGAGCGGTGTTGGCGACGACGACTTCCTGCTGGGCGCAGAAGTTCTGCAGCTCGTCGTTCTCCCACCAGTTCCAGGCCGGCTGGACCGGCTCGGAGTAGTCATCCACGTGACACAGCACGCAGCTTTGCTCCGCATAGGGTGTGGTGCCGTTGAAGTCGGTGCAGTATTCGTCCACGGCTACGCCGTAGGCCAAAAATGCGTGGGCATTGCCCGAGGCCAGCAGGGCGCCGGCCACGGCAGTGGCTAGGGTCGCCGCGGCGAAGCGGTTGCCCGGCCTGGCGAGTGTGTTTTCTCGGTTGCTGGAGTCGTTCATGGTGTTTTCCCTGATGGTTCTTGAACGGGTGGAGGAAGCTCGGTTGCGTCGGGCTTCCCCCTTTGGCGGATGCCATGCTCAGCGAGACTAGCCGGGGAAACTGCGCAGAAACTCACACCTAACCGGGCGCTCACGCTGTCCGCGTGGAAAGAGAAGGCAAGAATGGCTTTTTCATCAGGGGTTTGAGCTGCACTTTTCAGTGTCTCTCAGTGTCGAAAGGTGAGCCGGATTGAGGGCTTCACGCCGGCAAATCACCGGTTTTTTTCCGCCATCGCAGCGCGGCGATTCCTGCCGCAATGCATTTTTCATCCGCTGTCAGAGGCTCGGCGCGCCTCTGTTTGACGCCCCGTGGGCAGCCCTGTGGCAGCCCCGCTGCCAGCGTCGATGGCCGGCGTCGATAGCTGGCGATTGGGCCGGTGCCGATGGAAGGCGATCGGGCCGGTGAGCGGATCGACGCCCCAGTGTCGCTACTCCAGACCCTGCAGATGCAGCGTGCCGCGCGCCCGCTAGCCGGTCGCGCGCGCTAGTAGCTGCGCGGGGCGAACGTCAGATGACCGCGAAATCGAGCGTGGCGATGCCGTCCACGCCGCCACTGACGCGGTCGCCACGTCGCAGCGGGCCGACGCCGGCCGGGGTGCCGGTGAAGATCAGATCTCCCGGCTGCAGGGTGAACAGGGCCGAGAGTCGCTCAATCAGCCCGGCGACGCCGCAGGCCATGTCGGCGATATCGCCGTCCTGGCGGATCTCGTCGTTGACCGCCAGCCAGATGCGCGCCTGTGTCGGGTGGCCGATCCGCGCCGCTGGCAGCAGTGCTGAGCAGGGTGCGGAGGCGGTAAAGGCCTTGGCGGTATCCCACGGCCAGCGGCGGCGCTTGGCCTCGGCCTGCAGGTCGCGGCGGGTCAGATCGACGCCGACGGCGTAGCCAAAAACGGCCTCCAGCGCCTCACCTGCGGCGATATTGCGAGCGCCGCCGCGGAGGGTATCGCCCAGCGCGACCACCATTTCCACTTCGTGATGCAGATCGGCGGTGGCCGGTGGATAGGCCAGCGGCGCATCGCCGGGAACTATCGCCTCCGGCGGCTTGCTGAAAAAGCACAGCGGCTGATCGTCCGGGTCGGCGCCCATCTCGCGGGCGTGCTCCGGGTAGTTGCGGCCGACGCAAAACACCCGGTGCACCGGCAGCTGCAGAGCGCTGCCGGCGATGGCCAGGCCGATCGGTTCAATGGGGGCGAAGAGGTACTGCATGCGGAACCCGCGCTGGCTTGCTGACTGTGACCGCGCCGCGGTCGGACGGCAATAGTAACCCGCGCGCAACTCAAGTTTCTCGCCGTACTGCCGAGCTGATCCCGGTGGGCACAGGCCCGACTTGAGTCACCTGGCGGAGGTTCTACGGCATGTCCCGGCAACGCGGCTTCACTATGATCGAGCTGGTCATCGTCATCCTGATTCTGGGCATTCTCGGCGCCACGGTGCTGCCCAGGTTTCTCGATGTGCGCGAGGATGCCAAGGCCGCCTCGGTGGATGGCACTCTGGGCGGCATCAGCTCGGCGCTGAGCGTGGCCAAAGCCGCCTACCTGACCGACAACTGGCAGGCCATCGGCCTGCCGGTGGATGCCGACGGCAACAACAACCCGGATCACATCGGCGATGTCGGCGATCCGCTGGCGCAGCGGACTTTTTTCGACGCCATCCTCGACATGCCGGTGGAAAATGCCGACTACGCTGGCAAGGGCGACGGCCGGATCGGCTGGAAGAGCAACGCCGGCTGGCTGCCCAGCGGCGGCAATTACTACTATTACTACGACGGCGATGGCGACAACCGCTTCGACGGCGCCAACGACAGCCGCTTCTTCTACGACCCGGACACCGGGCGCATCACCCAGGATTACTTTGGCGCCGACGATTGAGCGGGCAGCGCCTGCGGCCTGCGCCAGCGGCTCGCCGCCAGCCCGGCGAAGATCAGGCCCAGCGCCAGCCAGGCTCCCGCAGCGGGGCGCTCGTCGAGGAACAGCCAGCCCCAGAACACCGCGAACAGCGGTATCAGATAGCCCACCTGAGCCAGAAAAGTGGTGCCCACCTGTTGCACCAGCTGCACGCGCAGCAGATAGGCCAGCGCCGTCGGTACCAGCCCCATGTAGAGCATCGCCGCCAGCGCCGGCGCGTTGATCTGCGCCAGCGATGCGGATTGATAGAGCAGGATCGGCGGCGCCAGCACGGCCGCGCCGACCAGCATCGCGGTACTGCTGACCAGCGCCGGCAAGTGGCTCAGGCGTCGCGTCAGCACCGAGGCGCTGGCGTAGCACAGCGCGCCGGCGGCCACCGCCAGCTGGCCGCTGACCGCACCCCGCGCACCGCGCAGCGCGTCCGGGCCGATCAGTGACAGCACCCCGGCGAAGCCCAGCGCCACGCCGAGCAGCTTGCCGGCGCTGAAGCGGTCGTCGCGGGTAAAAAAATGCGCCAGCAGCAGGGCGAAAAAGGGTGCGCAGGCGATCAGTATCGCCGCGCGGCCGCTGCTGGTGTGCTGCTGGCCCCAGCTGATCAGCGCGAAGGGCAGTGCGCTGTTGAGCAGGCCGATGCCCAGACAGCAAAGCCAGTCGCCCCGGCCGATGGCCAGCGACAGGCCGAACAGGCGCAACACCGCAAACATCGCCAGCGCCCCCAGCAGCAGGCGCCCGGCGGCGATAGCCAGCGGCGACAGCGCCGTCAGCGCGATCTCGACACACAAAAAGGACGAGCCCCAGACCGCCGCCAGCAGCAACAGCTTGGCGTAGTCGACCGGGGCGGGTGCGCGCAGGTTGGACATCCGCTCTCCCGCGCCCGCTGGCGCGGGCAAAACGGGCAGTCTGCGCCGCGTGGCGCGGGCGATGCAAGCCGGCGCGGCAATGCCCGGATCTGCCGCCGGATCGGCGCCGGATTTGCCGCCGGATTTGCCGCCGGATTTGCCGCCGGATTTGCCGCCGGATTTGCCGCCGG
>Ga0207752_1000117_pt1 | contig 35222 bp, 34 predicted proteins | sample Pon2CUnioCityCA_6_FD_187272 | JGI IMG/M metagenome (GOLD analysis project Ga0207752, IMG submission 187272) | Marine sediment microbial community from Union City, CA, USA - Pond 2C Sediment 2 (SPAdes) | ecosystem: Environmental > Aquatic > Marine > Intertidal zone > Salt pond sediment ... | reverse complement strand
TACCGCGGTGGCCTGTGGCGGCTGCGCGGCGAACTGCGCCGCGAGCGCTTCGAGCTGATCGTCAACCTGCGCCCGCAGTCGGCCTGGCTGAATCTGGTCATCGGCAGCAGCGGTGCGGCGCGCCGCGCCGGCTATCGCGGACCGCTGGCCGGGTCGCTGTTCACCCACCTGCAGGCGCGCGACAGCGCCATCTACCGCGGCGCCAACTACCTGCGCCTGGCCGAGGCGCTGGGCCTGCACTGTTCACTGGATGGCGTTTTCCTGCGCCTCGCCGCGGCCGCCGAGGTCGAGCATGGCGTGCTGGGCGACGGCCCGCGCTACTGCCTGATGCCCGGCGGCGGCGCCGGTGAATTCAAGCGCTGGGGCATGGACAACTTCCTCGCCCTCACCGAGTGGCTGGCGCGCGAGGAGCCGGCGGCGCGCTTCGACTGGGTGCTCGGCGACGATGAGCGCGACTACCTGACGCTGATCCAGGCCTCGCCGCTGGCCGCGCGCAGCCGTCTGCTGTACAAGGCCAGCGTCGGCGAAGTGGCGCAGAGCGCGCTGGCCAGCCGCGCGGTGGTGGCCAACGACTGCGGCCCGGCGCACATCGCGCAGATGCTGGCGCGGCCGACGGTGATGATTTTCAGCGACCGCGATGGCGACGTCGCCACGCGCAGCGCCGAGTGGTTCAACCCGCATCCGCGCGCGCGCCTGCTGTGCAGCGCGCCGGGCGCGGACATCAAGACGCTGCCGGTGGCCTTCGCCCACGCCGCCGTCGGCGCGGTGCGCGAACTCTAGCCGATCGGCTTTCCCATCAGCGAGCGGCGCGCGCCGCGCCGACGGCTTACAATGCCGGCGGGCGCGCAGTCGCTGCGCGCGCCGGCAAATCTCAGGAGTGCGTTTTGAAAATCAGCGGATTCACCTTTCTGCGCAATGGCAGCAAGCTGCACTACCCGATCATCGAATCGATCCGCTCCGCGCTGCCGCTGGTCGACGAGTTCGTCATCGCCCTCGGCGATAACGATGCGGACGACGACAGCCGCGAGCAGATCCTCGCCATCGGCTCGGACAAGCTGCGCATCATCGACACCGTGTGGGATCTGGAAAAATACCCGCGCGGCATGGAGCACGCCCACCAGACCGATATCGCCAAGCAGGCCTGCAGCGGCGACTGGCTGATCTACCTGCAGGGCGACGAGGTGCTGCACGAGGATGATCTGGCGAAGATCCGCGCCGCCTGCGAACTGTGGCTGGATGATCGCCGCGTCGAGGGCATGCTCTTCGATTACCTGCATTTCTGGGGCGACTACCAGCACGTGCACCGCTCCCACGCCTGGTACAAGCAGGAGGTGCGGCTGGTGCGCAACGACCCGGATATCCACTCCTTCCGCTCGGCGCAGAGCTTTCGCCGGATCCCCGATTTCGACGGCGTCAGCTACCGCAAAAAAGAGGGCACGCACAAGCTGGTCTGCGTGCACAGCGGCGCGCGCATGTTCCACTACGGCTGGGTGCGGCCGCCGGCGGCGATGCAGAAAAAGCGCGTCTACTTCACCAACAACCACCGTGGCAAACAGGCCGCGGCGGCGCTGAGCGACGAGGCACAGCAGTTCGACTACGGCCCGCTGGAGTGCATCCCGCGCTTCGCGGGCAGCCACCCGGCGGTGATGGCCGAGCGCATCGCCGCGCTGGATTGGGCCGACCAGCTCTACGAGCGCGCCCCCGCCGGCCGGCCGGTGCCGGTGCACGACCACGACCAGCCCAAGCACCGCATCCTCAGCTGGATCGAGAACCACCTCTGCGGCGGCCGCCACCTGTTCGCCTCGCGCAACTACGTGCTGCTGCCGCGCGCCGAAGTGCGTCGTCGCCAGCACGCCGGTGTCGGCGGTGGTGATGGCGGCGGTGATGGCGGGGGCGGCGGCGAATGAGCGTGGCGATCCCCGCCTACCCCGGCGCGCGCGTGCTGGTGGTCGGCGATCTGATGCTGGATCGCTACTGGAGCGGCCCCTGCTCGCGGATCTCGCCGGAGGCACCGGTGCCGGTGGTGCGCGTCGATGAGTTGGAGGACCGCCCCGGCGGCGCCGGCAACGTGGCGCTGAACATCGCCAGCCTCGGCGCTCGCGCGCGGCTGATGGGCGTGGTCGGCGCCGACGAGGCCGGCGCCGCGCTGGGCCGCCAGCTGGCCAGTGCCGGGGTCGACTGCGACTTCATCGAAGCAGCCGGCTCGGCGACCATCACCAAGCTGCGCGCGCTGGCGCAGAATCAGCAACTGCTGCGGCTGGATTTCGAGGACGGCTTCGCCGGCTTCGACCCGGCGCTGCTCGCCGAGCGCGTCGCCAGCGCGCTGGATGAGGCCGATGTGCTGCTGCTCTCCGACTACGGCAAGGGCGCGCTGCGCGACGTGCAGGGGCTGATCGCCCTGGCCCGCGAACGCGGCGTGCCGGTGCTGGTCGACCCCAAGGGCAGCGATTTTTCCCGCTACCGCGGCGCGACCCTGATCACCCCCAACTTCGGCGAGTTCGAAGCGGTGGTCGGCAGCTGCACCGACGAGCAGGACGTCGCCCGCCGCGCCGAGGCGCTGCGCCGCGGGCTGGATCTGCAAGCGCTGCTGGTGACGCGCAGCGAAAAGGGCATGAGCCTGTTCCGCGCTGGCGACGAGCCGCTGCACCAGCCGACCCACGCGCGCGAGGTCTACGATGTCACCGGCGCCGGCGACACGGTGATCGCCACCCTCGCCGCCAGTCTGGCCGCCGGCACCGGGCTGGCCGAGGCGATGCAGCTGGCCAACCTCGCCGCCGGGGTGGTGGTCGGCAAGCTGGGCACCGCCACCCTCAGCGCCGATGAGCTGCGCCGCGCCAGCCTGGCGCACGCGCCGCTGCGCCGCGGGGTCAGCGACGAGGAAGCGCTGGCCGCGCTGCTCGAACAGGCGCGCGCCGCCGGCGAGCGGATCGTCATGACCAACGGCTGTTTCGATATCCTCCACGCCGGCCACGTCGCCTATCTGTCGCAGGCGCGCGCGCTCGGCGACCGGCTGATCGTGGCGGTCAACGACGACGCCTCGGTGCGCCGCCTGAAGGGTGCCGAGCGACCGGTCAACCGGGTTGCGATGCGCATGGCGGTGCTCGCCGGACTGGAATCGGTGGACTGGGTGCTGCCGTTCGCCGAGGACACCCCGGCGCGGCTCATCGAGCGCCTGCTGCCGGACGTGCTGGTCAAGGGCGGCGACTACCGGCCGCAGGACATCGCCGGCGGCGATGCGGTCACCGCCAACGGCGGCGAGGTGCGCGTGCTGGCGTTCATCGACGGCTGCTCGACCAGTGCCATCATCGACGCGATTCGCAAACCGCTGTAACGCCCAGCGCGAGGAGCAGGCAAACAATGATTATCGTCACCGGCGGCGCCGGTTTCATCGGCAGCAACATCGTCGCGGGCCTCAACGCGCGCGGCGAGCGCGACATTCTGGTGGTCGACAACCTCAGCGACGGCACCAAGTTCGCCAACCTCGCCGATCTGCAGATCGCCGATTATCTCGACAAGCGGGATTTCATCGAGCGGCTGCGCGGCGGCGAGGATTTCGCCGCTCGCGCGGTGTTCCACCAGGGTGCCTGCTCGTCGACCACCGAATGGGACGGGCGCTACATGATGGACAACAACTTCGAGTACTCGAAGGTGCTGCTGCACGACTGCCAGCGGCGTCGCGTGCCGTTTTTGTACGCCTCCTCGGCGGCCACCTACGGCATGGGGCCGGAATACCGCGAGGCACCCGAATTCGAGCGGCCGCTGAACGTTTACGGCTACTCCAAGCTGCTGTTCGATAACTATCTGCGCCGCCTGTGGGCGCGCGGCGAGCTGGATTCGCCAGTGGCCGGGCTGCGCTACTTCAACGTCTACGGCCCGCGCGAGCAGCACAAGGGCAGCATGGCCAGCGTCGCCTTCCACTTTGATCAGCAACTGCGTGAGAGCGGCGTCTGCCGCCTGTTCGCCGGCTGCGACGGCTACGCCGACGGCGAGCAGCGGCGCGATTTCATCTACGTCGCCGACGTGGTCGCGGTGAATATGTGGCTGTGGGAGCAGGGCAGCAGTGGCATCTTCAACTGCGGCACCGGGCGCAGTCAGAGCTTCAACGAGGTCGCCGACGCGGTGCTCGCCTGGCACGGCCGCGGTGAGAAGCAGTACGTGCCCTTCCCCGAGCACCTCGCCGGTCGCTACCAGAGCTTCACCGAGGCGGACATGTCGGCGCTGCGCGCCGCCGGCTACGCGGCCGACTTCCACAGCGTCGAGCAGGGCACCCACGCCTACCTCGACTGGCTGCATGGCCGCGGCTAGCCCCGACCACAACCCGGGCTCCGCGGCGCCGACCCTGGTCGTCGGTCCCTCCTGGGTGGGCGACATGGTGATGGCGCAGAGCCTGTTCAAGACGCTGGCCGCGGCGCGCCCGCGATCGCCCATCGACGTGCTCGCCCCCGGTTGGTCGCTGCCGGTGCTGGCGCGCATGGCCGAGGTGCGCCACGGCATCGAGATGCCGGCCGGCCACGGCCAGTTCGCCCTCGCCGCGCGCTGGCGGCTGGGTCGCGAGCTGCGCCGCGCCGGCTACGCGCGCGCCATCGTGCTGCCGCGCTCGCTGAAATCCGCACTGGTGCCGCGCTTCGCCGGCATCGCCGAGCGCACCGGCTACCGCGGCGAGCTGCGCTACGGCCTGCTCAACGACATCCGCGAGCTGGATAAATCCCTGCTGGCGCAGACCGTGCAGCGCTACACCGCGCTCGGTCTGCCGCGCGATGCGCCGCTGCCGCCGGCCATCCGGCAGCCCGAGTTGCGCGTCGATGTGCAGGCCCGGCGCGCCGCCCGCCAGCGGCTGGGGCTGGACGATCCGCGCCCGGTCATCGGCCTGATGCCCGGCGCCGAATACGGCCCGGCCAAGCAGTGGCCGCTGGACTACTACGCCGAGCTGGCCGCGCAGCTGCTGCGCGACGGTCGCCAGCTGTGGATCTTCGGCGGCGGCAAGGATCGCGAAGCCGGCGAGCGCATCGCCAGCGCCGCCGCCGCGGCCACGAGTGGCGGCACGGCGGTACACAACCTGGCCGGCCAGACCTCGCTGGCCGAGGCCATCGATCTGATCGCCGCCTGCGCGGCGGTGGTCAGCAATGACTCCGGACTGATGCACGTCGCCGCCGCGGTGGGCCGGCCACTGGTGGCGATCTACGGCTCATCGACGCCGGATTACACCCCGCCACTGAGCGATCGCGCTGAGATTCTCTACCTCGCTATCGATTGCAGCCCCTGCTTTGCGCGCGTTTGTCCGCTCGGTCACAAGCGCTGTCTGAAGGACATCGCAGTGGCCGATGTGCAGCGTGCGCTGACTCGCCTCGGCGCGCTTTGAGACGTCATCACGCGGTCCGTCAAGGGCTGCCTTGGCAGTCCGCAAACAGGCCCACAAATCCGCCACGAAAAGCGCTCAAATTCTGCGCTCTCAGCTGCGCGTCACAAAAATGACGGGCAGGGTTCTCAGACCTGTATTCATGAATCGACGGTCATGCCTACTCCTCGCTAAGCCTGCCTAGACTGGCGCCACACAACAGACCGTCACGGTGACGGGCGACGGAGTAAACATGAAAGTTATCATAGGCTTGCTGACGGCAACGCTGCTCACTGGCTGTGGCGTTGAAGAAATGGGATACGACTCGGAATCGGCCAATACCTCCTTTGGCTCACCCTCCAGCTCGGGCGGCACCGCTGCCGCGAGTGGCGAGAATTATCGCTATCTGGAGCTGATCAACGAGGCGCGCCGCGAGGGCTACTACTGCGGCGGCACCTACTACCCGCCGACCGGCGATCTGTACTGGAACGACGATCTGAGCGCCGCCGCTTACGGCCACTCGCGCGACATGGTCAGGTACGATTTCGTCGGCCACACCGGCTCCGACGGCCTGAGCGTCGGTGATCGCGTGACCGCCGAGGGCTACGCCTGGCGGCGCGTCGGTGAAAACGTCGCCGCCGGTTATCGCAGCGCCGAATCGGTGGTCGAGGGCTGGCTGGCCAGCGAGGGCCATTGCCGCAACCTGATGAACCCGGAGTTCCGCGATGTGGGCATGGCCGAAGCGCAGACGGATGAGCCGGAAATGCATTTCTACGGCAGCTACTGGACGCAGGTCTTCGCCGCACCGCGTTGAGGACGAATTGCAACTCTTTGGTGGTGCGCAGTATTTGTCTGAAAAGTAATTGCGGGTGAGATAGTGCCCGAGTAGTGTAACGCGCTCCGAACGCTGCACCACGCTGCCGGCCAGCGCTGTTGACGTACCGGCCCAGAGCTGCGTTCCACCATCATCGAGGACCGTCAAGCAGATGCCCGCACTGGTGCCATCCCTTTTCGGGAAGCCTTTTGCAAGGGACTCGTCGGCGCAGGATCAAGCCGCCCATTGCGCCGCGAATACCGCTTCGCCGGCAGCGCGCGCGATGGCGCAGCGGGGCGCGGCGGGATGACGGAATCTCTCGCCAGGGCGCCGCAAGCGGTCGATCCGAAGGCCGCGAAAGAGCGTGACTGCGGCGCTTGGCGAGTCGTCATTCGCGACATCGGCAGCGCCGGTGCGGCCGCGCTGCACGGTCTCAGCAGTGCCGTCGATCTGCCGCGCGCGGAGGCCGTGCGCCGCTGTCTGCAAGCACCCTCCACGCTGGTCGACGGCCTGTCCGCAGAGCGTGCCCGCGCCGTGGTCGGAGTGCTCGGTGAGATGGGTCTCAACGCCGCCGCAGAGCCCGCCGAGAGCGGCTTCGAAGAGGGCGTTGGCGACCGCGAAGTGGCGCTGGTGATCAACGACTTCCGCCGCTGCCGCGAGCTGCTGCAGGCGGTCATCGCGCTCACCGGCCAGGCGCCGCAGCAGGCCATCGCCACCCTCCGTCAGACCCCCTGCGTACTGCTCGGCCAGCTCTCCGCGGCCAGCGTCACCGCGTTGCGCGAGCGCTTTGCCGCTTGCGGCGCAAGCCTCGACCAATCGCAGAGTGAGCGCGCGCGTTACGATCTGCTGTTGCAGACCGAATCCGCCGCTGCGGCCGCGGATTTTGAACGCTTCGCCCGCACTGCCGGCCAGTTGCCGCTGCGCAGCCAGGCCGGCGGGCGGCACAGCCTGGTGGCCACAGATCTGCAGCCTGACGCCGCCCGCGAGCTGTGGCGCGAAGCCGGTGAGCGACGCCTCGACTGCCAGATCGTCAACCAGGATTTCCAGCGTTTCGATATCCGCCTGCAGGCGGCGCCCGCGGCGCAGCACGCGGCGCTCGCCGAGCTGCTGGAGCGCGAGTGCGCGATCCCGGCGAGCAAGTTTCCGCGGCTGGTCGGGCATCTGCCGCTGGTGGTCGCGCGCCAGCGCTCGCGCGCGCACTGCCTGGCGCTGCTCGCCGCCTTGCAGGCGCTGGGCGTGGCGGCCGAGGCGGAGATGACCGCCAGTCTGCGCTTTGATCTGCAGATCCGCTCGCTGGGCGATGCGGCGCAGCGCTGCCGGCAGCTGCTGGTCGATCTCGGCGCACTGCCCGCCGGCTGTGACGACGCCGGTCTGCGCCGCCGGTTGCCCGGTGGCAGCGGTCTGTTGCGCGGGCCGTTCAGCTACAACCAGGCGCACTGGCTGCTCGCCGAATTGAAGGCGGCCGGCGCCAGCGCCGCGCTGAGCAAGCGCTGATGGATGCTGTGACCAGCAACGAGCAGGCCGCTGTGGATGAGTCGCCGAGAGCGATCGCCGAGCAGGGCAAGCGGCTGGCGCTGCGCGGTCGACACGCCGAGGCGCTGGGCCACTACCAGCGCGCCATCAATCTGGGCCGCGCGCTGGGCAGCCCGCCGCTGCTGCTGCGCCACTTTCTCGAATGCGCGCTCGAATCGATGGAACTCGCCGAGATGTACGACGCGGTGCTCGCCTACTGCGACGAGGCGCTGGCGCACTATCGCCAGCACCCGCCGGAGGGCGATTTCGCGCGCGCCGATCTGGCCCATATCCAGCAGCGTCGCGCGGTTTGTCTGGCCCGGCTTGCGCGCGCTGACGAGTCTGCGCGGGCCTGTGCCGAGGCGCTGCGCTGCGCCACCGAGGCGGATATCCGGCTGCCGCTGACCGAGCGCCTCGCGGCGTGGCTCGACGGCGGCTACCACATCAGCGCCAGCCGGCTGCTCAGCGAGCAGCGCCGGCATGGGTATTTTTCCGTGCGTCGGGACACCGTCGCGCGCTAGTGGAGGAAGGCGGAGATGACTTTCGACAACCAGGTTGCCAGCATGACGCCGGGACAGGCGCTGCTGGATGTGCCGATCGCCAAGCTGATCGAGAACACCGCCAAGGCGATCGCCGCCGCACAGTACGAGCTGGATGCCAGTGCGGTGCGCGCGGCGACATTGCTCAGCGAGACCCGCGTCGGCTTTCGCGACGAGAACGGCGACACCCGCGAGCGCTCGCTGCTGGAGCTGGGCTTCACGCCGAGCTTCTATCACTTCAGCGAGACCGAGATGGAGTTCCGCGTGACCATCTCGGTGAAGGTCGAGTCGGGCATCGACTTCGGCGTCAGCGGCGAGATCGGCGGCCGCTCGCAGTCGATGAGCTTTGGCGCCACCCTGAGCCTCGATGTGCACCACAAGTACGGCTTCGATATGGAGGCGGCCTCGACCGTGCGCACGGTGATGAAGGCGGTGCCGCCGCCGCAGATCTTCATCGGCGCGCTGCAGACCCACGCCGGCCAGGGCGGCACGCTGGTGGCGCCGGAGAACGGCGACGATGACGGCGGTGAAACCCCGGGCGGTGATAGCGATGGCCCCGTTAGCGACGATCCCGGTAGCGATGATCCCGGTACGGACGATCCGGGCACCGATGATCCGGGCACCGATGATCCCGGTAGCGACGATCCCGGTAGCGACGATCCCGGTAGCGACGATCCCGACGGCGGCGATACCCCGGGCTGAGGCGCAGCAACATGGCCAATCGCCTGCTCACCGAGCTGTCCCAGGTGCCGCTGCCGGAGATGCTGCAGCGCCTCGGGCTGGCCATCGCCGAAACCCAGTACGCGCTGGATCGCAACGCCATCGCGCTGGCCGAAATCATGGGCGACAGCGAGAACCACGGCGTGCAGTTCAGCGGTGAAGACCACAAGCGCTCGCTGCTGGAGCTGGGCTTCACACCGACCTTCTACCACCTCGGCGAAGCCACCGTGGATGTGCGTGTGGCGCTGTCCATGGCCCAGTCGCAGGAGGTCTCGGCCAGCGTCAGCGCCACCGTCGGCGGGGCCTATTACTTCGTCGTGGTCGCGGCCACGGTGAGCGCTTCGTACACCAACAAGTATTCCTATGAGGCCAGTGGCTCCAGCGCGCTCACCGCGCGCTTCACGGCCATCCCGCCACCGACCACTTTCAGCAACTTTCTCAGTACCCGGATCGGCAAGCCGGGCGATGGAGGGGAGACGCAATGAGCATCGGCAGAGACCTGTTGAACGTCCCCATGGGGGACATGATCCGGCAGATGGCGCTGGCGATTGCCGACGCCCAGGTGGCGCTCGACGAGGCCGGCATCGAGACCGCGCAGATGATGAGCGGCCAGCCGCTGGTCATCGAAAATCCCGACGGCAGCACCAGCGAGGAAAAGACCACCGTGCTGTTCGGCGAGGATGCCGACGGCAACGCGCAGGAGGTGAGCATGCTGGAGCTGGGTTTCACGCCCACCTTCTACCAGTTCGTCGACAACCTCATCGAAGTCAAGATCGCCATCAAGATCAGCCGCGAGCGCAGCAGCACGCGCACCACCAAGGGCAAGCGCAGAAGCTTCAGCTTCAGCCGCCGCGGTTTTCGCATCAGTACCACCCCGGTGGATGCCACCTACAGCAGCAAGTACAACTACAGCGCCGAAGGCTCCAGCCTGCTGCGCAGCAAGCTGGTGCCGGTGCCGCCGCCGGGCATTCTCGAAGAGCGCATCCGCGAATTGATGGACGAAGACGAGGCCTAGCCACCCTGCTGAATCAGCCCGCGGGCAGCCGGCAGGCCGCCAGAGCGCATAACCGGAGAATCAGACATGCCCAGAACCGTGCAAGTGCCGCCGCGCGGCATCGGTCAGGAACTGCTCGACGTGCCCTTCCCGGACATGATCAAGAGCATGGGCCTGGCCATCGCCGAAGCCCAGTACGCCCTCGACGAGGCCGGCATCCGCCTCGCGCAGATGATGAGCGGGCGCTACGAGGTCGAGACCCTCGACCCGGCCACCGGCGAGGTCAGCAGCGAGACCCGCGAAGCGCTGATCACCTTCGATGGCGAGGAAATGTCGCTGCTCGAACTGGGCTTCACGCCGACCTTCTACCAGTTCGTCGACACCCTCATCGAGGTCAAGGTCTCGATCTCGATGAGCACCGAGAGAAGCTACAGCCATTCGCGCACCACCTTCAGCGCCAGTGGCTCGGGTGGCCACTTCATCTTCTACGGCAGCGCCAAGATGCGCGCCAGCGCGGTCAGTGCGCGCTACGCCTCCAAGTTCCAGTACAGCGCCGAGGGCTCCAGCCTGATGCGCACCAAACTGGTGCCGGTGCCCTCGCCCGCGGTGCTGGAGGAGCGCATCCGCGACATCCTCGAAAAGCGCAAGGCGGAGGACGCCGACTGAGCCATGGCCAGCGACGACCCGTATCTGTCCTGGGAGGATCTGGACGACGCCGCCGCGGAGCCCATCGACGCGCCGGCGACGGACGAGGGCGAACAGCGCTCGCTGCTGGAGCTGCTCGATCTCGATGGCGTGCCCGATGAACTGCGCGAACTGATCCTCCAGCAGCGCGAGCTCGAACAGCGCATGGAGCGCCTGCGCGGGCGCGCCGAAGAGAGCGACGCCGAGCGCAATGCGGTGCGCTTCGCGGTGCCGGTGCACGACAAGCACACGCGCATCCGCGAGCGCCGCCAGCGCAGCCGCGAGGAACAGCGCGACCTGGCCCTGCGCCGCCGCCAGGCCCAGCGTCGCGCCGCGCGCCAGCGCGAGGCCCAGCGCCTCGAACAGCTGGAGGATGGCCGTCGCCGCGCCCTCGCCGAGCGCCAGCTGGGCGCGACCCGCGAGCGCGAGCGCCAGGCCGCGCTGCTGAGCCAGCGACTGGCGCGACTGATCGAGCGCCGCCGCGCCGCGCAGCTCGCCGCGCAGCAGGCCGAGTCGCGCCGCCGCCAGCTGGAGGAGCAGCAGTGGCAGGCGCGCCGCGGCGAGGCGCAGGCGCGCGAGCGGGCGCAGCTGCTGCAATCGCGGCGCATCGAGCAGCAGCGCCTGGAGCGCCAGCTGCAGCAGCGCGACGACGCGCGCCGGCGCAGCGCTGCGGACGCCCGCCTGCAGGCGCGCCGCGAAGAACAACGCTGGCAGCGCCTGCGCGAAGCGCGCCGCGCGTCCGCAACCGGCAACCGGAGCTGACACAAAGATGCCCGACTTCGAAGACATCGCCCAGGGCGACAACATCGACGACTTTCTCGTCAGCCTCGCCGAGGGCGTGGTGCAGGCGCAGGACCAGCTCAACCAGCTGCCGGTGGCCGATGCCAGTGGCGCGCCGGCCTACATCTACCACCTGCCGAAGGTGGAGTTCGAGCTCAAGCTGCAGATCACCACCCAGAGCCGCAGCAGCGGCGGGCGCGATGCGCTGCGCAACCGCGGCCCGAAGCGGCTGTTCAAGGTGCTCTCCCCGGCCAGCCAGGAGGAGGCCTCCGCCGCCAGCCTGCTGCGCGGCACGCTGGTGGCGGCGCCGGTGCAGGGCGGCCGCCCACCGCTGGTGCTCAGTCTGGCGGTGGACGACCGCAGCCGCGGCGGCCCCTGGGTGCTGGTGTCGCTGGGCGATGCCCTCGGCGAGGCGCTGCAGGGCGCGGCCATCGAGGTCAACATCGACCGCGAGCGCTCGCAGCAGCTCAACACCGGCAACAGGCCGCTGGCCGCCGGCACCCGACTGGCGCAGTCGCTGCTGGAGACCGATGCCGAGGGTCGCGCGCGGGTCAAACTGAGCATCGCCCGCGGTGAAGCCCGCGGCCACGCCATCGTGCTCACCGCGGATGGCGCCGGCGTGTCGCGCACGCTGGTCTACCGCGTCGGCGGCTGAACCGGGAGAGCCAAGCAATGCCACTCAGCGTCACCGCCACCCTCGTCGACGGCAACGGCCGCCCGCTGTCCGGCGTCGCCGTACAGGTCGGCTACTACGATGCGCGCAACGTGTTTCGCGCCCAGATCGCTGGCAAGAGCAATATCAAGGGGAGCATTTCGCTGCGCATCGCCTCGCTGCCCGGCAACTTCCTGCCACAGCTGGGGTTGCGCGCGCAGAGCGGACGCAGCTGGCGATTGCTGTCCCGCACGCCGAGCCGCTATACCCCGACGCGGGCCAGTTTCGGACGCCTGGAAGTGGATCTGGCACAGCCGCCGCTGACCCTCGGCAGCAGCAAGCTTTTCGCCCGCCCGCTGGATCTGAAAGTCGCCGCCTTCGAGGCGATTGAGGCTGCCGACAAGGCGAAGATCAGCCAGCTCAGCACCAGCCTGAGCGCGGCCGGGAAGGAGCGCGACAGCCTCAAGCAGCAGCTCGCCGCGGCCACGCAGAAAAGCGCACAGGGCGAGCGTGCCCGCGAGCAGCTGGCGGCGGAGAATAGCCAGTTGAAGGCGCAGATCGCGCGGCTGGAGGCGATCCAATCGGGTACCGGGCCAGCACCGGAGCCGGATGCTCCAGTGGTTTCCGGGCCACTGCCCGGCTCGAAAGTGGGCATAGACACCCTGTTCAACAACGCCGCCAGCAAGCTCGAAGCCACCGACAGCCGGCTGCGCAGCAGCAGCGGCTTCCGCCTCGGCAAGGTCTCGCTGAAGCTCAAGGTGTTGCCCAGCGAGGATGGCGGCTCGGTGGTGCTGCCGGACGCCGAGACCATCGCCAGGCTGGGCGCCAACAACCTCAGCGAGCTGAATCTCGATCTCAACCCGCCGCCGTCCGGGCGCGGTCAGTCCAGCGCTGCGGGCGCGGTGCCCGAGCTGGTCGGTTACACCCGCGCCCTCGCCGAGCGCAAGCTGGCCGCCCAGGGCCTGCGCGCCGACTACCTCGAAGAGCAGGTCGGCAAGGCCGAGCAGGCCGGGCGCATCCTGCGTCAGAGCCCGGCTGCCGGTGCCGAATCGACACCCGGCGACATCGTCGAACTGACCATCGGCGCTGCCCCGCCGACACCCGGAGAAAGCCCGCGATGAAACCCATCAAGCCCCTGCTCGACAGCCTCAGCGCGCCGCTCGGCGACCTGATCGCAGAGATGGGCCGCGGCGTCGCCGACGCCCAGCAGGCGCTCGACGAGGCGACCCTCGAACAGTTGCAGCGCATCTACGCCGAGGACGAGGCGCTGCTGGAGCAGCTGCGTGCGCTGGGCTACCAGCCGACCTGGTACCAGATCCCCGAGGCCGAGGGGGAGATTCGCGTCGCCCTCAGCGTCGAGGGACAGCACAGTAGCAGCAGTGGCCGGCGGCGCCTGCGGCTGTTCGGTGCGCCGCTCAACGCCGGCTACCAGAACCGTTTCGACTACCAGCTGGAGGCCTCCAGCCGGCTCAAATTCCGCATCGTGCCGATCCCCGCGCCCAGTGTGCTGGAGGACAAGCGGGTGGTGCCGCGGCTGGTGGGCAAGACCCTGGCCGAGGCCGGCGATCTGCTGGCGACGCTGGACATCGCCTTTGAAACCAGCCCGAAAAATCTCGCCGAGCAGCCGCTGGCGGTGGTCCAGGCCAGCGAGCCGGCCGCCGGCGAGCTGCTCGACGTCGAGCAAAACCTGCGCCTGACGGTGGCCAGATCCGCCTGATCCGCCGGCGCCAAGGAGAGCGATATGAGCAATCCCGGACAATCCCTGCACAGCGCCCTGCGCAGCCTGGCGCGGCAGAGCGCCGGCAGCAGCCACGGGCACCGTCCCAGCGACCCCTTCGGCCAATCCCTCGGCTGGGCCAGCCAGGCCTTCCAGGTGGATCGCGCCAATCTGCCGACCTCGGGCTTCGCCGAGCTGTTGCAGCGACTCGGCCAGCAGGCCGGCGCGGTCCCGGGTGGCGAAGTGGCTGGCGCAGCGGGTGGCGACGCGGGTGGCGACGCGGCGGGCGGCGACAGTGATGGCGACAGCGGTGGCGACGGCCTCGCCGCGCTGCGCGACTGAGCGGAGGGCGCGCCATGTGCGATGGCAACCCCGGCTGCGGCGCCGCGGACGCGCTCTCCAGCGCCGGCCAGAGCTGGCTGGAGGACAGCGGCACCGCGAGTCGCAGCGAGAGTCGCGTGAATCTGCACAGCAACCCGATCACCCACCTGCCCGGCGTGTTGCTCGTCCAGCATCGCGACGGTGAGCGGCTGCTGCTGGAGATGCCGATTCTCGGCCAGCGCAGTCTGGCGCAGCTCGCCCAGCTCAGCGGGCTGAGCGTGCGCGCGGTGGCGCAAGCCCTGATCGACGACCCGGCCTGCACCCATCTGCTGCCCGGCCTCTACGCCCAGGCGGCGCAGCGCAGCGGCAATTATCCGGGCGATCAGGCGGCGCGCGCGCAGATCGCCGCCGAGCTGGCCGCGGCCGGCGGCTGGACGCTGCCGCGCGAGATCTACCAGCCGGTGCTGCTGCCGGTCAGCGACAGCTTCCGCCAGGCGCTGCTGCGCGAGCGCGCGCGCCTCGACGAGCCGGCCATGCGCCGCCTGGTCGGCCAGTTGCAGGATGTCACCGAAGCGATCGACAACCTGCTCCCGGCGCTGCGCCGCGGCATCGACGACTACAAGGCGCGGCTGCGGCCCTATCGCGAGACCATCGCCGGCATCGCCCAGCTCGACACGCTGGTGCAGGCGATGCGCGAGCATCCCAAGCCCGGCGAGGAGCCCGGCAGCGATGACGTGAGCTTCGCCGCCGAGCTGCACGAGCGCATCGCGCGACTCGCCGAGCAGGCCGGTGGCGATCTGCTCCAGCACCCGCCGGGGCGCGCCGCGGTCTCGCAGCAGCACATGGCTGCCTACGCGCGCGCGCTGCGCCTGTACATCGAGGAGGGGGCGGCGGGCCGCGTGGCCCGCGCCGCCCAGGCGCACGCGCCGATTCTGCGCTCGCTGCACTGGCAGGCTTACGTGCGCAGTACTGGCGAGGCCTACCAGCTGCTGGCGCAGACGCCGGAGGCCGAGCACATCATGGATCACCACATGCCGGCGGTGTGCCGGCAGTGGGAGGCGTCGGCCCAGGGCGGGGGTCGGAATATCGAGCTGGGGCCGAGCACGGCGGCGTGGATCATCAGCGGTCTGGGGCAGGTGCCGACGGTGTTCGGCAATGTGCCGGGGCCGTCGTCCTTTTCGATGATCCTCGCCGAGGCCTATGTGCCGCTGCTGCTGCAGCGCAGCCTGGGCAACCCGGCCCAGCGTGGCCTGCTGCTGCGCGGGCTGCTGGGCATGGCGCGGCTGATGACCTTCATGAGCCGCACCCAGTGGGAAGAGCTGGGCAGGCTGGTCCGCAACGGGCAGATGGATCGGAGCCGCAGCCTGTTGTTGCGCCTGTTCCGCACCGGCGAAACCCGTGTCGGCAACAATCCGGCGGGCACTTACCTGCGCGATCACGGCCAGGCGGTGCCGCGTCTCAACCTGCTGATCGGCATGGTCAACGTCGCCATCCTGATCGCCAATGTCAACGATGACGAGGCCAGCACCGCGGATATCTGGCTGTCGATCCTCAGCAATGGCCTCGGCAGCATGCCCTCGCTGATGGTCGGGCTGAGCACCATCCGCAGCTTCAAGAATGCCAGCGATGCCGGGCTGATCCGCCTCGGCCGTCTCGCCGGGCAAACCGCCGACGAAGCCGCGCTGCAAGTCGGCACGCGGATCTTCGGTCAGGGCGTGGCGCTGGTGGTCGGCGCGGTGGCGATGTATTCCAGCTACAGCAACTTCCAGGCGGCCAGGGCGCGCGGCGACGAGACCGGCATGTGGCTGGAATTCTTCGGTGGCGTCGGTGCGCTGGCCTCGTTCTCCGGCTCGCTGGTGATCTTCGTTTCCGCACTGGCCGGCGCGCAGGCTGTGCCGGTGGTCGGTCAGGTGTTGCTGATCGTCGGCCTGGTGATCGGCCTGGCGGTGGTCATCTGGGGCGCGCTGCGCGAGCTGCTGATGGAGGGCACGCAGAAGGTCTTCCGCGGCTATATCGAATCCATCTACCGCGAGGGCGGCGCGCTGCGCCCGCTGCTGCAGCAGCCGGGCCTGCGCTACGCCGACCTGCGGCGCGCCTTCAATCGCGTCTACCACGACTACGACGAGCTGAGTTTCTGGCCGATCGACCCGGCGCCGGCGCATCCGCGGCGACCGGGCGAGCGGCTCAATCTGGTGCAGACGCTGTCCGAGCAGGGCTTCGCCGAGGCCGAGGTGCTGGCCGAGCTGTTCGACGAATCCGAGGCGTTCGTGCGCCAGCGGCTGGCGAGCTGAGGCAGAAGCTCAGTCGGCCTGCAGCCGCGACCGGCTCTGGGCGGCGAGTTCGCGCAGGCAATCGAGTGCCGCACGGCCCGTGGTGTCCAGGGTGTAGTCGGCCAGCCGGTACTCCGGCTCGCGCTCGTCGAGGATCCGCTGCAGGTCTTCCATCGCCTGCTGATTGCCGGCCATCGGGCGCAGATCGCCCTGCGCCATGACCCGCTTCATGTGCTCTTCCGGCGTCGCCCTGACCCACACGGTGTAGTAGGACTCCAGCAGCAGGCCGAGGGTCTCGGGCTGTGATACCAGGCTGCCGCCGACCTCCAGCACCGCGCGCGGGTAGCTCTGTCGAACCTGCTCCAACGCCTGTTTTTCGGTGCGCCGATAGGCCTTCTGCCCGCCGAGTGAAAACAGCTCGCCGGTATTCATCCCGGCGATCTCCTCGATCACCTGGCCAAGGCGCACGAAAGGCACCCTGAACTCGGCGGCCAGCAGGCTGCCGAGGTGCGATTTGCCAGCGCCGCGCAGGCCGATCAGCGCCACCCCGGAAGTTTTTTTCGCCGCGCTGCTGAAGCGTGAGCGGAGCAGCTCGAAGGCGCTCTCCTGCTCGTCGGCGGAGAGGCCGCGCAGCAGGGCGAGCAGCGCCGGATTGATGCCGGCGCCATCGGCGTCCGGGAGCAGGTCGCCGAGCTGTACCTGCAGTGCCTGCGCCAGTTTCCACAGCAGGGCGATGGAGAGGTTCGCCTGCCCGGCCTCGGCCTTGGCCAGATAGCGCTCGGAGATGCCGGAGTGTGTCGACAGGTGCTTGCGGATCATCCCGCGGCGCGCGCGGATGGCGCGGATGCGCGCGCCGATCTGCTGCACCAGAGCCTCTATCTCCGCGTCGTTGAGTCGATCTTCGCTGTCTGGCACCGAACTGGTCTCACTGGGTCATGTCGTGGGGGCGCAAATTGCGACGCCCGTCGAGGCTTGAGTATCAGCTGTGGCGATGGGCTGGCAACCGGCCTGGAGAGCTAGTGTGACAGCGCTCAGTCCAGCCCGTCGTCAAGCGCTGCGCCGAGCCCATGCGGCGCCGGCGCACGGTTGACGATCTCGCTCATCAGCCCGGCGAATTCGGCGCTCGGCTTGTCGCCGAACAGCGGGTCGTCGTGATCACTGAACACCGCGTCGAGTTGTCGCCAGTCCGCATCGGTCAGGCAGCGTTCGGCCAGCGGCAGGATCTTGCGCTCCTCGGTGCTCATGTGCTGCCACTCGAACTGCTTGTAGGTCTGCGCGGCGGCGTGGAATTCGGCCAGTGCCGCCGGCGTGCCGTGCGTGCGGTAATTGTCGAAGGCTTCGTGCAGTGTCTGGCTGAGCAGGGCGCCGCGCGCGTGCTCGGTTTCGAGCTGTTCGATCAGCTCGGCGGCCTCCGCCGAGCGCTGGCGCAGCAGCGGAAACAGGTGGGCGTCCTCCTTCGGATGGTGAAAGGTAAAGACGAAGGATCTGAGGTAGTTGAGCATCGCATCGAAGAGATCGAGGTCCACCGCGCTGCCGCGCTGCACCACATCATCGAGTACGCCGCTGAAACAGGTGAGCACGGCGGCCAGGCGGCGGTGTTCGCCGTGGATGATCGAAGTGGTCTTGTGCATGTCGTTTCCTCAGACGCCGATGTTGCGGGCGAGAATCTCCGGCTCGGCGCGCAAGCTGTCACTATCGCCCTCGAACACCACCTCACCCTTGACCAGAATCACGTGCCGGTCGGCCAGATCGAGCAGCGCGTCGATGTTTTTATCGACGATGATCGTGGCGATGCCGTCGGCCTTGATCAGCCGGATGATCCGCCAGATCTCTTCGCGGATCAGTGGCGCCAGCCCTTCGGTGGCCTCGTCGAGAATCAGCAGCGTCGGGTTGGTCATCAGCGCGCGGCCGATCGCCAGCATCTGCTGCTCGCCGCCGGAGAGCTGGCTGCCCATGTGCGAAAGGCGCTCCGACAGGCGCGGGAAAGTCGCCATCACGCGATCGAAATCCCAGCGCCTGCGGCCATCTTCGCCGGGCCGCGCCGGCATCAGCAGATGCTCGCGCACCGACAGGTTGCTGAACATGCCACGGCCCTCCGGCACATAGGCCAGATGCTGGCGGATGATCGTGTGCGGCCTGTGCCCGGTGACCTCGCGGCCGTACAGCGTGACCCTGCCGCGGCGCGGTTTGACGAAGCCGAGCATCGAGCGCAGCGTGGTGCTCTTGCCCATGCCGTTGCGCCCCAGCAGGCTGACGCTCTCGCCGCGGCGGACGTGAAAATCCACCCCGTGCAGAATGTGCGAATCGCCGTAGTAGCTGTGCAGCCCCTGGGCCTGCAGCAGGTCGGCACTGTCGCGTTGGCGGTCTTGCATCGCTGATGTGCTCATGAGCCGACGGCCGCCGCGCCGCCGAGATAGGCTTCCTGTACTTCGCGGCTGGCGCGCACCGTGGCCACATCGCCGCTGGCGATGACGCGGCCGTTGACCATCACCGTCAGCCGGTCGGCGACGGCGAACACCGCGTCCATATCGTGCTCGATCAGCAGCAGGCTGTAGTCGCGCGACAGGTCTTTGATCAGCGCCACCAGCTGTTCGGATTCCTCCCTGCCCATCCCCGCCATCGGCTCGTCGAGCAGCAGCAGCTGCGGCTGCGTGGCCAGTACCATGCCGATCTCCAGCTGGCGCTGCTCGCCGTGGCTGAGCGCGCCGGCGCGACGCTGACCGTGCCGGCCGAGGCCGCAGCGGGCGAGGCTGGCGTCGGTCAACTCGCGCACCGCGCGGTTGTGCTGTGCCGGGCGAAAGAATCGCAGCGAGCTGCGCTGGCGCGACTGCGCCGCCAGCCAGACGTTCTCGTCGCAGCTCAGACCGGGAAAGATGTTGGTCTTCTGAAAGCTGCGGCCGATGCCGAGCTGCGACACGCGGTGGGCGGGCAGACCGGTGATCTCGCGGCCATCGTAGTGAATGCTGCCCGCGCTCGGCGGCAGGTCGCCGGAGAGCAGATTGACCAGCGTGCTCTTGCCGGCGCCATTGGGGCCGAGCACGGCGTGCACTTCGCCGCGGCGCAGTTCGAGATCGACGCCATCGACGGCGTTCAGGCCGCCGAAGCGACGGCTGAGGTTTGCGGTGCGCAGGATCGCGTCAGTCATTGGCCGCGGCCTCTGCGCCGGGCGGCGCGTCGCTGGCGGTTTTGGCCTCGCCGCCGGCGCGCCGCTTGTCGAGCAGCGCCAGCAGGCCGCCGGCCAGGCCGTGCGGCAGCAACAGCACGACGGCGATCATCACCGCGCCCATCGGCAGCAGCCAGTGCTCGGTCAGGCTCTCGAACAGATAGTGCAGCAGCTCGAAGGCAAAGGCGCCCAGCAGCGGGCCGAAGATGGTGCCGACACCGCCGAGGATGACCATCATCAGCGCGTGGCCGGAGCTGTGCCAGCCGAGCTGCGCCGGGTTGACGAAGCCGTACTGGCTGGCGGCGAGAAAGCCGGCCAGCCCCGCCAGCGTGCCGGCGATGACGAAGGCGACGACCTTGTACACGGCGGCGTTGTAGCCCATCGCGCGCACGCGGTGCTCGTTGGCGTGGATGCCGACCAGCACGCGGCCGAAGGGCGAGCGGATCAGCATGCGCAGGATCAGGTAGACGGCGGCCGTGGCGGCCAGCGCAAAATAGAAAAAATCCTGTTTGTCTTCCAGATCGATGAGTTGCCAGCCGCCGATCAGCAGCTCTGGCTTGAACATGATGTACATGCCGTCCGAGCCGCCGGTGAAGCTGGCGTCGTTGATGAAGTAGAAGCCCATCTGCCCGAAGGCCAGCGTGACCATGATGAAAAAGATCCCGCTGGTGCGCACGCAGAGGATGCCGACCAGCAGCGCGGCAAGCGCGCAGATAGCCAGGCTGGCCGGCAGTGCGATCCAGAAATTGGCTGCTTCGTATTCCGGTGCGAGCAGCGCCAGCGCGTAGCCGGCGATGCCGAAAAACAGCGCGTGGCCGAGGCTGATCATGCCGCTGATGCCGACCAGCAGATCGAGGCTCATGGCGAAGATGGCGAGAATCAGGATGCTGGTCAGCTTTTGCAGAAAGAACTCGGCGCGCTCGCCGAAGGCCAGCTCGCCCCACAGCGGATAGAGCGCCAATAGCGCGGCGAAGGCGAGCAGAAACAGGCTGATGCTGCGGGGCATGTTGATCATTTTTCTCTTGCTCCGTTTACGCAAACAGGCCGCGCGGTTTGACCAGCAGCACCAGCGCCATCGCCAGATACACCACCACGCTGGCCAGCGTCGGCAGCAGCACCGGGCCGAAGGTGCTGACCAGGCCGACCAGCATGGCGCCGAAAAACGCGCCCTTGATCGAGCCGATGCCGCCGATCACCACCACCACGAAGCAGATGATCAACACGCCGTCGCCCATGCCGGGATAGACCGAGGTCAGCGGCGCGGCGAGCATCCCGGCGAAGCCGGTCAGGCCGACGCCGGCGGCGAAGATCAGCGTGAACAGGCGGTTCACGTCGATGCCCAGCGCCTCGACCATTTCGCGGTTGCTGGCGCCGGCGCGGATGGCCATGCCGAGTCGCGTTTTTGAGATCAGCAGATACATGCCGGCGGCGAGCAGCAGGCAGATCGCCGACACCGCCAGCCGATAGACCGGGTAGCTCTGGTTTTCGGTGAGCTGGATGGAGCCGGCGAGCAGCTCGGGCACGGGCACGCTGTTCGGATCGTTGCCGAACAGGATGCTCTGCAATTCGTTGAGGATCAGGATCAGGCCGAAGGTCAGCAGCACCTGATAGAGGTGGTCGCGCTGGTACAGGGTGCCGACCAGAAAGCGTTCGATCAGCACGCCGACGGCGAGCATCAGCGGCACGCCGATCAGGATCGCCAGCCACAGGCTGCCGACCTGGGCGCCGATCCACCAGGCGAGATAAGCGCCGATCATGTACATCGCGCCGTGGGCGAGGTTGATGATGCCCATGATGCCGAACACCAGTGTCAGCCCGCTGGCGACGAGAAACAGCAGCAAACCCTGCTGGACGCCATTGAGCAGCTGGATGAGCAGGAATGACAGATCCACGCTGACCCCCGTGATGTGAAGGGTGGATGGACGGGCCGGCCCGCCCGGAACGGGGCGGGCGGGCCGGCCTTCAGCGGGCCTTAGTTGGCCATCGCACAGCCGGGGGCCGGGTCTTCCAGCGCCTCGGCGGCCACGGCGATGACGTCGTTCATGCCGTTCTTCACTTCGCGCAGATACATGTTCTGCACCGGGTTGTGCGCCTTGGAGAAGTGCCAGGGACCACGCGGGCTGTCGTTCAGTCTGACCTGCTCCATCGCTGCGATCAGCGCGTCGCGCTCGGTGTTGCCTGCGGTGGCTTGCAGCGCCTTGACCAGCACCTTGCCGGCGTCGTAGCCCTGCACGGCGTAGATATCCGGCTGCTTGCCGTAGGCCTTTTCGTAGGCCATGCGGAAGGCCTTGTCAGCCGCGTTTTCGAGGTTGTCGCCGTAGTGCAGCGTGGTCAGGATGCCCTCGGCGGCATCGCCCTGAGCCGGCAGCGTGCCGTCGGTGAGGAAGCCGGTGCCGAGCAGCGGGATGTTGCCCTTCAGGCCCGCTGCGGCGTAGTCCTTGACGAATTTCACCGCGCCGCCGCCGGCGTAGAACACGAACACCGCGTCCGGCTTGATCGAGGCGATGTCGGTCAGATAGGACTGGAATTCCACCTTCGGGAAGGGCGTCAGGATCTGCTTGATCACCTCGCCGCCGGCGGCTTTGAAGCTCTCTTCAAAGGCGGCCAGCGATTCCTTGCCGAAGCTGTAGTTCCAGGCCATCGTCACCACCTTGCGGTAGCCGCGATCGTAGGCGATCTGGCCCATCGGATAGGTGGTCTGCCAGGCGCTGAAGGAGGTGCGGAACACGTTCGGTGCGCACAGCTTGCCGGTGGCCACGTTCAAACCGGCGTTGGGGATGATCATCAGCGCGTTTTCTTCGCGCGCGACCTTCAGCATGCCCATCGCCACCCCCGAGTGCACCGGGCCGACGACCAGGTCGACGCGCTCGCCGACCACCAGCTTGTTCATGTTTTCCGGCGCCTTGGCGGGCTTGGCCTCGGAGTCGACCACGACGTACTCTACGTCGCGCCCGCCGAGCTTGTTGCCGGCCTGTTCGACGGCCAGCTTCATGCCGTTGGTGATCGACTCGCCGAGGCGTGCGAAGGTGCCGGTGTAGGGCAGCAGCACGCCGATCTTCACCGGATCGGCAGCCGCCGCCAGCGAGCTGCCCAGCGCCAGGCTGCAGCCGAGTGCGGTCGCGGCCAGGCTGCGCAGCAACGGCTTGCGGGATTTGTCGGTTTGTTCAGTCATGATATTTCCTCTCATCCTCAGTCGGCACCGGCGCCCCGGGTGGATGGGTTGCAGGCGGGTGGGTAATCGTGGTCGCTGCCACGTTGTTTACAGTATCGGGTTACTGGTCTGCCCGTTTTTCACAATGCCATTCAATAGGTTTCGACGTGGAAGCGGCCGGCCGCGCGCATTTCGCCGCGCAGTTGCTGCCAATCCATGCCGTGGGCGCGGCAGATCGAGGCCAGCGCTTCGTTGACACCGCTCTCCATGCCTTTCAAGCCGCAGATGTACAGATAGCTGTCCTCGTCGCGCAGCAGGGCGGCGAGGTCGTCGCCGCGTTTGAGCATGCGATCCTGCACGTATTCCTTCGGCTGATCCGCGCAGCGCGAGAACACCAGTTCCTTTTCGATCAGGCTGTCCGGCAGCTTGGTCAGCGGGCCGAAATAGGGCAGCTCGCCCGGCGTGCGCGCGCCGAAGAACAGCAGGATGCGGCCGCCGTCGCCGTTCTGCCGGCGTCGGCGGCGGCGCTCGGTCATGGCGCGAAACGGCGCCGAGCCGGTGCCGGTGCAGATCATGATGATCTTGGCGCCGGGGTGGTTGGGCATCAGGAAGGTCGCGCCGAAGGGGCCGGTGACCTGCACCTCGTCGCCCTTTTGCAGATCGCAGACGTAGTTGCTGCCCACGCCCGGACGCGGATTGCCCGCGGTATCGCGGGTGACGCGCTTGACCGTCAGCGACAGGTTGTTGTGGTTCGGCCGTTCGCCGTCGCGCGGGCTGGCGACCGAGTACAGCCGCACGTTGTACGGCTTGCCATTGTCATCAGTGCCCGGCGGGATGATGCCGATGCTCTGGCCTTCGAGCACCGGGAAGGCGGTCGCGCCGAAATCGAGCACGATGTGGCGGATGTCCGACTCGCTGTCGGCATCGGTGATGCGGAAGTTGCCGACCACCTTCGCCGTCGCCGGGCGCTCGCGGGTGTAGAGATTGATGAACGGATGTGCGGCCGAATAGGGCGGCACAGCCCTGCCGCCACCGGCGTGCGCGGCGGCGAGGATCTCGCTGGCGTCGGCTTCGACCGCTTCGGCGTGTTCGCCGCTGTCGCCGGCATCTGCCGCAGCGGCTTCGATGTCCTGCTCTTCGGGCAGCTCATCCCATTCGTATTGTTCTTCCAGCGAGTAGGGCTTGAGCACGTTGCGCCAGTTATCGATTGCCCCGGTCGGGCAGGGCGCGATGCAATCCATGCAGTACTCGCACTTGTCAGCCATCACCACGTAATTGGTGTCGTCGTGCGTGATCGCATCGATCGGACAGGTTTCTTCGCAGGTGTTGCAGCGAATGCAGATCTCCGGATCGATCAGATGCTGGCGGATGGCCTTCATGTTTCCTCCAGTGCGCGATGCTGGTCGTTGCCCTGGCGGGGCGGCCGGCGCGCCGCCCCGCTCAGCGGTCGGCTCAGACCTCGTACAGCTTCACGTATTCGAAATCGCCCGGCTGGTTGTTGATGCCGACCTTCGGTTCGGCGATCCAGCCCGCGTATTTGCCCGGCTCGACGCAAGGCTGCATCAGCGAGTTGATGAATTCCAGATCCGCGGCGCAGGGCAGGAACTCGTCTTCGCGCGCCTGCCAGTTGGCTTCGCTGATGACCTCGCCCGCGGGGGTGACGTGCAGACCGGCGAACTCGCCCACCGCGCGGTGGAAAGCCATGTGCGGCATGCTCATCTCCCAGTCGATGCCGATTTTCCTGATCAGCTTGTTCCAGCGATTGACGCCACCCTGCGCGTCCTTCACGTAGTCGTACACCAGCCGCGCGTTGACCGCGTTCAGCGCCGGCTCCGCGATCCACTGGAACTCGCCGTCGGCCAGTCGCAGCACTTCGAACTGATCGTTGTAGAGCTGGTGGTCGTCGTCGATTTTGGTCTCCTGAAAGCGACCCTTCAGCCCGGCCTCGAAAGCGGCGGCGCCGTTGGTGGAGACTTCCGCGCCGAACAGGTCTTCCGTCACCGAGACGTGGAAGTTGATCTTTTTCTGGATCGTCGGCAGATCGATCACGCCCAGCGCGCGCACCGCGTCGATGTCGTTGGCATCGCTGATGCCGGCTGCCTTCATCGCCTCGCAGCTGCGCTGGATGACGCGCGACACGCCGGATTCGCCGACGAACATGTGGTGCGCTTCCTCGGTGAGCATAAAGCGGCAGGTGCGCGACAGCGGATCGAAACCGCTCTGCGCCAGCGCTTCGAGCTGCATCTTGCCATCGCGATCGGTGAAATAGGTAAACATGAAGAATGACAGCCAGTCCGGGGTCGCCTCGTTGAAGGCGCCGAGGATGCGCGGCCTGTCCTGGTCGCCGGAGCGACGCTGCAACAGCGCTTCGGCCTCTTCGCGGCCGTCGCGGCCGAAGTATTTCTGCAGCAGGTAGACCATCGCCCACAGGTGGCGGCCCTCCTCGACGTTCACCTGGAACAGGTTGCGCATGTCGTACAGCGACGGCGCGGTCTGGCCGAGGTGGCGCTGCTGCTCGACGGAAGCCGGCTCGGTATCGCCCTGGATGACGATCAGGCGGCGCAGCAGCGAGCGGTACTCGCCCGGCACTTCCTGCCAGACCGGCTCACCCCTGTGCTTGCCGAAGGGAATCGTGCGGCCCTCTTCGGCGGGCGCCAGCAGAATCCCCCAGCGGTACTCCGGCATCTTCACGTGATCGAACACCGCCCAGCCCTTGGGATCGACGCCGACCGCGGTGCGCAGGTAGACATCGGCTTGCTGAAAGCCGTCCGGGCCCATGTCCTTCCACCAGTCGATGTAGCCGGGGTGCCAGGCTTCCAGCGCGCGCTTGAGGCGACGGTCGCCGGACAGATCGACGTTGTTCGGAATCAGGTCGTCGTAATTGACCTGGACGACAGTTTCGTTGGTGGTGCTCATGATTCAGACCCTCTCCAGGTTGTATTCGGGGCGTGTGCCGGTGCCGTAAAGCTTGAGTGCACCGCCCTCTGCGACCGCGTTCGGGCGCTGGAAAATCCAGTTCTGCCAGGCGGTCAGGCGGCCGAAAATCTTGCTTTCCATGGTTTCCGGCCCGGCGAAACGCAGGTTCGCCTCCATGCCGGTGAGTGCGTCGGGCGAGTAGCTGGCGCGCTCTTCGAGCAGCAGGCGAATCTCGTCTTTCCAGTCGATGTCGTCCGGCGCGTAGGTGACCAGCCCCGCCGCCAGCGCGGCTGCGCCATCGTAGGGCTGGCCGACGGCTTCTTCCGCTGCGGCCAGGGTTTGTGGCTCGCCGAGAAAGCGGGTGGCGAGACGGCTGAGGCCGTTGCTCATCGCCATCGGGCCGAAGTTGAAACCGCTCAGGGTGATTTGCGCGGCCGGTTTCGGGTTGTCGTCTTCCTCGAACTGGCCGTCGAGCATGTAGCTGCGGTCGGCGGCGAAGATCAGCTCGGCGAGGATGCCGACAAAGCAGCTGCCCGGCTCGACCAGCGTGATCAGCGTGCGCGAGGACAGATCGACGCGCTTCAGCGTGCGCTTCCAGTACAGCGAGATCTCGCGCGCCAGCCAGTGGTCGGCGTTGGCTGCGAGCAGGGTTTCGTAAGCGGGGATCAGGCTGGCATCGCCTGCGGTTTTGAACAGCAGCGTGCCGATTTCGCGCTCGTTGCTGCGCAGGTGCAGCAGTGCGTCGTCCAGCTCGCGGCACAGTGCCAGCGGCCAGAAATCCGCGCCCTGTGCCTGCATCGCGGTGGTGTCGGCTGGCGCGTCGCTGCTCGGCCCGATCAGCGTGATGGTGGCGACGCGGCCGGCGCGGTCGATCTCGACGTTCAGATTCGGGTAGTGGACGCTCGACTCGCCGAACTCGCGGTTCAGCGCTTTCAGCTCGACGCCTTCGGCGTTTTCAGGCCGGTCGGACTGGCCGGCGAACTCCATCGCGCGGGTGGCGACGGCTTCGGCAAAGCGGGAGGTCGGCACGGTCTCGTCGACCAGTCGCCAGTCGACCGCGCGCTGGCCGCGCGCGCCCTCTTCGATCGAGCAGAACACGTCGGCCAGATCGCGGCGCACTTTGCGCTTGTCGGTGACGCGGGTCAGCCCGCCGGTGCCCGGCAGCACCGCCAGCAGCGGCACTTCCGGCAGTGAGACGGCGGCGTTGCCGTCATCGACCAGCATGATGTGGTCGGTGGCCAGGGCCAGCTCGTAGCCGCCGCCGGCGGCGGTGCCGTTGACCGCGCAGATGTAGCGCTGCTGCGAGTGCTCGCTGGCGTCCTCGATGCTGTTGCGGGTTTCGTTGGTGAACTTGCAGAAGTTGACTTTGTGCGCGTGGCTGGACAGGCCGAGCATGCGGATGTTGGCGCCGGCGCAGAAGATCCGCTCCTTGGCTGAGCGCAGCACCACGCTGCCGATTTGCGGGTGCTCGAAACGCAGGCGTTGCACCGCGTCGTACAGCTCGATGTCCACACCGAGGTCGTAGGAGTTCATCTTCAGTTCGTAGCCGGGCACCAGCGTGGCGGTTTCGTCCACGTCCATGGTCAGGTAGGCGACGCGGCCTTCGAAGCTCAGTGTCCAGTGTCGGTACCGATCGGGGCAGGTTTGAAAATCGATCATTGCTCTACTCCTCGATAAGGCCATCTCGAGACGGGTGGCTCGAATTGATGTGCAATATATTTCATTAAAAGAGAGTTTGCAATTTAGTGATGCACTTTAATTCATATTTGCCGATGGTGAGGCCGTGCAGGAGGCCGACCGGTCTGCGGCGACAGCATGGCGCGATGTCGGAATGAAGCGCCGGGATTGGCCGGGCCGCTCGGATCCGGTGCGGGATAAAACGTCAGATGCGCTCGATGAGTGTGGCGATGCCCTGGCCGACGCCGATGCACATGGTGCACAGCGCGTAGCGGCCGCCGCGGCGATGCAGCTCGTACATCGCCGTGGTCACTAGCCGCGCGCCGCTCATGCCCAGCGGGTGGCCGAGCGCGATCGCGCCGCCGTTGGGGTTGACGCGCGGGTCGTCGTCGGCGAGGCCGAGGTCGCGGGTCACCGCCAGCGCCTGTGCGGCGAAGGCTTCGTTCAGCTCGATCACATCGATTTGATCCAGCGTCAGCCCGGTCTGCGCCAGCAGCTTTTTCACCGCCGGCGCCGGGCCGAAGCCCATGATGCGCGGCGCCACCCCGGCGGTGGCCATGCCGAGCACCCGCGCGCGCGGTCTCAGCCCCTGGCTTTTCGCCGCCGCCTCGCTGGCCAGCAGCAGCGCGCAGGCGCCATCGTTGACCCCGGAGGCATTGCCGGCGGTGACGCTGCCGTCCTCGCGGAACGGTGCCTTGAGCTTCGCCAGCGCCTCCAGCGTGGTGTCGGCGCGCGGGTGTTCGTCGCGGCTTACGCGCAGCGGTTCCCCTCTACGCTGCGGGATCTCCACCGCGCAGATTTCCTCGTCGAAGCGCCCGGCGGCCTGCGCCGCCGCGCAGCGCTGCTGGCTGCGCAGCGCGAAGGCGTCCTGATCCGCGCGCGAGATGTTGAAATCCGCGGCGACGTTTTCCGCCGTCTCCGGCATCGAATCGACGCCGTACCGGGCCTTCATCAGCGGGTTGACGAAGCGCCAGCCGATGGTGGTGTCGTGGATTTCCGCACGGCGCGAAAAGGCGCTGTCGGCCTTCGGCATCACCAGCGGCGCGCGCGACATCGACTCGACCCCGCCGGCGATTGCCAGTGCAATCTCGCCGGATCTGATCGCCCGCGCGGCGCTGCCGACCGCGTCCATCCCCGAGCCGCACAAACGGTTCAGCGTGCAGCCGGGTACCGCTTCCGGCAGCCCGGCGAGCAGTGCCGACATGCGCGCCACGTTGCGGTTGTCCTCGCCGGCCTGATTGGCGCAGCCGTAGAGCACTTCGTCGATGGCCGACCAGTCGAGCTGCGGGTTGCGCGCCATCAGTTCGCGGATCGGGATCGCGCCGAGGTCGTCGGCGCGCACCCCGGACAGCGCGCCGCCGTAGCGGCCGATGGGAGTGCGGATCGCGTCGCAGATAAACGCCTCGTGCATTATTGTTCCTCCCCGGATTCGATGAAGCTGCCCTCGCGCGCCACCACGCGCTGCAACAGCGGCGAGGCGCGATAGCGGCCGTCGCCGTAGTGCACGGCCAGGTTGTCGAGCACTTCCAGCACCCGATCCGGGCCGATCTCGTCCGCCCAATTCATCGGCCCGCGCGGATAATTCACCCCGTAGCGCATCGCCGTGTCCACCGCCGCGGCACTGCAGACCCGCTGGTGCACCGCATCCGCGCCCTCGTTGGCGAGCATCGCCACGGTGCGCAGCACGATCATCCCCGGCGCGTCGTCGATCACCGACACCCGCTTGCCGATGGCCTGCATCAGGCCGATGGCGTCGTCGAGCGCGGCCGGGTCGGCCTGATCGGCGACAGCCAGCGCGACCCGCGGGCAAGTGGCGAAATCCAGCGCCAGATCCAGCAGCACCAGATCGCTCGTGCCCTCCGCGCAGCGTTCGGTCGCGGTGCGGCCGTCGGTCAGCGCGATGCGTGCGCTGCCGACCGAGAGCAGTAATCCGTCGTCATTTTCCGGAGCGGAATTGACCGCGATGCCGGCGTTGCGCAGCGCATCGACCAGCGGCGCAGCGATGCCGGGATCGCCGAACAGCAGCACTTCGCGCGGCGCTGTGCAGGCTTCAGCGGTCTGCGCCGCGGGCTTTTCCGCGCCCTCGCGATAGTCGAAAAAGCCGCGCCCGGACTTGCGGCCGAGAAAGCCGCCGTCGAGCAGCTCTTTTTGAATCAGCGAGGGTTTGAAGCGCGGGTCGAAGTGAAAGGCCTCGAATACCGAATGGGTCACCGCGTAGTTGACGTCGTGGCCGATCAGATCCATCAGCTCGAACGGCCCCATACGGAAACCGCCGGCCTCGCGCAGCAGCGCGTCGATGGTCGCCGCGTCGGCTGCGCCCTCCTGCAACAGGCGCAGCGCCTCGGCGTAAAACGGTCGGGCGACGCGGTTGACGATAAAGCCGGGTGTCGATCTGGCGTGCACCGCCAGCTTGCCCCAGTTGGTCGCGGTGGCGAACACCGTCTCGGCGACGGCCGCATCGGTCGCCAGCCCGCTGATCACCTCGACCAGCTTCATCACCGGCGCGGGGTTGAAAAAGTGCATGCCGACCAGCCGCTGCGGCCGCGTTAGCGCAGCGCCAATCGCGGTGATCGACAGCGAGCTGGTGTTGCTGGCGAGGATTGCGTCCTCGGCGCAGATCGACTCCAACTCGGCGAACACCTGCTGTTTCACGTCCAGCCGCTCGACGATCGCCTCGACCAGCAGCGCGGCCGGGGCCAGATCGCCCAGCGCGCCGACCGGTTCGATGCGCGCCAGCAGGGCATCGCGATCCGCGGCTTGCATTTTGCCGCGCGCGACCTGCTTCTCCAGCCCGTTGGCGATGTTGGCCAGGCCGCGTTCGGCCGCGCCTTCGGCGGCGTCGAACAGCCGCACCGGGTGGCCGGCCGCGGCCGCGACCTGGGCGATGCCGGCGCCCATCGCGCCGGCGCCGATCACGCCGATGACGGCATTGTTTTTCAGTGCGCTCATGCTGCTGTCTTCATGTGTTAAGCGCCGGGTTATTTGCCGGTGAATTGGGGCTGGCGCTTTTCGATAAATGCCGCGATGCCTTCGTTGCGGTCGTCGCTGGCGGCCAGCAGCGCGAAGCTGCGGCGCTCGAATTGCAGCCCGCCTTCGAGCGTGCTGTCGAAGGCGTGCTGCAGCGCCTCTTTGGCCAGCTGCACCGCCAGCGGCGATTTGCCGGCGATGCGCGCGGCCAGTTTCAGCGCGCGCTCGATGGTCAGCTCCGGCTGGCTGACTTCTGCCACCAGTCCGGCGGCCAGCGCGCTGCGCGCATCGATGGATTCACCGGACAGGATCATTTTCATCGCCAGCGATTTGCCCACCGCGCGCAGCAGCCGCTGGGTGCCGCCGGCGCCGGGAATCAGCCCGAGGTTGATCTCCGGCTGGCCGAATTGGGCCGTTTCACCGGCGATGATGATGTCCGCCTGCATCGCCAGCTCGCAGCCGCCGCCGAGGGCGTAGCCGTTGACCGCGGCGATCAGCGGTTTCGGGAAGCGGTCGATGCGGTTGCGCTGCACGGCGCGCGGGTCGCGCAGCACGTCGATGGCGCTGGTGCCGGCCATTTCGCGGATGTCCGCGCCGGCGGCGAAAACCCTGTCGCCGCCGGTAATCACCACCGCGCGAACGCCGTCGTCGCTCGCTGCGGCTGACAGCGCGTCGGCGATCTCGCCGAGCAGCGCGGTGTTCAGCGCGTTGTGCGCTTTGGGGCGGTTGAGGGTGAGCAGTTGTACGCCCGCTTCGCTGGGCGGGGTGATCAGCAGTTCGGGCATGTCGGCTCCCGTTGGCGGTTCAGTTCAGGCGCTCGGCGACGAAGCCGGCGATGGCGTCGAGGGTCATCTTTGGCTGATCGCGCTGCGGCGAGTGGCGACAGTCGGGCAGCAGGCGGATTTGCGTCGGCCCGCCCGATCCGGCTTTGATCGCGTCGAGCTGTGCGGCGCTGCCGTATTCATCCTGCTCGCCCTGCATCGCCAGCAGCGGCACGCGGATGCCGGGCAGAAATTTTTTGATGTTCCACTGCATGAAACCCGGGTCCAGCCAGGCCTGGTTCCAGCCCCAAAAAGCGCAGTCGACATCGCTGTGATAGCGCGCCAGCGCGGCGCGCAGATTGCCCTGTTGGTAGGCGGTGCGCGCCTGGCGGATGCTGGCCACGCAGATCTCCTCGTTGAAGACGTGCGCGGCCAGCGTGACCACGCCGAGCAGGCGTTGGTCCGCTGCGCCGCCGGCGTAAATCAGGGAAATCGAGCCACCGTCGCTGTGGCCGACCAGAATGATCCGTTCCAGCCGCAGCGCGTCGAGCAGTTGCGGCAGTACCACCAGCCCCTCGCGGTGCATGTAGTCCAGCGGCCGCGGCAGCGACACCGGGTCGGAGCCGCCGTAGCCGGCGCGGCTGTAGACCAGCGCGCCGCAACCGCTGGCGGCGGCCGCGCGCTGCGGGAAGTCCTTCCACTGCGCGACGCTGCCGAGCCCTTCGTGCAGGAACACCAGCGTCGGCGCCGCAGCCGCCGCCGGGCCGTGCCAGCGGTATTCGAGCCGGTGGCCGCCGGCCGCGATGTGCTGCATCGCTTAGCTCGGCACTTGGTTCAGCGCGCGCAGCTTGAAGCGCTGGATCTTGCCGGTGGCGGTCTTGGGCAGCTCATCGATGAACTCGAACCAGCGCGGATATTTGTACGGCGCAAGCCTGGCTTTGACGTGTTCCTTCAGCTCGGCGGCCAGTTCATCCGTGGCCTCGCGGCCCGGTTTGAGGACGATGTAGGCCAGTGGCTTGATCAGCTTGTCGCCGTCCTCTTTGCCGATCACCGCGGCTTCGAGCACTGCTTCGTGGGTGATCAGCGTGGATTCGACTTCAATCGGCGAGACGTAGATACCGCTGACTTTGAGCATGTCGTCGCTGCGCCCGGCGTAGACGTAGTAGCCATCGGCGTCGCGCAGATACTTGTCGCCGCTGCTGGTCCACACGCCCTGAAAGGTGGCGCGCGATTTGGCACGGTTGTTCCAGTAGCCGTTGGCCGCGGTCGGGCCGCAGATCTGCAACTCGCCGGGTTCGTCGGCCGCTGGTTCGTTGCCGTTTTCGTCGACTAGGCGCACTTCGTAGCCCGGCACCGGCAGGCCGGTGGTGCCGTAGCGCACATCGTCGGGGTGGTTGCTCAAAAAGATGTGCAGCATCTCGGTGGAGCCGATGCCGTCGAGGATGTCGACGCCGTAGTGCGCCGACCAGCGCTTGCCGATTTCCTCCGGCAGCGCTTCGCCGGCGGAGGTGCAGCGGCGCAGCCGCAGTTGATCGCGATCGGGCAGATCGGCGTCGGCGAGCATCGCCGCGTACAGCGTTGGCACGCCGTAAAAAATGTGCGGCCTGTGTTCGCGCAGGCGCTGGAATACGGCCGCGGGCGTCGGCCGCTCGGCCATCAGCACCGCGGTCGCGCCGACCGCCATCGGGAAGCTCAGGCCGTTGCCGAGGCCGTAGGCGAAGAACAGCTTGGCGGCGGAAAACACCACGTCGTCCTCGCCGATGTCCAGCGTCGGGCGGGCGTACAGTTCGGCGGTCTGGATCAGGCTCGAATGCACGTGCACCGTGCCCTTCGGCGCACCGGTCGAGCCGGAGGAGTACAGCCAGAAACACACGTCGTCGCAGCAGGTCGGGGCGATCGCGCACTCGGTCGGCTGTTCGGCGAGCAGGCGGGCGAGGGCGTTTTCGTCCGTCTCGTCGCCTGCGGAAACGATGATGCGCTGCAAAAACGGCATCTCTTCCAGCAGCGGCTCGAACAGCGGCAGCAGCGCGGCGGAGACCACCGCGATGCGCGCGCGGCTGTCGCGCAGCATGTAGTCGTAGTCGTGGCGGGCGAGCAGGGTGTTGACCGCGACCGGCACCACGCCGGCCTTGATCGCGCCGAGCAAGCAGGTCGGGAAGTCGATGGTGTCGTGCAGGCAGAGCAGGATGCGCTGCTCCATTTCCAGGCCGAGATCGCCGAGCAGGTTGGCGAACTGCGCCGTGCGCCGATCCAGCTCTGTGTAGCTGTAGCTGCCGCGGTCGTCGATGAAGGCGATCTTGTCGCCGCGCCCGGCGTCGAGATTGCGCTGGATCAGGTCGTGGGCGGCGTTGTAGTCGCGCGGGATTTCCACCAGCGGCGGGCTGCTGCTGTGATCCGCGGAGCTCAGTTGCGGCATGGCTTCATTCCTCCGATTGTCTGGATTGGGGGGTCGCCGGTCTGTGCCGCGATCTGCCCCTTGCGCCGCCGCGGGCTAGCCGCGGGTAAATTCGATCGCGCCGTCGGGCAGCAGATAGAGCACCAGCGCTTCGCCCTTGCTGACCGTGGGGTGGTGGGCGCTGCCCGCGGCATAGACCTTCCAGCCGGCGGGCTGGCCGTCGAATTCGGCCTCGCCGTCGGTCGGCATTACCATGTCGATCTCGCCGTTGGGATGGCGATGGTGCGGGCCTTGCACGTCGCGCATGCGCACCACGTCGACACTGAATCCGTGGGTCGCCTCGCCGGGTTTGATGACGCGGCCGTAGCGGATGCCGCCGTGCTCGTGCTGGCACATCCAGCCGTCGGCCTCGGCTTGCAGGCAGTCCCGCTCGATCTGCCGGAACAGTTCGCCGTCGGCGGGAAAGTGCTCGTTGAGATAGTCCTGCAGTGTGCTATCGACCGGGCGGCCGGCGATGTCCGCGGTGATCTGCGCGATGCGCTGGGTGAAGCTCTCGGGTGTGATCTCCGACATGATCGCTCCTCTGGCCTGGCTGGATGGGGCAGCTGTGGTGGGGATGGAAATCGCAATGAACTTTAATTCACCGAAAAGGCATCGTAACGGGTTTAAATGATCTGTGTCAATGCACTATAATGCACTATTCTGATCTGCCTCCAGCCCCCGGACACCTCCTCCCGCAATGCCCTCATAACAGGAGCACCAGAGTATGCGCGCAGTCTATTTGCAGAGCCATGCGCAGGCGGATTCGGTCGTCGTCGGCGAGCGCCCGCAGGCCGAGCCCGGCCCGGGTCAGGTGCGCGTGCGCCTCGCCGCCGCGGCCTGCAACCACGTCGATCTGTACATGCGTGATTCCGGTGTCGGCATCACCCACGAATTGCCGCTGATCCTCGGCGTCGATGGCGCCGGCACGGTCGATGCGCTCGGCGCTGGCGTGCGCGGCTGGCAGCCGGGCCAGCGGGTGGTGATCTACCCCGCCGAGTTCTGCGGCGCCTGCGAATTCTGCCGCCGCGGCGAGCAGATGCTCTGCCTGGCCTGCAAAATCAACGGCGAGCACATCGACGGCACCTTCGCCGATTCGGTCTGCGTCGCCGCCCACAACCTGTTCGCGATTCCCGACTCGATGAGTTTCGAAACCGCCGCGACCCTGCCGGTGGCCTATCTGACCGCGTGGCGGATGGTGATGACGCAGGCGGCGCTGCGGCCATCGGAAACGGTGCTGGTGCACGGCGTCGGCGGCGGTGTCGCGCTGGCCTCGCTGCAGCTGGCGCGCTACGCCGGCTGCCGGGTGATCGCCACCACCAGCAGCGCGGAAAAGATCGCCCGGGCGCGCGAGCTGGGCGCGGATCGGGTCATCGACTACCGCAGCGAAGATGTGGTCGAGGCGGTGATGCAGGCCACCGATGGTCGCGGCGTCGATGCGGTGGTCGACAACGTCGGCGCGCAGACCTGGCCGATCAGCCTGCGCGCGGTGCGGCGCGGCGGACGCATCGTCACCTGCGGCGCGACCAGCGGGCCGAACCCGAAAGCCGATCTGCAGCGCGTGTTCATCCGCCAGATTCGCATCAGCGGCAGCACGCTCGGCTCGCAGGACGAATTCCGCCGCCTGCTGCTGGCGGTCGGCGAGGGCCGCGTCGCGCCGGTGATCGATCGCGTCTACCCCTTGGCCGACGCCCGCCAGGCGCTCGATCGGCTGACGCGCGCCGAACAGTTCGGCAAGCTGGTGTTACACATTGACTGACAGGAGCGGCAACTTGAGCCAACTGCACTACCCCATCGACGAATTGCCGCAGCCCG